>Ga0105054_10000091_pt1 | contig 105605 bp, 98 predicted proteins | sample BON02_FD_78091 | JGI IMG/M metagenome (GOLD analysis project Ga0105054, IMG submission 78091) | Freshwater microbial communities from Lake Bonney liftoff mats and glacier meltwater in Antarctica - BON-02 (megahit assembly) | ecosystem: Environmental > Aquatic > Freshwater > Ice > Glacier...
AAGAACTGGAGTAAATATTTGTGTAATTTGCAATACACTATTTCCAGATGTAGGAGTTATAGGACGTCCAATAATTATATCTGCTAGTATTGTAACTAAATGATCTAAGTATGCTGTAACATATTGAAAATCGTTTTGATATTCGGCTATAGCCGAATTAGCTAATACCGTTGTTGATCGCAATTCATCACCGTTAATTGCGCAGCCTGCCGGAACAATAATAGGACCAATTTCTTCAAATTTACCGGTACTTACTCTAACAATAGTAGGAGTTAACGGCGGAAAGTTATCTTCTACATACTCTGCTGCATATCGAATTGTTTTAAAAGGATTTTGAGATGTACCTTTTCCGGTATCATCAATTCCATTAGTTGCTACATATACAGTATCTGCATCAATAACAATATCTCTCCAATATGCTTCTAAATCACTCGAAACAGATAATAGTTGAGCAATCTCTCCAATAGCTAATCTAGTATCGCCGAATGTACTATCGTCAAAAACAGTACTGCCGTCATTATCAAGTAGCCTTGTTGGGCCATAGGTTAGCATATCACCTTTTGTATTTAAGGCCGCTGGTCTACCAGCTTGTAGTAGCAAGTCCCAGTAAAAATATCCGCTACCGTTATCTTCAGGAGCATCAATAATTGAAGACTCGTGCTCAAAATTACAAGTATACGCACTACCTTTAAAGTAAACAACATCGCCTACACTATAATACTCGTTAAGGATCCATTCGCTTTTGAAACTTTTCCCTGGTAAAATTAATTCCCAAATAGTATCATCAAGATAATCTAATGTACTTCCATCATCAAATCCATCAGCAATATCTCTTAACGCTAGATAAAGATTTCCGCCTCGTAATACAATATCACCAGTCTTATAAGCTGTAGATGCACTATTAGCCGATGTTAAAGATACTGATAATGTGTCTAAAGTGGCAGTAGCATTTACATTGCTAATAGTTGCAGTTGGTTTCTTTAAAATTGTAAACTGGGTAGCGTTTAATACAGTAACTACTGTTGTATTTGTTTGGAATACTCCAGTACCGCTAGTTTTAGTTAATACCATTCCAGGTATTAACCCTGCTGTACTTGCAACAGTAATAGTTGTAGGCGCCCACGATCCTATAAAACTATAACTTCTTGAAACTAGTATCCAGTTAACGTTGCCATTATCGTCATATGGTCTTGAGCTTGTATTGTTGTTAACTGCATAGTACATAAATCCTCTGTGTCGGACAATGTCGCCTATGTTATAATAAGTTGAAGTATTCCATTCTCCGTCGTACTGAGATCCAAATACTTCAATTTCAAATTTGGTATCATCTAAACTAGAACCACTAGATGTATGTATATCTATACAACGGAAAACCGTTCCGCCATATTTTACTAGATCATTTAATCGGTATTCTGATCCAGCTACCCAGTCACCGAGAATTTCTATGCCTTCGTGATAAACTTCCCAATCGTTAATATTAGTTTCTAATGTAGTATCTGCTGTATGAGCAATTACACATTTATAAGACATACTGTTATATTTTACAATTGCTCCAGGACCGTATGTAGTACTGCTAGTCCAGTTACCTACAAATCCTAATCCTTGAGCAAATGTTTCCCAGTTATCAAAGTCTGTTGCAAAATTAGATGCAGCATGCGACACAGTACACAACCAAAGCGATCCGTCATATTTAACAACATCACCTAAATTGTAGTCAGTGCTGCCTGTCCAGTTTCCTACAAAACTGCGACCACTGGTCATTACTACCCACCTTGGCTGAGGTTGTAAGGGAGATGATCCAGGAAGTGTTGCTGTTAGATCTGTTCTAAATGCTGCACTTGCACTATGTGTTACAACACATACATAACTTTTACCATTAACTCTTACTACATCATCTCTTTTATAAGCTGCACTTGTAGTCCAAGCGCCTCTCCAGTTGTACTTAAATCGTTCTAGTTTAAACTCAGCCATTTTTTATTCCTTAGTATCCTGGTCCTGAAATATTATCAGGATATGTGTAATCTTCTGAAATTCTTGCAATAAATTGTCCATCAACTGGGTCAATATAATATGTCAACAATCTACCATCCCATTTCATTTGCGTATAGCGCAAGTTTTCATATACAATGTCATGGTCTATATTAACGCCTTCTAGAAAGTCAATACCTTCTTCAAAATCAATAAAGTTATTTTCACCAATACCGATATCGTTAATAACAACAGAGCCAGCGCCTCTTAATTGATCAACTCTGACCAAGAATAATTCTCCATCATCGTTTCTACGTAAACCGTAAAAATATCTTTTAATAAAGCCGTTAATAACAGCTTCTGGACTTGTACCAATATAATAACTCATTATGTAATCTCCACGTAACTAACAATGACGTCAACTGAATCATCTAAACTAGATCTAACTAACAATCTATTGCTAGGCGCTAATACTAATTTTTCACCCGTTGAAACTGCTCGTAAACTTGTACCAGCTGGTAAAAGAGAATCTTTTAAATAATAACCTGAAACACTTGTGTCATCTTCTACTAACACATCAACATAAACAAATTTATCTGTTAGGTTAGTAAAACTTAAACCCAACACTGTTACTCGTGCAGTAGGAAGTGTTTCATAGATTAACACCGGAACTGTTCCGCAATTTTTAATTACTGTATTTTTTAGTACTGTTGCCATTTTCTTTTACCCAAATATTAATACTTTTTCAATTGCAATATCTTCTGCGTCTGCAAAGCTAATACCGCCACTTGCACCTGCAACAGATACCCAATTAGTACCATCATATAATTCAACTCTTTTATCAACTGTGTGATATCTAATCATTCCCTGTGTTGCTACCGCTGGTCTGGTTGTATCATCACCTACCGGCAATACAATTCCGTACGGATCTGCAAATTCTACATACCCAGTTCCAGTATTTTGAAGTACAGTGTTACTATTAGAAACTCTGTTTAAAATTACATTGTCTTTAATGGCAATGTTATCTACAACTACTCTACCAGTGCCATTAGCATCTAATACTAAATCTGTGTTTGCTGTTATAGTACTTATCACATTTCCATCAAGCTGTATATTATCTACTATTACCTTAGTAGTAGCAAGTCTTGACGCATTGATATCAACAATAGTAGCATCTTCTACAATAAATCTAATAATATTATCGTTTGCGCCCTCAGTTAGTTCGGCAGTTACTTTAGTATTGCCATCTAAGTCTTCAACCCCTTTTAGGTTAATCCAATTAGATCCGTTATATCCTTCAAATCTTGTTAATTGAGTGTTATATCTTATTTGTCCGGCAGCAGCACTCGGGCGCTCACTTGTATTACCTAAAGGAAGTGTTAAAGCTCCAGTTCCAATAATATTTACTACACCGCTACCTGGTTGTATGGTAAAATTACCAGTAGTTGTTAATGTACTATCATTAAATGTAAAATTATCAATAACAATATTACCAGTTCCGGCAGCACGTAATTCTAAATTACTATTTGAAATAGTAGTTGTAATAAAGTTATCATCAATTAAAATATCACCGGTAGTAAAATTGTTAGCTTGTATAGTACCAATACTATCAATATTACCAACATTTAATACTCCGCTAACAGTTAAGTTGTTATATATAATAACATTATTAGGAATTAATATGTTGCCTGTGCCGTTAGCACGTAATTCTAAATCTGTATTACTTGTAGTTGTAGTAATAAAATTGTCATCAATTAATATTTCTTCAAACTGTGCTGCTGCGTTAACTACTAGGTCTTGAGATACTCCAACATCTCCTGTTATTGTAGTATTGCCTGTTTGATTAAATGCACCAGTAAGCGTTACGGTTCCCGTGATGTTTGTATTTGCAAGTGTAGCAGTACCGTTTACAGTTAGATTATTATCAACTTGTACATTGTTATTAGGTACTAGGATTCTGCCTGTGCCACTTGCACGTAGTTCTAAATCTGCATTTGAAGTAACAGTTTCAATGTAGTTGTCTCTAATTACAAGTCCGTCAATGTTTGCTTGATTAGTCCAAACATTATTCCAACGCTTACTAGGCATACCTAAACTATATGTACTGTCTAGTCTAGGAACAAGGTCACTATCGATACCTGCTACGATTTGAATTGTATCACTTGCTTCATTACCAATTGTAATATTGCCACCGATAGTAACGTTACCTGTTACATCTAAGTCGCCTGTAATATTAACATTGTTTAATAAATCAATTTGATCGTTAAATGCGCTAAAGTTAATATTTCCACTTAAACTTTCAATAGTGTTTCCGCTAATGCGCAAATTACCAGTATCAATTCTTTCACCATTTACAAATGTATTATTGCCGTCGGTTGTAAATGTTACGCCGTTAGTAATGTCAATATTTAAATTGTTTGCTGCAAAATTTACAGTACCACTTTCTTGATTTACGTAAAATAAGCCTCCAACTCTAAAGTCACCTTTATGGTCAACTGAGTTATATCTTATTCTTGCACCGTTTAGTTCTACAACTTCATTTTGCTGAATAACTTCTAATACTTCATTAGTAACGCTTTTACCAGTGCCAATGTAAGCTAAGTTATGTCCAATTGCATAAACAAGTACGCCTGGCCCATCGCCATATAGGCCATAATTGCCATAAATGCTTGCTGATCCAATCATACGGATCTCTGCACCAAAGTCTCGTAGGTCGTAATTTAATATTGTTGTAGCAGTAGCACTACCGTCGCTAATACTCTGTGGAGTTTTGTCAAATCCAATTAGATCTTCAAACTTTCCATCAATAATGATAACGTCATCAATTACACTTTCAATAATAGCACTAACAACTGTTGATGCATCTGCTGAAGTAAATGTAATTGTATTGCCTGGAGTAAACGTACCTGTAACGCCGCCTAGACGTATTTGTGTTTTGCCATTGTTATATTTTCCAGTAGTACCGTCAAATGCGTAAATACTCTTGTCTGCAAAATATGTAAAACTATTTAGCCATTCAATTCTAACACCATTAGTCATTGTAATTGCATCAACACCTGGAGTAATAAATGTGGCACTGTGAAACAAGATTGCTACTTCTTTTGATCCTGCAATTGCTACACTGCCGTCAATATAGGCGCCACCGCCTGCATCTCCTGCGTTGAATCCTTTTGGATCTTCAGTTGTGGTTACACTACCTGATGTAATAACAGTTACATTTTTAATGTACGGGCTGCGACTAGTTACAATAAACCCTGCGGCAAATTCAAATGCGTAACCTGGAGCATAAAATCCAGTTAGCATTAAATCTTCAATAGTAGTTTCACCATTAAGTAAGAATGCAGTGTTTGTAGTTGTACCTACTGTAGGTTGTATTGTTACTGCACGTAAGCCTTGACCTTTAACAGTAACTCCTGCCGGAATAGTTAGTGGAAATATTTCTGTATATACGCCGGGGTATATATAAACAGTATCGCCAGGTGATGCCGAGCTTAATGCTTGTGCAACACTTGCATACGGATCTTGTATGTGTGAACCAGTATTAGCATCATCGCCGTTTTCAGCAACATAATAAATGTTACCTTGACGGAATGTCAAGTCAATGCCGTCAACTTCTAATGCAGTAGAGTTAATGCTAGTTGCTACTAGATTATTAACCCAAACATCGTTCCATTCTTTGCCACCTAGGCTAGGATCGCTACCTAAACTATATGTATTAGTAATATCAGGAATAATATCACTTGCAATTTCTGCATTAAATACAACATTATCTGTATCTGCATCTCCAAGTATGATATTACCGTCTGCTGTAATGTTTCCTGTTGCGTGTATATTTCCTTGTACAAGTACATCTGAGTATACTTCTACTACACCTGTGCCGTTAGGTCGAAATTCTAAATTAGCATTGGACTCATTAGTACTAATAACATTGCCTTCAATATCAATGCTATCAATAACTGCTTTATTTTGATATACAACATTATCTAGTGTTCCTAGATTTAAGTACTGCTGTGTACTACTAATTGTATTACCTGTAATAGTAACATCGGCAAGATTTGCCAGCGTGTCTACTATTAGGTTTGTTGTTTTTGTTGTGCCGGAAATTTGTAATTCGTGTGTAGGACTTGTCGTCTTGATACCGATACGCTGATTATTGACATCTAAATATAATAGGTCTGTTTCAAAAGCTAAATCTATACCATTACGGATGAGATTTTCCTTAAGCAACGGACCGGATATGCGACCTACAGCCATTTCGTCTCCTATACACGGGGATCCTGTCCCTCCAGCCTCATTTTCAGCTTACGCTCTTTGCGGGTTGACCACAGTTTGATTATGCAAAACATTGGTCGCGTTTTACACAACAGTATTTATCGTTTGTTGAAAAAAGGGCAGACTTACCCGTAAATTAGAGTCTGTTGTAGACTAATATCTTGCATCTGTGCATCTGAGACACTCTCAGCTAAACCTGCACTAGGAATCCATTGGGTGCCGTCCCATGTTTCTAAAACATCGAGATCTGTGTTTTGTCTTGTTAGTCCTAGTTGAGGAGATGCAGGACGTTGTGCTGTTGTTCCTGCCGGAAATTTAACTGCATGATTACCAGCAAATATAACTACGTGAGTATTAGTTCCTCTAAATTTAAAATTTTCATTAGATGCATTTGTATTTGTAATAACATTAGTATCAAACTTAAAATCATCTATAAGTATGTTGCCCAACCCATCTGCACCAAATTCTAAATCCGAGTTACTAACGTTAGTAGTAATAGTACTAGAATTTATTAATATATCATCAACTTGCAATCTGTTTAATTCAATCCCGTCGCTATTAACTGTGCCTACTTGTAAGTTATTAACTGTAAATATTAATGTGTTATTTGTAGGATGCGCTGTTAGACTAGTAAGCCTGTTAGTAGAGTAACCACCGCCGAACGCAACAGTATCGTTACTTGTGCCTTCGAATAAGTTAGTAGATGTATTAAATCTTATATCACCAAGATTGCCCGACGAAGATAGTGATGCTGCTCCATTGGGGATTCTCAAAGCACCAACGCCTATTATATTTAAATTTTCAGTAACATCAAAATTGAAATCTGTCGAAACAGTACCCATTGTCGACGTATTAAAGTATGTTTGTTGTAAGAATACACTTCCGGTACCGGCAGCACGTAATTCTAAATTACTATTACTGTTGGTAGTACGTATAACATTATCAAATATTTCTATATCGCTTGAACTGTTTAAATTTTCTATAGCAAATGTATTGTTAATATTAATAGTTGCTGCATTTAGTGTATCTACAGTTAAATCATTATATATGTAAGTGTTATTATTTGGTATTAATACTGTTCCAGTACCACTTGCACGTAATTCTAAATCTGCATTACTTGTAGTTGTGGTAATAATATTACCGTCAATATTAATTTCTTCAAACTGTGCTTGCGATCCAACTGTTAAGTTTCCGACTGTTAAGTTTGTAGTATTAAAATTTTGAGATATATTTAAATTATTTGCTATCACAAAACTGTTTGTATTCAAGTCTTGTAAATCTGTAATTCCGTTAACTTCTAGAATATTATCTATTTCTAAATCATTATTAGGAAGTATTATTTCGCTAACGCCGCTTGCACGTAATTCTAAATCTGCATTTGATACTGTAGTAGTAATGTAGTTCTGAGTAAACTCAACATCGCCTAAGTTTGCACGATTAGCGTTAGTGTATACCCATTCTTTAGCAGCAGAACCTAAATTAAAGGTTCCGTCTTGATTAGGATTAATATTTTGATCAAAGTTAACATTAAAGTCAATTATATCAGTAGTTTGATTTCCTAACAGGTTAAGATTGCCTCCAAAACTTAAATCACCAGTAATGTCTAAATTTTTATGTACAATAGTACTACTGTTTAGATTTATTATTCCGCTTGCTGCACTAATATTAATATCTGCAAGTATAGATGAAATATCATTATTATCTAATCGTATATTACCAGTTTTGGCCTGAGTGCCGTTGATTAATGTAATATTACCGTTAGTAGTAATTGTTAATCCATTGAGTGCATCAACCTGTGCCTCATTAATAACTAAACTTGTTTCGCCGCTTTCTTGATTAACAAAGAACTGATCGCCGACTCTATAATTGCCATATTGGTCTATTGTTTGATAATAGATTGTTCCGCTGTTTAATTCTGTTACTTCTTGCGTTTGAATTACTCGGCTTGCGTCATTATCAACATATTTTCCTGTACCTATATACGCCATATTATGGTTTATTAGATATATTAATGTATCTACACCGTCTGCCACAACACCGTATTCACCATATATATTTGCCGAACCAATTGATCGTATTTCAGCACCATACTTAACTGTTGATCCGTCTGTGCTTAGATGTCCATCAACTCCGTCAAATGCATATAATCCTTTTGAAGCAAAGTATATAAAACAGTTTAGCCATTCAATTCTAACACCGTTAGTTGCTGTGATTGCATCTACGCCTGGAGTAATAAATGTAACACTATGGAAAAGCATACTTGCTTCTTGACTTACGCTTTCTACATCTGCACCGTCAATATAGGCGCCGCCGCCTGCGTCTCTGCTAGCAAACCCCCTTGGATCGCTTGCACTTGTTGTTGTGCCTTTTGTAATTACAGTTACGTTTTGTACATATGGACTGCGTGTGCTTACGACTGTGTTAGGTGCAAAGCTGAATGCATATCCCGGAGCATAAAAATCTTTAATTGTTAAATTCTGTACAGTTGATTCGCCGTTAAGTAAAAATACATCTTCACTTTGTGAACTTGTATCAGGAACAATGATAGTATTGCGCATATCAACGCCTTGCACTGTAACATTGCTTGGAACAGTTAGAGGCAGTTGCTCTTGGTATTCACCTGGATATATTTGAATAGTTACCGGACCTGCTGTACTTGCATCAGCAGCAGCTAGTGCTCTTTTTACAGTTGCAAATGGTGAAAATTTAGAATCACCAGAATTAGTATCATCGCCGTTAACACTAACGTAGAATATATTTCCTAATTTTAAGTTATAATCAAGACCACTAATGCTAAGAGCATTAGCAGATACTCCTGTACCATTTACTAAGTTAGTATACAACGTACTCCAACGTTTGTCAATAGAACCTATTTGATAAGTGTCATTTGAATCAGGATTAATGTCACTATTTACATCAGTATTAAACTCAATAGTATCCTGACTTATAGTATCGCCAAATGTAATTGTACCGTCAAGTGTAATATTTTGATTACTATGTAAGTTTCCGTATACTTCTAAGTTTGAAAATACATCAATTTTGCCAGTTCCGTTAGGTATCAAATCAATATTTGAATTGCTATTAAAACTAGATATAATATTATCATCTATATTAATATTATCTGTGCCTAATGCAGAAAGTTTAATAGCTTCAGATGCTACAAGATTAATATCGCCTACTAATACGGTTAAATTATTACCTTCAATTGTATAATTTGCTATGGTGCTCGTAGTAGATAGAAGATTAGAGGATCTTGAAGTTCCGTTAACATCAAACTCGTATCCTGCTACACCTTTATTAACACCTATTTTACCACTGTTGACATCAAGGAATAAGAGTTGTGTGTCAGAAGAAGTATTCCTAAATGCAAGGTTAACACCGTTGCGTTCAAGGTTTGCTGTTAATAATGGTCCGGAAATTCTACCAACTTGTGACATGCCCTACTCCTATTAGTAGTATTTATAGGATTACTTGTCGAAGTTGTGTAGTACTGTTATAGGTCTTGCTAAATCAGGTGCAGAAGTAAATTTAATATACCATCCGTCTGCATACGGTGCGTTAGGACCTGCTAAACTTCCGCTTACACTTTGCTCAAGTGTATAGTTTGTTGCCGAAATTTGAAAAACATTTTCTACTAGTACAAGTACATTTTGTGCTGCTGCCGGAATAGGATAGTCTGCATCGCCGCTTGCTAACGGTCCAAATACTGTTTCAGATGCATCGCCATTTCCTAAGTTTTGTTGAGTAATGCCTACACTATTAGGCTCTTTATAACGAACTTTGCGCCAGGCACCGTCTTGATAAAACTCAAACTCTTCTACATCTGTATTATATCTTGCATGTCCGTTAGTTGGACTAGTAGGACGTTCTCCAGCATCGCCTTTAGGTATTAATACAACATTAGTTGATTCAAGAACTACTTGATCATTAATATCGTACTTAACGCCGCGGCCTACAATACTGCGTAGATTGGTTGTTTGGGCTTTAATTAATCTCATTATACTTCCAAATAACTTACTGTTGTTGCTAGGTCTGTTAATGCACCGCCAATATCTGGACTTGCAACAAAAGATACAGTATCGCCGGCTTCTAACACAATTCTTTCACTATCAAATGTAAAAGTTTCGCCTGCTGGCAATGTTAGATTATTAATAACTCGTGTAACTTTATTTGCCAACGAAGTTCCGCTTGCAATAAAATGCAAGTCAAATGTTGAGTCTGCAGAGCCTGTATTACACACTAATATATTTGTAACAGCATAACTCTTACTTGCCGGTACAGTAATTACGTCTAGTTGATTTGTTGTTAATTGTGCGTTTACTATTGCCATATTGTTTCCTTAAAAAAGCATGCTAAACAGCAATGCTCTGTTTTTACTTATTATTTCTCCTGTGGTACTGCTCTTATTTACAAAATATAATCCAGTATCACCTGTACCTTCTGTAGTTGAAAACAATTTTATTCCACTATCGGGTGCAGTGCTAGACGGTGTTACTCCGTCATCCTCATATAAAAATTCAGTTATCTCAAGTGCATCTTTAACTGTAACTGATCCAGCACCTGGCGAGGATAATAGTAACGATTCGTCACTATTAACTGTTGAAATTTCATTTCTTTGTATCTTAATATCGCCTAATTCTATTCTATTAGAATAAAAATTAGCAGTTAGTATTCCATCAACTGTTACAACTACAGTACTTTCAACTGCACTATTATCAAAGTCAGCAGCAACTACACTAGTGTCTGCGTCAGAAATACCAGGTTGAAAGTTACTTGTAAATGCATATGTTACATAATCAACTAATCCTTTAGCATTTGGAATAAAATCGTTATTTAATACAACATTTCCGCCGCCTGGATCAGTAATTACGCCAGCAGTATAGTTAAATACATTTTCTTCGTAGTCAACTGTACCTGCTACATTAATAGCACTGTTAGGAGTTGTTACATACAACGGTCCTTCAGCATTAATACTGTTTACATTAAGTGGAAGAAATGCTCCATTAATGTCTTCAAATCTAAATGAGCCTGTGCCGCTGCTTCCTCCTGCAACATAAGGACTTTGTTCATCAAATACTAATCTTGCAGTAGGTAAACTACCTCTATCAATTTCAATACCTGCTTTATAGTCGAAGCTGGCACGTATTCCGGCACCAGCTTCTCCATCGTTTAGTGTTAGTATGTTATCAGCAATAGTAGTAACAGTAGATTCTACAGTAGTTGTAGTCCCTTTAACTTCTAAGTCGCCGGTGATCACAACAACGCCTCTAGGGCTTGCTGATCCACTAGTAGTATCTAAGTAGATTGTTCCGGTCGTACCGTTATCTACTATGATTCTATAGTTACCGTCTGTTACTCGTAATACCTTTGACATTCTTAATTCCTATGTAGAAAGTAATGGGAGAACTTAATCCCCCATAACTAATATTACGCTTATTCGTCAGCTTCAAAATCATCTGGTGCAATTCTAACAGTACCAGTTCCTGTGCCTGGCTGTGCTGCCATAGTAAAGATTGTACCGACATCACTGTCTGCTGCGCCGAATGTTGTAAAGTCTGTGTTTCCAGCTGTAACGATTTGGTAAACAATACCATTCGTAACAAGTGCTGTTGCAACAAGAATTTCACTAGCAGTTTCACTACCCGCCTCTTCCATTTCAACAGCATTATCATTATTTGCGTCTGACATGTTCCAAGCAATGCTTACACCTGTGTCAAGTGTTACTTTACGTCCTGCAATTTTGGTAACTTGACGTGCTACTCCGTCGTCGTCTTTAACTGTAATAGTCATTTCGCCAGCAGCAATTGCTCCAGTAAGTTTGTCTACTAATGTACAAACTTTTGTTTCTGTGCCGTCGGTGCAACGGAATTTCTTACTTCCAAGTTGCTTAATGATCCAACCGTTTACTGATGCATCTCCGTTGTGAAACTGTACTTTAATCTCGTTACCAGCATTTGTTGGTGTTCCGAAAAATCTCTTGTTTAGTGGACGTCCCATTTGTTTTTTCTCCTTTAAAACGTTCTAGGTCTACGCAGTGGGTCATTTCTGCATAAGTCCGCTGATTGCGGCACGATTATCGACACAAGTATTTATCAAAGTTTACTCAAGTCATAAAAATAGGCCCCGGAGGGCCTATTTTATATTTCAGTAACTAATTACTGGAATGATACGTTGCCGTTTGTGATAGCAACTTTAGCTAGGTAGTCAGCAGCATTGCCTAAAGACGATGCTGTGTTGTTTAGCTCAACATATCCGTAACGTGTCATAAACGATACGACTGGTTCGAATGTTGCTGGGTCTAGTACAACACCTGAGCTCATTAGCGGGATGTATGGGCAATAGAATGCCGCTGCATCTGATTCGCTTGAACCTTTGTAACCGATTAGAACTGCTGCGCTATCTGCTGAATATGTGTTAACATAAACTTTCATAGCATTATTCAATGTACCAACCATCTTAGTGTTAGTTGGAGATTCGAATGTTCCTTCAGTTGTACGTGCAAACGCTGAAGTAGTTGCAGATTGTAGGATTGTTAACGCGAATGGCGAAACAACGGCCCAGTTACCTGCGCCACGACGTGTGCGTTGAGCAATTTTGTTTGACTCGCGGTTAATTAAAACAGCAAGAGCAGCATGCTCGTCACCAACGAAAGTAGCAGTACCACTTACAGTTGCTTGGTCGTATGTTGAACCAGCTGTACCAGCAAGCGAAACTAGCGAAGCTAGTACTTCTTGGTCAATCTCAGCAGTAATCTCTTGTGCAAGAGCTGCCATGATTTCTGCTTCAACATCAATACCGTGCATTGACTGTGCGTCTTGTGCTGATTCAAAAGTCCAGCGAGCTGATAGCTTGCGTGATTTTGCTTCAACAGTTTGCTTCAAGATCTGGATGCTTAGTTTATTACCAGCAGCACCTTCAAGAGCGGCAGTTGAAGCTGCTTTACCTGATGTTGTGTTGCCTGAATATGCTTCAGCAATCTTGAATGGGCTTAGTGCCTCTTCACCAGCTACTGCGCCACTTGCGCCTGTACCTGCCGTGTCGCTATAGCGAACACGTAGTGTGTGGATTTGTCCCACTGGGCCTGTCATAGGCTGAACACCAACTAGATCGTTAGCGATAACGGTTGGCATTACACGTCTAATAACGGGTAAAATAACACGGTTAAGTGTTGCGACATTGCCTGCAGATGTTGCACCAGCTGTAGCACTCTCTGAAAGATACCTACGGGTATTTTCCAAAGTAGTTGCCATTACAGCCTTCTTGGTACCTGTTAGGCCCTCAAGAAGTGCATTTTTTGTATCTGACCAGCGGCTTTCTAGTAGTTCCGACATAGTTTTCTCCTTATTTTAAACCAGCTAAACGACGAATGTCAACGACATTATCATCTTGCATTGAACTAACGTTAGTGTGCGATTTCTCGCGGTTGCCTGTAATTTCTTTTGCCTCTGATAAGACTGCCTTCTTTGCCGGAGTATGTCCATCGATAACCGATGGTAGGTACTTATCAAAAGACTTTTGTAGTCTATCGGTTTGTACTGATTCCAGTAAATCTGTCATGATTTCTCTTTGACCTTTATTCAAGGGCGATAAGAGTTCACTAAGTCTGTTTTTGCGCTCGGCAATAGATGCCATGCGTTTAATTTCTTGGTCTTTAGATTCAGCTAATACTTTTGCTTTAACAGCAAATGCTTTTGCTTCAACTAATTGTTTGTCTTTCAACGCAACAACTTGCATTAATTTTGCAGTTTCTGAATTTTCGTTCAGATGACTTGTTGCGTACTCTGAAGCAAATGCTTCAAATAACTTACGACCAAAATCGTTTCTACGTGCTTCTTCAATATCTTCTTTAAGTTGTGTCATCTCTTTAGTAAGAGTTGATTCAACAATAGCAGATACCTTAGCAGCGCCTTTTGCAATAAAGTTATTTTTAACTTCTGCAAATTTGTTTTTAGCTTCTTTAATAAGTTTGACCTTAGTTTCAGCTAAATCTTTCTTGTCTTCGTGGAATTCTGCAATTTCTTTTGCAAGTGCATCAACGATAAAGTTCTCAAGCATACCAAACTTTTTGGCAATTGCTTTTTGATCTTCATGCAGCTCAGTAACTTCTTTTGCTAGCGACTCAGCAACAAAGCGTTTCATTAGGTCTGCGTTTTCACGCATTGCTACTGCATACTTTGCTTTTGCTTCAGCTAGTTGTTTGCGATCTTCTGCAAACTCTGAAATTTCTTCTGCAAGGCGTTCTGAAATCATAGAGTCGATTGCGTCAACCATAGTTGACTTGTCGTGCTCGTATTTCTTTGCAAATTCTTCACGTAACTCAGCAGTTGCCTGCATCTTGTTTTCTTGAATCTTTGCATTCCATGCGCCTTCGATATCTGCACGTACTTCCTCAGAAACTACATCGTTTTCGAAAAGTGTTTTAAGTGCTTCCAACATATTTTGTTCTCCTTTTATTGGAGTCGACTGATTATATTAATCAGCGATTCTTTTAAGTACTTCTGTGCCTTGGTGTCGTGTTTTGTTGCCTGTGCCAGTTCATACGCCTTCATTCCTCCACGAGCGTTCATAAGATGCTCATAGATTGCAGTAGGATATGCTCCAGGGGCGCTAGGCTGTGCCACAACGTCCACTGTTATAATTTCAAAGTCGCTAACGTTGCCGCTACCGTCTTCACTAACATTACCTGAACCTCTTGATGAGACTCCTAGTTTAACTCCGCTTTCCAGCATTGTTTTAACTAGGTTACCCATAGGTGTTGGTAGTATCTTTAATTTCCCATAACCGTTTGGGCCATCCATCCAGCATTCGCTGATCATATGGCTTACGCGATCTAGGTTAATATTAAGTCCTTCTGGATGATCAACTTCTCCGAGCACACTGTATCCACCCTCGATTTGTTCGCTGAGAGTTTTGACAGCCCTGCCAATTTCATTTACAGGATACACACGCTGGTTAGCGTTGCGTACTCCGCCTTGTATCATGATTCCTTTCATGAACAAGTCTTTTCCTTCGTTAGCAGACTCAACGATTATCTTCGCTTGGTCGAAACTTAGGTGTTCTCGTAAGTTTTTCATCTAGATTTCCCTACTTACTTGCCGATAGTACTTTTGGTATTAGCAGCAGTCTCTGGCTTGCCCTTTTTCTCAGCGCCGTGACCAGGTTGGCTTGACATTTTTGTCGCGCCATTTGCACCAACAACGTTTACGTTCTTGGTATTCATTGCTTGTGGTTTGTTACTTGCTAAACCACCAGCTGTTCCTTTAGTATCTGCTGTTCCGCCTTTTGCGATATTAGCAGTTGTTCCGCCCATGTTGTTTGGCTTAGCTAGAGTTGACGTTGTGTTTACACCGTTGTCGCCCATTGTAGCACTTACTTTTTCAACATACTCGCGCATTTGCTCGCCTGCTGATTTAGCTACTTTTGATTCTAGTGGGGTAATTGTTGCTTGGAATGACTCTTCTTCTGGCTCTTCGTCGTCCATGTCGTCATCGGCTTCTTCGTCGTCCATATCCATTTCGTCGTCGTCCATTTCTGGTTCGCCTTCTTCACCGGACATCATTTTTTCAAATTCTGCTTTTAGTTCTTCTAAAGCATCTTCTAAATCATTGATACGCTCGTCAGTACCTTCTTCACCATCGTCACTGTCGTCATCGGAGCTCATTTTCATATCGCCCATCATGTCGTCAGTTTTGTCGCCGCCCATCATGTCTGCCATTGGGTCTGCTTCAACTTCAAATTCGTCTAGGTTAAAGTCTTCGTCTAGTTCTTCGTCATCTTCTGACTCATCAACTTCTTCGTCGTCTGACTCATCAACTTCTTCATCAGTTGTTTCATCAACTTCTTCGTCATCTTCATCTTCTAGATCTGATTCTAGTAGTGATTCATAAATGTCACGTGATTTTTCAACTACAATCTCGTGGAATAGTTCTTCTGCACCTGCGCGGTCTTCGTTTACAAGACGCTCAAGCATTTCTTCAAATTTGTTACGATCTGCCATTTTTATTCTCCTAATAAATGTTATACCTATGGTAAGGCTGTCATTTGTATTTACTGTTTATAAGGAATATGATGCGATAATGGGCTCAAAACGAGCCATTTAAGAGAGAGAGTATATTTTTTTAAATGTATCTGTTGTAATATGTTCTACATTTACAAATTTATTTAGCTCTTCTGGAATGTAGTTATCTGATGCTATTACTCTTATAAAATTAATTTTAGGATTATCTTTTATTACACTTACTGTTTGTCTTAGCCAATTACCAAAGAATGTTGCACCTTCTGTTGATTTTTTATAGTTTACAGTGTCAGAATACATGTTATTAAGTTTTTTACCCTCATCTAACCCTTTATAGTCAAACCCCAATATAAAGATTTTTTCATAATCGTGTTGGCTAGCTAGCCATAGCGCTGTAGGCCCACTACTCCACCCTTTGCTAGGTTGAAAGAAGTTTAGGTTTGACATTTTTTGATAACTTTTATTGGGATTAGTCCATACATTATGTTTGTGCTGATACCCCGCTTTGTTTATTTCAAGTACCATTTTAACATCAACTGCAATTAAGTAATCAGGGTCAAATGTTCTATAAAGCGCATTGCAACCATATACTTTACCAAACGTTTTTAATTCTTGAGATTTTACACTTGCTCTGCTAGTTCCGTTACCTAGTACAAATGCAGTATTTGATTCTATCATAGGCATTGATTCAACATTTTCTATTTCAGAAACAACTAACTTATCTGCTTTTGCAGCAGTTTTAAGTATCTTGTATTGTTGTTTTGTATATTGAGTTTTGTCTATTTTTGCCATTACACTCCGGCTGCGGCTGCTTGTGCTGCTATTCCATACATCTGTCTAACGAAATCTAATTCGCCAGCTTTCTCAGTTGTATGTAGCTCACTTGCTTTCCTTGCACGGTTGATTTGGCGTAGGGTAAGACGTGTTTTGCGTGTATCATCCATTTTAACAACACTGTCGTCGTACTGAGGATCATATCGATCATCCTCAGTAGGCTCGATTGTTTCTTTATCAAAATAAAATAGCTCGCGTAATATCATATTGTATTTATATCGTTTGTGCTGTTGCGCCTGGAGCAGCAGCTCCTGGTGCTGCGCCCGTTGCTGTGTCTGGAGGAGTTGCTTCTGCGCCTATTTCTGGTTCGCCGCCTTCTGGCGCAATATCTTCTGCACCATCAATATCTGCACTAATACCTGCACTGCTAATACCTGCTGTACGCATTTCTGAACTTGCGTCTTCACCACCGGTATTGATAGTTTCGTCGTTTTCTTCTTTCCATAGACGCTCGTTTTCTGCAATCTCTTCTTCGCTCATACCTAAGAAGCGTTTCATAGCAAAGCGATTTGAAACATATGGTATAGCACTCATTTGTGTATATGTTGGTACACGAGCATTATCAAGTTCTGCTTGACGATAGCTTGCAAAGTTTTGTGGTGTTTCAAACTCTAGATCAAACATTGCAGTATCAATGTTTACGCCTTTTTCTAACAAGTAACGTTTAAACTCTTGATTAAATTCTTCTACAATTAAGCCTTGCAACCGTTCGCAGTAAGTATTAAAGCGTAGTTCTTGAATGTATGCTGTTCCGACACGACCGTCATTATAACTGCTAGATGAATCATCTGCTCCAGTTGGTAAGTAAGAACTTGGAATACGCAATCCACGTACTAGCTTATTGGTAAAATATCTAAGGTCATCAATTTCACCTAGGTTAGTACCACCCGGAAGTGTTTCAACTTTAGATCCGCGACCTTCTGCTGTCTGCGGAAAGAAGTAATCTTCATTTATTGAATTTTTAACAAAGATACCACTTTCAATAGCAAACGTGTGATAGTTGTGCCATTTTTCAGTGCCGTCTATAGTAATAGTTCCTGTATCTCGATTAGACACTACTTCTATTTTTACTACTTTGTGGTTAAACTGATCGATTTCTTTTACAAACTGTTTCCAGTTAGTGTATCCGTTTTTCTTAAGAAGTCCATTTAGTTTACTATAACCAAATCGCGTAAAGTCAATCTTACACTGAGCGTTCTTATAATCAAGAGCAACTGAATTTTCTTTCTTTAACAGATCTAATAACTCTTTGTTATTGTCACAAAGATTAATTACAGTGTTCTTATTTGTTGACTGAGTCTTAACTATCTCCACTACTATCTGTAACATTTCAAATGTCAAATGTAACGATTGATTTTTTATTTTAACTCTAGATTCCAAGTTTTTTACCACTTGTTGCATCGCAGCTAGATTACTATTAAGGTGGTCACTTCTAGATTTGCCAGCGTTCTTTTTATAACTGACCGTAGTCGCAGGATCATTCTGTCTCATCCACACTGCTCTCTGTTGTGCTGACCTAATATTGTAAAGAGCTGATTGTCTTTCTACAATAGTCATATTCTTCCAATGTGTTTTTAACGTATTAGAAATTTTTCCCGTAACTAACTGGAATTCTTCTTCTGATAAATTAGACCAGTAATCTGATTTATTTGCAGCATGGTACTGTATGTGATCAGCTTTATTCATATATTGAAGATTACGTGGATCGTTATTAAAGCGATTATAATCTCGATGATGTATTACTGCTTTAGACTTTCCTGCATTTTGTTCAAGGTATGTAAATTCCTGATGTTTGCTCAAGTTTCTAAAAAACTCGCCTACAACTCGATGAGTCCACTGCCATTCCTTCTTGCTATGATCCCAAACTTGCTCATAGTCATTAGATTTAGACGATATCTTTTTGTTTCTTTTATTAAAAGATATTAGACTATCAGTTTCGACAATGTCCTTGGCCTCTACCATACCTTTTCCAAATACTGGTATCTTGTGGTCTGGAGTACAAACTAAAGTTTCGCCATTATCAAATGTTAATTGAATAGTTTGTGTATTTCTACGAGTAATACCAGCCCAGTTAATTACCCCTGGCGCTATTTTGCCAGTCACAGGATCACAACTGTATGCCCAGTTTTCTTTTCCTTGCTTAAACTCTGCAATTAACTCAGTTAGTGCTAATGTTCTTCCATCAAGTAGAGGAATCCTTGTAGATAAATCCAAACAGAGAGGATTATAGCTTGAGTCAATAACATTAGTGCCACCGCCTGTGGCACTTGGAATACGTCTTTGATGAATCTCAGTTTTAACACGCTCAACAAACTGCATAGCAAGGTGACTTGGCATGTTGCCTACGTCCACATAAAATACTCGGCGTTCCGGAGCACGTTGTACACGATAGATAATAATAGCATCTTCGAGTAATTCTTTTTGTTTGAATACTTTAAAAATAGTTTCTAATAAACTGTTTCCAAATGGGTAATTGTTGTCTAAGCCTTCACTTAAACTAAGATGCAACACATGTTCGGCATCAATTGCAACTTCACCGTTGGTAGTATTAAATCGTGATCCGTTTTGTGTAGGAGCATTACCTACCATACCTCGAACGCCACCAGTAGTATATCCTCCTCCGCCACCACCTGTGATATTACCATTAGTGATAAACGGTGTTGTTGCAACCATCTCAGTAAAGTTTAAGTTTATGTCTTTAACAATGTATTGTTCAGGAACTTTACCTTCGCTTTCGTTAACAATAATTCGTGTTAGTTTTGCGGGGTCAACATGATAAAGTTTTTTAGTTTCTGGATCTCTTAGAAATATTGCATCGCCGTATTTAAATATGTTACGGAATGTTCTAAACATTCTAGTTTCAAATTGATTTAGTTTGCACCACTGTTTTAGGTACTGACCTAAAATATTAATTTCATTGTTGGTTGCACTTTTATTAAATGCAAATTTAAAATTAGTACCGTTGGTTTTATTCTTTTGTGTGCAAAACTCAGCAAGGATATCTAGTGCAGCGTTAACTTCACTGTCCATATCCATAGTGTTGTATTGACCGTAACGTTCAACTCTGTTTGGACTACCAACATACACATCAGGAAGATATGAACTGTAGTTTGATTTTGCAGGTCCAGGACGTCCAGCAGAGTTAGCACCACTTATTGGGCTGTAACTTCCGTTTGGGTTATCCCCAGTTTGTACCGGAGTAAAATATTTTTTCCACGACATTATGCTGCTATCCTCATGCTCTACCGAATCCGTTCATTAAATTGCCAGCGCCCCTAGCACTTCTTAAATGCTTTTCGCCTGTACGTGCTTGTGCAGTATTTACCCCTAACACAGCTAATAAAAGATCGTTAGTGGTTTGTAGTAATTGTTCAATTTCACCGCCACCACCGCCCATTGCTGATTGTGCAGATTGTGACCTTGGTGCTCCAAACTGCGCCATATCTTTCTGAAGTTCGTTCATTGCTGCCGGAAGTCTACTTGTTATATTTTTTATGTTTGGAATCATTGAGCCGTCCATTCCAGGAACAAAGTGTTCTGTTTCGTTACCTTCATTAATTTTATATGGCTTATTTGCTTTCATCGGGCCGCCGTATTTTCTTGCAGCTGGTTCTCCAGGAGAACCAGCTGCTGGTTCTCCTCCAAAGATTCTTTTAAAGAATCTTTGCGACGATCCTTCATATTCTGGTGCTATAGGATTTTTTTCAGCAGTTTCGCGACGGCTGTCAGAAAGATTTTTAATAATTATTACATTAAGACTTCCGTCAGCATTTAAAATATCTCTAGATTGTAGATCAGCCTCAATCTCATTTCTTCTTGCTTGAAGTGTTGTAGGATTCGCTAGTTCGTCAATTAGTGCTGAATCTTCTTTACTGACCGCGCCCACAGTTACTGCTTCCCTGGCAAGTTCAGCATTGCTTGCTCCGGGCAATATTGAAGAAATAGTAAGAACTGTAGCTGCAATACCTTCCGGAGTAAATTTTTTCATTTGTTCAGATAATTCATTTAATGCGCCTACAACTAAACTGTTGTTTAATTCTTTTGCAATTGCTTCATTAGTTGCACTTGCAACATTAGCTAGTGCTTGTTGGGCTTCATTGAGTGCAACTAATGCTTCTTGGCCGGCTCCTTTACCTGCTACCTGATTTCCTTGTGATGTAATTATGCCGCCTAACATGTTGTTAAATGATTCAGTAAATGATACAGTGCGTCCAAGTTCTAATTCCATTTTTTTAGTATGTGCTGCAACAGCATCAATTATTGGAGCAACTTCTTGCAATACATTTGCTTGACCTTGTGCAATTTCACTTATCTGTCCGTAAGTTCCAATTGTTAAATTCTGTACTGAGTCTGCACTTTTAACAGTCGCTCGCGCTGCCTCTTCAGCATATCTTTGAGCACCTTCAACATCACCTGCTTTAGTTGCATTAGCTGCTTTCGTTAAGAGTGCACCTGCCTCACTATTCAATGCCATAAAGCTCTTAGTAGCTGCTGTCATTGGTACTCCGGTTTGTACAAGGTCTGCTAACAAATCTCTTACTACAGCAGGCGATTGTTGTAATGCTGCTGTTGATTTTTCATATGCGGCCCGTGCAGTAGTAATACCTTGTTTTTCTAATAGACGAAGTTTAGAATCAGTTGAACCGTTACGCATCCGTGCTGTCATATCATCCATTTGTGATTTAGCGTCTTTGCCTGTCAGCTTAGAAACAATGTCCATTTGTTTAGCAAGCTCTTGAGCTGCTTGTACTGATTGAGCATCAGTTAGACCTTCTACAAGCTGCCTACGACGCATCAATGATGTATTTTTAACTACGAATTCGTTAGCTTCTTCAATAGTATATCCAAGATTCATAAATCCGTCAATCAACTGTGTGCCGTTTTCTCGAGTCGCAAATAATTCTTTACCTAATGCTGCAACTTTTCGTGTGCCGCCTTCAACTCCTCCAGCAAAGCCTGCTAACTCTGTGACATTGTTAGAAATCAGTTTTGAAAATTTATCTAACGGTAAGCGAGTTCTTGCAGCACTTACTCTTAGATCTGATAAGTTTCCATTTAGGCCTGCGCCAACTTTACTTAAACTATTAAATTCAGATTGGGTGTCTTCGAGATATCCAATAATAGCCGTAACTCCGACTAATGCTTTACCTAGTATTCCAAGTCCTTTAGTAGATGATGTAATACCTTTTGAAAAGTCAGTTAATGATCCACCTGCTTTATTAAGTGAATTCTTAAAGGCGCTTAAAGGCCCAGTAACATCAAAAGAGTTACTCGGGCCACTATTACTGCTTCCGCTGGATTTTTTAACAAATTGAGCTAGTGCTCTTGTTAATCCTTCTTCAGTTAATGGTTCAGCCAATTTAGTTTCCTTAAGGTTATCATACCCATAAATACATTACAAGTATTACTATGTATTTATGTAAGGAATAATATGAGTAGTTTTTTAGAAAAGTACAAAAGACAACCTAAAATTTATATCGACCTACCTAGCAAGGGTGTGTTCTATTCAGATGATGTTTTAGACAACGGGCAGTTTGTAAGTTTGCCTGTGTTTGGTATGAGTGCTATGGATGAGATTATTTTTAAGACTCCGGATGCATTATTTTCTGGAGAAGCTACTGCACAAGTTATTAGGAGTTGTATTCCGGGAATATTGAATCCCTGGGAAATAGTTGGTTACGATTTAGATTATTTGTTAATATCAATTCGCATTGCAACTCACGGTGATGCAATACCAGTTAATACATCATGTCCGCATTGTAATGAAGCAACACAAAGTCAAATTAATTTATCAGGGCTGTTGGCAAATTTTGCCAACTACGACATTAGAGAAAAATTTGAGATTGGTGATTTAACATTTAATCTCAAACCTATAACTTATAAAAGAACTACAGATTTTGCTATCGAACGTTATCAGCTTGACAGAGCAATTGTCCAAATTGAAAAAGAAAAATTAACACAAGACGAAAAAAATACACTACTTAATAAGTTATTACTAGACATTACTACATTAAATCTTAGATTAGCAGTAGCACACGTTGAGTCAGTACAAAACGGTGATGATATTGAAATAGAATCAGATACTATCTATAAATTTGTATCTGAAAATGATGCTGAGTTTTATTCAAAATTACAACAAGGCATTAAAACATTAACTGAAAAATGGAACTTACCAGCATTTGATGTTGCTTGTGCAAGTGAAACATGTAATGAAGTTTATAAGACAAGACTGGACTTGGACTATTCAAGTTTTTTCGCGCCACGCTCATCCCTCTCGAGGAATCTCAGATTTTAGCACTAGCTAAAGATTTTGAAAATGATATCAAACAAATAAAAGACGATGCTTATCGGCTTGGTTGGTATATGAGAGGAAGTTTTAGTTACGAAGATCTAATGTTTAGGATTTCTAATGAAGATAGAGAGATCCTAAACAGGATCATCAAAGAAAACATTCAAGCTACAAATGATACTAGGATGCCGTTACTTTAGCAGCTTTGAGCATAGCAAGTAATTTTGGATCGTTCATTACCATATCTTTTGAGGCAGCTTTAATTTGTGAAACAGATTCTTGTAATCTAAATTCAATAGCTTCGTCAATTGATTCAGTTGCACCATCACATTGCGGGAAACTTAGACTAGATAATGTTTCCTTGCTCAACATGGTGTTTGCAATAAAATCACTAATTCCTTTAATAATTCCAGTATCTTTAGCAAGTTTACCTAATAGATATGATATAGCTATACCACTTGCGCCGCCAATAATTGATAGGACCCAGCCAAAGCCAGGAACAACAGTAAAGAATCTTGTTAGCATTGCTAACGAAGCTGCGGTTGATGCGCCAACTGTTAAGAAACTAACTAAGCCGCCAGCAATATTATCAGTTATTATAAGTTGAGCAGCATTTAATTCCGGAGCATTAATATTACATTTGTTTGCTGCATACACATTTGCATATGCGTCTAAGTCAGTCGATAGTTGTTCAAAAGAAATTAGTGCTCCTATTACTCTTCCTACCGGTGATGATAAAAATAAGTTATACATAGTTTTGCCAGGCGATTTAACTATTTGTTTAACTGCTTTTTTAACTTTGCTGACAGACTTAGGTGCCTCAGGCTGAGTAGTAACTGGTAGCGCCGGAGTATTACTTGGTTTAGGAGCAGCTACATTTGATTTTGCAGTTAAGTTTTTTGCTTTTGCATCTGCTTGTCCACGAATACGTTCTTTACCAACAACAGCACCAGTTGTAGGATCTATTATATTAAATACTCTATTCCGACCAGATCCTGCTCTGACTACTGCATAATCTACTTCTGCTAATATGTGATGTACTTTCATTCTGAATAATCCTTAATGCTTGCAAGTTATTTATCTATGAAAGTGTTTAACTGTTAGTGTATGAGCAAGCTCATACAAGTTTTCGCTAACGCTCAAACTACTTACACTTCGTTTTAATTAAATGATTTATATATGAACAAGCAATATTACGAATGTAATATTGTATTAATTTCATGTAGATCGTTTCAGTCAGACGGAACTATTTCTAGCTCCGTCGTCTTTAAGATAAACTTCATGTGAGTCTTATCCAGCAATGACATTGGAAGTAGGTAATTATTATACACAAGTTCATTGGGCTCTGACCTTTCCCAACCTACATCGACATCATGTAACATAAAGAGCGCATTAACTGTGTTAGTGCTACCTTTATAGTACATTACCTTCCGCTTCGTTCCTGTTGCTAAGAAGTTTTTATGAACTATGTTGTGTTTTTCGACTGACAGCAATCAATCTATATCAACCTGTGAGCCCAATTTGTTTGGTGGCTTCCGCACTCTGGTGCGTCGATCAATATGTTACGTGTCCGGATATCACCTCGGGCTTTACACAGCGGTATTATTAAACTGGCCCGCCAACCTTATGTGCTGTATTGATTTGCCTTAGGAATTTTTTTTAAGATGTTCTTTGAGAATGGTTGATCCGCCAACTCTAACATTGATAATACCATTGTAGTATTCATCTGTTTCGAGTACTCTACGTTCAAACTGTTCACGGGCCTCTAAGTAACTTGCTATGCCTCTGCTGGGACAAAAATGTAATATTTCACGTGTGAAATTTTCTGCGCCTAACTCTAAAACGTCTGCGTTAAGTCTATCACTGGAGCCATAATATTCTCTCCAATCACTTTCCTTGGTGCTACGTCTTTTATTCTTCTTGCCTTTAAGCGGGGGTTTAGTTACTTTAAACTTTGCTAGTTTCTTGCCTACATACATCATGCTATTGGATAGATTTGTTATCAAGTATACAAATGCTTCACATCCTTCCGGAAGTTCGTCTAGTTGTTTACCTTGATAAGTCCAATGCATAACATACTTATTTTGCCTTTTGCTTCTCAGCCGCCTTCTTGGCTGCATAAGCTATATGTATTTCTTCTTGCCTTAATTTTGCTAACCTTCTAATCTCACGCAACCATTTTCTACTTGCTAGATGTGTTCGATGAGACAAACGAGACTCAAAATTCTCGTTTGCCTTAAAGTACTCTAAGTAAGCCTTAGTTAACTGATCGTGTATGTCGTCGTTAATCATTCTACAATGTCAATATCGTTTTCGTAGCTTGTAAAGCCATTTTCTTTTACAACACGCATAACATAACTTACTCTTCCAATTAATTCGTCTTTGTGTGAGATAAGAAATACATTCTTATCACCTTCACGGCCCATTTTCTTGAGAACGCTCAATGAACTTTCAACACCAGCAGTATCCATACCGCTATCAATCAGCTCATCAATAAACAACAAGTTGATCTTTTGATATAGGCTTTCCCAAACATCGCGGAATGCAAAGCTCATACCTAAGATAAGTCTGTTGCGTTCGCCACGACTCAAGTTATCAAAGTCTAGATCTTGTCCTAGTTGAGTAATTTCAACATTCAAATCATTCTGGAACACAACTTGATGTGGCAATCCTAGCTTGTCGAGATAATATGTAAGCCTATTGTTCAAATACGCTAGGTTTTGATCAATAATCTTTTTACGAATGAAGCTGTCTTTATTTGTAAGTAGCTTTAGCAAGAACTCTTGATGCTCTTTGAATGTAGTAAGATCGTTTACAGGAGACCAATCAATTTCTTGCATAGCTGTTGACAACAATTCATCAATCTGTGCTTGATAAGGATCGTTTTCATTTTGTTTTGTATCAAGCGACTGTTTCAAACTGTCAACGTTTTTACGATGCTCATATGCTTCTTTAGCACTTTCATAGAACGTATTAGGCTTTCCGTTGATATCACCAATGTCACTAAGATCTTTAAGCACAGCAGTTAGCTTTTTGCTAATTTCTAAATGATAGGTGTCTGCATCCTGTAACTCTTTCATCTTTTTGTCAAGAATTTCTTGTTTCTTGTCTGCATGCAGCAGCTGATTACAAGTGTAACAGGTAGCATCTTCAAGATTTAAGATGTCTTTTTCAACCTTTTCAACACTAGCCTTTGCACGTAACTGTGCAGTCTCTAATGTGCTTTTCTCTTTATTAAGAGCCAAAATAGCAGTATTGTGTTGAGTCCAATTAGACAATTTTTCATGTGCTTCTAGTTCAGCATCGATGTCTACGTGCTCTAGTTCTGTAATACCATGCTGTAATTTAGCACAGTCTTGCTCCTTTTTAGCAAGCCAAGCACGTTGAGTACGACCTAAGCTATCAATAGTAGTTTGTATTTTTTCGTTTGCACCTTGAATAGCATTAATTTTTAGTGTTTCGTTTGTAATAGCATCTTTAGTTTGACGAGTTTGTTCTTTAAGAGCTTCGGCCTTTTCACTAAGGATAGTAATACCCAGCAACTGCTCAATGATAGCACGTTGATCATTAACACGCATGCTTAAGAAAGGCTCAGTGTAGGTGTTAAGTGCAACAATGTGCTTAAACATGTCATGCGACATATCTAACAAGTCGTTAATATACTCTTGAGTCTTTCGACTGTCGCCTTGTGACTCATCTGTCATCTCTTGTTCTTGCTCGTCGACAAAGAACTTGAGTACATTAGGTGATCTACCACGCTCGACACGATAATCAACACCGTTCTTTTCAAAATGCAGTGTAACTAACATGCCCTTTGAGTTTGTCTTGTTGATTAGATTGTTACGTTTAATATTAGTGAGTGCTTGTCCGTATAATGCATATGATAATGCATTGATAATAGTAGTTTTACCTGTACCATTACGACTTCCACTATCATCTCCGCCTTGATCTAAGTTTTCACCTAGCACAAGTGTTAATTGCTCGCGATTAAAGTTTACAGCTTGGGTCTGATTGCCCACGCTCATAAAATTCTTCACAGTCAAATCCTTAATTTTTATCATAATTCGCTATAAATGTCCATAAGTGTTTTTTTGTTGAAGTTATCTGAGTCAATTGCAGCGATTTCGCCAGCAACAATTTGATCTACACTTTCAAACTGTGCAATGTCTAATTGAGTACTAATATCTTCTAGTGACTTTTGTGGAATCAAACTAATTTCACGACAGTTGTATTGAGTAATGAATGTTTCCTTAATGAAACTTGCTTCTTCATAGCTGATAGGCAAGTCCAAGTTGACACGCAAGTACATATTGGGCTTAATAAACGTAGTTTGCTCGTCAATAAGTTTGCTAAGTTTAACTGTACGATACTTTGGACACTCTGGCCAGTTAATGTACTGTGGTTCCTTATCGTTTTCACGATCGAGTACCATCATACCACGGTCATCGTCCCATGTATCAGCATAGTTGTGCGGAAATGCATTACCAATGTAATGCACTGCACCTTGTTGTTGACGTTTGTGGAAGTGTCCGCTAAAAACATACTTTTGATTAACAAAATCTTCTGCACGTAGCTCACCATGATCGGGCATTTGTACCATTGCGTTCATAAAAAACGTAGGAAGTTCAAAGTGACCAAATATATACTTGCTTTTTAGATGTTTTAGCTTTTTCCACTCGTCGCCTACTAGCCAAGGAACAATAGTTACATCGTCTATGGTGGTAATTTCGTCAACAAATGTAATACCTGGAATGTGTTTAGCAAACGCAGTTGAATTAACAGTGCGCTTGTCTTTGTAATACAGGTCATGATTACCATCAAAGAAGAAAAACTGCTCAAAAGCAGCACCTAGCTTCTCCATACTACGGATAGTTGCATCCATAGTAGTAAGATTTAATGAATTTCGATTGTGATGCCAGTCGCCGCAAAAGATACCAGTTTCACAACCGTTGGCTTTTGCAGTTTTGATGAACCAATCAACAAAATCTTCACAATCTTGATTGTGAATCTTTGAATTACCCTTTAATCCAAAGTGTATGTCTGTAAAGACTGCTGCTTTTTTAAACAAAAGTTATTGCTCCATAAATTTGTATATCTTTATAGTATACAGGTTAATGTTAATAGTGTCAAGAGATTATTTGTTACCTAGTTCTTTTTCTCTACGTTGTTGTGCTTCCCACTCGCCTTGATTTTGTCGTGTAAAGCTAGGATTCATGTTGTTCATTTCTAAAATATCATCACGAATGTTTTGATTACGCTTTTCAATGTTAATAACACGCACAAAACTGTTAGTAACTGCGGCTGTATAGTATGCAAACGGATTATCTGACTTTGATTCGTCAAACTGCAACCCGATTTGTGCTAACTGTAGGATAGCTTGCCCGCGCATTTCATCGTTATAAGTGTATCCACGTACATTACCACGAGTAGCATATCGATCACATAGTTTCATCCACATAAGAGCAAGTTTATTTGTAGCCATACCGCCGCCTAGATTAAAATGTCCGTTTTCCATTCCGCTTGACCAATGACTTTTGCCCACACACTTTAGATTATCTTCTTCATCAAACTTAAAATGTTGGAAAGGTGGAAAGTTAAGTTTTACTTTGTGATCGGCAACTGTCTTTGGTGTCTTCTTGCGCCCCGGCTCGTCTGGAACATGCTCAAATGTCATAATGCGAAATACTAATGAAGTTTTTTTAATTTTTCTGTAATCAATTTCGCACTCAGCAAGTTTAATTTTTTCTCCTGCTAGTTTACGAGCTTCAAATGCTTCGTGTTGTAAGCGTTTAGCTTGTACTCTTTTAGCTTCTGCAATAGTTCTAATATTGATTTTGTCAATATTAGGCAAAATAAGATCAAACTGATGATCAGTATTTGATACAAAGCTACAAAATGTACTCTTTGATTTGTGTATTTCTTTAAGTATATCTTTGTTATTTAAATAGTTAACTTTTCTCATGAACTCTCCAATAGTTATAATACATTATAATATACATACTTAATTTTGTCAACTAAATAACATATAGGAGACAACAAATAATGGCAATTAATTTCGGCGGCCTAAAACAACAGGCATCAGCAGCACTTTCGTCAGCAGCATCGCAGGCTCGCAATTCAGTGTCTCCACAAGCATCAGCAGCAGTAAACAACCTATTAGGTAGTGCTGCTAGTTTTGGTCAAGGATTAATTGGACAAGCTGGTAACGCAGTAAAAGGCATTGCTGAGGATATATTTAGTGCTAAAAACTTTATGAGTTTATTGCGTGGCGGCGGCCTTCCTAAGTTTGGTATGCCAGGAGCTGTTGGATTTTCAGAAGTTAGCTGGCAAGGAGCTGATAACGATGACTGGCGTGTCCGACTTTCTTTACCACCAGGTATGGGTTTAGAACCAACACTTTCGGCAGCATTAGCAGAAACAAACGGAATGATTTTTCCGTATACGCCTAGTATTATTATGTCGCATAGTGCTACTTACAGCCAAGTTAAACCTACACACAGTAACTATCCTTTTCCTGTTTATCAAAGTAGTCAACCTGATAACATTCAGATCAGTGGAGATTTTATTATTGAAAATGAATCAGAAGGAGTATATTGGGTAGCAATGGTACACTACTTGAGAAGTGTTACGAAAATGTCCTACGGTAATTCAAGCAATCAAGGTAGTCCGCCACCAGTAGTACAACTTAACGGCTACGGCGATTATGTTTTTAAAAATGTTCCAGTTGTAGTTCAACAATTTACTTGCGAACTGCCGCCAGATGTAGATTATATCTACATACCCTCACTAGATACCTGGGCACCAACTAGATGCAACGTAGCAGTAGTATTGATGCCGACATACAGCAGACGAGCTGTACAACAATTTAGCCTAGACAAGTTTGTCAGTGGCGGATATGCCAAAGGCAACGGACAAGGATTTATCTAATGGCAAATTATATTGGAACTAGTCCTTGGTTTAACACACCTACACAAGAAGGTCAGTATCTTGACATTTTAAAAATACGACCTATCCCTGCAGAATCAGACGATGTATTAGTTACAATACAGCCTCAGTATACACATCGCCCTGATCTGTTAGCATTTGACTTATATGGCGATAAAGACTTATGGTGGGTTTTTGCCCAACGCAATATGGAAATACTTAAAGATCCTGTATTTGATTTAATAGCAGGAATACAAATTTATGTACCCAAAGGCGCCGCATTATCAAAAGTATTAGGAATATAATATGGCAGTAGTTCCGCAAAATGTAGCGTCGAGATTAAAAGCAGCAGGAAAAAGTTTTTCTGATACTATTGATGCAGCTACCCCGCAACTAATTTCATCGGCTAAAAAGTTTGCGCAAAGCGGTAATATTTCAGTTGACGGAGTTTTAGATTCTGTATCGGGATCTGTACAAGACTTAAAAGGTGCAACAGTTAATCTTGCAAATAGTTTAAATGGGTTAACTGGCCCAGGAATAGGACAAAGTTTAGTTGGTAACATTGCTAGTGGGTTAGGCGGCGGCATAATGGATAGAATTAAAGGCGGCCTAGGCGGATTTTTAGGAGCATCGTTCGGTGGCGGCTTTGGATCACCAAACGGAATGAGCGGCAGTGTACTTCCTAATCCGCTAGAACAATTTACCAGCTTCAATTATGTCTTTACGTTGGGATGCCTAACAGCACAAGAACTATCATTTCCAGATGTCACATACCGTCGTAGGGATCCCAGTATTGTAATACTTAGAAGCGGCGGCGGCCCAACACCCGGCAGTGCAACGTTGTATGAAGCAAAAGGAAAAATTGAATACTTTATTGATGATGTTGAAATTGCAACTATTGTCGCCGGCAATGACGGTACTCGGTCTACAAATGCAACAAGTATTAGTTTTAAAGTAACCGAACCTTACAGTATGGGGTTATTTTTACAAGCATTACAAGTATCAGCAATACGAGCAGGTTATCCTACTTACATTGATGCTCCGTATCTTCTTACTGTAGAATTTAAAGGATACAATGATGCTGGACAATTTATTCATGCAAGTAACTTACGCAGAATGTTTCCTTTAAAACTGGTAAACATTGAATTTGATGTAACAGAATCAGGCAGTGTATATTCCGTAACTGCAATTCCTTATCAAGAAACTGCATTAACTGACGAAACACAAACAACACATACTGACACAACCTTTACAGGAGCATCTGTTGCTGAAATGTTACAAACAGGAGCTAATAGTTTAACCCGTATTATAAACGATAGACAACTTGCAGGCGAAAAAGCCGGCAAAACAAAAAAAGCTGATCAATATATTATAATGTTTCCAAACACTTCATCTTCAAATGAAGAATCGCAACAGTTTATGATGGGACAACCGGAAGAGACAGCAGACGATACTGCAACTACTCGAGAATTTACTGACGAAGAAATAAGAAAATTTTATATATCGCAAACAGGAGACATAAATGGAAAAGTTCCAGTTGATTATAGAAATGAAATAAAAAATGCTGCCGGAATAACAATTAAACGATCTAGTATTGGAGAAAATATTCGCGAGTATGCCGAAAAAACACAAAACATGAACGACATTGGCAAAGCTAAGATTACTAAATCTAATTTTGACAGTAGCAAACGACCACTTGCAACACCTACTAATTCAGAAAGTGAAACAATCAAAGGCAAAGTAGATAGATGCAAAATACAAATATCGGGCGATGTACGCACTGGTACATTTGCAGCAGGGCAAAAAATACAAACTATAATTGAAGAAGTTATTATTGCTAGTGATTACGGCAGAGCAATTGCATCTAAGACGCCAGACAAATATGGAATGGTTCCTTGGTTTAGAATTCAAACGCAAGTTTATAATAGTGACTCTAGTCCCGAAGTAGTTTCACAAACCGGAACACCGTCAAGAATATTTGTTTATAGAGTTGTGCCGTATCTTGTACATATAAGTATATTTCAATCTGCTAGTGCAAAAAGCCCTGGCATTCCTCAATTAAAAACCCAAGTAGCTAAAGAATACAATTATATCTATACAGGAAAAAATAAAGATATTATTAATTTTGATATTAGATTTAATACTGCATTCTTTTCAAGTATTGCCGGCGACCTTGGTCAAGCAGGTGCAGATAGTAAAACTGCTATTAAAAATGAAACTACTTCGAGTGGTCAAAGAGCAACACCTAGTACTTCTAAAGGAAATGCGTCAGCAGGAAATCTTGGCAAAACTCTAGATAGAGTAGTTACTCAAAAAAATAAGACTACGTTAGATGGTGCCCATCCTGAATCGCAAGTTGCTAGAATGTTTAATGATGCATTAGTTAATAGTAGTGTTGATTTAGTTATGGTTGATTTAGAAATACTAGGCGATCCATATTATATTTGTGATAGCGGGATGGGCAACTATAATGCATTGCAAGTTCCAGGAGTACTAAACATTACAGCCGACGGCACAATGAATTATGAAAATGGGGAAGTTGATATTGCACTTAACTTTAGAACTCCATTAGACTACGGTCCAAATGGTTATATGGAATTTCCAGGCGGCGGCACTACTCCTGTAGGAGAATTTAGTGGATTATATAAAGTAATATTTTGTGCTAATAAATTTAGTAACGGACAATTTACACAAACTTTACAAACTATACGTAGACCAAGGCAGGATGACGATAATCTTGCACCAGCTACTAGCACGCTAGTTAATACAGATAATGCAGGAGGACAAATAACTACTACTCCGGCTAACCCAGCTGTTGGTGCAAGTTCAGAAGGCACAGCAGGCGAAGCTGCTGCAAGAAGAAATGTAAACGGAGCATCTAACTCAGGAGCTGGTACACAATCAGAAGGCACCGCCGGCGAAGCTGCTGCACAACGACTAGCTAGTAAGCCAAATCCGGCTGCTGGAAGTACGTATGATGATGCACCGTTAAGAGCGTTGAGAGCAAAACAAGCAGCTAATATTTCTGCACAACAACAATCAGGATCGTTCTAAGGAATAAACAATGGCAACAGAAGCAAGAACCCCAGGTGATAATATATTTGAAGGCCCTGGTCCCTTTTTGGCTGTGGTGCGCAATCACTTAGACACTGAGTACATGGGTTCACTAGAAGTTGAATTGTTAAAATCATCAACTGAAGGAAACACCACAGACGTTACTGGCGAAATGGCAATAGTAAGTTATCTAAGTCCGTTTTACGGAATTACACCTTACGACGGAACAAGCGACAACAACGGATTTGATTATACTCAAAAAAGTTACGGAATGTGGGCAGTGCCACCGGACGTCGGGACACAAGTACTAGTTATATTTGCAGAAGGAAATAAAAGTCGAGGATTTTGGATCGGCTGTGTACAAGAAAAGTTTATGAACTTTATGGTACCTGGAAATGCAAGTACAAAATACAACAAAGAAAATCAAACTGCAATTTCTCCTGTTGGAGAATACAACAAAAGAAATGAACCAGGCGTTGGTAACGACCCTACGCAGTTTTTAAAACCTGTTAACACGGATGCAATAGCACAACTTACTAAAGCCGGCTTACTTAGTGATCCAATTAGAGGCACTACTAGTTCCAGTGCTAGACGAGAAGTACCTAGTATGGTATTTGGAATGAGTACACCCGGCCCGCTAGACCGTAGACCAGGAAAGCCTAAAGTAAAAGTAGGTGCTGAAAATGCACAAACAGAAATTCCATCATCGAGACTAACTGGTTCAACTTTTGTAATGGATGATGGCGATCCTAGTTTGTATAGAAAAGGCCCAGCTGCAACAACTCCTAGTGAATATGCAACATTAGATCAAGGCGGTGATCCAACACTGCCTATGAACGAATTAGTAAGAATTAGAACACGTACAGGACATCAGATACTTTTCCACAATACAGAAGACTTAGTGTATATTGCACACGGAAGTGGTCAAAGTTGGATTGAAATGACAGCCGGCGGAGCAATAGAAGTTTATTCAAAAAACAATATTAGTTTTAAATCAGATAATGATATAAATTTTACTGCTGCAAAAAATATTAATTTAAAAGCTGGAGCAGATGTTAATATAGTTGCAGCAAATCAGATGGCAACACAAACTGGTGCAAACTGGGATTTATTAGTGGGCGCTGACGGTAGATTAACTTGCGCAGGAACTAGTAATATTGCTAGTGCAGGCCATTACGAAACTGCATCGGTTATACATATGAACGGGCCGGCGGCAGCAGTTGCTGCGGCACCGATTTCGCCATCGGTAATACCTAGCGGATCAGGAAGTGCATCTGGAACTCCGGTTGCTGTAAAAGACGGTGCTACAGTGCCTTTAGGAGATACGTATGAAAAATGTGCTCCGGGTACAGTTGCAGCATCGGGATCAACGTCAGCAGAACGAGCAGCAATAAGTAATACAACTGTTACAAGCACACCTTCGAGAAATGCATCAGGTGCAAGTTCCGAAGGAGCAGCAGGAGAAGCAGAAGCAAGAGCAGGAGCAGTTACTACACCGCATTATGATGATGCTATTTTAAGGCAAGCAAGAGCCGGAGCAGCAACAGTTACTAGTACTCTGTCTAGAACAGGCCGACAAGATTAAGGTAAATACAGTATGAGCACACTAGAGAAAAATCTTTATAAACAAATTACTGTAAAAGGTACTACTCGTCCTGACTATGGTATAGGTGAAAAAACCTATAGGGGATTTTCTACAGTTAATCCAAACAATGTTGGATTTCAACTGTATGATTTACAAATTGTAAAACAAGATATTATTAATCACTTTCATATTCGTCAAGGCGAACTTTTAAGCAATCCTAATTTTGGTACAATTATTTGGGACATTCTATATGAACCATTAACTGAAAATATCAAACAGATTATTGCTGAAAATGTAACTACTATTATTAACTACGATCCTAGAGTAAGTGTTACTAACATAGTAGTTGATCAGTACGAAAGTGGCTTACAAATAGAAGCAACATTGATATTTTTACCCTACAATATTGTAGAAAATATGCAATTAATATTTGACCAAAATAACGGATTTTTAGCCAATTAATTATATACGTGGTTTATTCAAATTAATAAATACACTATAAGTTAAGAGGAAAGCAAATCCATGTCAAGTACAGACAGACAAAACCGTTTATTAGTAGCAGAAGATTGGAAGCGTATCTATCAGAGTTATAGAAACGCCGACTTCAAATCATACGACTTTGACAATTTACGTCGAACAATGATCAATTACATTCGTCAAAATTATCCAGAAGATTTTAACGATTACATTGAAAGTTCAGAGTACCTTGCACTTATTGATCTAATTGCTTTCCTAGGTCAAAACATTGCTTTCCGTACTGACTTAAATGCACGTGAAAACTTTTTAGAGCTTGCAGAACGTAGAGAATCAGTTCTCCGTCTTGCACGTTTGCTTTCCTACAATCCTAAACGTAATCAAGCAGCAAACGGGTTGCTTAAAATTGAAAGTGTTAACACAACAGAAGTTGTTAGAGATTCAAATAACATAAACTTAGCAAACCAAACAGTTATCTGGAACGATCCAAGCAACCCTAATTGGCAAGAACAATTTACTAAAATTTTAAATGCAGCGCTGCCTGTTAATTCTAGTATTGGACGCCCTGCAAAAAAAGATACAGTTGCAGGTGTACCTACAGAGCAGTATAGATTAAGTAGTGCTAATACTGAATTGCCAGTATACGGATTTAATAAAACAATTAGCGGATCAACTAGTAGATTTGAAATTGTCTCAACTGATGTAGACAACGGCGAAATTAAAGAAGAAGCACCGTTTCCAGGAAACAACTTTGCATTCCTTTACAGAAACGACGGCAAAGGTCCTGCAAGTTCTAATACTGGTTACTTCTGTCACTTTAGACAAGGTGCAATGGACCAAGGTACATTTACAGTTGACAGTCCGAGTACTAATCAAGTTGTTGCAATTGATGCAACTAATATTAATAACTCTGATGTATGGTTGTATAAAGTTGACAACTTTGGTCTTGAAGAAGAACTATGGTCAAAGGTTGATGCTGTTGAAGGCAACAACGTAATCTACAATAGTTTAAGCAAAAGTATTAGAAACATCTACAGTGTACTTACAAGAGCAAATGATAGAATCAGTTTAATATTCTCTGATGGTACATTTGGTAACTTGCCACAAGGTAATTTTAGAGTATATTACAGAACAAGTAAAAATCAGCGTATCGTAATTGAGCCGGCAGATATGCGCGGTGTTAGTATTAAAGTTCCGTACATCAGTAAAACTGGTAAAACAGAACAGGTTACAATGGTATTTCAATTAAAGTATACTGTTGATAATGCAAGTTCAAGCGAATCAAGTGCAAGTATTAAACGCAATGCACCTGCAACTTACTACACACAGAACAGAATGATAACTGCTGAAGATTATCAAATTGCTCCGTTAAGTATTAGTCAAGAAATTATTAAAGTAAAAAGTGTTAACAGAACTGCAAGCGGAATTAGTCGTTATCTAGATCTAGTAGATGCAACTGGAAAATACTCTAAAACTAACTTGTTTGGCATCGATGGTATTATAACAAAAGAGTTTTTAATACCTAAATTAAAATTTAGTTTTATTTCTAAAACTGATATTGAAGGTGCAATTGCAAATATTATAGAACCTATACTCACTGATAAAAAAATTAAAAACTATTACTATAATAGTTTTCCTAAAACTCTAGTAGGCGACTTAGGAATAACTTGGAATAGTCAAACAGTCGATACAAATCAAAATACAGGATATTTTACTAACACCGTTGGCACACGTTCTCAGCTAAGTGCATTTACTGCAAGTACATTGAAATTATTAAAACCAGGAACACTTGTTAAATTTGAACCACCGGTAGGAAAGTATTTTCAAAGTGAAAATGATAATAAATTAGGTAATATACTTAGTTCGGGTATACCGTCAGGCGGCACGTTATACAAATGGACTAAAATTATCAGTGTAGTAGGCGACGGAACAGCAACAAATGCAGACGGCACCGGACCAGTAATGCTTAATGATAATATTCCAGGTGATTTACTGGACGTAGCAAATCGTGCAAGGCTTACACAAATAATACCTAGACTAGCAACAGAATTACAACCAGCTGTTTCTCTACAATTGATTGATCAAGTATTTGCATACAATAGCTTTGGTTTAAGATTTGACGTTAATATAGGCGAATGGCGAATAGTTACAACTAACAACTTAAACATTGACAGTCTCTTTAGTATTGGTAAAACTGGTGATACAACTAATCAACAATTAGATGCAAGTTGGTTATTACTGTTTGAAACAAACGGTGAAACATATACAATTACATATCGTGCTAGTAGATATGTATTTGAAAGTGCTGAAGAAATTAGATTCTATTTTGATAGCTCGGATAAAATTTACAACAATAGAACTGGTAAAATTATTAAAGATAAAATTTCAGTTTTAAACATTAATAAGTCTCCTGATTTAACTTCGCCGTTTGCTGTTGATTTTGATTGGGAAATCGTTGAAGAATATAGAGACGCCGAAGGTTATGTAGACAGTAGCAAAATTCAAGTTAGCTTTTTTGACGGTGACGACGACGGTGTAGTTGATGATCCTCAAATATTTGATGAAATAGTAAATGAAACTGTTAATCCGTTAACCAAGTATGTATTTCAATTAAAGACAACTACTATTGATGGTGTAGAAGAATATAATTATATTTCAACAGCCGTTTCAACGGACCTTGGAAAATATGTATTCTCAGATGGTACAGGCAGTATACAAGTAATTGATACTAAGATTTCTTTATCTAATACAACAATGGCTGATAATAATCAAATATTTTATTTTATAGCAGAAGATTTATTTCAGATTTTAAATAAAACAACAGGCGTTCTTACTACGACACAAAGCTATCTTGCTAAAATTGGTCGCGATAAACTTAAATTTCATTATGTACATGCAGCAGATGCAAGTAGCAGAATTGACCCAAGTGTAAGTAATATTGTAGATGTGTATCTATTAACAAAGTCATATGATAATAACTTTAGGCTTTATATTGACGGCACAGTAAGTACAAAACCTCTTTCACCGAGTAGTGATCAATTGTATTTAAATTACGGACAATCACTTAACAAAATTAAGTCAATTAGTGACGAAATTATTTATCATCCAGTTAAGTATAAGATACTGTTTGGAGAAATAGCCGATGCAACACTACAAGCAAAATTTAAAATTGTAAAGAATCCTGATATTGTGATTAACGATAATGACATTAAAACTAGAGTAATTGCAGCAATCAATGAATTTTTTGCTCTAGAAAATTGGGAGTTTGGAGAACCGTTCTATTTTACAGAGTTGAGCACATACGTTATGCAACAATTAACACCTAACTTAGTAACATTTGTAATAGTTCCAAACCAAGCAGCACAAACGTTTGGTAGTTTATTTGAAATAAAATCAGAGTCTGATGAAATTTTTATAAGCGCAGCAACTGTTGCTGACATTGAACTAATTGACGCTGTAACTGCTACAAGGCTTCGTTCAAGTGGTGCTATTACTACAAATGCAACAACAGTTAACACAGGTTTAACAAGCAGTGGATTATCTATAACTGGAGGGCCTTATTAATAATGTCTTACAATAACGACCAAAATGAATCAGCGTTGCCAGCAGACGGCACTAACAAACGCAGCAGTGAATCTTTCCTTCCAAGATTTTTTAGAACAATTCCAAACAAGAAGTTTTTAAATAGTACATTAGACCAATTAATACAGCCAGGCGTAGTTCAAAAACTCAACGGATATATTGGTAGAGAAACTGCTAGAGCATTTACTGCGAGTGACAATTATATCGGTGATGTATCAGCTGATAGGTTTAACTATCAATTAGAACCAGCGGCAGTTATCAAAGACAATTTAGATAATGTTACTTTTTACAAAGACTATAACGACTTTGTTAATCAGTTAAACAATTTTAATAAATCTAACGACAATCATAGTGTGTTCAACCAGCAAGAACAATATGCATGGAATCCTAGTATTGATTGGGATAAGTTTAGTAACTTTCGTGAATACTACTGGTTACCTTTAGGTCCGCAGACAATTGGAATTGCAGGGAATACAGTTGATGTTGAAAGTACTTACACTGTTCGCATCGGTGATAATGTTGATAATAACACTTATGTATTCAGTCCAGACGGATTAACACAAAACCCTACAATTACTCTTTATAGAGGAATTACCTACAAGTTTGATATTGATACTCCAAACTTACCATTTACAATTAAGACAAAGAGAACACTTGAAGACGGATTTGAGTTAGATAGTTCAAGTATTCTAGTGCTTGAAGGTGTTAGTGTACAGGGACTAGAAAAAGGTATTAGTACATTACAATTAGGTACAGATACCCCTGAAGTATTATACTATGTAGCAGCAAACGACCTAGAAGCAAGTGGTACTATTATTGTTAAAGACATTAGCGAAGCAACTTTTATTGATGTTGAAAAAGAAGTAGTCGGTAAGCGTTTCTATAAAAGTAGTAATGGTATAGAACTATCAAACGGAATGAAAATTGAGTTTACCGGCGAAGTAGAACCCGCTGCTTATGCAAACGTTACATTTTATGTTGAAGGTGTTGGTAGTCGTATTAATCTTATTGCAGAAACAAGTTTAAATGTTCCAACAGCATTTACTGCTAATATTGATGTAGAATTTGATGCACAAGGATTTGATAGACTTCCTTACAGCGTAGCAATTGGCTATCCAGAAGATAAAGATTACATCGTAATCAATCGTGCAAGTATCGACGGCAACTTGTGGAGTCGTTATAACCGTTGGTTTCATAAAAGTGTTATTGAAACAGCAGCAACAGCAAATGGACAAATTGTTGATGTAGATCAGTTACAACGTGCTAAACGTCCTATTATTGAATTTGAAGCAGATCTAAAATTAAATCAATTTGGTACTGTTGCTAAAACAGATGTTAATTTAGTTGATGATTTTACGATAGATGCATTTTCAACTATTGAAGGATCGCCAGGATACAACGTTGATGGCATTGATCTTGCCGACGGCATGCGTATTATGTTTACAGCAGACACTGATATATTAGTATCTGGTCGAATTTTTAAAGTTCAATTTATTAACTTTGCAAGTGGTGCCGCAACTAACAGGCAAATCACATTAATTCCAGAAACTGATTCAGTTCCACAAACTAATGAAGTTGTGTTAGTATTAAATGGCACAACTTACAAAGGTAAGATGTTGTATTATACTGGTATAGAGTGGAAACTTACACAAGATAAAACACAAGCTAATCAGCCTCCGTTATTTGATATTTTTGATATTAACGGTAAATCTTATGCAGACACAACTGTATACCCGTCTTCAACATTTGCAGGGAACAAACTGTTTAGTTATCGAGTAGGAAATGGCACACCTGATGACGAGTTAAAGTTTCCACTTTCTTATAGAAGTATTAATAATGTCGGTGACATTGTTTTTGATTTTAATTTATTATTTGATTCGTTTACCTACACATCTGTAAATAACGCTTTTACTAAAAATACTGATATTGGATTTTTAAGAAAATATTCTGCATTAGATACATATATTACCTTATCAGGTTGGAAAAAAATTAATGTACTTAGCGAACAACTAGTAATTAGACAATATATATTTGACAATACTAGTGTTGGGTTTATTATTGACATGTATGACAATAGTGGCCTATTAACTGATCTTTGGACAAGAGTATATTTAAACAATAAATTACAATTTGAAGGTACAGATTATACTATTACTACTAATGTTAATAATAATGCAATAGTAACATTTATAAATTCATTAACTTTAAATGACGTAGTTCTTATTAAGGCACGTAGTGCAGCTACAAAAAATGCAAACGGGTATTATGAAATTCCAGCTTCCTTAGAAAGAAATCCTGGAAATGAAAATATTACAGAATTTACGCTTGGCGAAGTAAATGATCACGTTGCTACTATTGTAGAACAAAATGATGAATTTGTAGGAACATATCCGGGTACAAGTAATTTAAGAGATATTGGAAATGTAACAGAACTAGGTCGTAGATTTGTACAACATAGTTCACCAATGAATCTTGCAATGTATAATATGTTAGATAACGATGCAAATGTTGTAAAAAGTTTAAAGTTTGCAATGCTGCAATACTCAACTTTTAAAAGATTATTCTTACAGACAGCAGAAGATATAAGTTTTAGCGGTACTATTAAATCACATGTAGATGCAATTCTAACAGAAATTAATAAAGATAAAACTTCTACACAACCGTTTTTCTTTAGTGACATGATTCCTACCGGTGCAACTAAGAAACTAACTACTGCCGTAATTGATGCCGACGAATTGTATTACCCGTTGTCAACAGCATTTTCATTAAGTACACCTTCAAGAATAGCAGTGCAAGTATACTTAAATGAAGTACAATTAGTTCAAGGTAGAGATTATACGTTTAACACTGAAGGTTATGTTTTAATTACAGCGGCTAAACAGCCTGATGATATAGTTGATATATATGAATATGAAACTACTAACGGCAGTTACGTTCCACCTACGCCAAGCAAGCTAGGCCTGTATCCTTCATACGAGCCTGCAAAATACTTAGACGATACCTACCAAACTCCGAGATATATTATTCAAGGACACGACGGTAGTAAGATTGCAGCGTTTGATGATTATAGAGATGACTTATTACTAGAACTTGAAAAAAGAATTTTTAATAACATTAAAGTAGGATACGATACTAATTTCTTAAACATACATAGTCTTATCGGCGGTGACTACAGAAATACAGCAGTTAGTAAACGTCAAATTGATAGAGTAATACTAGCTGACTTTTTGCAGTGGACAAAACTAATTGACCAAGATTACACATTACATAATTTCTTTGATAGAGCTAACTCGTTTACATTTAACTACGCAGGTAGTACTGGTCCTACTGGTGCGGTATTACCGGGCTTCTGGAGACAGATTTACCAGCAAGCCTACGATACTGATCGCCCGCATACACACCCTTGGGAAATGCTTGGGTTTACAGTTATGCCTACGTGGTGGGAAACACAGTACGGCCCTGCTCCCTACACCAAAGAGAACTTGCTTTTATGGCAAGATATCGAAGCAGGTATTGTAAGACAACCTGGCGTAAAATATAAAATACTTAATAATTATAAACGTCCAGGGTTAACTAACCACTTGCCGGTTAATAGTGAAGGTAATTTATTATCTCCTATTGAGTCAGGCTATATCAATTATTTTGATAACCAATTGTTAGATGAAAGTTTTGTATTCGGCGATGGCGCCCCTATTGAAAGTGCTTGGAGAGCAAGTAGCCAATATCCGTTTAGTGTTATTACCGCATTTGCAATTAACAAACCACATATGCTATTTGCTACTGGGTTTGATAGAATTAATCAAGTAAGAAACATTTCAGGCGATTTAATATATGCTAAAACAAATACTAGAATAAAATTATCTGATATTGTATTTCCAAATACATATGAAGACACAGTTCAAGTTTATACTAGTGGTGTTGTAAACTATATTGCAAATTATATGGCAGCTGATATAACAACATCGTACACTGCCTACAAATCAAACATTAGAACTATTAAAAATCAGTTAGGATACAAGCTAGCAGGATTTACTGATAAGGACAAGTTTAGATTAATATTAGATAGTCGCACACCGTTAAATGAGGGCAATGTATTTGTTCCAGATGAAAACTATAAAATATTCTTAAACACAAGTACTCCTATTAAAACTGTTTCTTACAGTGGTGTCATTGTAGAGCGCAGAAGTGACGGCTACGTGATTAACGGGTATGATACTGAAATTGCATCTTTTAATTATTATGCAGCAATATCTACACAATCAGATCCTAGTATTAACATTGGCGGAATTAGTGAAAGTTACTTAATATGGGATAGCGGCAAACAATATGTTGCCGGACAAAATATTGAATACCAGGGTGCATATTATAGAGTAAAATCTAACTTTATAAGCAGTACAGATTTTGATACAACTAATCTTGTTAAACTACCTGCGCTACCGTTAATTGGCGGCAGAACTGCATTTGTAAGAAGAAAGTTTAATAAAAATATTGTTCTTGAAGCAGATTACGGACAATTATTTGTTACTATCCAAGACGTAGTCGACTTTCTATTAGGCTACGGTGAGTACTTAATGGACCAAGGATTTGTATTTGATTACTACGAAGGCGATGCAAAGGTTGTATTAAACTGGCGCCACAGTGTAAATGAATTCTTATTCTGGACTACACAAAACTGGGGCGAAGGCAGTGTTATTACATTAAGCCCAGCAGCTACACAATTAAAATTTGTATCAGAGTATTCAATGGTAGATAATATCTTTGATAGTTTCTACGGATACAGTTTGCTTCAATCAGACGGTACAAAATTAGTACAGGAATTTTCAACATTAGGACGTTCGCCTAACGAGTTTATTATTCGTCCAAGAAATACCGCCGACGGTGTGTTTGCTGTTAAACTTCCTCTTGTACAAAAAGAGCATGTGTTATTGATTGATAATAAGACTGTATTTGGTGATATCATTTATGATACACAACCGGGTTACAGACAGGAAAGAATTAAAGTTCTTGGATATGTTACTCAAGAATGGGACGGCAGTTTAAATATTCCCGGATTTATATATGATGATGCTAAGGCAACAACTTGGGAGTCTTGGACGGATTATGCAATTGGTAGTATTGTAAAATATAAAGAGTTTTACTACAGTGCATCTACTAAATTATCTGGGGCAGAATCTTTTGATGCAAATGACTGGAATCGCTTAAACGAAAAACCCGAAGCAGGACTATATGCAAACTTTGAATACAAAACTAATCAGTTTGCAGATTTTTATGACTTAGATTCAGACAATTTTGATACTGAGCAACAGCGCATGGCGCAACACTTAATCGGTTATCAGAAACGTCAATACCTTGAAAATATTATTAATGATGATGTGAGTCAGTATAAATTTTATCAAGGTATGATACAGGACAAAGGTACTAAAAATGCATTAACAAAACTATTTGATGTATTAAGTAGTGCTGATAAAGATAGTTTAGAGTTTTACGAAGAATGGGCAATCCGTGACGGCCAATACGGCGCAAGTGATGGGTTTGAAGAATATGAATTATTACTTGATGAAAGTAAATTTAGATTAACTCCTCAGCCAATTGACTTAGTAACAAGTACAACCGGAACAGAAACTGATCTAGTCTACAGAATACTCCCTTATGAAGTTTACCAAAAAACTCCTAACTACAACCATAAACCTTTCCCTGAAAAGTATGTAGATACAAGTTATGTAAAAAATGCAGGATATGTAAATCCTGAAGATGTTCGTGGTATTGCAACAAGTTATGCTAATATTGTTGATTTTAATTTTGTAGATGTTAAAATAACTGATTATATCTGGGTTGGAAATGATAATCTTGATTGGGGTGTATATAAACATGTTGACACTGATTATGAAGTTGAAGCAGTTTCAGCTGGAACTACTTCGTTTACTCTAACGCTTACAACTAACGTTACTGACATTGAAGTTGATGATGTAATTGGATTACATAGTTTTAGTAACTATGTAGAATATATTGCTGAGGATTCTACAGCAGCATCAACTACAGAAAAATTTGATTTAGATGGCTTCTATGTTGTATCTGCTGTAGATAAAAATGTTATTACTTTGCTCACACCCACTGTACAAACAGAAATTACTAAATGTGTAGGTTCTATTACGTGTTTCTTAAAAGTGCGTGCTGCTAATATTTCCTCAGCAAATACTATATTACAACAAAATCTTGACACCAATGATTATCTATGGATTGATAATGTTAGTGGTCTAGGTAAATGGTCAGTACTTAAGAATGAAAACTTATTTACAGAGCAATTAAGATTAACAAAACCATCAACATCGTCAGATGTATCATTTGGTACTGCGATGAGTGTTGATGATAGAAATACCACACTGATTGTCGGAGCCCCAGACCAGGGCGACGGAAAAGTTTATGTTTATTCTCGTGCCACTGATTCAATAAACTTTGTACAAACACAAGTTATCGAACCCTTTAAGTTTGGTAATGATTTAGAACAATTTGGCGCGGCAGTTGCAGTTAGTCCAGACGGAGCATATGTAATTGTTGGATCACCAAATGCGTCAAATGTTAAAACAAAATATGCCGGTACGTTTGTTCCTGGCAGTGATTACGGCAAAGGTTCAATTGTTGCTAAAGATCAACAATTATGGAAATCATTAGTTGATATAGAAGGTGAAGAAGCAAGTATTCAGTTTAATAGTTTTAATTCTATAACATATATTGTTGATGTATTAAATATAGAAAATACTAGTACAGAATCTATACCAACATTACTTGTTGGAAATTATGCAATAGATCCTAATGAAGCATCCTTAGCATTTTTAAACCAGCCAGTAACACATCTATTAATTAGAGCACCCTTAGCGCAGTATGACGGTAGCGGAGTAGGCAATCAAATTAAACTTGCCTGGAATCAAACAACATACTCTAATCAAGGATTAGCAGCACTTGCATCTCGTTCACCGTTTAACGGATCGTTTGCAGTGATTGATGCAGCATTTATAGAACAAACTCACACAATTCAAAAGAAAATTGATGTAGTGTTATATGTTAGATCGTCAACTGTTCAACCAGAATTAGGCGACATACTGCAAACTCAAACTGCTCTTGGAACAGTTGATTATATTTTTAATGTAGGTGCGGAAGTAGTAATGTACTTAACAGGCGTTAATGGTACATTTAGCAGTACTGATAGTTTATTCCGTAACGACGGTGACTTTATTGGTGAGTATATTTTACAAGGTCCGAGTGATAGTATTGATACTAGCACACAACTGGGCGGCTTCTGGTATATTGATACTCCTAGTTATACACCAACGGCTATTACTGAAAATACAGATCAAGGTAGAGGTTTAGTATTTTACGATGTTATTACAGATATAGCACACGCTTCTACAGTATTCTATAATTCATTAGATTATAACACTGCTACAACTAGCAGTCAAAATACATATAATGCTTATATACAAAAATTAAGTTATCAAGGTTTACCAGGTGCATATGGTTCTACCTCGCCGTTCTTAAGTAACTTGTATGTAGTTAGAGCTCCTAAAGCAATCAGTGATGCATTTGTTCAAGGATACAATATTGAGTTATATGTTAATCAACTACCTCAATACGGTACTAGTATTATTAGAGACCTGACAGCTATTGGATTATCAACATCAACTACTAATGCTACTCAGATAATTTATGATGTATGGGACGGTTATATAAACTTCAACTACACAAAGTTTGATGCTGCTGGCAATCCATTTGAACCTAAAGTAGGACAGACTGTAGCAGACTTAACAACCGGCGCTACTGGCGTAGTTGCATTCTACCAACGAAAAGGCCTTAATGTAACTGTATTCATTAAGAGTTTAACAGGCACTTGGTCTGAAGGCGATGTGTATGGACAAAATGCTGAAATTAGATTTAACCTAATTCCTGGAGATCCTAGTCCAACTTATCAAGCCAACAGAACAATGGGACAGATACAATATGTTAGCCTAGGTTTACCTAGCGAAGGTATTGGCAAACTTTTAGTGTTTGAAGCTCCAACAACTATACCACTAACACTATCATCTAGTTTATTAGATATAGAATATTGGTTTTATACAACTGCAACTGTGTCAGGGATACCTCGACTTGCAAATTCTCCAAGTGCAGTTAACAACGAATGGACACAAGTATATCAGATTCCAGCTGAAACAACGGGAACTTCAAGCGGACTAGCTAATGAAGGTCTTTATACTATATATTCTAAAGCTGCACCGGGTAGATACGATCGTATAGCTAGTTACACAGTTCCTGAAAAACAGGCAAACTTTAAACTTGGTAGTTCTATAAAAATTACTAAAAACGGAAATCTTTACAGAGGATTTGTTCACGCTGAAGGATCTAAAACATCTAGCTTACCGGGTAGATTGTATTTCATTAAAAAGGGTGAAGAAAATAGTCTAACTTATAATTGGGACTATGCAAAGAATAAAAACTTTAAAGGTACATTTAGCCAAGGTCTTAATTATTTTACTAATGACATTGTTTATCTAAGTAATGATCTATATGTTGCAAAAACTAATATTGCCGCTGGAGCATTTAATTTTAACGATTGGAATTTGACAAGCGATTTAGTTGATTACGTTGGATTTATTCCTAACTCAACTGGACTTAGTGTAGGCGACGACAGTACACTTACTATATTAAATCAAACTGGCCTTGAGGAATTTGGTTCGCAATTTGATATTGCAACTTCTGGAGAAGTATTAGTTGTTAATGCATTATATGATGTTACGTCGCCTAATCAAATAGTAGTTTATAGATCTAATAAAGGACATTTTGAAAAATCGCAAGAAATAGATGCACCTGATAAAACATCGGCATTTGGGTATTCAGTGTCAATCTCAACTGACGGAATGTTAATTGCAATTAGCGCTCCTTTAAATGACGACTACAAAGCAGATCAGGGCATTGTCTATATCTATAAACAAGTTGACGGAGTATTTGTTCAATCACAAACATTAAGCAGTCCTAATAATGAGAGAGCTGAAATGTTTGGTTGGAAAGTAGAATTTGACGGAGAAAAATTACACGTTTCATCTAGAAGTGCAGATTCAAAAACTAAAACGTACTTTGACGCATTTACTACTGTGTTTGATAGCGGCTTTACAGATTTTAAAACAGTTAATAAAGATGTGGGAGTTGTATACGTTTACGAAAAGATAGAGTCGGAATTATTATTTGCACAAACAATACAAATACCAGATAGTGATGTAAACTACTTTGGTAGAAATATTCTTGCTAAAAACAATCACTTGTATGTTGGGTTACCAACCAAAGTTTCTGGCATTTATACTGGCCAAGTAATAGACTTTTCTAATAGCAAGTTATCAACTATGTGGACAACTCATAGAGCTGCCAAACCTACAGTTGATATTAACAAGATTAAAAAGATGTTCCTTTACAATACAAAGGAAAATGAATTATTAACATATATCGATTATATTGATCCAATTCAAGGAAAAGTAGCAGGTGTTGCTGAACAAGAGTTGACATTTAAAACTTATTATGATCCTGCATTATATGATACTTCGCTAATTGGAGGAACTACTGTTGATGTAACTAATAGCTGGGGTAGTGACCATATTGGCGAAGTATGGTGGAATTTAACTAATGCTAAATTCTATAATCCGTATCAAGGTAATGTGATTTATAGCACACAAAATTGGACTAAAGTATTTCAAGGTAGCACTATTGATGTATACGAATGGGTAGAGTCTGATGTATTACCTAGTGTGTGGGATGCAGCAGCAGATACTGAAAACGGATTTGCAAAAGGCTATAGCGGAACTAGTCTACACAGTGACAGTGCATACAGCACTAAGCGCAAATACGACAGTATAGCAGGTACGTTTAAAACAACTTATTATTTCTGGGTAGCTAACAAAAAGATTACACCCGATGTAGAATTTAGAAAAATTAACATTAGCGATGTAGCAGATTACATTGCTGACCCTGTTGCTAAAGGATATACATTTGCTGGATTAATTAGTCCAAGCAGTTTTGTACTCTATAATGTAGAAGGATATATCAAAGGTACTGACGTAGCATTAAGTACGCAATTCTGGACAATTCAAAATCAAGATCAAAATGTTCATACACAATATCAAATTATATCTGAAGGCCTTGAAACAAGTCAACCTAACAGAGATATTATTAGAAAATGGTACGACAGCTTAGTTGGATACGATGAACAAAATCGTGTAGTCCCTGATCCGACGTTAAGCCTAAAACAAAAATACGGTTCTTTAAATAGACCAAGACAGAGTTGGTTTGCAAATCGTTATGAAGCTTTAAAACAATTCATTGAACGCACTAATCTTATCCTTAAAGAAAACTTAATTGTAGATGATAAGATCTTTACTACATTGTTTAATGCGGATCCAGCACCGGGAAAAGTAACTAACATATGGGATGCAACTGTAGATACAATAGATGATTTAGCATTTATAGGTGTTGCAAAAGCAACACAAGCTATAGTGTCTCCTGTAGTTGTAGACGGTAAGATTGTAAGAGTAGATATTGTAAATCCGGGTAGGGGTTATAGAGTGCCTCCAACTGTAACAGTTGCAGGCGCCGGTACAGGAGCAGAGTTCCAGACTACAATTGATGCCCTAGGTAGAATTACTGAAGTTACGGTTGTAGAACCAGGTGAATACTATAATACTAATCCTACACTAACTGTAAGAAGATTTACAGTTTTAGTTAATAGCGATAGTGCTATACAAGGTAAATGGGCACTATACGAAAGAATTAGTGAAACTAGAACTTGGAATAGAATTCAAAGTCAAAGTTATAATGTAAGACTGTATTGGGATTATGCAGATTGGTATGCAACTAGTTACAGTGCATTAACTGAGATTGATTATCTAATTGACAATAGCTATGAATTGACTGCATTAGACGATACCATTGGCGATGTTGTAAAGATATCAACAGTTGGTACAGGGGGTTGGTTATTATTAGAAAAAGTAGATGATCAAAATACTAGCGATTACACTGTTAATTACAACACTGTTGGTAGACAAGACGGTACAATACAGTTTAAATCTACACTATATGATACTGTTGAATCTTCTACAGGTTTTGATACTATAAGTTTTGATACTAAAATTTATGATAGTGAACCGGTAATTGAACTTAGAACTATATTAACATCAATTAAAGATGATTTGTTTATTGACGAACTATTAGTTAGTTTTAATGCATTATTCTTTGCAGGTCTAAGATATGCATTTAGTGAACAAACATATATCGATTGGGCATTCAAAACTAGCTTTATTAAAGCAAAACATAATGTTGGAATGTTAAGAGAAGATATTACTTTTAATAACGATAACCTTCCAAGTTATGAAGCCTATATTAAAGAAGTTAAACCGTTCGGTACTAAAATTAGAGAATATCTAAGTGCATACGAAGGTCTTGATAATACAAGTACAGTTGTTACTGACTTTGACTTGCCACCGTCATACAATGTAGTTGAAGGTAACATTGTTCCGCAGTCCATTAAAGTGCAAGATGGTGTATTAATTGGTGTCAACGCTGACGTTGAAACTTATCCAAATAAAAATTGGTTAGATAACAACGGTTACAAAATTACAAGTGTTAAAGTAGTAAACCAGGGTAGCGGATATAGAAGTTCGCCTGAATTAACATTAAGCGGCAGCGGAGGCGCCGTGTTAAAAGCACACATCGGAACCAACGGCAAAGTAACTAAAGTTGATGTAGTTAATGCAGGTAGCGGATACTACAGTGCTCCTACAGTGTCAGCACTAAACAATATCGTCGATGGCGGAGAAGAAGCAACATATAGTGTACAAATAGGCAATGGACTAGTTAGAGGAATACATTCTACTGTTAAGTTTGATAGAACTACAGGAACATATGTTTATACAATAATAAGTCAAACAGAAACATTTACAGCAAGTGGCAACAAGTATGAGTTTAACTTAGTATGGCCAATGGACTTATCAAGGTCGACTATAAATGTATACGTTAATACTCAAGAAGCATTAAACAGTGAATATACCTATAGTAATTTACTTGATACTACTAAAGGGTATGATCGATATTACGGACAAATCTCGTTTACTGAAGCTCAGGCTAACGGCAAATCAATAAGAGTTGAGTATAAAAAAACTGTTAGCTTAATGCAAGCACAAGACAGAATTAATAATTATTATACTCCAACAGTTGGAATGACAGGCAAGGATCTAAATCAACTTATGACTGGGTTAGATTACGGCGGTGTTGAAGTTAAGAGCTTTGGCTTCGGCCCCGGCCGTGGATGGGATGCAGATGGATGGTACGAAGACACGTGGGATAGTTATGACACTACATTTGAAGATGAAATTTTTGAACTTGATGGTTCGACTATAAGTCTTGATCTTGCTGCACCATTAGCAAGCGGTGTTGTTTATAACATTTATAAAAACGGTGTAAGAGTTGATGACGTCAACTACGGCACTGCAACCCCAGTAACTAATCCAAATGCAATATGTCAAAGTATTACAGGAGACGGAACTACTACTGTTGTATTCCTTGATAATGATGGACTTGATCTTGCTAACCAAGCAGGCGATATTATCATTATTAGAAAAACAACTAGTGACGGCACATACCTTCCAGAGCCTAATAGTTATGACACTATACTTACTGGTGGAAATCTTAATTATTCGACTGCCACTGGGTTAAGAGCAGAAGATATTACTATTGACGGTGACGGATTTGTAACTGCTACTACAAGCAGCGGTCCAGAAGAATTAGTTCCAGGACAATTGCTTGATACAGTTGATATTAAAGTATATGAAAGACCAAAAAACGGCAGTAGTCAAATTACTTCAAGAAATTATACAGGCGATGGAGTAACTACGACGTTCAGTCTAGATATAGCACCGTTGCAAGCAAACAGCTTATTTGTAAAAGTAGAATATAATATTGTATTAGCAGAAGATTACACTATTAACTATGCTAACAAGTTAGTGACGTTTAATACTGCACCTGCACTAAATGCTAAAATACATTTAGCAGTACTAGGAGTAAGTGGTACAGATATATTAGACATTGATAATTTTGTTGCAGATGGAATTACAAGTAAATTCTTAACTAATGTAAGATTTGTAGAAAATCTTCAGTACTTTGTTACACTAAATGGCGAAACATTATCTAACGTAATCCAAGAAAGTGATAACACCTACGAGTATCCAAACAACGTTGTTATATCGTTTGCTACGCCACCAGCAGCAGGAAGCGTTATAAGTTATGCTTTCTTTAGTGGTGCAACACAAAACTTTAGTGAAGTGTCTATTGATACATTTACAGCAGACGGAAGTACAGTAGCATTTGAGTTAAATCAGACTCCGTTTAATAATGAGCCAAGTGCTTGGTTTAGTATTGTAAAGGTTAATAATAAAATTCTAAATGCAGGATATACACGCCGCTTTATTACAACAGCCGCAAGCCGTGAATACCGACTAGAAGAATTCCAAGTTCCGGTGGGGGCTATTAGCAACAAAGAGATGAAAGTGTTCTTAAATAATGTAGAATTAGCATATAATCTCGATTGGACTTACACTGGTAACGGAAGTATTGTTAGATTAAAAACACGAGTTAAACAACAAGACGGTGATATACTAAATGTTTATATTACTAGTGATGGTCAATATAGATATGGATATTTTGATTCGAGCAATGAATTTGTCTCAACTCCGAGTACATTGTATATTGACAGTGCATATAACGAAGGCGATGTTATTACAGTATATCAATTTAGTAACCATGATTCGCAAGGGTTTGATAGACAGCAATATGATATTGTAGATAGAATTTCGTTAACTGTAGGAACAGCTGATTGGTATCAGTACAATCACTTAACTGCTGGATTAATTGAATTATCAAGACGTGCATTAGATGCACAATATGTTTGGGTAACTCTTAACGGTGATTTGCTAATTCCTAGTGTACATTATTATGTAACTAATAATAAGCGTTATGTTAAAATTAATGTAGAAATCACTGCAAATGATGTAGTTGAATTACTACATTTTGCAGATCCTGTATTAGTTAACAAATATGGATGGAGCCAATTTAAAGATATGCTCAACAGAACGCATTACAAACGTCTTGACGATAGAAACGGTGTAATGTTAGCCGCTGATCTAAAATGGTACGATCAGAGTATTACAGTAACAGACGGATCTTCCTTACCTGAACCATCACCAACAAGCAGTGTTCCTGGAATATTGTTTATAGACGGTGAACGCATTGAATACTTTGTAAGAAATGGTAACGTACTAAGTCAACTACGCAGAGGTACATTAGGTACTGGTGTTAAGACAGTTTATCTCGAAGGAGAAAATGTTTATAACCAAGGACCAACTGCAACTATGCCATACAAAGACGAAACTCTAACTTCGCAATTTTTAGCGGATGGCACTACGGCAACATATCCGTTAGACTTTGTTCCAAATAGTGTTAATGAATTTGAAGTATTTGTAGGAGGCAGACGTTTACGTAAAAATACAATTAGTTCTTATGTAATGCCAAATCCGACAGCACAAGATAGTCCAGAGGGCGATGTAACTTTGCCGGCAGAATTTAGTATAAGCGGTTCTGCACTAACATTATTGGAAACACCAATTGAAAACGTTAAAGTAACAATTGTCAGACACACCGGAATAGTATGGAATGCACTTGGGACACCTCTAGGTGAATCAGATACAGACATTAGTAGATTCTTACGTGCAGCAACAGTTGACTTGCCGCGATAAATACAATAAGCAGGATATAAAACAAATGACAGATAAATTAAATGAACAAAGTGGTGTGTTACTTCAAGGACACATTAAAATACACAATCCAGAGACTGGAGAGGTTATTGTAGACAAACGCAACGCTATTCATTATGAAAATATGAGTATTAGTCTTGCAGAAAGTTTAGGCAATGCAGGCACAGGCTGGATTTATCAAATGGGATTTGGCAACGGTGGCACTAGTGTTGACCCTACAGGTATTATTACATACTTGACGCCAAACAGCACAGGCACAAATGCTAGTTTATACAACGAAACATTTACTAAAGTAGTAGATGATAGAAGTGTAAACAATCTTGATCCTGCTCGTAACAAGATTGAAACACGCCATGTGAGTGGTACAAATTATACTGATATTTTAGTAACTTGTTTGTTAGATTATGGCGAGCCAAACGGCCAAGATGCATTTGACACTGCAACAAGTCCGGATAGTCTTTATGTATTTGACGAACTAGGACTAAGAGCATACAGTGCAGGCGGCAATGGTAGACTTTTAACACATGTTATTTTTCATCCTGTACAAAAATCACTTAATAGACTAATTCAAATTGATTATACAGTTAGAGTACAAAGTTTATCTGGCTTTAACGAGGGATAATTTAAATGGCATATACAATACAATTTACTGATAGTGCTGATAAAGATCCAATAGTAATTGAAGATCAAACAATCAACACAACTACAAGTATAAAATTACCAGGTAGGAATAGTACCGGTTATGGCGCTGCTATTGCTGAAGACTTGCTACATTTATTAGAAAACTTTGCAAGTCCTACTGAACCTAATAATGCTATCGAAGGCCAGTTGTGGTATAATAATAACAGCGGACAATTATTAATTTATGACGGTACTGTTTGGCTATCTGCAAGTGGACTTAAAAAGAGTTCCACAGAGCCAGACACTACCCAAGCACTTACTGGCGATTTATGGGCCGATACTGATAACCAACAATTATATTTGTTTACAGGATCTAATTGGATTTTAGTTGGTCCAAATTTTAGTCAGGGCCTAACAACTGGAGCAACACCTAATACTATTATTGGTCAAGATAACGCAGAATATACAGTTATTGAAATTCAAGTTAATGCCAATATTGTTGCCATTATTGCATTTAATACATTTACTCCTAAAGCAACAATTAACGGATTTAGTGGTGTACAAATTCGTCCAGGTATTAACCTAGCAAACCGAGACACAAATGCCGATGGCATTAACGATGTTAAGTTTTATGGTACTGCTGAAAAAGCAGAAAGTCTAATTGTTAGTAATTTAGCAATTCCTGCGGCTAACTTTCTAAGAGGCGATATAGAATCGACAACATCATTTCCGTTAAATGTTCAAAACAATAGCGGCATTGCATACGGTATCAATGCAGAGCTTAATATCGGTATTGAAGGCAGTGCAGGAATTATTCAACATAATATTGAAGGCTCAAATATTGACTTTAGAGTTAGAAATTCCGGAGATAGTAATACTGTTTTAAGAATAGATTCAAGTTTACGAGTTGGTATTAACAACGAAGCTCCGGATGAAGCATTAGATGTTACTGGCAATATTAAAACTAATGGAATTATTACAACAACTAACACTGTCCAAAGTACTACTATTAGTAATGGTGCATTAATTGTTAAAGGTGGCGCTGGCGTTGCTAAAGCATTAAATGTTGGTGATTCAATAATGGTACAAAAGGGTATAACATTAGGCAATAACGATCTAGTAGTTGATACCGCAGCAAGTGATCTAGTACTACCGGATCTTAACAACGCTAGAAACATCGGTAGTGCAACTTTGCGCTGGAAAAAAATATATGCAACTACCTTCTTGGGAAATTTAGAAGGACAGGTAAGTGGCAACGTAAGTGGTAAATCAGGTAGTGCTGATAAACTAACAAGTTCAACAACTTTTAGAATGACCGGCGATGTTGAAACTGTTGAAAATGTATTTGACGGACAAACCGGCGGCGGCGTAAAAACATTTGCACTAACATTAAAAAATACTGTTATTAGTGCTAAAGAACAAGTATCTAACAGTTTATCAAGCGATGAATTTTTAATTGATAGAATAAGCGGCGTAGCCACAGGATTGAAACGTATAACTAGGGCAACATTATTTAATAGTATTACAGGGTTAACTCCTATCGGAAGTATTATGCCGTATGCAGGACTTGCTGAACCATCAGGATGGAAATTTTGCAACGGCCAAGAACTAGCAACTGGTGTATATAATCAATTATTTCAGCTAGTTGGAAATAATTATGGACCAACTCCAAGTTCGGGATATTTTAATATACCTGATCTAAGAGGTAGGTTCCCACTAGGTAACTTATCAATGGGAGGTACAAGTCCATCTGTTGACGATCCAGACATTAGAAATAGAGGATCAAATGCAAGTGTAGTAGGAGCAGTAGACGGAACAGATACAACTACTATAGGATTAGAAAATCTACCAGAACACCAACATAATTTAAAGTCGTCCGGCGGACAACAATTTTATGTACATAGAGAAGTTGACGGCCGAAGCAACTTGCCGACAGGTTCAGAAGGATCTAGTTTACAAACCGGCGCAGAAGATTTATCTCAACGACTGCCAAATAGTGGTGATGTACTTGTACCTGCTGGCAGTGGGTTTAGTAATGTGGGTGCAGCAATTGATATTATGAATCCATTCCAAACTATTAATTATATTATCTACACAGGAGTTACTGCATGAGCTATAAAATAAACAAGACCAATGGTGATCTGTTAGTAGAACTTACTGATGGCATAATTGATACTGCATCTACAGACATAACTTTAGTTGGACGTAATTACAAAGGTTTTGGCGAAGCATTTAATGAAAATTTTGTTAAAATAGTTGAAAATTTTGCATCAACTAGTGCTCCTAGTAATCCACTAAAGGGCCAACTTTGGTATGATAACAGCGAAAATAGATTAAAAATTTATGATGGTATTAGTTTTAGAACAGCAGGTTCGCCGACGGTAAGTAGTAGCCAACCTACTAACCTTGTATCAGGAGATTTGTGGATCGATAACGCTGAAAATAAATTATATTTTTGGGACGGAAGTGATTTAGTATTAGTTGGACCACAATATAACGCAACTCAGGGCAAAACAGGTCTTGAAGCAGTTACTATGGTAGATACTAGTAATCAGATTAAAACTGTGTTAGCGATGTATATAGGCGGCGTACTTGCTGGAATATATAGTAGATTTGAATTTACGCCAGGAGTAGATTATAATATACTTCCTTATACACCAGGCAGATCAATCAAAGTTGGATTTAATCCAACTGTAGTTTCAGATTTTAAACATCAAGGTACTGCATTATCTGCAGAATTGTTAATTGATGCTCAAGGAAATACGTTTTCTGCTACTGATTTTATACGAACTAACGAACGTGATAATTCAAATGCAGTAGTCGATCAACAAATGGAAGGCGCATTGTTTGTTAAGGGCGATACTGGTGTTACTGTAGGATATGGCGATACACAATATGCATCGTTTAAAACAGTTGATAGTGGAACTACAACATCTATAGAACTTAAACAATTAAATTATGATTTTTCAATTAGAGTGCCTCTAGGCAATGACTTTATTGAAGCATTCACTCTTGACACAAGTACAGGTCGTATAGGTATCTACCAAGATACTCCGACAGTTGCACTTGATGTTACTGGAGCCGGCAACTTTACTGGAAATCTTACAGTTGGAGGTGACCTAATAATCGAAGGCGACACTGTTACTGTTAACACTGCAACAATGACAGTGGAAGATCCTAACATTGAATTAGGAAAAGTAGACACTCCTACAGACACAACCGCAAATCAAGGTGGCATCACACTAAAAGGCGCAACCGATAAAACTATTAATTGGGTTCAGTCAACAGGAAACTGGACATTTAATCAAAACATAGATTTAATTGCTGGCAAAGAATATAGAATTGAAAATACACAAGTACTTTCTAAAACACGACTTGGTGACACGGTTACAATTGCCGCCGGACTAACTACAGTAGGTACATTAGGAAGTTTAAGTGTCACTGGCAATGTTACATTAGGTAGTATATCGACGCCAGGCGCATTAAGCATCACAACTGGCGGCACAATTACACTTAACAGTCAAAAAATTACAGGAGTAGCTACGCCTACTACTGCAACAGATGTAACAAATAAAGCATATGTTGATACATCAGTCGCTACAATTCCAATTGCATTTGCTTTAGACATTACAGGACTAACTAGTCCTAATCCCGCAGGAACAGGCAACGGCCCGATTGTAGATGTTAGAAGTATATTAGAAAGTATTAGCCCTGCAAATAGTGCGAGAGAAGGCACAGTTGCTACTATTCATTGTACTAGCTACGCTGGTGCCACAGTTACTGGTATTAACATAACTGTGACCACTAATGGCACTGGGGTATTACAAAAATCTACAATTGCAGTTGACAGTGCCGGCACTCAAAACGAATCAGTAATACAAGATATTACAGCAGCAAATCCGGCATCGGGTACGGTAGTTTTAACTCCGTCACGCCACACAATGATATTTACAGTTACGGGCGCTACCTGGACATTTACCAGCACAGGCGTTTATCCTTAACTTGCGATAAATACTAACAGCAAGGGGTTATTTAAATATGGCGTATACAATTAACAAATACAACACAAATCAGTTAACCATCGTACAAGATGGTACGTTGGATCAAACAACTGATATCAAGCTAGTTGGTAAAAACTATGCAGGTTACGGTGAAATACAAAACGAAAACTTTGTATTTTTGCTAGAAAACTTTGCTGGGGCCAATCAACCACCGAGAGCAGTTACAGGGCAACTTTGGTTTGATACTGCAAACAGCAAACTAAAGTTCTATGATAGTGCTAAATGGCGCACGACAGGAGGTGCCGAAATCAGTGCTACGGCCCCTGCAGGGTTAGCAACTGGCGATTTTTGGTGGGACACTGTTAACGAACAGCTATATTCATATAACGGCACAGATTTTGTACTGATTGGACCGCAGGATGCTGGCTCTGGTATTACGCAAATGCAGAGTAGATCAGTTCGTGATGATCTTGCAGTTAGTAAGAGTATTATTGCAGCAACAATTAACGACGAAGTAATGTTTATTATTAGTCCTGTAGAATTTACAATTGATAGTGCCGATGCTGAAAATGCTATTTCTGGATTTGATGTAGTACGTGCAGGAGTAACCCTTAAAAATACACTCAACGCAACAGCTGGTATTACTAGCGGAACACAACGATTCCACGGTACAGCTACTAACGCTGACAAACTAAACGGCATATCAGCTGCTAATTATGTTACTGCATCACCTGGACAACCGAGTGTATTTACTGAGATCACTAACTTCCAAACCGATGCAGGTATTGCTATCGGCGCAGGACTAGATTTAAAAATCTTTATTGAAAACGACAACCAGGGTGTTATACAAAATGCGCAAGGTGACGAAATTCGTTTTAGAACTAAACAAAGCGGCGGCCTATCTAAAAATATTATTGTATTTACACCAGGTGTAGTTAAACCTGGCCTTAATGCTGCCGGAACCGCAGCTGAATCAGTTACGCTAGGCGATATTAGTAATCAGTTTGCAGCAGTATACGCAACTAATATATACGGAACTTCAGAAAAAGCAAGTGCGCTTATAGTTGGGGGCACTGCACGAGTTGGCGCAGTTGACACAATTGGTACAGGTACTAGTAGCAGTGTTGCAGTGCGTGATGGCTCAGGTAACTTAAATGCAGTACTGTTCCAAGGTACAGCAACAAGTGCTCGATATGCTGACTTAGCAGAAAAATATTCAACAGCAGAAGAACTAGCACCAGGTACCGCAGTAGCAGTATGTGCTTGCGAGGACCACGATGTAGAACCTGCAAAAGCAAGTGATCATTGTATTGGTGTAGTATCAACAGCTCCGGCGTACATGATGAACAGTGATAGTGAAGGACAATATATTGGTCTAAAAGGTCGTCTTCCTGTACGTGTTAAAGGTGCTGTTAAAAAAGGTCAAGCAGTTTATGCAATGGCCGATGGAGTATGTACAACTATTGCGACAACTGCGTTAGTAGGTATTTCTCTAGAATCAAACACAGACGAATCAGAGAAACTAGTTGAGTGCGTGTTAAAAGTATAAATAAAGTACATAGTTAAAGAGGAATAAACATGGCAGTAACAGTCGGTCAAACAATTGGCGAAGCAGAATATACGACATTAAGATCGGGTATTAATCTTGTTATGGGAACTCCTACTGGTACAGGTACAGGTGCAGCTGGATATAATCAAGCAACAACTGCTCCAGCAGTTGTTCCTGGCGATAAAGTTACTGCTGCTGCCTGGAATGCACTCAAAACAGATGTTGATAAAGCATATACACACCAAGTTGGTTCAACTCCTAGTCCGGCACTTACTACTGTAAACACTGATAGCGGCATCACTAAAGCCATTCATGACGCACTTGAAAATGTAGTTAATTTTGTAAAAGATGCAGGAAATAGATTTACATTAGGTGCTGGACAGTCTACTACAGTATCTGCTAGCAGTAGAACTAAAACAAATTGGAACGGCACACAAACACACGATGTAACATTTACGTGGTCATCAGCAAACGCTGCCAAGGCCTTTTTTAATGCTGGCGGCAAACTTACACTTACGTCAACTTTATCGTATGGAGGTGGCGAAGCGAAAACATTAGACTGGCAAACAATGATGGACCCGGGTACTATTACAGTGAATTATGTTGATGTGACCAAATCAGGAGCCGGCGGCACGATTACTAATAGCAGCGGATATTATGATTTAGCTGGGGAAGTAGAAATCATGAATCGTAACGGTGCAAATCCGTACTCAGAAAATCGTTATAAAATCTTTGCAAGTGCAATTACTAACGGAGTAAGAATCCGTATGCAATATCAAGATAATGACGTTGGCGACCAAACTGGTACAGGTCCAGCAGTTGACGAAAACGTGCAAGGTACATTAACTAGTGCAATGAGCTACATTCGTCCAACTGGTTCAAATGTTCAAGTTGATGCTCCTACAATTGCATTAGGCGTAACAAATACTTTCTAATTTTACTTGACAGGTTTCAAATTATAGTATATACTAATACTATATGAGGAGTCATCAATGGACGAAAGATTAAGTAAAGCATTAGAGTTTTCTAATTTTTTAGCAACGCAAAACAACCAAAAACGTATTTTTCTTGCACAGTATAAAGAAAACCTTGTGCATTATATTCACGGCCATAAGTTTACTGTTACACAAGAACTAATTAATTTTGTCTATACGTTGTCAAAAACAATTCCAGATGGTGCAGTTGTACTAGATGATAACAGTATTCCTTTTATGATTCCTGATGTTAACGAATTTGCAAAAGAACTAATAGGAGTCTATGCAGTTGCATCACGTAAATATGCCGTTGACTACGAAACAATTAAAAAAAATAGATCAGTACAAGGATTGGTTGATTTATGAAGCAAGGTGTTGTACTTTTTGCATTTAACAACAGCAGTATTGATTATGTAAAGCAAGCAGTATATTGTGCAAAGCGAGTAAAACAGTATTTAAACTTACCTGTACAACTGATTACAGATACAGTTGATTACCTTGAATCAGAATACCCGTTTTATAAAAATTATATTGATGTTGTATCACACATTGCTGCACCTATTAATAATTCTGTTAAAACATTTAATGACGGATTATATGCAAGTAAAAAATTAGAATGGAAAAACTCTTCTCGCAATAGTGTATACGAGTTAAGCGTATTTGATAAAACAATTGTAATTGATACTGATTTATTAGTATCAAATGATAAGTTACTAGCATGTTTTGATACTAATGAAGATTTTATGATTGCAAATCATTACAATTTAGTTAATCAAGGCACAGAGCTAAGTTTTGATAGAGTAAGTGATAAAACTATTCCAATGTATTGGGCTACTATATTATATTTTACAAAAAGCAATACTGCAAAAACAGTATTTGACTTAGTAGAACATATTAAAGAAAATTACAATTATTATAGAACAGTATATGATATTACTGAATCTAAATTTAGAAACGATTTTGCATTCAGTATTACAATGCATATGATGCGTGGATTTGAAAATAGCACCGAGTGGCCTAAACAATTACCTAGTGATATGTGGGTATCAACGGATAACGATATTTTAATAGATGTTAATAATAACGTTATTAAATTACTTGCACATAAGTCATATGATTATCTTCCAGTAAAATTTACAGATGCAACTGTTCACATTATGAATAAGTTTAGCTTAAACTCGTTTATTGACAAGGAGTTTGCAAATGAGTAATGGTGTATGTGTACTTGCACAAAATAATAGTAAAACAGATTATGTACAACAAGCATATGCATTGGCATTAAGTATTCTTGCAACCGCACCTGGCACAAATATTAGTATTATAACTGATGAAGTAATTCCAACAGCATATAAAGATGTATTTGATCAAGTTATTTCTATACCTTGGGGCGATTTAGCAAAAAACTCTGATTGGAAAATAGATAATCGTTGGAAAATCTACCATTTAACTCCTTATAGAAATACCCTAGTATTTGATGCTGATATGTTAATATTAGATAATATTACTCCAATATGGGAAAATATTGATCCTATTATTTTTACAAATAAAGTAACTACATATAGAAACGAATTAGTAACTAATAGATACTATAGAAAAACATTTGATTCAAACAATTTACCTAATATATACACCGGCATGTATAAATTTTCAAAATGCGACGAAGCTCATAATTTTTTTAAATTATTAGATGTAATAATGACAAACTGGAAAGTATTTTATCAACAATATGCTCCTAAAGACATGCAAAATTGGAATAGTGTAGATCTCAGTGCCGCAGTTGCACTAACGATTTTAGACTCTAAAATTAATAATAATCTAACATTTACTCATATGAAAGCTCAAGTACAAAATTGGAGTCATGTACCGAGTAAATGGACTGATGTGTTACCTATAGATTTTGGCAATGATACACTTTATATAGGTGGATATAAACAATCAGGCGTATTGCATTATGTTGAAGATGAATTTTTAACAGTAGACATGTTAGGATGGCTTGAGGAGCGTGTGTAATGTATTACATTTATTATAACGACGACGGTAACATCACAGCAGTTGCTAATATAACAGACGATTCTTTTGGCGAATATTATATTGAAGTTGATTTACAAACATATACTGACTTTTCAAACGGCATCAAGCAAATATTAGATTACATTGTAATTGAAAATGCAAAAATAAAAGGTAAGATACACATTGTACTCAAACACATTGACAAGGCAGAAGACCGAGCACAGTCTAGGGGTATTATTGTTAAGCAAGTAATAGATCATAATGCAATTATTTTAAATCAAGACTTGTTTAACTGTACTTGGACAGCTACAAGTACAATGGATGATATAGTATGTGCAATGTTTGCACAAGGAGAAAATTATATTAAGGAGTACTATGTAGTTGATCCTAGCAATCGATTTATACTATTAGATACATTGCAAGTTAATTTAAAAACACTTGCATTATGCGATACGGTTACATTAAAAAATTATAATGTAGAAGTGTGTAAACAGCGTGTAAGCCTTTTGTGTAGCGAGCATCATGTAAAACACATACATAATGTACAGGAGCAATAAATGAGAATTATTGATTACGATATTATCTATCTGTCATATGACGAACCCAATGCAGAAAAAAACTATGCTGACTTGCTTACTAAAGCACCGTGGGCAAAACGTGTACACGGTGTAGAAGGTTCAGATGCTGCACACAAAGCATGTGCAGAATTAAGCGAAACAGATCGTTTTATTACTGTTGATGGTGACAATATTGTACGCCCTGGCTTTTTAGAACAAATATTAGATATTCCGCAGGGCAGTGATTTAGAATCTAGTGTTATTAGTTGGTGTGGCAAAAACGAAATTAACGGATTGATGTACGGCAACGGCGGTCTCAAATGCTGGCCCAAAGAATATGTTCTTAACATGCGTACACACGAAAATGCAGATGCTGATAATATAGCAGCTCAAGTAGACTTCTGTTGGGACTTACAGTACATTCAACAAAATAGTTGTTACTCTGATGTACATAACAACACTACAGCACAACAAGCATGGCGTGCTGGATTCCGCGAAGGTGTTAAAATGGCACTCGATCAAGGAGCAAAGCCTACAAAAGAACAGTTATTAAAAGGTCATTGGAAAAACTTACACCGACTTTGGATTTGGTTAATGATAGGTGCAGATGTACAAAACGGTGACTGGGCTATATTAGGAGCAAGAGCGGGTCTGTATATGACAATGTGTACAGATTGGGACTTTGTTCAAGTTAGAGACTTTAAATATTTAAATGACTTATGGACTACTTCCTTTGCAGGCATCGAAGATATTAAACACAAAACAGACACGTATGGTATTAAACTTATTAATGAGTTAAAAATACCAATTGCTGAAACTCCATTAAGTGCTCAACAAAGTAAATTCTTTAAAATAGTATATCAAAATCCTAGTAGAAATCCTGCACAACAATTTGTAATTGATCCAGAATGATTAATTTAGATTCCTTACCACAAGTTAAAAAAGAATTAGATGCTGTTGGCTGTGGATTTTGCCTGGCTAAATGGACACAAGTAACTATGCATCTTGGATCTGGCATAACACATAGTTGTCATCATGTAGGTGCCCATAAAATTCCATTAGATGAACTTGCAGTTAATCCGAGTGCATTACATAACACTAATTTTAAAAAAGAAATTAGAAAAGAAATGCTTGCAGGCAAGCGTCCTGCCGAATGTGATTATTGTTGGCGAATTGAAGATAATACTAATAACTTTAGTGATAGAATTACTAAAAGTTCTGAAACATGGAGCCAGACTGATAAAAAGAAAATAATCACGTCAACAGGAGACGAAAATATATATCCAAGATATGTAGAAGTTAGTTTCTCAAACGTTTGTAATTTTAAATGTACATACTGCGGCCCGGCATTTAGTAGCAAATGGACTGATGAAATAAAAGCAAATGGTGCTTACATATTAAAAAACAACCATTATAATAGTATTAAGGAAACAGAAATTCCTATTCTTGAAAGAGAAGAAAATCCGTATATTGAAGCATTCTGGAAATGGTTTCCTGAAGCAGTACAGCATATGCACGTATTCAGAATTACAGGCGGCGAACCGTTATTAAGTAAACACACTAAACGGGTTATTCAATATTTAATTAACAATCCTCAGCCTAATTTAGATTTTGCTATAAACAGTAATGCATGTCCTCCAAAATTATTATGGAAAGAATTTGTTAATTCTATAAAAGAATTAGAAGTTTCAAAATCTATTAAATCATTTAGTTTATATACAAGTGCAGAAAGTGTTAAAGGACAAGCCGAATACAGCAGAGACGGAATGGATTGGAAATTATTTGATTCAAATATTAAATACTTTTTGGAACAAACTACTGATATTAAGGTTTGTTTTATGAGTGCATTTAATATTTTAAGTTTGCCCACAATCCACAAGTTTGTTTGTCATATAGAAAAATTAAAACGAGACTTTGGCGAACGAGTAGTTATGGATTTTGCATATGTTAGGCACCCAGAGTTCCTTGACATTAAAATTGCAACTGAGGAAATGATTGAAACATATCTAAAGACTACTATAGATTTTATGATCGAACGAAGAAAAAAGAACAAGCGATTTAAAATGGATGAGATTTTTAAATTAGAAAGAATATACAACGATTGCCTTGCTCGTTTCAAAAAGAAAATTAATGTAAGTGCAGACAGATTTGGATTTGTGCAATTTGTAAATGAGTACGATCGTCGTAGAAATAAAAACTTTTTAGAAGTATTTCCAGAGTACAAAGAATTTTACAAGCTATGTGAGAACAGCAATGTATGATGTAATTTTTATAAGTTATAACGAAATCCAAGCTGATGTAAACTGGAACAACCTAAAAGCACAAGTGCCGTGGGCTATGCGTGTTCACGGAGTTAAAGGAATACATCAAGCACATATTGAAGCAGCAAAAAAAGCATTTACTTATATGGTATGGATTGTTGACGCCGATGCACTTATTGTAGATGACTTTGATTTTTCTTATGTTCCAAACCGAACTAATAAAGATGCTGTACATGTATGGCGTAGCCGCAATCCTATTAATGATCTAGAATACGGATACGGTGGTGTAAAATTGCTTCCTAGAATAGCAACATTACACATGGACACTAGTAAACCAGATATGACCACAAGCATCAGTACTAAATTTATTCCTATGGAGCAAGTTAGTAATATCACTGCATTTAATGTAGATGAATTTAGTACATGGCGTAGTGCATTTAGAGAATGTACTAAACTTGCAAGTAAAATAATAGATAGACAAAACGAGGAAGAAACAAATGAAAGACTCAAAATATGGACAACAGTGGGAGGAGATGCTCCCTTCGGCGAATATGCTATTAAAGGTGCTTGTGCTGGCAGGAAGTACGGGCTTTCTAGCGGGGCTGATCTTGGGTTGATAAACGACTTTAACTGGCTTAAGGAGAAATACAATGCAGATTGCTGAAATACTAGATAGATTAGAATTACTATACCCGGATAACTCTATCTTTAGTGATCTTAGAAAAACCTTATTAAGTCAAGATAAGTTTGCATTGTTTAGAATTATACAAGGATTAACAGGCAGTCAATTAATTGAAGGTATGCGTAAGTATAAGGACGATGACAGTTTTAATGCAGACTGTTTTAGCCGAGGACAACTAGAAAGCAAACTATGGTTAGTAAAAGAACTTAGTGAACTTAAAGTTGATTTAGGCACAGTATTCTTGTGTGCAGGATGGTATGCTACACTTGCTACAATGTTATTTGAAAGTAACATTAAAGTAAATAAAGTTAGAAGTTTTGACATTGATCCTAGTTGCCGAAGTATTGCTGAAACATTTAATAACCCGTGGGTTAAGGATAACTGGCAATTTAAATCATCTACAAAAGATATCATGGATATTAATTATGAGTTCGAAAACTACGAAGTAATTAGAGCTGACGGAACAACGTGTCCTTTAGCTGATACGCCTGATACTATTATTAACACAAGTTGCGAACACATAGAAAATTTCGAAGAATGGTATTCAAAGATTCCGGATGGCAAATTAGTAGTATTACAAAGCAACAATTACTTTGAAATAGAAGATCATATAAATTGTAGTGCTGACTTAGATACATTTAGTAAGTCAGCTCCTATGTCAGATGTTAAATTTGAAGGTGAATTATTTCTTTCCAACTATACTAGGTTTATGAAAATTGGATATAAGTAATCTTACACTCAGACAGCTCCAGACCGAAAGTGCCCGTGCGATAAGTACTATGGAAGCTACAAACAATAACATATATCAGTTTAATAAACAAGCACATCATAATAGTCAAAATTGGTACACCGCGGTTATTAAATGGTATGTAGAGCAATATGGAGACTTACCTAGCAAAGTAGGTCCAGGCAAAGATGTAGTGTTAGTACTGGAATGACAATGAACATAATTAAAATTTTAAAAGAAAATAAAAAATCTATAATTGAGCAATCAGTAGAATGGATTAAAAAATCTTATCCTAATCGTACTACTGAATTTGAAAAGTGCTATAGAGATATTGGTTATGTGTATGATGCATGGATATATGATTTAGAAAATACTAATACTACTAGAACACAGAATATTACCAGTAGATTTTGGAACAGAGGAAAGTCTCAGTTAAGAACAACTGATGTTGAAGTAAAAACTTATAAAATAATTAATACTTTGATAAACGAAATTTGTCCGTCTGTTGAAGTTGATAGCTTAGTATCTATTACAATAAACAATATTTTAAATAAACCAATTTATGAATTAGGGTCTTTTGAATATCTCGCAAATAATAGAATCAATACATATAATTGGACAGATCAAATACCTGAACAGCATTTAATAGATGATATTGTAAGAGGTATACACAACTACGTGCCAAGTAAACAACGCCGAGTTAGATATGACTTGCGTATTATTCCTACACATACGCTGCCTGAGTTACAACAAAAGATGTATAAAGGCACTGAAGCAGATCCGGGTAATCCAAAATCAAGATATAATCCTCAGGTACTTGCACCTTATGTTCTTGCCTTTGGCATTAGAGGAACTCCGCAAGACGGAGTTGATAAAAATTACTATCTCTATGAAGCAGGAGTTGAAATAGGGCTTGCAGCAATGTATGTTAGTCTTGCTGCTCCTGCTGTTGGATTGGCTGTTGGATTTTGTGCTTGTATACAAAATGATAACGACATGGTCGAGGATATTGGAATACATCCTCAATTATATTTAGGAATTGGTTATAAATCTGAGGCTCTTACATATCATTGCCCGGTATATAACGCCGAAGCTGGCATACCAGATAGCAATGATTATAAAAAACCTCCTATAGAAGAATACATAAAATATGTATAAGTATGAAGATATAAAAGCAATTCATCTTGAAGTAACTCAAAATTGTCAAGCTAGTTGTCCTATGTGCGACCGCAATATGAATGGCAAAGGTATAAACCCTCATATCAACTTAGATGAACTTTCATTAGAAGATTGCAAAAAAATATTCTTGCCAGAGTTTATTGCACAGCTTAACACAATGTATATGTGTGGAAACTTAGGTGATCCTATTGTTGCTCGTGATACCTTAGAAATATTCAAGTACTTCCGTGAACACAATACTAACATGTGGCTGAGCATGAATACAAATGCAGGAGCAAAGAATGAACAATGGTGGAAAGAACTTGCAGGAGTTTTTGGAAGGACAGGAGCCGTTATTTTTAGTGTTGACGGCTTACGCGATACTAACCATATCTATCGTCAAGGCGTTGTATGGGACAATGTAGAGCGTAACATGAAGGCGTTTATTAGTGCAGGCGGCAGAGCTCGTTGGGACTTTTTAATATTTGAACACAACCAACATCAAGTTGAAGAAGCAGAAACACTTGCTAATGCGTGGGGCTGCGAAAAGTTTATGAAGAAAAAGACAGGCCGTTTTATTACACAAGATTCAAAGAAAAAAGAATCGCACCAAGCAGTTGACAAAAAAGGAAAAGTGGCGGCAGAATTAAAAAAACCTGATATTAAATACCAAAATAATGCATTAAAGACTCAAGAAAAAGTAGAAAAGAAATATAATAGTATGGATGCATACTATGATAGAGCTCCTATTATTTGTAAAGTAAAGAAAGACAATAGCTTGTTCATTACAGCAGAAGGTCTAGCATTGCCTTGTTGTTGGACAGCCGGGCGAATGTACAAATGGTGGCACAAAGATCCTAAGGTAGAACAGATATGGGACTTTATTCCTAATAAGGGTGCGTTAGATGCACGTAACGGATTAGCAGCAGTATTTGACACAGGTATATTTGATAGTATACAAAGCAGTTGGAGCAAGTCTAGTTGTGCAGACGGCAAACTAAAAGTATGTGCTATGAAATGCGGATCCGAGTTTGATCCTTTTGCAGAACAGTTCAAATAAGTACTTACATGACAGATAAAAAGTATCCTTCAAAGACGTTTTGCCTTCTACCGTGGGTACACCTTAGTACGAGACCTGATGGTAGTATGCGAGTATGCTGCACTGCTAACGCTAGTAGTGTCGGTGCTACTAATGACAAAGAACATGGTGGCCAAGTGGGCATCCTTAAAACAGACGACGGCAAACCCAACAACTTAAACGTTAGTGACTTTGAAACAGCATGGAACAGCAAATACATGAAAAATGTACGCAAACAAATGCTTGCAGGCGAAAAGCCACCTAGCTGTTTAAAATGTTATAAAGAAGAAGCAGCCGGGCACCGTAGTAAGCGACAGTGGGAAACACACTATTGGAGTCAACGTGTTGATCTTGATAAAATACTTTCTGATACACAGCCCGACGGCGAAGTACCGCCCAACTTAGCATACATTGATTTGCGGTTTGGGACAAAGTGTCAACTTGCATGTATTATGTGTAGCCCACATGACAGTAGTGGATGGATTAAAGATTATAAAGCAATCTTTCCTAGTGTAAAAAATGAATCACTTAAAGAAATTATGCAGTGGCAGGATAAAGGTAGTACTAACGGCAGTAGTTATAACTGGCACAAACAGAATCCTACATTTTGGAAACAGTTTTACGAGCAAATGCCTAGTATGCAACAGATTTACTTTGCTGGCGGCGAAAGTCTCATTATTGAAGAACACTACGAGATACTCGAATACGCTATTAAAATGGGTTATGCAAAAGATCTAGAACTTCGTTACAATTCAAACGGTGTTGAGTGGCGGGATGATTTGTTTGACTTGTGGAAAGAATTTAAGTTAGTACGTTTCCATTACAGCATAGACAGTATCAAAGAAATGAATGACTACATTCGTTATCCTAGTAAGTGGAGTCGTCAAGAAGAAGTATTCCATTTGTTAGATACACAAACTAGTGACAATGTCGAAGTTACTATTGCATGTGCAGTACAAGCACTAAATGTATATTACTTGCCAGACTTTATTCAATGGAAGCTAGAGCAGAAGTTTAAGAAAGTTAACATGTGGCCATTTGGTGCAGGCGGAATTAGTCAGCACTTTGTATATTGGCCTGCACATTTAAATGTTAAAAGTTTGCCTGCAGATTTTAAAGCTAAGTGTAGAGTAAAATACGAAGCATGGTATCCTTGGTGGGAAGCAAACTGGGAGTTAGGCATTCCAGAATGGCACAAAGGTAAAGTAGATTATGAAAAATTCCGCAGTGCAGAATATGGCATTAAACGCCTTGACGGCATACTTAGCTTTATGGAGAGCGAAGACTGGAGCCAACGCTTGCCTGAGATGCAGGAGTTTTTAGGACTATGTGATAATCAGCGTGGAAATACTTTTGCAGAAACATTTCCTGAAATGAAAGATATTTTTAATGTTAGCGAATATTAATAGAGCAGAAGACATTGCAAATCATAAAAGTTATAAACTTGAGTATGAACATTGGCTTGCTAATCTAAAGGAATCAAGCGTACAACAAAACATAGCAGAACATTTTCAAAAAGCAGAAGTATTTGATGAAGCATTTACTGAAGAAGAAATTAGTTGGATGTACGGATATGCATTTAGTCGTTGCAATACAGTAAGACACAACGATAACGGTACAATGTTTATAAGCGGTAACCTACAGGGAGTATACGAAAAGTTTGCAGATCGTATTAATCAAATGGTACCGGGTGCAGAAACATCACCTGTTGTCGGAGGCAATTTCTTTATTACGCCTAGTCAGTATGGGTTACACAACGATAGTACTAGAGAATCAGATTGGAAAAATAGTTTAACTAAAACTCCTATAGATCACAAGGGCCGCAAATATGTACCCTGGCGTAATATTATTATTCCATTGTTTACTGCACCTGCTAACATAGAAAGCCATGCTGTGTTTTTTGATCAGCGCCATGTTGATTTTGCCCATGTATACCATCACGGTAAAAAACCAGAACAAACTGTTGCAACAACATATCCCATTGTAGATAATCATGTTGACATTAATTTTTATTTGTTAGATGGCACAGTACAAGATAAAACATCAAATCTTATAAACTATAACAAAGAACATTACGATGAATATTTGTACTACACTCCTTACAAACGCTTAACAGGATTAACACCTGAACTAACTTGCGAGTGGAAACCTCGTGCTCCTATTGTGTTTGATGCTGTGCAATTGCATGCAACAAATAAAGGTCGTCCGAATAATCATTGGACAACTAAAATGGGACTGTTACTAACGTTTCTCAGAGAGATAAAATGAATTTAGATACCGTTTGTCCTGCTGTATGGGATCACCTATGCGTAAACACAATGGGGAAAAATCGTTTATGTTGTAATGCTGTTACACAGGACAAAGATAAATTTATCGGCAATCTCGACAAGCACTGGAATGATCTAAGAGATGGTGTTAAGAAAGAAATGTTGGCCGGCAACCGTCCAGAGATTTGTAAAAGTTGTTGGAAAAAAGAAGAATCTGGAATATCTAGTTTACGAGATCAGTTTGTTAAAAATTATAAGAATCAAGGTATCTGGGATAAATTTGTAGATGACATTCCTACAACAAAAAAATATCCAGTAGAACTTGATCTAAAATTAGGAAATTATTGTAACCTAAGTTGTAGAATGTGCAATAGTTATAGTAGTAGCGGTGTTGCAAATGAATTTCAAAAAATACTTAAAGAAACTGGTGTTGATCTAGGACTAGACGAGCACGAAAAAACCTTTGTTCAAAACAAATGGTATCTCCAAGAAGAGTTTGTAGATTCGATAAAAGACATGATTGCAAATGGGTTGCGTCATTTAAAATTTACAGGCGGGGAACCTCTAATGGTTCCCAGCGTAAAGAAACTAATTGACTATTGTGTTGATAACGATTTTGCTAAAAACATTAATCTAATGATAATAACAAATGTAACACTAATAAATGACGAATGGATTGGCCTATTTAAAGCATTTAAATTTGTGAACATTATTTGTAGTATAGACGGTATAGGCGATACTTTCGAATATATAAGACATCCTGCAAATTGGAATGATGTCAACAGTAAGTTGCAAAAGTTGTCTAAAGTGCAGACTGAACAGTTGGTAACTTCAACTACATTTACACTACAAGCATATAACATTCTTGAAATTAAAAATATAGTAGAGTTAGCTAAACAATATAATTTCCATATTAATGTTATTCCATTGGATGCACCTGCGTACTTAGATGTGCGAAATGTTCCGCAGGATCTTAAAGATGAAGCATTAAGACAAATTAATACTTTAAGTGAGTTAGACAATAAAAAGTTTAGTAAGTTTCTTAAAGACGTAAAAAATAAAATTAATCAACCGACTAACGAAGATAACAGTAAACAATTTATAGAAGTAACTAAATTAAAAGACACATATAAAAAACAAAGTTTTGCCACAATGGAGATATCGAAGTATTATGACTCAATCTAAAACATTCTGCGCATTACCGTGGATGCATCTTGCTACTAATGCAAGCGGCAATCTTCGTGTGTGCTGCAACAGCACTCCGGGTAAAAACTTTATCACTAAAAAAGACGGCACCCCTTATAAACTACAACGAGACGACTTACAAGAAGCATGGAATAGTGAAGTATATACTACTATTCGTAAGCAGTTACTTGCTGGCGAACGTCCTGAAATGTGTACACGTTGTTTTAGAGAAGAAGATGTTGGCATTAAAAGTGCTAGACAAAGTTGGAACAACAAGTGGAAAGAAGAGAAAGAGTACACTGTTGATGCTCCCTTTAACATAAAGTATGTTGACCTACGGTTAGGAAACTTGTGTAATTTAAAATGTCGCATGTGTAATCCGTATGCAAGTAACATGTGGGTTAAAGAATGGAACCTAGTTGAAACTGCACTAAGTGAAAGCGAATACAAGCGACTTAGTAGTATGGACTGGCCGGAGCACGAAAAGACTTGGGAAAACTTGTTTAGTATTGCACACACTGTTGACGAAATATACTTAACTGGCGGCGAACCTACAGTTATTAAAGAACAGCAGAAATTATTAGATTACTTTATTGACAACGGTACTGCAAAGGATATACGTCTAAAGTACAATACTAATCTAGTTAAACTACCGCCTTGGTTACTTGAACGATGGATTCACTTTAAGCGAGTACAACTTAATTGTTCAATAGATGCAACAGGTGCATTAGATCATTATATTAGACATCCTAGTAAATGGGATACGATTGTAAAGAACTTTGAAAAGGTTAGGCAACTGCCTAACGCAGGCATTGAAATACACTGCACAGTACAAATGTACAATATACTAAGACTGCCTGAACTAATAGACTGGGCTAATCCGTATGGACATAGAATATACTTCAACATTCTCAATCATCCAGAAGAATTAAACATTAGAGTATTACCTAAACATTTAAAAGATCAAGCCGCTGCACAGTTGCAACCTTACTTGCATTTAGATAAAGTGCAAGGTATTATTGATTATATGTATGCTGAGGATTGGACCGCTAAGTACGATAAGTTCTTGTCGTACACTGCTGCGCTAGATGCAAGCAGAGGTGAAAACTTATTTGATCTTGTACAGGAGTTTAAAGATGCCTAAGTGTTATTTTTTAGAAAATCATGCATGTATAACAGTTGAAAGAATATATTAAAAAAACAGATACTGCTCAAAATATTAGAATTAATAATTATATTCCTAACTTAGCAAAATATCTTGACTAAACTTAAAAAATGTAGTATAATAAAAATATGACTGAAGATTTAAAATGGAGTAATTATGACTTCACTAAGATACCATTCGACGATATCGTCAGTGTGGGTCAACGAACTCTCTTATATCGAGACCTCTTCACGGTCAGCTGGTTACTTGGACGATTTTGTAACTACAAGTGTAGCTACTGCTGGCCTTATGCAAGAAGCGATAAAAAAGACCACAGGCCTACCGAGCTATGTCTCAAAACAATTGACGAAATAAAAAGACAGGCACGTGATAACGGTTTTAACAGTTTTCACTTTAGTCTTAGTGGTGGTGAGCCAACATTCCACCCTGGGTATCTTGATATTCTTTCTCATCTTGCTAATGACGTTAATAACACTAATTATACTAGTGTACACATGACAACAAACATGTCACGTAATATGAAGTGGCATGAAGAATATGTAGAAGCAGTTAAGCCGTTTCATCGTGCTAGTATAACTGCAAGTTTGCATACAGAGCACGTAAACAGTATTGAGAAGATGCAGGACTTTGCCGACAAGCTAATCTTCTGTCAAGAGCATGATGTACAAGTTACAATCAACATGGTTATGGTGCCGGATTGGTTTGAACGTGATTGGGAGAACGCATTGTTTTTTCACGAACAAGGTATAAACGTAACGCTAAAGCCTCAAAGCGACCCTACAGCAAGCCGAGTAGTAGATGGGTATACAGCAGACAATCTAAAGCGTTTACACAACGGTATGCCGCAACGTGCGTACACAGAAAGCAAGCGTAAGTGGGAATGTCGACCTAAACCAAACTTTCAAGTGCCTAGAGATATTATGGGCAAGAATGATGCCAGCGTTCCGTGGCATATGCAAGTAGAATTAAAAGACTCAAAAGGCGAAACGTGGTACATGGACCAAGCAGAACGCTTTAATGCCTTTAATTTCAACAATTTTGAAGGATGGGCTTGCAATGCCGGTTACAGTGGCATTATAATACGGGAGCCAGACGGTAGTGTAAAAAGAAGCTATAGTTGTCACGACGCACCCCTTGGTAACATCGAAACAGGTTTTACACTGTTTAAGACACCTAAGACGTGTATTACTAAGAGTTGTGTATCAAGTGCTGATAGTAAGATACCTAAGAGAAAACATGCGTAGTAGTACACAAATAGAAGAAATTAAAAAAACACATTCTGATCCTGTGCAAATAGTTAACGCATTGGATAAAACTAAGATTAAATTTCTATTAGACTACTATCACAGTCAAGACAAAATAGAAAAAAACACAGGTCCAAAAGTAGTTTATGTAAAAGAAGGAACGGGTATAATTGACGACATACTAATTCCTTTGCGTAAACAATTTGGCAACTTTAAAGTTCGGGCTTGCCATTTTTTTGATGTAGATACTCCTCACATACTGCACATAGATGATAGTTACGATTATCCAAACACCTACAAAGCATTTACTATTCCGTTATGGGTAGAAAGCGGTGACTGCAATAAGATTAAACTAGTTATGTTTGATCAATTCTATTACGGCGGCCCTGTAAAGTTTTTTAAAGATGAAGTATTTGATAAAGAAGTTATTTTTTACAATAAGCACCTTTATGAATATACTGATGTTGAAAATTTAGTTGACACCGGTATTCCTAAAAATATAAAAACTAAAATGCTTGGCCATTTAAAATCTACATGGCTTGAATGTCTTAGCGTACATTCTTATTTTCCTTGGACTATTGGATCGATAATAGCATTTGATAGTTTAAGAATTCACTGTTCTAGTAATTTCAAGGCCGCTGGAATAAAACAAAAAATTGGACTAAGTATTTTTACGGAGATTTATAATGGATAATAGTCATATTGTTACTGCTGAAGAGCAAGCAAAACTAAAAGTAAACTATACTCAATTATACAATGATGGAGTTATTACAAACCCTAAAATTATGGACATTGCATGCGAATTGCAGCTAGATGCTATTGGTGATTTTGTTCCATTGAAGTTTAAAGTTGATCTAAACGAGTTTAGAAAAGAGATTAAACAGTATGATAATATGTGGATACCTTATTTGCATAGAGAAGGATTGCTAAATGATAGACAAGGTTTAAATTTAGTAGGCCTGCCTGGTGATACTCCTACAGATAGTTTAAGTATGCCTGAAGCAATGAGACGAACAGGTCGCAAATTGTCTGAACTTGACTTTGATACTCCTACACAATTATACAAAGACCTTCCTAGTTTACAGCATATTGTAGACTATTTCCCTAAGTTAGGTCGTTGCAGTTTAGTTAAACTAAACACAGGAGCATGGTTTCCGAAACATCGAGACGGTATATTACTGCAAAGAAGAACATTTAGAATAGTTATATTTTTAACAAATACAAATCATACAGCGTATGAATGGGAGCATGATCATCGTATTAGACAAATAGACGAAGGCCGGGCATATTACATTGATACACGTAAAACACATCGTACACATAGTTATACACAAGATAGTATACATTTGGTAATGAATATTCCAAAGACTTACGATAATGTATTACGCATATTAGATGTGTTAGACGCTGGGGAAAGCTAATGATTTATAAAAAATTAGAAAATATAAATTATGCAAGACAAGATTTATTAGATGTTGCAAACAGTCTAAATTACTCGGATGGTTATGCAGAATTAGGCAGAAAAGTACCACAGCAAGTACATTCAGCTTTCAACATGGACAATCTTTTAATAAAAAATATATTAGACCAATTTGTTATGCCTAAGATTTTTTATTCGTGTAGTTTTATAAGGACCGAAGCACACAGCGTAGTAGGAGCACACGAAGATAGTGCAGCAGGAACTATTAGAAGGACTGTAAATATTCTATTTCCTTTAGATAACTATAATACTCCTTTGGACTTTTACATAGATAGAGAAAAAGCAGACAGTGTTCTTACAGACTGTCCTACAGCGTTTGATTGTAGTGTTATGCATGGTTATGAAAATAATACAGATGGATGGAGAAGTGCTTTTATGCTACAATGCAAGTATCCTTACACGTTTCAAAAATTAATTTCTGTAGGAGCATTTTAATGTATCCGTTTTATTATTTTCCTAAAATTAAAATACAAGCAGAATCTATCAAAGAGTTTATTGAGTCTGTGCCTGAAGAATATTGGCGAGGGCAAGGGTTTCAAGAATATACTACTAAAGAGATAAATCCTAATAGAAAAGATGCCTGGTGTTTTTGGACACTGTTACAAAATGATTATGATCTATTACAGTGTGATGCTATAAAGGACCTTGTCGAAGGGCTTTCGTTAGGACCTAAAAAGTTATGGTATACATTAAACATAAAACGTAGTAGAAATGGATACCAGTCAGAATGGCGTCCATTGATGCAACATCCAGAAATAGATGGTCCAAACGGTATCGTTAGAACATATGACATTATAGTTCCTATCCAAGGAGGATTTGTTGAATCTCCCCTAGAAGCATATGATACGCTAAATGATGAGTATCATAAATTAGTTCCAAAAGGTCAAGCCTTTATGGTGCCTACAGACCCTTCTTGGCATTATAAATGGAAAGAAACTGTATGCGATTTTAGGTATACGGTACATATTAGAGGAAAAGAACCAGTTACATACGAAGGTATGAAAAAATATGCCTGAATATTTTGTAGAACTACCTTGGCCGCGATTAACAAATGCAGACCATTAATGACTATAGGAGTGCAAAAAATGAACTATTACGTTGATACTTTTACACCTGATACTATTACAGAAGAACAGCATATCAAACTAATAAAACTTTGTGAGGATGCTTATTACCTGCAGGAACCTGCTTACGCCAATTATGACATAAGTGATTGGCAAAATAAACCGCACACGTTGTTACGTTTATTTTATATTAAAAAACGATTTGAAATATTTAATATTGTCAGTGACAAAGATAGACCGATTGCAATGAGCGGAGCATATGTATACAATGATATTCCTATTATAGGAGTACGTGCCTTTACACACCCTGACTATCGCGGTGGTGGCCATTGGTGCCAGGCAAGGACTATATTCCCTAAGCAAATAGACTGGGCAGAAAATCAAGGGTATAGTAAAGTATGGCTAACGTTTAATACATACAATCATAAACTTGTAAATTTTCTAAAACGCATGAGCCAAGGTCGTGCAAGCACATTTGGCGGCCCGAGAGAAATTTACCAAAATTTAAAATGGTACGACGAGCCTAAAGAAATACAATACACTAGACAACTAGTTGCAGAACTCGATATAGCATTATATAAGCGGAGCAAACAATGATATATCCAGTGTCATTGTGTCCCGACAGTTCTACAGTACATGAATGGTTGTACAGAGTTACAAGAATGAACAGCAATTTAATAAATACTGACGTAAAAAATGTTAGTGTAAAATTAAACTATAATTTAGAATCATTACAACTATCTGTTGCAGATGTATTAGAAAAATACAAGCCAATAGGTTGGCAAACTAAAACTCAAAATACAAGTTATTATAAAAGTCTTAGCTTGCGATACAATCCTAACCATCAAGATAACTTGGATGAAAATTATAGTAGTGTTGGCACTCCGAAGAATATTCCAGGTGAGTTCTTTTATAATCAAACTCACAATTATTCTTACTTAAAAGACAGTTATTACGACACCTACGGATTTATAAAACCAACTGCATGTAGTTTAGAAGGCGAACTTGGTAAATTCTTATCAAATATTAAGCGTACAGTAGTAAGAAGCAGGATAAGCACTATTATAGCAAGTGAGCAACCTAACGATCCTAAGGCTGGTTGGCACAGAGATGAAGAAATATTTGTAAACTTAAGACTTAATATTCCTATTACTACAAGTAAAGAATTTTACTTTGAAATGGATAATGTACAACCTTATAATCTTGAGTTAGGAAATATATACAGTTGGGACACTAATATTGCACATAGAGTATTTGCAAATGATCGCACAGAAAATACAAGAACAAATTTAATAATAGGATGTAGTCCTTGGTTAGATTATATTCCTGAAGAAAATGCTTGGGTGAAAAATGAGTTTTTTGGAAAAAAACATCCGTTCGACATGTTGTTAGACGGTGATATATTATCAAAAGAATTTATAGGCAATATAGAGGTTGATAAATAGAGTATGAAGAACTTATTTAGAGCAAACACGTCGTATTTTCCATACATTCAAGCAGTTGCAACAGCAATGATTGTGTATATGGTATTTTTTGCCCCATCTACACACTGGTGGTTACTTAGTTTGGCCGTATATTTCTTAACAGGGTGTTTAGGGATCACAATAACATTTCATCGCTACCTTACACATAACAGTTTTAAGTTTTGTTATAAATGGATGGAGTATTTGTTTACATTCTTTGGAGCAATCGGCGGCACTGGAAGTAGTATCGGATGGGTCGCAGTGCATAATCAGCATCATACGCACAGCGACAAAGAAGGTGATCCGCACGGTCCTCACCTAGGACTATGGAATGTACTAATACCCAAGTACAATTTTGAAATGAACAAATGGGCAGTGCGTAGATTAATTACAGACAGGTTCCATTTGGTGTTGCATAACTATTATTACTTGATATTATTAATATGGTGTGCAGTATTGTTTGTGTTAGGCGGAGTTAATGTGTTAATATTTGGCGGAATTATTCCTATGGGAATACAAATATGGGCAAGTGTACTAAGTAACTATGGTAATCATATGTGGGGATACAAAAACTTTGTAACAAAAGAAGATAGTCGAAACACATGGTGGCTAGCAGTAATTACTTGGGGAGAAGGATGGCATAACAATCATCACGCAAAACCCGGTCGCTGGAATTTTCAACATCGTTGGTGGGAGCTTGATCCTAGTGCATGGGTAATCAAGCTGGTAAAACTATAAATGTATCATGCAATAATATTTACAGGCATTGACTTAGGCTCAACTACTTATTTTAGATCCATTGGTGCTTATCGCATTAGAACAGAACTAGAACAGCAAGGATATTCAGTAAAAGTTATTGATTATTTTCAAAGTTTAACAGAAGAAGATATCGAACTTGCATTTGAAAAGTATGTAAGCAAAGAAACGCTTTGGGTAGGATTTAGTACTACATTTTTTAACACTAGTGAGCTATTGCAAGATAACAATAAGTTTTACACTAATTTGAGAAACCGCTTTAATGTTCCATTTGTTATAGGCGGTGCCAAAGGAATGGTTGAATTTTTAGATTTTGCTGATATATTTGTTACTGGATACGCAGATGATGCAACTGTTGCTATTACAAATTACCTTGCAGGAAAAGATACTAATTTGATCTTTAAAGATTTTAACGGCAAAAAGATTGTTGACAGCAATCATAATTACGATAAAAAAGACATTAGCAACATTCCAGTAATATGGAAGCCTGAAGACGGCATCACCGCACAGCAAAGTTTACCTATGGAAATTGCAAGGGGCTGTATTTTTAATTGTGCCTTTTGCAATTTCCCATTAAACAATAAAAACAAATTTGATTATATTCGTGCTAAAGAAGATATGTATGCGGAGTTTATGCGTAACTATGAACAATTTGGTACAACTAATTATTGGTTCATGGATGACACATATAATGATAGTATGGTTAAACTAGAATTAATGCATGAAGTAATTACAAGCCTACCTTTTAAAATTAACTTTGACACTTATATTAAACCTGAGCTATTAGTGCGATGGCCCGATCAAATAGATTTACTTATTGAAAGCGGACTCCGTGGCGCAAGTTTTGGTGTAGAAAGTTATAATAAAGAAACTAGACAAGCAATTCAAAAAGGTGCAGATATAGACAAAGTACTTGATGCTATTGCTTCTATGAAACAAAAAAGCAAAGATCGAGTAAAAATACAAATTAATCTTATTGTTGGACTTCCACATCAAAGTGAAGAAAATATTAGAGCGAGTAGAGAGCGAGTAGTAGCAGATCCTAACATTGATTTGTGGTATTGGTATCCGTTGCTAATACATTCAAAAGAACACCACGAGTATCATTCACCTATTGATAGAAATCCTGAAAAATTTGGTTATAAAGTCCATCATGAAAAGCGTTTATTAAAAACAACGATTGCTCGTAAAACAAATGCTTGGATGACTGTTTGGAAAAACGATCAAATGAATGCAATTGGTGCAGGAAGACTTGCTGAAGATTTACGTAACATGGACGACGAATATCAGAAAGTTGCTGGATGGAGTTGTGGCGGCGTTACTAGCTTAGGATTAGACTTAGATGATCATTATTCTAAGCATCAAGGATTGCGAAATAAACTGCCTGCTAAAATGTTAAGAGAAAAAAAACAAGAACTTATAACAACATATATTAAAAATAATTTGTACTAAATATTTTCATGAAACATTTTCTATTAACGGACTTTATAATAAAAGAAGAGACTAAAGAGCTAATAGACTATGCTGTAAATACAGATAGTTGGTCTTCTTACGGAAGGGGCAGATTCAAATTATACATTGGTCTTCTTCCTAATAGAGAACTTATATTACCGTTAGCAAAGAAATTTAAAAATCCTAAAGACTTGTTCTTTAAGATGGAACTTAACAAGGTAGGGAAAATGGGTGTTGTTATGCCGCATACTGATCATCATAGGTATGTAACAATTAATGTTCCTTTAAAAGGAGACTTTAAACATAGTTATCTAGATTTTTACAAACCTTCTATTGGTGTTCCGGCAGTTGCCCTAAATGACAATGAAGAACATCGCGGTGGCGGCATGGTTTATCCTGACGCTGAATTAGATTATCAAGTTAGTTATAATGTTCCTATTTGTTTTAATACACAAGAAATTCACGGTGTTACTAATACGTCATTAGAAGATAGATACATTTTAACAATAAGTTTTAAAGAAGCATGGACATTTGAAAAAATTTATGATATGTACACTGCGGGCGAGTTGTTAGTTTAAATTTCTATTATGTAATCTTTGTATTTGGATAAACTGCGCTCCAGTATAGTTGCATGTTTTTCTTTATCTAATTTACCAAGTATTGTCATGATAATCTTACGCTGTCCTTCTTGCGGTAAATCAGCTGCATGATATGCATCGTAATTGTTAATTGCAAACCACTTTGTTAAGTGAGTTGGATGATTAATATATAACTTTTCTTCTTTAATTGTATCTTTAGTTTTACCTTCTTGAAAATACATTAACGGAGCATCATATACTATAAATGCTTTATACGCACCTGGCTCGTTTTCTCTATCTGGTCTTGATCCTACATCTTGGTGTAACTGACAAGGAATCTTTTGTTCTAAGAAGTTAACATATGTAATATCAGTATATGGTAAATGATTATACAGTATGTCTTGAAAATTAGGAATAACTTTTAAAAATCTATTACACCAGCCGTAGTCGACGTGATATGCAAGGCTAACTAGCCACGGAGCAATGAAGTTTTTTTTATCGTAATTGATATTATCTCTATTCTTATGACGCTTTTCTTCGTGCCACTTTATAAATTCTTCTCTATTAAAGTCTAGTGTAGGTAAGTCTAAAGGTGTGTATAATACTGTCATTGTTTTCCAAACACTCTTACTTGTATTCTAGGACTAGTAATTTCAGTTGTACAGTGCGGCAACGCATCATTAAAGTGCCATGCTTTATGTTTACTTTCGTCTACAGTTTCTAATCCTCCAGGAGACTTAAATTGTAAATTACCTCCTCCGTCAGATACGTTTAGTGTAATACTTACACCTCCGTTTCGATAATATTTTAAATTATCTTTTATTCCTGAATCTACATGTACAATTCCTTTACTAGGAGGAGTTTGTCCTACTAATCTCACACAGCTTATATATTTTAAATTTAATTGTTCTACTACAGCCTTAAGTGATTTTGGAGTATCCTTTTTCCACTCCCATGCTGTATCATACACTTGCCATATAGGCCGTCTTCCTTCAGGAGTATCTATAAAACTATTGTTGTTAGTTTCTTCAATTCCGGGTAAGTGTGTAAAGTTATAAGTCACAAATGTATTAAATTTTCCGTTAACTATTTCTTTATTTTCGTTATAGTGTACAACGTCGTTGTACTCGTTAAAAAAGCCATCTTGGTCGTACTTGCTACGACCATTGTTGTAAATAACTGTAGCAAGAAAACTTTTATCAAAGATATCCATGTTTACAAGATCGTTATAGATTTGTTCTTGGTCAAAATCAAAATTGATAGGTTTAAAATGATTCATAACGTATTTATGAGGTAAGTATGACAGCAACAACGTATAATGATTATTTTACAACTAGCGGAACAGGTGATAGTTGGTCAGTAAACATTAAAAAATGTACCCGTAGTGATATAAAAAACTTTCATGACGAAGCTGTTTTTGCAGCTCAAATACTCTATGAAAATTCGTCTTCTCCTATAACATTAATGTTTAGTGGAGGACTTGACAGTGAATTTATGTTAAATGTTTTTAAGACAGCAAAAGTTCCTTTTAAGACTGCCATAATAAGTTACGGACATTATAACGCACACGATACTGCATTTGCGTTTGATTATTGTAAATTACACAATATTACACCTATAGTAGTTAATGTTGATATTGAAAAATTTATAAGTTCTAAAAAAATATTCGACATTGCTAATAGTGTAAAGTGTTGCGCATACCAAATACCTAGCATCATGTATGGAATTTTACAATTAGATGGGACTATTGTTATGGCAAATGGCGAGCCTTACCTTAAAAACTTTGATTCAATATGGACGTATGAAGAAACTGAACGAGTAAATAGCTACATGAAATGGTATGCTAATGAAAGCATAGACGGTACTCCAGATTTTTTAAGATACACTCCTGAAATGACATTGAGCTTTTTACAAGAGCCTAGAGTGCGGGAACTTATAGCCAATAAGCACCCGGGCAAGCTAAGTACACGAACTAGTAAGCCTATAATATATTCAAAACATTATACATTTAATGATCGTCCAAAATATACAGGATGGGAAGAAATTGAGAAAACACCGTTAATGAATGAAGTTCTTAAAAAATTTGATGACTTGAAAAAATATCATAATGGTGTCTTTACATTAGAAGCACACAAATTAACAAAACTATTAGAGGTAGAAAAATGATCAACGGATATTTACAAACCGGATATTTAATTTTGAAAGAGGTATTTGATGCAACGGAATTAAAAAAAGAAGCTATCCGTTTAGAAAACGAACCATTAGATGAAACTTACATTATAGAAGACAACAATACAATTAGAAGTTTATTTGCGCCGCATTGGAAGAGCAAGACAATAAATGAGTTTATCTATAATAACAATGTAATTGATTTTGTTAAAGAAATATTAGGACAAGACATATACATTCACCAATGTCATATTAATTATAAAAAAGCACAAACTGGCGGCGAATATGCTTGGCATAGTGACTACACATATTGGAAAAATTTTGATGGAATGAACAATCCTGATGCTATCAGCGTATTGTTTTTACTTGATGATATGACAAAAAACAATGGTCCGTTAACTGTTTTAGAAAAAAGTCAAAACTTACCGGTACCAAAAATTAACGACTCTAAGTGGACCATAAAGCATAGTGCTGATGAATCGCAAGGAATACTTGACGACGATATGGTGTCTAAGACTAATTGTAGTGCGATACAGTTGACTGGCAAGGCAGGAGACGTAATATGTATGCATGCAAATACATTGCACTACAGCGGGCGTAATACTAGTGAAGTAGATAGGAATGTATTATTCGTTTGTTATAATAAAACAAATAACGCAATCACACAGCCTACTAGGCCCAACTATATTGTTCTTACTCCAATTCCTCTGGATGTGGCTCCGTACCAGGCGGCGCAAACTTAGCCGGAATACCTATAGATTCATTTTTGTCAGCAGCATATGCGGCAAACGCTTCGAACGTTATTGCTTCGTCACTTACTACTGTTGCACCAATACCGCTAAAATACTCAGCAGCTTCGGTGACAAAGGATTCTTTAGCTTTTGCTGAATCAAAGACTCGTGTTGCATACATAAATTTTTGATCACCTTCGGCTTGGATATCTAAGTTATAGAACCAAATATCTCCATTGTGTTTATATTTAATAATAAGATTAGTGAAGTCTTTACCGCCTTGTTCGCCTAGCATGTCTAATACTGCGATCTGACATTGTAAGTGGGTAGTTACTGTTGTCGGTATTTCAACTTTTATAGTATGTTTTTGCATAATTATCTCCTAGTAATATTTATCTTTATTTACCATTTGAAATACATACATGGCTTTATCATATGTTTGATTTTTTAATAAGTATGTATTAAACGATAAAAACTTGCTTCTTTCACCTGCCGGAACTTCTTCTAATAAAAATCTATAATTTGGAGGTTCTTTGTTGAATCGATCTTTTTGTAGCGTAGTGTATCTATCCCACATATCTTTTTCAACAACAATGTACCAAACAAATATGTCTTTTTTTGCTATGTATTCAGCAAACATTTTAGTCCATTCTGTTGCTGCTAATACACCTTTATGTTTGTGAGCAGTTGAGCTACGCCAATGGTCTACTACAACAGCAGGCCATGTACTTATGTGATAATATAACGCATACTGTATTAATTCGTTTCCTTCATTAAATATTCCTAGTATCTCAGACTCTTTATTATTAAAATTTAGAATTTCGATTATCCAGTTTTCGTATTCGCGATTGTACAAGGAAGTTTTAGTACTACCATACACTTTTTTACTATCGTTGTTTAATTTTAATATGTCGAGTAAATGCGACTTGTCTAACACTTTTAACTTAAACATACTCTACCTCCAATGTTTTTAGTATCCTATTAACTTTTTCTTCTAAAGACAATAAGTCGTTAGATTCTGCAACTATAAATCCTTTGTTTCCTGCGTAAGCATCTATCCTTGAACTATAGTGCTGGGATCCCGTTTTTGGCAACTGTGCTGTTACACATTCGGTAGTATCTATGTTAATATACTTGATTTTACCTTTTTCAATAGGCAAGTGTCTTATACTGATACAGTTTTGCAAATCAATATCAAAATCTACATTGTTTAAAATTTTATTTACAACGTTAAACGCATAATCTTTTTCGCCTAAATAGTTCATAATATATTGTGTACTAGTACTAAACCTCGCAGAAAAGTCTATCAAATAAAATGTAGTATCTTTGTAAATAAAATCCATCATAAAGGGACTGTTATCTATCTCCAACGTTTTTATTATTTTTTTAATAATAGTAGTTAATTTTTCTTTATTGTGTTTGCTTGGATACGTAAATCCTATTTCCGCTCGATACGGAAGCTCTGAACTTTTTATATCATAAACTAGGTCTACATTTACTTTGTTGTTTATTACATGCCCTGACACGCTCACTAGATCACCGTCTATATATTCCTGTAGTATATAGCAACTACCTAAACAATGATAGTCGTAGTGCTTGTATCCGGTTTGTCCTTTCTCGCAAAAAGAGTTAAACGGAGTATCGTAATCTTTAAAAAAGTCAGTTGCTTCTTTAGTACTTTGTAATACTTTTACACCTAAACTACCTGTACCTTTTACTGGTTTGGCAATTAGAGGAAACACGGCATTGTTGTAAAAATATTGCTCACTATATGGATCTAAGCATGAAATAATTTTAGGTAGCGTTATTCCTTCTTTTTCTAGAATAGTTTGATACGTTAATTTGTCAAAAATCTTTAACGCAGCATCAAGGCCTAGTCCCGGTATGTTTAGTTTTTCGTTTATGTGCGCCATAGCCATAATTCGAAAATCAAACCAACTAGGGTAGATATAATCTAACTGTGTGTCTTGATAGTGTTCTTTAATTTTATCTGTTATAACAAGTTTGTTTAATTTTTCATTTAAAACAATTTTATTACCTAGTACTTGTTCGTGTTTTAACACATCGTCAGTAAGGAGCACGTAACTTAAATCAACAATAATATCTAATTCTATGCCGCGATCTCTACAACTTTTTAAAAAAAATTGATTAGGCATGCCTTGATTCGGAACTAGTATTTTTTGTTTCATAACTGCTAACACCTCTTTTCATGATTACTAAATACTTATCATAACATATAATCAAAAAGGCGTATAATGATCCTATGGAAACTTTTTTTGAAATTCCAGAACTAAGATATGATGATAAAGATCAGTTAAATTATTAAAGGTGCAAATTGATAACTAATTTAAAATATAGATCAGTATACTGCGATATTGTTCATAGATGTAATATGGAATGTGCTAACTGTTATCTTCCCAATAGACTTTATCCAGATATAGATAAAGAAAAAATGTTTTCCTTTATTGATAAATTTGATTATCCAACTGAATTTAGATTTATAGGCGGTGAACCTACACTTCATCCCGACTTGGATAAAATTATTGCTTATGCTGTTGAAAAAGGACATCGTACTAGTATTGCGACAAACGGATTAAAAATAGCAAGCAAAGCATATCTAAATCTATTAAAAGATGCAGGATTAAAAACTGTTTATTTAAGTATGACTGGGTTTGACGAAGACAGTGTATATGAAATAACTGATCTTGCTAAATGTGCTAAAGGAAAAATGAAAGCACTTAATAATGTAATTGATCTAAATTTAAGATTGTCAATTGGTTGTATTATTGTTAAAGGTCTTAACGAACATCTAATAGAAAAAATATTTAATTATTTAAAAGAGAGAAATGTAAAGTCTGGTACAAGTATAGAATATAGGAACATTGGACAGGTTGGTCGGTACATGACCAACGATACTTATAAATTTACAGAACTTAAGAACTTAGTTTGTGAAAAATTAAAAATTGAAAATATTAGAACTTTAGAAGATAACCAATATAGTTATGCTATAAAGCATAAAGGATTTAGAATAAATTTAACTAATTGGAACGGAGTGTCTGACGGGTTCGACGAAGACACTAATTCTATAAGAGGAAGAATGACTGAACAATTTGACGTTGTTCCGTTTTTACAACACATCAAAGACAACGAAGGTGGATACTAATGTCAAAGAAAAATAGTAGTTTATTTTTTGTATTTTATGTCGTGCAGTTAGTTGCACTATTTGCAATATTTTTTACAGAAATTAACTGGATTTACTTACTACTAGGATGGATTACATTTTGCGGATTAGGATCCGCAACTATATTACATAGGTACGTATCTCACAAATCAATAGAACTAAAACCTTGGTTAGAAAAACCTTTATTAGTATTAGCAACATTATGTGCTCAAGGAACACCAATATGGTGGGCGGGTGTTCATAGAGGCATGCATCACAAACATGCAGACGCTAAGGGCGATCCGCATAGTCCCAAAGACGGATTGTTTCATGCGTACATTGGATGGCTTCATTCTAAAAGTATAGATAACATAAATCCTAGACATGTCAAAGACATATATAAAAATTCATTTCATCTATTCTTAAACAAATATTATATTTTTATTATTTGGAGCGTATTAGTAGTAGGACTGTTAACTGTTCCTACCTTTACTTTATGGTTTTGGATAGTACCAGCAGCATGGAGTTTCCATCAAGAAGCAATTGTTAATATTAGTTGCCACAGTGGGTGGTTTGGTTATAGAAGTCATGAAACTACAGATAATTCTTATAATCTTAAACTATTAGGATTGCTTACATGGGGACAAGCATTACATAATAATCATCACAACACTCCTAGCAATTATAGTTTTGCTTCAAAAAACGAATTTGACCCTAGTGTAATCTTTTTACCGTTTATTAAAGCAAAGGGTAGTCAATAACTTCTTCTACTCCGTTGTAGGTAGTACAAAAAATTACCTTTGAACCAACGAATTGCTCTTTCATCTCGTATGCGATAACTACACATTTATCGCCAATTTCACCTAACCTAGCGCCACCACCATTTAGTTCAAATGATCCTAAAGGACCTGGGACAGTATATGTAGTCCATCTAAGTCCATTATGTAGATTTACAATATCTACTTTTTGATAGTGGTCTATACCTGCTTGTTCTAACAGATACGAGCAAACAGTTACGCTACCATGATAGTTAATTGATTTAGCAGTTACGCTTATATTATGTATTTTACCGTGTATGTATTCTTTCATACATTTATTATACTTGATCTGCAATATATTGTCAAGTATTATTTTATAAATTTATATATAGACTGTTTAATATAGTCAGGACAGTCATATGGAAGAACTATCGTACTTAACATATGTTTAGACAATTTAGATAAAACTTCTGGACTAAAGTTAGCGTAATACGACTCGGTGTCATGACTATCGTCGTAATCTAAATTGAAAATTATTTCTTGTCCAAAGTACTCATTTAAACACTCGAAGCTTGCATTTGGTTTGATTAAATCTTCAAAATAAATTATATCTGTATTTTTCCACTGTGTTTCAAATTCATAACACGATTTTACTCTCCAAAAATAAGAATGTCTTATCATTTGATTTAGTGGACTTTGCCAGTCATCGATATAAATTTGTAAAGGACGCTGTGTGTGTAATGTTGAACTATGTTTAAATATGTCTGTACTATCTCTGACAAATTTTGTTTTAGCAACACAATAACTGAATAAAGCCTTCCAAATATCTTTTCTTATAATTGCAAATGTTTTATAATTACGTTGTTCATTTAATTGATTAATATCTAATAAGTCGCCGGGGAAACATTTAAATCCAAAATATTTTGAATTACATTTATCTTCAACTGCTGTTAGACGTAAATATGGATTTAAATCTAATTTTTTGTTAACTATTTTAAACGGTTCTCCAAAACCATCCTGGTCATTGTATACTTCGACATCATTTAATTTAGCTAATGTCTTGACAATTATAGTTGTTCCACTTCGCGGTATACCAGTTATAAGAAATTTATTCATTTTATTTGCCTTGTAGTTGTTTAATTCGTTCTACTATTTGTTCTAAAGACATATTTTTAAAACTATCAATAATGTTTCTATGTGCATTTGCTAGTATACTAAGTTCGTCTTGTGCCTCGTAAGTTTCAGTCTTTGTTTCCCATTGACGCTGTGTAAAAAATTGCATTGCTTCTTTTTGTAAATCATCTTGTAAAAATTCTAAGTAATACTGTTTGTTTACGAACATAGTTGTAATTTCTAGGGTATTGCCATTGTTCTTTAAGATAAGTCTTCTATCTATAATTTTCCTGTCTCGAAGATACTGCATAGCTAATGAACGGATACCTGTGCCACCGCTGTGCTCAAATTCAGTTCCTCTATAATAAAAATCGTCTACTGAAGTAGCATTTCTATTGTGTTCTGTAATTTCTTGTTTTAATATTATCATACAATTACTTAGTCAAAAGAATAGAGCCCATAAGCTCTATTTGGTTAAAGTACTATAACTACTATTAAGCTGCTACGTTCATATCACGCCATGCACTATTAGCATATACTTGTGCTATTGTTGTGTCAGTATTAAATATAACCATACCTTCTTCTGGAGTTAGTGCATTTCTTTCTGCGGTAGTAAACGGCACAAGTTTCATTGGGCCTAATAGTTCAGTAACCTTCTGATCACGTCTTACTCTAAGAGCAGCTTCGCCTGCGCCATCATCTCCGGCAACAAATAATTCAACGTTTGCTGGTATATATGTTGCTTGCGGTGCGCCAGCAGCGATAGATCTAATACCACCTGCAAGTCTATAAGCAACACCGTTATAACCTGTTAATAAAAACGCACCTAGACTATCGCCGGTTTGTACTGCTGTTGGCGCAGCCTTAGTTCCTCTTGATCTACTAACCGATGCAAAAGCGGAACCAGCAGTATCAAATGAGCCAGCAATTGTTAATCCTGGACTGTTTGGTGTACCGTGAGGAACAGTAATAGTAATGTTAGGAATAAGTGAAGATGAACTTCCTATTTGTACAGGTCTAGGAATTACTACTACGCCAGCAGTATCTTCGGTTGTTATAATTAATGTTGCAGAAGATAAGTTGTCTTGAAGAAATATTAGGTTTCCATCGCCTGCCCCGCCGACACGAATATTTGCGCCTTGTGTATATATTGAACTTGTAGTAGTAATATTACTAACATCAACAAGTACAGTCTTGTTTATACCGTCTATTAGTAGTGTACTGTCATCACCAAATACGCTACCAGTTAAGTCGCCTGTTACGTTAATTGTAGCAGAGCCAGTTAATGTGCTTGCAAGCAATGTTCCGGCAGTTGCATCAAAAACTACAGTACTATCGTCTGCAATTAAGTTGCCCATAATGCGACCTACAGTTAGTTGATTTTCAACATTAAGTTGACTAATCCATACTTCATTAAATTGTTTTGTAGGAGACCCTAAATTCCAAGTAATGTCAGTATCTGGTACAAGATGTCCTTGTATTGCTCCACCAAACACAACAATATCACTACCAATACCGTCACCTAGGTTAATATTTCCTGTAGCAGTAATTGTACCTGTAATGTTAATATTACCAGTACCTGTAATGTTATGACTGTTTAGATCTAAGTCACCACCTAGTTGCGGAGTAGTATCAGCTAATACAGAATCAATTGTTCCTGAAATGCTAGTAATACCTCCAGCAGTAGAACCGTCACCTACGTATAGCTGTTTTGTGTCTGTTGTATATACTAATTCACCTGCTAAGGGGGTGATTCCTAATCTTTCTGTATTAGTACCGCGTCTTACTTGTAAGGCCATCTATTAACTCCTGGATAATATTGTTACTAGTATTTATGCCTTTGACTGAAAGATTACTTACGCTTCTTCATAAATAATGCTGTACGCTTTTTAATATCGTACTTAACTTTCTCAGTATCTAGTCTAAAATCAATACTATCGATAACATCTTCGTATTGCTCGAATAGTTCTTCTAGAGCCAATTCGATGTCTACGTTCTTTTTTTCGCGAGATCTTTTAACATCAATTTCCCAGATCTTTCCATCTTTAAACTTGACATTAATGCTGTGCAAATATTCAATTGGTACAACATCAACATTAATTTCGCTAAAAACCTCAGGCCATGTATCAACAACACCTGGTGGAAGTTTCTTACCCTTAGGCACTCTCGGCAGTTTTCTTAGTTGTTTTTTTGGTAGGAGCAAGTTCTTCTGCTTCGCTGCGTAACCGCTGTGCCTCTTTAAACATTGCATCAGCTTGCGAGCGTAGTTGTTTAGCTAAACTTTCGTCATCCAAAATACCATCATTAGTTGTAACCGCTTCGTCCATTGCTGCCATACTTGGTGTAACATATGCATCAGCTGCATTAGCTACACCCGTATTTGCTACTTGTGGTTTAGCACCACCTAGTGCAAGATCTGCAACAGTTACACCTTTTTGTTGGGCAATAATGTTATTAAGTTCTGCTAAGTTAATAGATGCATTGTTATTAGGGGTCATTTCTACCAAGTTAGTAGCAACTTTTTGCATTCTACCTGTGGTGTGGAAACGGGCAAGCATATTACTACCATCGGACAATTGTGATCTTGCCATTGCTTCGCCAAGTTCGTATGCATCTTGTGCAGTAGCTGAATTAATTAAATTAATAAGCGAGTCATGATCAGCTGCTTCTAAACTTTCAGTCAATACTATGACACAGTTTTCTGGTTCACCGGGTACTACTCGATATACTACGCCGCATTTTTTTCTAGTTTTAGCAATACGACCTACGTGTTTTGTATCAGCCATTGTTATTCTCCTTTAGGTGCTTCTTGTTGTGCCGCAACTGCTGCCAAGAATGATTCTAGTTTATTGTAAATGGTGCCAACTGCTACCATTTCGCTTGTCTTAAATGCACCGCGCTGACTTGCTACGTCAATAACTTGTTTAATTGTAGTTAAGTCATTAACTGTTAGCTCTGGGGTAGCTGCTGCTTCTTTTAAGGGGGTAGCTGCTGCTTCTTTAACTTCTTCGGACATAATTTTTCTCCTGTTATGTAATCTATATTATATTTAATTGTATTTCAAATACGGACACGCCAAAGTGAAATAAGAAATTTCTTTAGCTTCCTCAAATCCAACTTTAGTCATGTTCTCAATACTGTTGCTACTAGATACTGCAACAGCCTTGCCTACATAAAATCTACCTTTAAGATGTTGTTCTATCCATTTAACTAGACTTTGGTCTAAGTTGTATCTTGTAGGCAAAAGAATGTATTCAAAATGCGGAGCAGGTAAATTTGCTCTCCGTATTTCAAAAAAGTTTAATGCATTGACTTCTTTTAGTTTCAAGCCGTTTCCTCGTAATGTGCTGTTAGTCCAAACGGTGCCTGCAAGTTCTTATCACTATGACTATGGATAATAAAGATAGTATCGCAATACGATTCATCACCCCAGCTATTCCAAGGATATCCATCTGTAAACATAATGAACTTCTTAGGTTGAATATCATTATATTTCATGTACTCCCAGTTAGCATCAAAATCAGTACCGCCGCCGCCAATAATTTCGTAGGATGACAAATCATCGCCGCCGTCTGCACTAAAGTCTTGCTCGTTATAGACCTTAGTATCAAAGCACCACAATTTAATGTTGTAGTCTTTGTATTCGTCCATAATGCCTTTAATTTCGCTTAGGAAGTCCTTTGCTTGATCGTTACCGATTGAGCCACTCATATCAAGTGCAATACAAATATCAATAGTTTCATCAAAGTTCATTCCTGGCAAAATGGCACCAGTCATTTGTCCTTTACGGCTTGGCCGGCTAAAGGTGTAATCGTTGCGTATAGTACTTTGGATTTGTTGACGCAGTATTTCGCGCCAGTTCATCTTAGGCTCAGTAAGCTCTTTGATCATACGCTGTACTTCGCCTGGTGTATTACCTGCACCTGATGATTGCGCCGCCGAAATCATGTTTTCTTTGATCTCGTCTTTGATCTTTTTCAGTTCTTCTTTAGAATATGTAGGACGGCTTTTGCTTTCTTTACCGTCGGCTCCGCTACCGCCAGGATTGCCGTCTTCACCTTCCCAGTCGATATGCTCGTCTAGTAGTTCGCCAAGTTGTTTAAGAAACTCTTCACCTTTATTCTTAGCGTCTTCAAAGATGTCGTCATATACGTCTTCTGAAGACCATTTGTCGTATTTAAAGTCTTGGTAGCAGTCAATAAATGTTGGCTTAGTACCAATACGATCTCGCACAAGCAAATTATTTACAATATAGTCTGCGGCAATATTATAAATTTTTGGAATACGGTCTTGTCTACGAGTTAAGTGGTCAAAGACGCAGTGTAGAATCTCGTGTGCAATAACAAACTCAATTTCTTTGTTTGACATTGCATTAAAGAATTGAGTATTAAAATACAAGTTACGTCCGTCTACGGCAGCAGTACCTAACCAATCATCTGCACTTTTGATCTGCAAACGAGTTGCCATATTACCAAAAAATGGATGACGTAACAGCAATCCAACACGAGCTACAATGATACGATCAAGTACATCAACTCGCATCAATCTAAGTTGTTCTTCAGTAAGCTCTTTAGGTTGCCAATTTTTCTTGCCTGTGACGCTCATTTTGCATTCCTTTTTAACTGTTATGTATGTATTATATATTACTTTACAGGAAAAGTCAAGTGAAAATGGACGTTTTTATTGAGAACGCCCAAACTCTTTTATGGTTACGCTTGTTGAGCGGCAGTAATATACTTACCATAACGTGTATGAAACTCGTCAAAGCACTCAGTTTCATCTGGGTCAATAGGCAAAGCATACTGTGTAAGAGCAAGTTTAATACCCATAACAACTAGCTCAGTCTCAAAGTTATCCATTGCAAAGCGCAGGAAGTTATTTACTTTGGCATCAAACTTTTTATCGTTCTTGTCGCATGCTTCTTTAAGCTCATAGCACAAAGACACAGTTAAAGAGTACATAGCACTAATTTCTTTTGACTTCATCTCTTTAACTTTGCCCTCTAAAATATCAGTAGGATTAGGCATTGTTGCCGACACTTGACGATGTGCCATAAATTTTACAGCAAGACCTTCGCCTACTGCGCCACTAACTAAATCAGTAGTAGTGGTGTCATCGTCATCATCTTCAAGCAATTCACTAACAAACGTCCATGAACGAGGAGTAGCAAACGAACGACTTGGGCTCTTAGGATCAAAGTCGTACAAGTCTTTCTTTGCAAATGTCAAGTAACCTACAACATCGCGGTGTACTTTGTTATCAACTGCCCACTGGAACCAGTCATCAAATGATACTGCAAGTTCTAAGTGTACAAAGCGGTTAGCCAACGGAGCAGGCATACGGTACGTAACGCCCTTATCAGCTTCACGGTTACCAGCGGCAATAATAAGAACATTATCTGGTAATGTATACTGTCCAACTTTGCGATTCAAAATCAACTGATATGCTGCCGCTTGTACACTAGGAGCCGCTGAGTTCATTTCGTCTAGGAAAAGAATAATGAATTTATATTTAGATGCCATTTCAGCATCTGGCAACTCGCTAGGAGCACCCCAAACCATTTTGTGCTGATTTGGATCAAAGTACGGAATACCTTTGATGTCTGTAGGTTCCCAAAGGCTCAAACGAATATCAATAACTTTGGCTTCCATTTGTTCACCAATCTGATGAACAATATCTGATTTACCAATACCTGGAGGACCCCAAAGGAACAACGGACGCTTTTTCTTAAAAGCACGTACAATGCTTTTCTTTGCGCTGTTAGGAGTAACGGTACGAAGTGTGGAGATTTCCATTTTGTGTTCCTTAAAGGGTTATAAGTGCTTGTGTCTAACTATGTATATATAATAACACTGATAACAGCAAAGGTCAACCACTATTGGAGTCTAAATCGTCTTTTTTATGTCTGTTTAGGGCCTTTGTTAGGCCATACTTGCGTATATCGCCGCTAAACAGGTGTAATTCCATGGCTTTTTTCTCGTTTGTAACAATAATGCCATGCCTACCTAAGTAATACGGACAGTCGATAAAGTTGTCCATCCAAATTATTACATTAGTAGTAAGCTCAAAATCTCTAGGATACGGAACTTCATAGGTAGTAAGTTCTATATCTTCTGTAATAAAGCGAAAGCCTTCATCAGTAAGACGCAGCCCGCCTGTATCTTTTGCTCGTGTGTTCTTCCACCACACCGGAAAATACTCCTTTACAGCAGACTCACCGATACTTTTGTCAGCAGCCTTAAGGAATATTTTAGTGTATGTTTCTTTCCAGTTCATTCGAAGATCGTTTCGCCTGTGGTAAGTTTAACCACAGAAAATTCGTCACTATTAAACAAATTGTTTAATTTTTTGGCTAGATTAAATGCATGCCCAGGATTTGAGAAGCTGGTCTTTTTATACTTAGGTCCTGGATAGCTAGTAAGCATATTTGCACTTTTAAGATTAAAAGGCTGATTTTGGAAAAACACAGCCCAAATGGCATCAGAATGTAAGACTTGTTCAGTTTTATAAGTCTTTTTATTTACATGTTCTTTTAATATGGTAGGCTTGGGTCTGCTCATATACGTTGTCCTTTAGTTAACTACGCATATATTTATCTCTTTTTAGAGTAGATTTACCACTTGCTTCCGCCATCCATATTAATTTGAATCACATCGTCCGCACCGCTATTCTTACGTGCAAGCAACTGCTCAAGGTCGCCGTTTAATCTTGCCATAACTTCGCCTAGAGTAAATGCAAGGCGTCGAGCTTGATCAATATTCATCTTCAGCTCTTTTTGGTTAGATGCATCAGCGCCCTTAACTTGACTAATAAACTGCTGAATAGGATTAGTGTTTAAAGGTTCAACGGTTGACACAGCTTAACTCCTGACGCATCTCAATTTCACTTTTGAATGGACCTTTAGTAGTGTAACGTTCTACTGTAATAAGTTTAGGACAAAAGCTCTTAACCCAACCTTTTTCAAACTGAATAATATAGTATCCTGCACAGTACAAACTCTTGCTCTTATCGCTTTTAGTAAACAAAGGAAGTTTACGTTTTACGTCAAACATAGGGTTAAAAGGAGTTGAGTTAGTTGCATAACCGTGTACTTCTTTTGTACTGATTTCAGTTATTGCTAACTCAGTCCAACTTAGTTTTTGATCTAATGCTTTAGTAAGTTGGTTTTCAGTATGATAAAATTTAGTACCTGTCGGAGTACTTAAAATATACTGATCCTCATTTAAACTAATAGTGCCAAATTTAACACCTTTGTCTTCAACAATCCAAAACTTATTTTTAATAATTTCTTTTGCATTCATACCGGATACCTCGCATTTAATGGCTCTGCATAATAAGTAGCTTGATCTGCAATACGTTGCATATCCCACTTAGCACAGAATTTCATAAGACGCATGCCTACTTGATCTACTGTCTTAGGCACAGCATGCTCTTTAATTGTAGTAGTAATTAGTTCTTTAATGTGTTCGGGTTGTGCAGTTAAGTCACACAGTACTACATTACGCTGATAATCATCTAGCACACGATGTTCGACACCTTCATGATCAGTCCAACGCTGTAGCATCATGTTATTCCAGTTAAAGCCTTTTGTAACTTTATCTTCAAACGCTTCTGTAAGGCCAACTTTGTTCTTAGTGCCTTTTGTACGCACACCGGGATATGCACTAAACACATTATCATTAGTGTCGCCACGCATACACTTTTCAAAAATTTGCCACTTAGGATTAGGAGCAGGTTTTACTTCTTTGGTCTTCTTGTCAATAATAGGCTCACGCTTCTTATCGTCAAAGTATCCTTTGTGTGTAATAATTGTATTACTCACACCGTTGTACTGCTGTACATTAGGTGCAATAAGTTGTGCAAAGTCGCCATCTGTACTAATAATAATATGAGTGTCATTCGGGTGCATTTGTACCCAACCTGCAATAAGATCATCTGCTTCTAGTTGCTTGTGTTGCATAACAGTACAATTAGTCTTTTCAGTAACGAAGTTTTTAAACTCGTCAAAGATACCCCAGAATGCAGTATCTTCTTCTGCTTCTGTTACAGATAGTTTGCCGCGGGCAACTTGCCTGTTGCGCTTGTAGGGCTCGTAAAAGTCCTTGCGCCAGCTACGACCTTCTAAACAGAACACAACGTGATCTGCTTTAAAGTCAGTCCATGCTTTCTTTACACTGTTTAGCGTAATGTGTAGTGCCATGCCTACCTTTGTGTCGATATCGCCGCGTACTACGTGACGAGCTCTAAAGAACGTATTTGCTGTGTCTACCAGAATGTATGTACTCATATTATATATGTGCCTTTAGTGTTATCATTATAGCATATGATTGATAGAATGTCAATCATGATACTTCGCTTTTGCTTTTATTAATAGGCACTACGTTAATGTACCCCATTTCTCGCGCTGTGTTAAGACCTTCTTCGCCTAACACTTGCATAGCAATAGTTCGAAACCATCCATCTACAATCTGTTCGTTTGACTCACCGCTATAACCAGCATCAAGTAGTTCTTCAATAAACTGATTATTCCAATCAAGCTCAAAGAAACCGTTCTTAATATTCTTTGGATTAATTTGTGTATCTAACACAGCAACCCATGCTTCGCCTTTAGCAGTAGCAGCTTCTTTTTCTTTAGCAAGAATTGCTCTGCGTAAATATTCATTAGTAGATTCTACAGGCATTTCTTGTTGTACTTTTTCTTCTCTGCCTAGTAGCTTATTGAGCCATTTCATATGTGTTTCCTTAGTTTATCGATTTGTTCATCTTTGTGTACGCCCTGCCTAAGGGCGTTAAGCGCATCGTCATCAAGTCCCCCAGGCATTTCCGAATAAGCTAATGTGGAGTCTCGGAGTGAATCGGTATCCTTTTGCCATAGCAAGTTTTGCAACTTCTTGTACGGTAAGGTTATAACCTTCTGTACGACCGCCCATCGGCATAAGATATACCGGAACATTGATCCCAATTTTTCTGTAAGCCTCGACAGCTCGATCAACTTCTTCAACGTCAACGCTGTCAGCAACAACAAATTTAAAATACATGTCAGCATTAAGTATAGAGCGGTAATTGGCAGCAACAGCAGGCTTAATAGCGTCTGTCCAAGATTCACCAGATACGGAGAGCTTGGGCGAACAACTAAACGTTGTTTTAAATCTTGCCTGATTCTTAAGGTAATCGGCAAACTCCGTGTGTAAAAATTGTGTAGTGTTTGTTTCAAATGTAACATTCTTTAAGTCCTTCATTCTAGGATGCTCAAACAACTCAATATACAAACGCTGCCAAGCAAGTAGCGGTTCACCGCCAGTGAGAATCAAATGGACATCCTGTCCATTATCCATAGTCCACTTACCTTCTGGAGTAAGCGACAGTATATGTTCTACAACTTCGTCGATAGTCTTGTCAATTACAAGATGTTTGAACTCAGGATAGATACTTGCGTAAGTGTCGCAGCCAGTAAACACCAGCGGCAAGTCTTCAAATACTTTTGCAGTTAGATGCACACCGGAGTCAATAAGTTTTTTAACTTCTGGATTATATTTAGCTTTAGGAGTACCACGAGGAAGTCCAAAGTTTTGACAACGGAAGTTGCAACCATATGTACGTAGGAATACACTAGGTACACCTACATATGCACCTTCGCCTTGTATACTGTAAAAGGCTTCGCTATATCTCAATTTCATCGTGCAAACTCCTGTTGCAGTTTAATATTGTCAAAGAATTCTTTCTTTGTACCAGCATCGTGTTTAAAGCTACCTTCAAGTACAGTAGTTTGTGTAAGACTACTATTTGCCATGATGCCGCGATTCTCACAGCATCCGTGTGTTGCTTGAATATACACTCCTAAGTTACTAGTACCTGTAGCAGCTTTAATCTCACGTGCGATGTCATTACACAGTTCTTCTTGTAATGTACCACGTCTAGCACACCACTGTGCAATACGAGTATATTTGCTGAGACCAATTAACTTTTGAGAAGCAATAATGCCAATATAAGCAATGCCACTAACGGGCTGGTGATGATGACTGCACATGCTACGCAACTCACTGCGAACAACCAACATGCCTTCATATCTATCCTCGCTGTCATTTGGGAACGCCGTTGCACTAGGCATAGGATCATAACGTCCGCTCATAATCTCATTGTAGTACATTTTAGCAAGGCGCTTTGCAGTACCTTTGCTGTTAGGATCATTTTCACGATCAATTAGCAGTGTGTCAAGTACACTTTCAAATGCTTGTGCAGCTTCGTTGATAAGGATGTCTTTTGTATCATTGGAAATATATTCGCTGATGTTATCGCCTGCCCAAAAGCGTTTATTTTCTGAGTGCATCTTCTCACGAAGCACTTGAGATAAGTTTTTTTCTGTCATTTATTTCTCCGAGTTATTGACGTGGATGTCTTATATACTATTAAGTATACACTGTTATTTAGGCTTTGTCAAGTAGTTTCTTATAATTTCCTTTTTCAGGAATTACGTGCCTTACGCCACCTCGAGGATCCGCCATGTCCTCTTTGCGTCGTGGAATCAAATGTACATGAGCATATTCTACAGTTTGTCCTGCTGCTTCGCCTACATTCTGTCCTATGTTAAACGCTTCACAGTATCCACGTTCTGTCCAATCGTATCCCCACTTGTATGCTGCTTCCCAGCATTTTACAAGATGTTGCCAATCTTCTACTTTAGGAACAAAAAGAACGTGACCTTCTGTTACCGGAAAGTCGTCCTTATATACTGTAAAGTCTTTTGTATCTACTAATACTTCAGTCCAAGGTTTAGTATTCATTAACAGTTTCCCAAGGATAAACTAACCAAACGTCATCTTCTGCTTTGTTAATTTCGTGACAAGTATAATCTACGGTGCCGTTAAACCCACTTGCTAGATTATCTGTAAGTGTAGCAAAGCGAACATTCTTATGCCAAACTGTATTCCAAGTTTCTTCATCGGGCAAACAACTGCTCTGCCAATCTTCTTTAATCCAATTGAATGTAGCACCGCTATTGTTGATATCATCTACAATAAGAATATTCTTACGCAGTGACAGGTCCCATCTTGCACCAGTAATGCCAGTTTCTTCAGCATTATTATATCCAAACGCTTCCTCGCTCATCCAAAGATTACTCTCAGGTCCGCATTCACTATCGCGCAAACTAACTTTAAGTGCTTCGCAGCGAACTTTAAGCATGTTACTAATGATAGTAGCAGGAATATTGCCGCCACGAGTAATTCCTACAATATAATCAGGACGCCAGTTGTCTGCATACATGCTAGTAACAATCTGTACGCACATCTTTTCAATGTCTTGCCAACTGTAATAATGTTTCTTAATCATTTCATGCTCTCCAGTGTTGCAATTTTAGCAATCTTATCACCAAAATCATCGTCCTTGTGAATAATGTAAGTAGTTGTATTAGTACGATCTTTTACCCGATCATATGTTCGAAACTCTACCACACGTCCGCCTATTGCACTAAACACTCTAAAGTTTAGTATAGGGTCAGCATCGCACACAGTTGCTTTAGTATCACGCGAACATGTTACCGTGTCACGACCAACTGTGCATTTTTCTTCTTCATAATCGCTACCTTGCCTTGCCCAGCTAGCTACTAGTTTTTTAAACCATCTCATTTAGATTCCTTAATTGCATCAAATGTTTTATACTTTGCAAGTTGCGACTCATACGCATCTTTTAGTTCTTTTAGCTTAGGATACTTTGCTTCCATATCTACGTGTCGCTTTAATAATAACACAGAGTCACGCAGTTCGTCAAGTTCTTTCATAACATCTCTGCCTTGAACAACAAGAGGAATATCAATCTGCATCGTATTAGGATCTAACGAGTCTCTTATAGTCAGATTACCAGTAATAGCACTAGCACTACTATACGTTCCGGTTAACACACCAGTATCAGTACAACTAATATACCCGCTCAGAGCAGACATTTTTTGTGCTGCTGATCCGGACAAGAGTCCAATGGTGTTAGAACTGGAATTAGTGTTCGAGCTCATATTTTTCCTTCAAGTATTGTTCATGTTGTACCCAAGCACCGTCTTTGACAAAGCCCCATTCTCTTAGTTTAGGACCAGGTACAAACAAAGTCCAAGGCTCAATACCAGGCTCAAGTTCAATGCTATGAAGAGACTTAGGACTGCTAAACCTAAAATGCCCCGGTCGTCTCCACAATTTACCTGCTGGAGTATGTTCCCAATACCCGCCGCTAAGAATAAAAGTAAAGTAAGGCCAAGGATGATCATGTAAGTCATCTAAATCTCCTTTATGAAAGTTATGTAAAAAGACATTAAACGGAAACCATGTACGCTCTTTTAAGAAAAGATAATAGCGTGTTAAGTACGGCTCGTTGTGGTAACGGTCCATAATCACACGCTTGCGATCTACACGTTCTAGCAGTTTAAGAAAGATTGTGCCAATAGATATATTATCCTTTAATTGTGTCATACAATGCTGCTCCACTAAAAAATTCTTTGTTTAGTTTAGTAACTTGTTTAGCTAGACTAACTGCAAAGTCATCGTAATTTTCCATGTACTCTACAATACGTGCAATTACTTTGTCTTTGTGATACAAGTAAGCGTCATAGTCTTCAGTCCATTCGCTTGGGTATAAGAACTCTGGAACAGCCATTTCACTGTAGCTTAGTCTATTCGGCACCATAGGAATAGCATTTACTAATGCACCTTCATACCAACTAATACCTAGTGTTTCTTGTAGGTTAGCACTAAACACAAGTTTAGCTTCCCCTAGCAAGTTATGATATTCATTCTTTGTAAGCTGTTGCTCTTGACAAACAACAAACTCATATTGTGGCAGGAGCTGTGCCAAGTCTCTAAAAATATCAACTTGCTTCTCAGGAGCAACACGATGTGGAAACAAGATCAAGTCTCGCTTCTCCATACCTTTATATTGTGTTAAGCTATCTTTAAGATACTCCATAGGCCATCCTACACGAACAATTTTACCACTGTCGTAGATTTCTTCCCAGTCATCGTCGTACCAAGGATTCTCTACCATCATGCCGCCATGCAGTAATTCATCAAAGAACATCCGAACATGGAACTCTGTAGCAAAGAAGTTATTGTCGTACACATGATACATACTCTTCTCAGCATGTCTTACCCAGGGCTTATTGCCAATTAGCCTACCAAGAAAATCATGAGGATCATAACTACCAGCATGCCATAAGCCACCGATTCTGATATCAACGCCCAAGAGCTCAGCCATGTAACGAAGCTGGATAACAGTTGGGTTCCAAGCATCCGTATATAGAAAATAGTCTCCATTCTTTACCTCACCTTTGCAAAACATTTCACCAATGATTTCTAATTGCTTACTCTTATAAACATTAGTACCACCAAAATTAAGAAACGCCCCAGGCGTAGTTGCCTGAGGAGTATTTCCGCCGCTAATAACTTTAACATCTTCATTAGTAGCATGCCGCATTTGCTTAGGCAAATACTCTTTCCACTGTTTAGTGTAGCGGGTATCTACTGCTTCAATGTCTACTATGAAGATTGTCATTTAGTTACCTCGATTGCTTTCAAACCTTGGGTTAGGACGGCGTGTGCGACGATTGGGATCGTAGCTTGCGCCTGCACGAGATTTTGCTCGCAGCCAACCTTGGTGTTTGTTGTACGCAATCCAAGTTGGTGACTCGTTGCTATACATGTCTTTTTCATCAAAGACTTTTGCTTCAAAGCGACAGTAGTCACGGAATTTATCCAAGTCGTCAAATACTTTGCGGATAACAGGATTCTCAATTGACATAGTTTTTACCTTTTTAATTCTTAGGATAAAAGTTTGAACAGCCGTTTTCGCCATCTTCGGCAACATCAATCTCTACAAATCGGCCGGGATACTTTGTAGAAATTTCTCTGTACAAGTCATCTGCGATCATTTCGCAGCTCTTGTGATTTAGTTGTAGTACAGATGTAGAGCTATCTACTTCAGCATACAACCGTTCCATCCAACGTTTAAATTGGATAAACTCAATATCGCGATCGTTATGGAACACTTCGATGCGAACTTTAAAATGGAAAATATGGCGATGCGGAACGCCAAGGAATGATACATCATCCCATCCGCCTGTTGCTAGTTTAGGATTAGTGTCTGCACCAGGGTACAGATGCACCCCTTCTTTGCGGAATGTAACCCAAATACTTTTAGTAGGTTCTGTCATAGTTCTTTCTTCTCTTATTTTGCGTAGTATGTAGTTGTGATAGTTTTCTTGCTCATACATTAATTATACGCTAACTTTAACACTTTGTCAAGGCCATATTCGCGCCAGTCAGTAAATTTATCACGGTCCATCAAATTATGCAGGCTATGGCACCAAACGCCCGGATTAGTTGCACGAAACCCTTTGTCGTCAATCTTGACCATTGTGTTGTAGTTCCATTGTTTAACGTAAGGAACAACTACACGAAGCTGCGGAATAAAATAATTGCTCTCAATCAGCCCGCCGTCCATAAACCATTCTAAGTTAATAGTGCTCGGAATATCTAGACTACAAAAGATACCTTCATCTAAAAACAGTTGAATTAATTTATCCCATGCTTCAAAGTCTTCCGCCGCAACAGGATTGTAACTGTGATTAGCACCAAAAAAGATATGCTCGCATTGTTCTTCTTTGTAGTACTTCATAACTTCATTGTAGTCTTGAATACCAGTAACAAACAATGTCTTCATTCCAAATGCAGGAGTCTTTTCAACTTCTACACCTGTAAAGAATGTAATACTGTCTGCTGTGCCTGTGTCGTAATCACGCTTCATATTACGCTCCGAACTCAAAAAGTCGGTTGCTTGTATTAGTTGAAAGTTTTTTTATATGTGTCATTGCTCCTTCGGTAATACGATATTGGTATTGTCCACTGGTTTGCCTCTCAAAATAGCCCAAATGATTGTCGTAACGAATGTATTTAGGCATATTCTTTGGATTGCTAGATTTAAGCATAGATTGTCCGTACTCCCATGCTTCTTTAAGTTTAGATTGTATTTCGTTACATGTAAAATCATAAACTTTTGCTTCAGTAACTACGTTGTCACCAGTAAGTATATTTTCATCATATTCAACACGGTATTGCCGTTGAATCTTATTTCTAATATTACTATATTCCCAAGAAGTATTTATAATATCTACAGGTAGCATAGCACCTACTGTATGACCGCTTGTGCTACTTCTCAAACGGCTTTTAATTTCTAGTCCATACTCGGGAAGATCTATACCTTTTCCTCGATTAACTTTGTAACCTTTATCTTCAAGATCGTTTTCAATCCATCTTCCAATATTACCATTATACTGTTTCATTGGAATAACTGTTCCAGGGTTTATTGCACTATTAAGTGATATTACTTTTATCATCATTCTAAATCCTTTTGTATTAGATATGCATTAATACGATACATTTCATCTTTAAGCCAAAGTTTCATAGTTTTCATTCTACGAATTTCGTCTTGTTTTGTAACATCAGTATAACTTGCTTCTATTTCGTTGTCAAGTTCTCTATGCCTAATTTTTAGTTCTTCGTAATGCTGCTTGAGTCTATCTTCGTCATTTTCA
>Ga0105054_10000093_pt1 | contig 104681 bp, 109 predicted proteins | sample BON02_FD_78091 | JGI IMG/M metagenome (GOLD analysis project Ga0105054, IMG submission 78091) | Freshwater microbial communities from Lake Bonney liftoff mats and glacier meltwater in Antarctica - BON-02 (megahit assembly) | ecosystem: Environmental > Aquatic > Freshwater > Ice > Glacier...
CTAGGACGGTCGCGAGTCTCATGCCATGACACTACTCGGATCGCTGACGCTGGTGTTTCTTGACCTCGAGACACGACGCCCACCCCGATTCTGACCCTCTCTCTCTCCGAATGGTGAGCGCGTCGAAGGGCTACCTAGTGCGCTCGGTTCCTACAAAAGGGGGGCCCCACGCGCGCCGGGCGTGGTCTAGGTGGTCAGTCGAGCAACGCTGGTCCAATGTTTTCCGAGGACCCAAGCCGATGGCGTTCTGTACCGTGAATGTACCTTGGGGCCTCGCCACGACTGTCCCCGGAAACAAGAAAGGCCCCGACTAGCGGGGCCTTTCTTGAATAGCGGGGGCAGGATTCGAACCTGCGACCTTCGGGTTATGAGCCCGACGAGCTACCAGACTGCTCCACCCCGCGACGGTTTCGGAAATGTAGCACCGGCCGTGTGCGGTCGGGAATCATTGCGGCGGTATCCGAACAACTCGATGTGCGCGCTTTGTAACGAATGGCCGTTCGCGTGACACATGGAGTGGGCGTCCAGATCAACCGACCTATGGTGGGCCTGCGGCCACAGTGGCCGCTCCTGACCGATTTTGACGGGAAGATACGACCTCGATGGCAATGAACGAACGCAAACGCATCGTGATGATTGCGCACGACAACCTGAAGCGCGACATGCTGGACTGGGCCCGTGCCAACCACGAGGTACTGCGTCGGCATGAACTGCACGCGACGGGAACCACCGGCGAGCTGATCGCCGACGATCTGGGTCTTGACGTGCACCGGTTTTTGTCCGGCCCGCTTGGAGGTGACCAGCAGGTGGGTGCGTGGCTTGCCGAGGGCCGGCTCGACATCGTCATTTTCTTCTGGGATCCGCTCGAGCCCCAGCCCCACGACGTGGACGTGAAGGCGCTCCTGCGAATCGCGGTGGTGCACAACACCCCCATCGCGTGCAACCGCGCGACCGCTGACTTCCTGCTCACGAGTCCCCTGTTGGCCGCGGGCTACCAGCCAGCCCCGTCTCCGGGTGACCTCGCGCCGCCCGAGCGCGAGATCCAGGATGCGGGAGTGGGCATTAGGCAGATGCGCGGACGGGGACCCGGCGGATCGTGACCCGGTCCCCTACCTGCACCCAGCCGCCACGCACCACGCGGCAGTAGACCCCGAACATGTTCTCGCGCTCGCGCGCGATGGCGGCGAGAACCTCGGTGTTCCGGACGAGGGCGTCGGGGTCGTAGGTGGTGATGGCACACCGCTCGGTGCCCACGAGGACATCAACGATGGCCTCGTGGCCTAGGGCGATGCGGTGCCCCGGCCAGTCGGCCTCGACGAAGGGCCGTCCGTCGTCGGTCTCCACGAGCACGTTGGCCCGGAAGCAGCAGCGGTCGACGTCGCCCAGCATCCAATCGGCCATCTGCTGCACCGACGCCTCGGTGATTACGTGCACGGGTGCGGCGTCGTGAATGCCCATTGCGGACTGCACCAGCCGCACGTCGCGCTCGAGGAACTCGCCGATTTCTGTGGCCAGCGCGCGGTCATCCCATCACACGGTGTGCCCGTCGGGCATCTGCACAGCCACATCCTCGCCGCGCTCGCCGTTGATGAACGTGGCGCGCCGTGAGCGGCTGTCAATCGCTCATGTCGAGCACCGCACAACGGCGGTCGCCCAGGAACCCGAAGGGACTCAGAAAGGCCCGGCGGTCGCGCTGCCCACGGAATGACTTGACCGGATAGCGCCAGAGATGCGAGACGATCCCGACCGAGATCCCGCTAAAGGAAGACAATCGCCAGCACGATCACGAAGATCAGCAGTAGTCCCAGAAACCCATAGACGATGCGCAGAGCGCGGTTGGCACCGGTGACCACCACCGCGGCGTTCGCACGCTTCCGTGCGATGACCTCGGGGTCTGTCTCCCGCTCGGGCCAGTCGTCGTCTTCGTCGTCGTCCCATCCCATGGGGCCATTCTAGCCGGGGCAGACAACGCGAAGTTTTCCGGGGACAGACCCCAAGACCTACACGGGGACAGTCCCCAGGGGACAGACCCCGGGTGGGGTCTGTCCCCGTGTGCGCGATTCGTGTGGAAACACGAAGGGCCCGCACGAGGCGGGCCCTTCGTGTTTCCATGATGCGTTCGGCGGTGGCTAGGCGACCTCGGCGAGGCCCCGGATGTCCACCATGCCGGCCAGCTTTTGCAGTGCCTGGTTCTCGATCTGGCGAATGCGCTCGCGCGTGACGTTGAATGTGCGGCCCACCTCATCGAGCGTGCGGGGCTGCTCGCCACCGAGCCCGTAACGGAGTTCCAGCACGCGGCGCTCACGGTACGACAGCGAGTTGAGCACGTCCTGGAGTGCTTCGTTGCGCATGGTCTCATCGGCGGCCGCCTCGGGCGAGATGGCCTTCTCGTCGGCGATGAACTGACCGAACTCCGACTCCTCCTCATCACCCACCGGCTTTTCGAGTGAAATCGGGGTTTGGGCGCTGCGGCGAATGGACTCGACCTCCTGCTCGGTGAGTCCGATGGAGGCGCCGATCTCGGCGTTGCCCGGGTCGCGACCCAACTCGGCGAGGAGCTTGCGCTCGGTGCGGTTGATCTTGTTGAGCTTCTCCACCACGTGCACGGGCATGCGGATGGTGCGCCCCTTGTCGGCGATGGCGCGGGCCACGGCCTGGCGGATCCACCACGTGGCGTACGTCGAGAACTTGTAGCCCTTGCGGTAGTCGAACTTCTCAGCGGCGCGCACCAGACCGAGCGTGCCCTCCTGAATCAGGTCGAGGAATGCGAGACCCTGGTTGCGGTAGTTCTTCGCGATCGAGACGACCAGGCGGAGGTTGCTCTCCACCATCTTCTGCTTGGCGGCGAGGTCGCCCATCTCGATCTTCTTGGCGAGCTCCACCTCCTGCTTGGCGTTCAGCAGCGGGATACGTCCGATGTCGCGCAGGAAGAGCTGGAGAAGGTCGGTCGTGCTCTCGGCCTTCGCGGCGATGCGACGCGGGCGTTCGGCCTCCTCGGCCAACTGCGCGCGACGCTCCTGCGCCTCGGGCTCCTCGAGCAACTCAATTCCGAGCTCGTCGATGTGTGCATACAGGCCCTCTGCGCTCTCCTGCACCAAGTCGATGCCCTCGAGCGCGGCCGCGACCTCCTCGATACCGAGGAAGCCCTGCTCCTGACCCCTGATGAGGACGACCTGCATCTCCTCGTTGGCCACGATCTCCTTGAGCGTCATTCTCGTCCCGTCTCCCTTTGGCCCGGTGTGATCGGGCCCAGAATGTCGGCCTTCCGCGCGCGCAGAAAGCCGATGTGCGTTGTACTGCTGCCCGATCCGTGCTCACCCCGCTCTACGGCGGGGGATCCAACATTGGTCGGTTGCTGCCGGCCTCTTGCTGATCGGCACTCTCCCAACCAGCCCTTATGGACCGGTTAAGGCGTTCGCGGGTCACAGTAAACATCCTGCCGTCCCACGTCATGGTACAACGGGAATATCTGACGCGATCGTGACGGTCTACCCCGTGCTCGACGCTTTTTGGGCCCGGGCGATACGTGTGAGCAGCCCGGAGGCCGTCGTGCCGAGCGCTGATGATGGATCGAGCGCCGCGGTGCGCTGCCACGCGGCGATGGTGCCCTTGCCATCGCGCAGGTACGCATCAATCCAACCCCGGTTGAACCACGCCAATTGGCTTTGCGGGTGGGCGGTAGTGATGCCCACCAGCGTTCGTCCAGCGGCCTTTAGGCCCGCATCGCTGCGCGAGCCCGCAACCAATGCGAGCCCGATGGTGGCCTCTAGCGAACCCGGTACCACTGCTAGAGCCTTCCTGTATGCGGCCTCGGCGACGTCCGGGTCGCTCGCACGCTGTGCCGCCGCCCCGAGTTTCACCAAGAGGTTGGGGTCGTTGCCGGCAATCGTGCGGTAGTGCGCTACCTGCTGGCTTGGTGGCAGTTGCGCGATGGCCGATGGGGTGGGATCGGTGGTCACCAGCGCCAGCGGGGGCAGCGATGGCATGCCGCCGGTCAGTTCCTGTCCCGGGGCCACGATGGCACCGACGACAATCGGCTGCGCCTTGTCCACGGCGGTGCCATCACGCTCCGTGCCGCCTAGCAACATGCCAATGCCGGTGACTGCGGCTGCCAGCACGATGCCGACGATCAGGATTCCAATAATGGCAACCCGGCGCGTCTGGCGGGTCGGATGGATGGCGGGCTCGGTCGTGGACACGGCCCGGCAGTGTGTCAGGTCGTGGTTCCGGGGGCGGGGAGAAGCGTCATGAGCGCGTCCCGGATGGGCGCGATCGGTGTGGTGGCCCATCCTTCGCCGATCCACCCGGCATGGCCACGCGCCACGATACCCGTGGCCACCGCCGGTGCCTCGTCGTGGTCCAAGCACAGGCGGGCATCCACTCCCACCAGCTCCAGCAGCCCCTGATCTCCGATCCAAGGCGCAGCATCCACTGCCGACGACCCCTCGACGTACTCTGCGAGGTCGGGAATGGGGGCCGGGGCCGTGAACCACGCGCCCGGTAACCCAGAGAGCATGACACCGACATCGGTGCCGTTGCTGGTGATCGCGGCGATGAGGCTTGACCGTGGGACGCCGAGCGTGGCCTGCAGCGCAGCGTGCGCGCCAGCGGCAAGGAGTGGCATGGCGAAGCGGTCGTTGCCGGATGCCATTGCGCTGATGGGGGGCATGGCATCGAGGGCGCGCCTAGCGAGACCGTCGAACAGCGCACGTATCAGCAGCATGGTGGCCGCGCGGTGCTCCACCACGCCGTCGTCACCCATGGCCGCCGCCTCGTCGGCAATGGCGACGAGGTCAATGGGGCCCGTGACGGAGAGGGCGCCCTCGATGCCCGGTACCACGCGATCGGCAAGCAGTCGCTGGCGGCGGATGGCCGCCACGGTCTGGTTGCCGGTCCACAACGCCCCGTCCTCGGGGTCGATGAACGGTGCCCAGGCTTCAATGCCGCTGGTCTCGTCGGTGACCGCCCACGCGGCCATCGAGGGGGAGAGCACGGCGCACATGGGGGCGGCCACGCCATGCGCGTGCGCGGGCATGAGTGCCACCTCGCCGCGGTCGAGCAGTGCCGCCGCCGCGTCGGCGTCGGCTGCCCACCCCTCCATGAGCACCGCACAGATGATTGACCGGCGAAGTGGTGGGCCGACGTGCTGCCACTCCACGGGCGGGCCGGGGTGAAGGATGGTGTGGTTCTCGAGTCCTGGAATCAGGTCGCCGGCTAGGCCTGCGCCCACGAGGTGCGGACGGGCTGCCTGAAGGCGCTCGATCGCCTCGCGGTTGGCGGCCTCCAAATCGCCGTCCGCGTAGCCGCGGGTGAGGAGCGCCACGGTCGCGAGGTCGCCGCGTGCCGGTGGATGCCACTCCGCGGTGATGGGTTGCACTCCCTGCGCGCGGAGCGCGGCGTCCTCGCGGGGCGCGTCGATGGTGGTGATGACGAGCGCGACCATTGGAGGAATCGTAGGCACCGCCCCGGTCGTTGTTACACCCTGATGAAGAAGACGACGGTGATCGCGAGGCCGATGGTCACGATGCTCCACCGGAAGAGTTGCTCGGGCAGGTGTTGGACGGTCTTGCCGCCAATCCAGCCACCGGCCAAGGCTCCGACGCCCATGAGGATCGCCGCCGCCCAGTACACGTGCCCGGTGAAGGCGAATATGATGGCCGCCGTGCCGTTGGCGCACAGCGATAGGAGCAACTTCAGGGCGTTGAGTCGCTTGAGGGTGTCGCTGAGCAGCAGGTTGAAGATGGCGATGGTGACGATGCCGAGACCCGCACCGAAGTAGCCCCCGTACACCGTGGCGGCGAAGATCGGGACGAGGACCACGGGCAGCCTCGCCTCGCCGTGGTCGCCGCGGGCACCTGTTACCAAGCGTCGGAGGGGCGTCTGGAACGCCATCAGGGCCGTGGCGAAGAGGATGAGCCACGGCACCAGCACGCGGAAGAGGTGCTCACCCGTAGCCAACAACAGCACCGCGCCGGTGATGCCCCCCGTGATGGACGTGATTGCCAATGCGCGCGCCAGCATCGCGCGACCGGTGAAGTCACCGCGCTGGGCCAGCACCCCGCCGGCATAGCCGGGGGAGAGCGCCACGGCGTTGGAGATGTTGGCATCCAGCGCCGGGATCCCCACGGCCGTGAGGATTGGAAATGTCACGAGGGTGCCGCCCCCGGCGGTCGAGTTGACGAAGCCGCCACCGATGCCGCCGAGCAGGCAGATGATCAGGGCGAGGGAGTCGAGGCCTTGCATGGGGCGAGGAGCATGCACGGCTACCGTTGCGCGCGCCCGTTGCCACTGCCGCGTCGCGTCCGGTGTGGCCGTCCCTCGCGCCCGGTAGCGTGGGGCGATCGTGAGCGAAGTCATCCAGTTCCCAGAGCACGACCCGCCGCACGGGCCGGACGCGCTGGACGCACCCGTGGCGCACGATGCCGCGGAGGGATGGGACATAGGCGTGCCGACGGACGGGAGCCCCGGGCTGGCGGTTATCGGGGTTCCGGGTGGCTACGCCGCGCTCGAGGCGCATCGGGCGCTCGGCGCCGGTGACGACGTCATGCTGGTGAGCAACGACGTGTCCGTGGAAGACGAGGTGGTACTGAAGCGCCGCGCGCACGACGGTGGCCTGCTGCTCATGGGCCCCGGGTGCGAGACCGCCATCATCGGTGGCATCGGCATCGGTTTCGCCAACGTGGTTGCCACAGGCCGGGTGGGCGTCATTGCCACGAGTGGTTCGGGCGCCCAGGAGGCCACGGTGCTGCTGGATCGCTTCGGCGTTGGCGTGAGCCGCTGTCTGGTGACCGGCCATCGCGACCTCTCGGATGCCGTGGGTGCCATCAGCACCCACGACGCTCTGGCGCGGCTTGCCACCGACCCGGCAACCGAGGTGATATTGCTCATCGCCGATGTCTGGTCGCCCGAGGTCGTGCGACGGCTGCTTCCCGCGATGGCGGCAAGCGGCCGCCCGGCCGCCGCTTGCATCATGGGCTCATCGCATCTGAAGGGTCCCGAGGGCGTGGACGTGAGCCCGGCCATTGACGGTGCTGCGCTTGCGGCGGCGCGCTTGGCGGGGGCCCGCCCGGTGATCCCCGCGACCGAGCCGTCAGGCTGGGTGAGCGCGGGGCATGTGCGGGGCATCTTCTCGGGCCCGGCCCTCTGCGCGGAGGCCTCGGCAATCTTGGCTGAGCGACTCGGCCGCGTGGTGAGCAACGTGCCCGCTGGCGAGGCGATTTTGCTGGAGGGTGAGGACGTGGTGCGCGGGCACGCGTGCCTCGACGTGGCCACCGCCGCGGCTGCGCACGGTGCGCCCCATCCGATTGAAGACCCCGAGCACCGTGCGCGCCTGCTGGTTGACACCGTGGCCGACCAGACGGTTGCGGTCGTGCTGCTGGACGTCGTGTTGGGGCTGGCGGCGCATCCGGATCCCGCAGGCGCACTGGTACCCGCGCTGTCACAGGCGCTTCAGGCCCGACCGTCGCTGCAAGTGGTGGCGCACGTGGTGGGCACCGAGGCCGATCCCCAAGTGCTGTCGCAGCAAGAGGCCAAGCTCGAGGCACTGGGCGTCCGGCTGGCGCCGACGAGTGGGCAGGCGGCCCGGCTTGCCGCCGCGCTGGTGCGCCCAGGGCGGTGAGGATTCGGATCGTCACGTACTCCGCCATGCCGCGGGGTGGGGCGGTGTATGCGCGGCGCCTGGCCGAGGAATTGGCTCGCCGCGACCACCACGTGGAGTTGTGGGCACTCACCCTCGAGGGCGTGGGCATGGTGGTGGGGCCGTCGGTGTCAGTGCATCAGGTGCCCGCCGTGCGCGAGCCGAGTGAGGATGCCCCGGTTCGCGTGGAGCGGTGCTCGGCCCTCTTGGCCGACGCCCTGCGCTCGGCCCCCCCAGCGGATATTCACCACGCGCAGGATCTCCTGGCGGCTCGGGCGCTGCTGGCCCTCCGCGCTGAGGGTGTCGTGCCGCACGTGCTTTGTACGGTGCACCACACCGAGGTGTTCGAGGACCGATTCCTCGACGAGTGCCAACGTGCGTCCATTCAGGACGTGGACCGATGCCTTTCCGTGTCGGCGTCGTGGGCAGATCGTCTGGCGCAGGAATTCGGGGTGGAGGCCCCGGTCGTGCCCAACGGCGTGGATGCGGAGCGGTTCGGAGGGTCTGGACCGGACCGCAGGGGCGCGGGCGCACGCATGGGATGGGGTGGCCGACCCGTGGTGCTCGCCGTGGGAGGGGTCCAACCGCGCAAGGGCAGCCGCACACTTCTGGAGGCCTTCGCCCGTGCTCGTGCGCGGCTCCCGACGGGTGCGCTGCTGGTGCTCGCCGGTGGCGATGGCATCTACGCCACGGCGGACTACGAGGCCGCCTGGCGCGACGATGCCGAGCGATTGGGTCTGCGGGTGCACGACGGCAATCGGCCGAGTGCTGATGCGCAGGTGGCCCGCATTGGAATCGTTGCGGACGACGACATGCCATTGCTGTACCGGGCCGCCGACGTCTTGGCATTTCCATCCACCCGGGAGGGTTTTGGTCTGGTGATACTCGAGGCCGCCGCCGCTGGCCTGCCGGTGGTGGTGAGCGATCTCGCGGTGTTCTCGGAGTTCATAGAGGACGAGCGTGACTGCCTGATGGCCCCAGTTGGCGACCCCAGTGCCCTCGCGGATGCGCTCGTTCGCGCGATGAACGACGTGCCGCTGCGTGAGCGCCTCATCAGGAGCGGCCGCGAGGTGGCCGCTCGCTATCCGTGGGCCGAGACGGCCGCGCACACCGAGGTCGTGTACCGGGCGTTCCTCACCCGTGGCTAAGACGTTGGTCGCGCCCGCCAGGCTCGAGGTGGAGGGTGCCCTGCGTGTGGTGGCGCTGCCGGGGCGCGAGGGTACGGTGGTGCTGGCACGCTGAGGGGCAGGACCGGGGCGGCCAGTGGCGAACGCGGGTCAGACGAGGATCCAACGCTCTCGACCGGGAGGTCACGGCACAATGCCGATCAACACGAAGTTCCGTCGCCCAAGCGCGGCAATGGTGGTGGCGAGCACAGCCCTCGCCGTGGCAATCGCCGGCGGCGGCGCGTTCGCGGCAGTCCAGATCAACGGCAGTTCCCTTGTGAACAAGTCGGTGAAGAATGTGAAGATCGCCAAGGGCGCGATCAATAACCGCACGCTGGCACCGAACAGCGTGCTTGCGCCCACGCTGGCACCGGGTGCGATCACCACGTACCTGCGCTACGACCTGGTGACGGTGCCAATCGGCTCAACTGGCTCGGCGTTCCCCAAGTGCGATTCCGGCGACGACGTCACGGGCGGCGGCTTCGGCGGCGTCCCGGATGCCACGTACGTTGGCCACCAGGCCACCGTGCTCTACAACCGCCCGGCCCTCGCCAACGGTCAGGCGCCCACGAAGCCGAACCAGGTGCCGGTGGGCTGGAACGCCTCGCTCGAGAATACATCCACCAACAGCGCGGATTTCCTCGTGTACGTGGTCTGCCTCGACGCATAGATGTCATTAGGCAGCAGGTGTGGTCACCGGGGCCCCGCATTGGCGGGGCCCCGGGTCGTTCAGGTGCGCCCGAGGGCACGAGTGATGCTCGCGATCCCGGCCACCTCGACGGGGTCGGTGTCGAGCGCTGGCACCACGACCAGTGCGGGCGTACCAAGGGCGGTCATGAGCGCATCGATCTCGTGGCGGTCGGCACGCGCACGCGCACGCGCGGCCTCCAGCGCCTCCGTCGCCCGTGCGGCCAGCCCGGCGGGGTCGGCGGCACCAGCATCTGCAAGCAATGACGCAAGGTCTCGGGGCGCGGCATCGCCGCCCTTGGGGTGTGTGTGCACGCGGTTGACCACAAGCGCGCCCAGGGGGTAGTGATCGGCCTGGAGGCGTTGCCACAGCGCCCGTGCCTCCGCGCTCGGCTCGGGCCGCGGACCCGTCACCACCACGAAGCGTGTGCCCTCGGACACCAGCAGGTCCTTCACCCCCGCAGCGCGGTCGCTGAAGCCCTGATACATGCCGTCAAACGACTGCAGGAACTCTGCGATGTCACGAATCAACTCGGCGCCGGTCAGGCGCTCGAGCACCGACATCACCATGGATCCACCGGCCTGCAGCGCACGCCATCCCAGACGCCCGGCACCACCGCGTGGGCCGAGCAGGAGCCTGAGGCCGCGACCCTCCACGAACCTGGTCATCCGCTCAGGGGCATCGAGAAAGTCCAGCGCGTTTCTGGCAGGCGGCGTGTCGAGCACCACGACGTCGTAGTCGCCGGACGCAGACAACTCATGCAGGCGTTCGACGGCCATGAATTCCTGTGCTCCGGCCACGGTGCCGGAGAGATGCTGGTAGATGCGATTGGACAGAATGCGGTCGCGCGCGGCCGCGTCCGGCGCCTCGCGCGCCACGAGGCGATCGAACGTTGCGCGGGGATCAAGTTGGATGGCATCCATCGTGCCGCGCATCGGCATACCCGCTGCTTCCACGTGCGCGGCGTCCACGCGGTGCGGGGTATCGCCGAGCGCGTCAATGCCAAGCGCGGCCGCCAAGCGCCGGGCGGGGTCGATGGTGACCACGGCCACTCGCGCGCCGCGGCTGGCGAGGCCCAACGCGAGCGCCGCCGACACGGTGGTCTTGCCGACGCCACCTGCGCCGACCACCACCACTACGCGGCAGCCCTCGACGAGCGCCAGCAGGTCGCTAGTGCCCCGAGTCATAAATTACGTGGCAGTTTCCGGCTGCATCCCATCGCGATGCGGCGTCCTCGACAGCCCCAATATTCCCGATATTGGGGCTGATCTGCGTCCTTGCCTCGCGGGGGATTCGCTCGGGAACTGCATACGAACTTACGACTCGGGGCACTAGTCATGTGCCACCAGCGAGTGCGGGGTCGGCCATCAGCGCCGCTGCGAGGCGCTCCAGCCCGCCCGACCCGGGGCGCAGGTCGGGCACCTGGGGCAGTGACGCCACGGGGAGTCCGGTGCCAACGCGGAGCGACGTGGTCTCGTCCGCGTCGTGCCGGGCTGCGACGAGCGTGTCGAGTGCCGCACGGGCCGCCGCGCGCTCGGCGTCGGCCCCGGCGCCCGCGACAACCGCGGCGAGCGGGGGCTCGTCGGTCGCCATCACAGTTGACGAGCGGACGGCGTTCATGATCGCGGCGGCCACGGGCAGGCCGCGGTCGCGCAGAGTCGCAACGGCCTCAATCGCCTCGCTCACCGCGAGGTCCTCGGGGGTCGCCACCACCACCACGCCGGTCGCGGCTGGGTGGTGGATGACCCGCTCGATCGCCCCGGCCTGCTCACGGATGGGCCCGGAACGCGCCAACTCGTGCACGTGCCCGGCCACCTCCAGGAGGGCGATGCCGTGGCCGGTGGCGGGCGCGTCCACCACGATGTACTGCCACACGGGCACACCATCACTGACCGCCGTCGCGAAGTCCCACACCTTGCCCATGGTCACGAGTTCCGATAGCCCGGGGGCCGCCTGTGCCACCTGATGGAAGGCGCGGCTTCGCACCATGAGCTCCACCAGCGGGCGCATGGGCAACTGCCGGGCGAGGTACTCCTCGGTGGCCCGCTCCGAGTCGATGGACAGCATGTCCAGATTGGGTCGCACTTCCTCTGGCGTCACACCGGCCGGTGGAGCCACGCCGAACAGGGCCTCGGATCGCTGTTCGCCAGCGACCTCCACCAACAGGGTGTGGTGTCCGGCGTCAGCCAGCCCTAGTGCCATGGCCCCGGCCACCGTGGTCTTGCCTACGCCCCCCTTGCCGAGGACAAATACGAGACGCCGGCGCAGGAGGGGTGGCCCGCTCATGCGAGCGTGCCAGCGAGGAATGGGATGACGCGCCCACCGACGGTGAGCCCCACGGGCACGCCGCCGTTGGCCGTGACGCGGACGTGAACCTCCCCCGGGCGGCCCATCCCAGCCCCCTGCTGCACGGTCAGATGGAGCATGCCGCTTTCGGCGTGTCCGGCGGCGACCAGGGCTGCGCCGAGCGCACCCGCGGCGCTCCCGGTAACGGGGTCCTCGGCAATGCCGATGGGTGAGGCGAAGTGCCGCACGTCCACGGTGACCCGACCCGGCGCGGCATCCTCCACCCGGTAGGCGCTCACCCCAGCCCAGCCACCCTGTGATCCGAGCGCAGCGATGGCGGCGTGATCGGGCACGAGGGTGGCGAGGTCATCCACGGCCAGCATCACCTGCGGGAGCCCGGCGTTCCAGACTGGTGCTGTGCCCAGTGCGGCACCCCCGAGGGTGGCGGCGATGACGCAGGCGTCGTGGTCGCCCAGATGGCACGGGGCCGGCGGGGTCATCGCGGCCCCGTGCGCGTCGGCTACCACCACCACGTCGCCGCCGAGTGCCCGAAGCACGGCCTCGCCGTCGATCCATCCCTCGTCATGCAGTACCCACGCCGTGCCCACGAGGGGATGCCCGGCCATGGGGATCTCAGTGGTGGGCGTGAAGATACGCAGCGACGGCTGCGTGCCCTGCACCGCGAACACGGTCTCTGACAGGCCGAGTTCCGCCGCCAGCGACTGCATCACGGCGGTCGGCGGGTGGGCATCGCACAGCACCACTGCGAGGGGGTTGCCCGTGAGCGGTGCCGTGGCGAAGACGTCAACCCAGCGCACCCGTGCGCCGCAGATGTCGGGAATGGAATCCATGGCCACTAGTCTCCCGCTTTGTGAGCCATCCCGCCGCTGTCACGTCGCGCGCCACTGTTGCGCAGGAGGACTGACCCCCGTGGGCTGGATCATCGGGTGGTCTGCGATTTCCATGGGCGTGCTCACGGTCGCCGGTTTTGCCTACGCATCGTTCCGGGCGATCCTGCTGCGCCGCCGCATGAAGGACGCGTCCAAGCGGGTGGCGCCACTGACCGCGGGCATCAGCGCCGGGGTCACCGACATCGAGGCCGGGGTAGCCCGGACGCAGGCGGGTGCTGACACGCTCTCTCAAGAATTCGCGGAGTTGCAGGTGTCGGTGGCGGAACTGCGGGTGATCGGTCGGCACGCACAGGTGGCATTCGCGGCAAGTAAGGGCCCACTCGGCTGGCTGGCGGGCATTCGCGCGCTCGTCAAGTTCAGCAGGCGATGACCGCCTTAGCCGCCGTCGTGGACGTCGGCTCCAACTCCGTCCGTCTTCTGCTTTTTGAGCGCATGGCACCCGACGGCGCGGTGGGCCAGCGGGTGGTCACCGTCACCGGCCTCGGCCGGGGTGCCGCGCCCAACGGCGCGGTGTCATCCGAGGCGCTCAAGCGCCTTGATGCGTGCCTCGCGTCCTACGCAGAGCGCATCACCGGTGCTGGGGGGCCTCCCGTTGTGGCCGTGGGCACCGCCGCGGTACGCGAGGCGCCTAATCGTGATGCGATCGCCGCGGTTGTCAGGCAGCGGCTGGCGACGGAATTGGTGGTGGTGCCCGGCGAGCGCGAGGCCGCGCTGGCCTTTGCGGGCGCGCGGTTGGCCTTGCCCCCCGGTGCGGGCCCCTGCCGCGTCATCGACATCGGCGGTGCCAGCACCGAGGTGGTGGAGGGCGATGCGTCCGGTCCACGCTCACTTGTGAGTCTGCCGCTCGGGGTGGTGCGGCAGGCGGGTCGTACCCCAGAGGCGGCGCGCAGGGAGGCCGAGCGGCTGGTGCGCGCCGGTGCTGGTGGCTTCGCGACCGCAGGCCCTGTGGTGGGCGTGGCCGGAACGGTCACCCAAGTCGCGGCGATCCATGCAGGTGAGTACGACCCCGAGGTCATCCACCGCATGGGGCTCACGCGGGCGGATATCCAGTCAGTACTGGACCGTGTTAACCCGTTGGCTGACGCGGCGCGCCGCGCGGTGCCAGGCATGCATCCGGACCGGACCGACGTCATCGTCAACGGAGCGGCCATCCTGCTCGGGGTCCTCGATGGTCTCGGTGCGGACGCGGTCATCGTGTCGGAGCGTGATCTGCTGGATGGGATCTGCCTCGACCCCGCGCTCGTCGCGCCCGCGGCATAGACTGTCCCTATGAGCACGGAGGGGTTGGACGCGAGGCGCGACGCAGGCAACTCGGTCGGTGGAGTGGCCAAGGCGGTCGCGCGCACCGAGGACGCCGGAGATACCCAGCGGATGATGTTCTCGAAGGGCGAGAACACACGGTACATCCGTCATCAGCAGGTGCTCGAGCGTTGGCCGTTACTTCCGGAGGACTGGGCGCGGATGGTCGAGGACACCCGCGTCTCCGCTTTTGATCGCACGCCCGGTGCCGCTACGTTTGGGCGTTAGTGTCCCGAGTCATACCGGCCGGAGTGGCGGAACTGGTAGACGCGGGGGACTTAAAATCCCTGGCCCCTCGGGGCGTGCGGGTTCGAATCCCGCCTCCGGTACTTGTAATCGCTCGCTGACCGGGGGTGAGTTATGGTCGTAGTGTTCCTGCCCTTCTTGACTTGGAGGTTCCCATGATGGGACGTCGTCTTCTTGGCATTGCTGCTGCTGGTGCAGCAGCCACCACCATCGCGCTCGCCGGTTGCGGCGGATCGTCCGACTCGACCGCGTCCACGGCTGCCGATACGACTGCAACGGCCGTAGCCACGGCCACCACCGCCACGACGGACACGACGGCCACCACCAGCGGCATGGTGGATTGCGTCGGTGCCGAGGAGGCCTGCAGTGCCAAGATTGGATTGGGCGGCGGTCGCAGCGATGTGGTCATCAATGTGGCGTTGACCGGCACGAATATGGGCGCGCCCACCATCACGCCATCGAGCGTTGATTTGAAGGGCGCCTACGAGATCAGCGACGCGACGTTCACGACGGGTGGGTCGGTTTACTCGTTCACACTGAACGCTGTCGAGTCCATTCCGGACAGCGGGTACGTCACGCTCGACTTCGCGACCAAGCAGTAGTCAGAAGGAGCGATATGACCCTCCCGCGTGCCGACCGACATGGACGGCACGCGGGAGGAGGTCACATCACGCGCCGGCGACCGAACGCTTGAGCTGTGCGCCCGCAGAGAATCGCGGCACCGTACGGGCCGAGATTTGGATCTTGTTGCCGGGATTGCGAGGGTCAACACCCTCGCGAGCGGCACGGTGCGCCACCGAGAACTTGCCGAAACCGGAGAACTGCACTTCGTCTCCAGACTTCAGGGCGAGCTCAATCTCGTCCAAGACGCCCTGCACTGCACGGGTGGCCTGGTCGTTGGTGAGGTCGGCTGCACGCGCAACGCGCTTGACGAAGTCAGCCTTGGTCATGGGTCTCCTCGCTTCGATGACCTCCGGGTGGAGGCTGCAGCACTTGCTGCGGAGTGGTTTTGACGCTACCAATGTGGTCGGACGTATCTCCCATTGGAAAGCCATTTCGTGATTCTGAGCAGGGAATATGCACGGCTGGAGGTCGCGTTGCCAGCGCCGAGCAGTGCCGCGGTGCGGTTCTCCCCGCGAGGAGGAGGATCCGGGCGCGGGGAGGCGGCTGACCGCCTGGACCTCGTCCTCGGGCTCATGGCGTGGACGGTGTATCGCATGCACGAGGACCACGGCCCGGCATTCGGGGACGCCGTTCGGCGCTTGGCATCGGCGATCGCCGACACCGCTGACGGCACGATTCCCGATGACATCGTGTGCGCTCAGGTGCGCGGTGGGCAGACGACAGAGGTGCAACTGACCGAGTGGCCGTCCGCGCGCGGCGGCACGCGGGTGCGCATCAACCTCGAGCGGTCCGCGGTCGGCCCCGTGGGCATTCTCAAGTCACCACCACGCTCCCCGCAGGTGCTCGGCCTGGCCGCGTTGGTGGCGGGGGCGTGGGGCGCACGTCAGGAAGACGCCCATGGTCGGCTGGCCCTGGCGCTCGCGATGGAGGGTCTTCTGGGGTGGTACCGCGAAGCGCATCGGATGACCCCGCCGCGTCAGGCCGTGGAGGCGGGGCGAACCCATGCAATGGACAGGCTGCAGGCGGTAGGCCGAGGCCTGCCGCCTGCGCTGGCTTAGCTCTCTTCCGCCCGCATCCTTTCGGCGGTCGCCGAGATGGCCTGCACCACGTCCTCATTCGCCAGAGTCGTGACGTCGCCCAGATCGCGCTGCTCCGCGACATCGCGCAGCAGACGGCGCATGATCTTCCCGGACCGCGTCTTGGGCAGGTCGGGCGTGAGCACGATGGACTTGGGCTTCGCAATTGACCCGATGCGCTGCGCCACGTGATCGCGCAGGTTCGCGATGAGGGCCTCGTCGCCGTCGTATCCGTCGCGCAGGGTGACGAAGGCCGCAACGGCCTCGCCGGTGATCGGGTCAGCCCGACCGATCACGGCGGCCTCGGCCACGGCCGGGTGGTCAACCAGCGCACTCTCGATCTCGATGGTGGATAGGCGGTGTCCCGAGACCTTCATCACGTCATCAATGCGCCCCAGCAGCCAGAGGTCGCCGTCCGAATCAATGCGACATCCGTCGCCGGCAAGGTACTTGCCCGGGAATCGCGCCCAGTACGTGGACACGTAGCGGTCGTCATCGCCCAGGATGGTGCGCAGCATCGAGGGCCACGGGTGCGTGATAACCAGGTAGCCGCCCTCTCCGTGTGGCACGGCCCGCCCGTCCTCACCCACAACCTCGGCATGGATGCCGGGAAGTGCACGGCCCGCTGATCCCGGCTTGAGGGTGTCGAGTCCCGGCAGCGGGCTGATCATGATGCTGCCGGTCTCGGTCTGCCACCAGGTGTCCACGATGGGCGCGCTGCCGCCCCCGATGTGCTGCCGGTACCACTCCCACGCCTCGGGATTGATGGGCTCGCCCACGCTCCCGAGCAACCGGATGCGCGAGAGGTCGTGCCTCGCCGGCTCCTGGTCGCCCCACTTCATGAAAAGGCGAATGGCGGTGGGTGCGAGGTACAGCAGTGTCACGCCGTATCGCTCGGCGATGTCCCAGAGGCGGTCCTTGCCGGGGTAGCCTGGGGCGCCCTCGTACATGACGCTCGTCGCGCCATTGGCAAGAGGTCCGTAGACGAGGTACGAGTGGCCGGTCACCCAGCCGATGTCGGCCGCGCACCAATAGACGTCGTCATCCCGCAGGTCGAAGACGTTGTTGTGTGTTGACGCCACGCCGGTCAGGTACCCACCGGTTGTGTGGACGATGCCCTTGGGCTTGCCCGTGCTGCCCGATGTGTAGAGGGCGAACAACATCTGCTCCGCGTCCATCGGCTCAGCCGGGCAATCGGGTGATGCGGCGGCCTCCACGTCGTGAAACCACAGGTCGCGCCCCGGGTTCCAGTTGACATCACCGCCCGTGCGCCGGGCCACCACGGAGTGGGCCACGCCGGGTGCTTGGGTCAGGGCATCATCGGCGTTCTGCTTGAGGGGAATGGTCTTTCCACCGCGCCAACCCTCGTCCTGGGTGACCAGCACCGTGGCCCCGAAGTCGTTCATGCGCTCGCCGAGCGCCTCGGCCGAGAAGCCCCCGAACACCACGGTGTGCGCGGCGCCGAGTCGGGCGCAGGCCAGCATGGCGATGGGCAACTCGGGAACCATTCCCATGTAGATGGCCACGCGTCCGCCGCGGGCCACGCCCAGATCACGAAGCGCGTTGGCAAACCGACACACACGCTCGTGCAGCTCGCGATAGGTGATGGCCTGCCGATCTCCTGGCTCGCCCTCCCAGTAGAAGGCCACGCGGTCGCCGCGGTCCGCGAGGTGACGGTCGAGGCAGTTGGCCGCCACGTTCAGGGTGCCGCCCGTGAACCACCGGTAGAACGGCGCATCGTCATCGTCCAGTGCGCGCGTCCATGGCGTGATCCACTCGAGCCGCCGCGCTTGATTCTCCCACCATGCCACCGAGTCGGAGTCAGCTGTCTGCACCACCACGCGATCGTTGATGCGGGCTCGGGCCGCAAAGTCGGCGGGCGGCGGGTACGTCGCCCCATCCGCCTGCAGGTGGCTGATCGCGGGACCGGATTCGGTCATGGTGTGCGCTCCTGAAAATGGGTGCGGGTCAGCGGGACGACGGTGCCCACGGCGTTTCGGCCTCCGGCGTGCCGGGTGCCACGCCGATCAGCTTGGGCGGTGCGAGGTACACGGTGGTGGATGTGTCGTCGCTCAGCAGTTTCGCGCCCCTGTAGACCTTGCGCGTCACAGCCACACTGAAACCCTTGCCCCCCGAACTCAGCTCCTGCTGCTGCCCCGCTGGGATTCCGTCAGTGACCACGAGACGGGTCTTCGGATCGGTGAAGTCCGTCCGCTCGCTCGTGGTGGTCTCTACCCGGCGGTCGAATGAGGTGGAGAAGATGGCGATAGTGATGCTGTCTGCCGCGTTCCACACCCGCACCAGGGCCGATGCATTCCAGTCGTTGGTGATGACGAGGTCGGGCGTCGTCCACGAGATCGTGGCCTCCCGCCCTACGGGGTAGCGATCGATATATAACTGGTGCGCGCTGTGCGCATTCAGTTGGAAGCCGGCGAAGAAGGCGGCGTTGAAGAGGGTGGCGGCCACCTGCGACACACCGCCCCCCACCGAATCCACAAGGAGGCCGTCGGCCACCATGGGCGCCGGCACGAACCCGCGCTCCTCGGTGCGCTCGCCCAACACCTGGTTCAGCGACAGGCGCCCATACGGTGGGATGATGGTGCCGTTGAGGATCGTCGAGGCCAGGCGGATGTTCGTCACGCGCGGCTGGCCGGGCGTGTACGGGGTTGTGAACGAACCCACCTCCTCCTTGATGCCGAGCGACCGCGCCTTCTCTGTGGTGAACACGGGATTGGTGGTGATGTACGAGGCCTGCACCGGCCGGGCGTCGCCCATCAGACCCGTGGCCACCTGCTTGCCATCCACCAGACGCCCAGCCTTGGACGGGGTGATGCTCACCCGCGTGCCGCGAATTTTGAAGCGGGCGGGCGCTGGCATGGTGGAGGTGGCCCGGTAGGCTCGGTTCATCGGCTTCTGCAGGTCGGCCCCCGAGAGCGACAGCCCCTTGGGCCCGAAGTGGAATGCGGACGCCACGCTGGCCGGGTTGAGCGTGGCCTTAATGCCCTTCACCGACACCTGGGTGCCACGGGCGATCACCTGCTGCGCCTGCGCCACCTGCGCCCGAGCGGCGGCGGTGCCGAATACGGGTGTCGTGGTGGTGATGGGCAGCGCGAGGCGAGCGGGGAGCGCGGCGAGGTCGCCCGATACCATCGCCTTCAACTGCGCCCGGTTCAGCCTGCGCCCGTTCGCTGCGGGGGTGACCTGGAAGTTGGTGCCACTCACAGTCACCTGCGCGTTGCGCTGTGGGCGGGCCAGCGGTGCAGCGATGTCGGCCACCCATGCGTCAACCGCGCCCTTGCGGTATGTGACCGGGAGCGGTGACGTGACGGGATCGGCCCCCGTGAGTGCATGCACGCCGCGGGCGATGCGAGTGGGCGACGCGTCGTTGGCCATCGCCATTGCCATCGCCACGTCAACGGTGGCACCCAGATCCGATGGCCGCATGGTGCCGAGGTTCCCGCCATTCACCTCGAGGGTCACAACCTGCGCGGTGAGGGCCGTACTGCGTGCGGTGAGCGCCGCGTATACCTCCGCCTGGTTCCCCCCCATGCCCACACCTGCCACGGTCACCCGGGACGCTGCTCCGCTACCGCTCCCGGCGATCAGAAGGATCAGGATGACCAGCAGCACGCCGCCGACCGCGAGGCCGATCGCCTTGGCCCGCCCGCTCGCCCTCCGTCGTGCAGGCCGCGCACGGGCATCAGCGTCATTGATGCCGCGTTCGCTCGTGTCGCGAGACGCGCGGCGCACGCGTCGTGAAGGTCGGGGATCAGTCATGTGGTTGCTGACACGTGAGGATATCCCACCACGCAGGTGGTGGAATTACGGGCGGGTGATCATGCGGTCAAGAGCACACACGGCGGCGATGCCGCTTCGCACAGCCCTCTCCATCGTCGCTGGCCATCCGGTGGCCGTCCACGTGCCGGCGAGGGCCAGCCCGGGCACCGGGGTCGTGGGGCCCGGGCGGCGCGACGCCTGTCCGGGCGACGGTGCGAAGGTTGCGCGGGCGTCTTTCACCACTGCCCACTCGCACAGTTCGGCCCCTACCGCGGCCGGCAGCAGGTCGCGCACCTCACGGTCCATTTGCGCAGCCAGCACAGCCCGGGGTACACCCATCTCGTCATGTGCCTCGGAAATGGAGAGGGCCAGATGCTGTCCGGGGGCGCCCTCCCCGGTGATGGCCGTGCGATCGAATATCCACTGCACCGGGCTGTCGACCACCGCAAGGATCGGCTGCTCAAGGACCGGCCGGTCGTACCAGAGGTGCACGTTGACGATGGGCGACACGCCGAGGTCGGGGTCAACGGGTACGGCGTCCGGCGCGATGGCGCGCGCGCGACCGGGCGGTACGGCCAGCACGACGAGGTCGGCCGCGATCTCGCGCCCATCATCCAGCAGCACGCTCGTTCCCGTGGCAGTGGTGACCGCGGTATCCGTCATCACCTCGCCCCCGCGCTTTCGCAGATGCCAGCGTGTGGGCGCGTCAACCAGATGCGACAGTCCCGTGAGCGACCAGCCGATGGCGCCACCACGGCGTGTGCGCATGAGCCCCTCGGTCAGCACGAACATGGCGAGGGCTGCAGATACCCGATCGCTACGGGCGTTGCAGGTGGGCAGCACGATCAGATCCCAGAACCGCTCAAGGGCGGCATCGCCCTGACCGTGGTCGCGCAGCCAGTCCCCGAATGCCACGTCGTCCAGTCGCGAACGGCCCGTGGCACCCAGACCGGCGATCACCAGTAGCGCGCGAAGCGCATGCGCGCGCTCTCGCTTCGACAGCAGCCCGAAGCGGCTGAATGACGGGCCCATGTGCAGCGGCGGGGGAAGACGCGCGGCGGTGAGCACGCCGTGTGCGCCCGCGCGATCACGAACGTCAATCCGCAGCGCGGGCTGCAGGTGGGTCAGCGGCCGCGAGCCCAGGCGATCAAGGAGCGCCATGTACGCGGTGCAGCATCCGAGGTGCACGTGCTGGCCGTTGTCAATCTCTACGCCGGTGCGTGGCTCGGTGAAGCTGAAGGCCTTGCCCCCAAGGAAGGGCCGTCGCTCCACGAGCGTCACGCGCGCTCCGCGCGCGGTGGCCTCCACGGCGGCAGCGATGCCGGCGAGCCCCCCACCGACCACGACCACATGGGATCCCGCCGTGATCACCGCTGGCTCGGCACGAATGCGCGACCGATCGAGCGGGCCATGAGCGATACCTTGCGCCGGCCGCTCAGCGACACACGCCCGCGTGTGTAGTCGTAGCCATTCTCGGTGATGCGCACGAGGATGTCGCCGTACAGGGCAGCGAGCATCGACACGCACATGCGGGCCCGAAGGTCGAGCAGCGGGATGAGCCTCTCCCCTCGGCTGAAGTAGCCGCGCGCGCGGTCGCCCTGCATCTCCATGAGCCGGACGATATCTGGGGTCATTCGGTCGCTTCGGATGTCGTCCTCCGAAACACCGCAGGCAGCCATCTCGTCGGCGGGCAGGTAGATGCGGTCGCGCTGTGCGTCTTCCTGAACGTCGCGCATGATGTTGACCACCTGCATCGCCACTCCCAGATCCTCGGCGTGCCCCACGGCGCTGGGGTTGCGGTAACCGAAGACGTGCAGCGACAGCACACCGACGGCACCGGCCACGCGGTCGCAGTATCCCTTGAGTGCGGGCCAGTCGGGGTAGCGGTCAACCGCGAGATCCATCTCCACGCCGTCCACCAGCGCATCCATGGGGGCGCGCGGGATGCCGAAGCGGCGAACGGCATCCGCGAGGGCGATGAGCACGGCATCGTCGTCGGGCACGTCGCCGTCGTAAACCCGCGCCACCTCGTCGCGGCGCGCGGCCACGGCGGCCCGTTTCGCATCGAGGTCGTCTACGCCATCTACCGAGTCGTCGCAGAGACGGCTGAAGGCGTAGAGGGCGTGGATGCCACGTCGGCGGGGGCGCGGAAGCAAAATGAAACCGAAGTAGAAGTTGCGGGCCTCGGCACGGGTGATCTGGGTGCAGCGGTCGTACGCCTCGTCAACGGTGGTCATACGCCGGTCACGGCGCCCTTCACCACACCAACGGCCATGCGTATGCGGCCGACCTTTCCCGGCGCCGGGCGTCGGGCGATGGTGTCGTATCCCTGGGCTGCGATGGCGTCACACACCCACAGGCCGCCCGAGGTGAACATCGCGATGTCGGGCCGTACGCGACGGGGCACGAGGCCGCGCAGCGGGGCACCCTCCACCAGCAGTGCCCGGGCGCGCCACACCTCCATGCGCACCAGTTCGCAGACGGCAGGAGACGCCTCATGTGCCGTCAGGTCGTCCACCGTAACCCCAAACAGGGCCATGTCCTCGGCCGGGAGGTACACGCGGTCGCGGTCGACCAGATCGCGGCGGATGTCCTGCCAGAAGTTCACCAACTGCAGGCCGGCGCAGGTGGCATCCGACAGATACCCGCGACGCGTGTCGTCGAGGCCCAAGACGCCCAGCACCATGCGCCCCACCGGCATGGCCGAGGAGCGGCAGTAGTCCACGAGATCCTCGTGAGTTTGCCATCGCGAGATGCGCTGGTCCATGCGATTGGCTTCGACGAGTGAGTGGAACGGCTCGGGGTCGAGCCCGCGTCGGCGCACCACCTCCGACAGCGCCACCAGAATGGGGGCCTCGGGTACGCCGTCCCAGCATCGCGCCAGGTCGTCGTCCCATGCGTCGAGCATGGCCAGACGCTCGTCGGGAGTGGCATCTCCTGCGTCGCCGATGTCGTCGGTCACCCGGCAGTAGGCGTAGAGGGTCCGCACATCGGCCCGCACATCGCGCGGGGCCAGCATGAATGCGACGGGGAAGTTCTCGTCGTGGGCCCGTGCGATGGCCTCGGCCTGGGTGCGGGCGTCGCTCATGCGGGGTCCCGAGTGCCGTATCGGCCGAGAGCGGTCACCGGGAAGTACAGGCGGTAGTAGTGGTACTTGATCATGAAGTCGAGGGGGAATCCGGTGCCAGTGAATGCGTCTTCGTCCCAACCACCGTCGGCCCGCTGCTGACCAACCAACCATGCGATGCCCCGCTCCACGGCCGGGTCAGCCATGTCCACGGCCATTAGACCCAGCAGTGCCCAGGCCGTTTGCGATGCGGTGGATGGGCCCACCCCGGCCCAGGCGTCGTCGGCATAACTGCGGATGTCCTCCCCCCATCCGCCGTCCTGATTCTGGTGGTCGCGCAGCCAGCCGGCCGCTCGCTGTACCCACGGCCGGTTCATGTCCACACCACAGGCGTGGAGTGCCGGCAGCACGGCGCCCGTGCCGTACACGTAGTTGACGCCCCAGCGGCCCCACCATGAGCCGTCCGTGCGCTGTGTGCTGTGCAGGTACGCCAAGCAACGGCGGATGGCCGGGTGACCGGTGGGCACGCCACACTCCACAAGGGCCTCGAGCACGTGCGACGAGACGTCCTCGGTGGGTGGGTCAATAACCTCGCCGAAGTCGCACACGGGGAACTGTCCGATGAGCGCGCTTTCGTTGTTCACGTCGAACGATCCCCACCCGCCGTTGGCGCTCTGCATAGTGAGCAGCCAGTCAACCCCACGGCGGATGACCGAGTCGTCGCGAGGCGTCCCGGCCTTGAGCAGTGCGATGAGCACTTCGGCCGTGTCGTCGGTGTCGGGGTACCACTCGTTATGAAATTCGAACGACCAGCCGCCGGCATCACCGCGCCTCGGGATCCGGCGCCAGTCACCCTCCCGGGTCACTTCACGCGCCAGCATCCAATCGCGCGCACGGGCCAGCGAATCGTCGTCGGCGCCCGTGCTTGTCTCCGCAATGGCAATCGTCGCCAGAGCGGTGTCCCAGATGGGCGACACACACGACTGCATGCGTATGCGCCCGTCGCGCCGCATGGTGAATGTCGAGAAGCCGTCGAGGGCACGGGTGATGACCGGGTGGTCAAGTGGCATGCCGAGCGTGTGCAGGGCGAAGATCGAGTACACCCACGGCGGCTGGATGCCCGCCCACGACCCATCCACCTCTTGACGGTCAAGGATCCACTCCCGGATGCGGTGCTCGGCACGACGACGGATGGGCTTGAACGGGTGCCGGTTGTACCAGCGGGCCACCGGCATGAGGCGTGCCATCCACTTGGTGAGCGGTCCCGCCGCGCGCGGCGGCGGGCCATCAACGCTGCCCGGGGCCTCCGTGAAGAGCTCGTCAACGGAGGGCTCCTGAGGGAACGACGGCTTGCGCGACAGGATCACCAGCATCGGCACGAATGTCCCGCGGGCCCAGGAGGCGAAGCGGTACACCGATATCGGCGCGCGCGGCGGCAGCATCATCAGTTCGGGCGGGGCTGCTGGCAGCGCCGCCCACGGGTACTTGCCGAGCACGGCCAGCCACAGCCGCGTGAAGAACCGAGCCTGGTTGGCTCCCCCCTGTGACAGCACGAACGCCTGAGCGCGCTGCATGGGCTCCGCGTCCGCCGCACGGCCGGTGAGCCGAAGTGCATACCAGACCTCGACCGTCACGGAGAGGTCACCCGGGCCTCCGAACCACACGGGCCATCCGCCATCCTCGCCCTGCGTTGCCAGCAGTTCGGCGGCGATGCCCTCGTGGTCAGCGTCGGTGTCCAGGCCAAGTGCCGCGAGCAGGAACAACTGCTCGGCGGTGATTGACGCATTGCTCTCCAACTCGCCCGACCAGAATCCATCGGGGTCTTGAAGGCCGCGCAGGTGCGTGGCGCCACGGTCTGCGGCACGGCGCGCCGTTTCCCGCAGGTCTGATCCCGTCGCCGGTCCGGTGGTCACGCCGCCCCCGCAAGCGCCGCGGTGATGGCAGGAACGAGCCCACGTCGTGCGGCGCTGGCGCCACGCGCCAGTCGGGCCCACGCCGCAATCTCATTGGGGTGTGTCACCAGACGCCGTGCCATGCGGCCACGGTGCACACGTCCGGCATCGTCCACCAGGCCGTCAAGGCGGGGGAGTACGTCGCCCGCACGATCGGTCACGGCGCGGATGGCGGCGAAGGGAATGCCGGCGGCGGCGCAGGCCCGTGCCGCCCCTGCGCTTTCCATGTCAACCGCGAGGCCGTCCAGCGACGCACGCATGGAGGGGTCGCTGACTAAGTGCAGGGTGGTCAGCAGTGTGCCGCGGGGGGTGCCAGCACCGCGCGACAGCGCGGCGTCGCACGCGAAGGTCTCGCCGGTGATGGCGTCGATGACGCGCTCGGGGATCACCACGTCGCCTAGGCCGAGCGTTGGGTCAAGGGCACCGCAGAACCCCACGGAGATGGTGGCCACCACTCCGTCGGCAATCGCCGCGGCGGCATGGCGTTCGGCCGGTACCGCGCCCATCCCGGTGACCACCACGCGTACGCCGGGCCCCGCGAGGCCACGCAGCATCCGCTCCTCCGCCGGCACCGCGCACAGGAGCGCGATGACGCCACGAATCACCGGGCCAGTCGCTCCTGCATCATCCGCGCGCGAGTGCGAGCAGGTCCTTGGGCTTCGAAAACGCATCGAGGATGGTGGACGCCTCATAGCCGCAGTGCATGAGGCAGTTGGCGCAGCGGGGGTCACGGCCAGTTCCGTAGGCCTCCCAGTCGGTGTCCTCGAAGAGTTCCTTGATGGTGGCCATGTGCGTGTCGGCCAGCATGTAACAGGGGGAGCGCCAGCCCTTGACGGTGTACGTGGGCATGCTCCACGCCGAACAGCGGTACTCGCGCTTGCCCTGCAGGAACTCATGGAAGAGCGGGTTGTTGTAGAAGGGAATGTCGAGGCCCTCGCATAGCTCGGAAACCTCGCCGTAAAGCTTCTGCGCATCCGTGCGCGCGAGGAACTGCTCGCGGTCATGGGTGACCGATTCGTAGTCATATCCCGGCGACGTGATGCAGCCCTCCACACCCATGTCCTTGAGGTACACGAAGAGGTCCACGTACTCCTGTGCAGGTGTGCCGCGGAAGATGGTGGTGTTGGTGCACACCCGGTAGCCGCGCGCGATGGCCTCGCGCATGTGCGCCGTGGCCTTCTTGAACACGCCCTGGCGGTCAACCGCGCGATCATGCACCGACTCCATGCCGTCGATGTGCACCACGAATGCGAAGCGCTTCTGGGCCGCGATCTTTTCGAAGGCACGGTTCATGAGGATGCCGTTGGTGCACAGGTAGACGAATCGCCCCTGATTGATGATGCCCTGGACGATCTCGCCAATCTGCTTGTGGATCAGCGGCTCGCCACCCGGGATGTTGACGATCGGCGCTCCGCAATCCTCGGCGGCCTGCAGACATTGCTCAACCGTGAGGCGCTTGTCGAAGACGTCCTTGTATTCCTGAATGCGCCCACACCCGCTGCATGCCAAGTTGCAGAGTTCAAGCGGCTCCAGCATCAGCGTGAAGGGGAACTTTTCCTTGCGTTCGAGCAAGCGCTTTTTGACGATATACGTCGCCATACCGAGCTCAAGTGAAACGGGCCGTCGTGGCACCAGAGTCCTCCCCGCAAGGTGAGTGCACATTTGTGTGACTCCGGCACGGTATCCCACCCGACGGGCGTCGACTACCCGCCAGCTGGATTGTTCGCTAGGTCTGACGGACGAAGGCGGTGTCGGCGATACCGGCGAGGTCGTCCACCGGACCATCCACCTGGCCGAGCAGCGCCATGGCCCGTTCATGTGATTCGGCGGCCAGCGCCTGCGCCCGATCCATGCCGTGCAGGCTCACATACGTGGTCTTGCCCAAACGCGCATCCGTGCCGACGGCTTTTCCGAGGGTCTCCTCAGACCCCGCGACGTCGAGGATGTCGTCAACGATCTGGAACAGCAGGCCCAGTTCGCGTGCGAACGCCCGATAGGCGGCCTCCTGTGCAGCAGGCGGCGGCGCCAGCACCAGCGCCACGTGAACCGCGGCGGCCATGAGACGCCCGGTCTTGAGGGCATGCACGCGGGTGAGGGCCTCGGGCGAGGTGCCGCCGGCGCCCTCGATATCGAGGTACTGCCCGCCCACCATGCCCATGACGCCGGTGGCACGGCTCAACTCGCCCAGAATTCCCACCTGCACGGTCGGCCCGCCACCCTGCTGCTCGCACACAAGGCGCACGGCCTCGGCGAACAGGGCGTCGCCCGCGAGGATGGCCACGTCGTCGCCGTAGACCACGTGGCACGTGGGCATGCCACGCCGCAAGGCGTCGTTGTCCATCGCGGGCAGATCGTCGTGAATCAGTGAGTAGGTGTGGATCAGTTCGATGGCCGCCGCGGTCGGGATGATCTCCGATGGGTCGCGGCCGAGGGCCTCGCAGGTGGCCAGTGTGAGCACGGGCCGAATGCGTTTGCCCCGGGCCAGCAACGAGTAGCGCATGGCCTCCACCAATCCCTCGGTACCGTCGGCCTCTGCATCTGCCGCGGCATTGCCCGTGATGAACCACAGGCCGTCGAGGTATTCGTCCACGCGGGCACGGAGGTGCTCCGGGTACGTGGCGTGGATCGCGGGCGCGTTGCTCATCGCGCGGCAGGGTACTGACCATCGTCGTGAATGCCCCATGCTGGTACCGTCGCCCACGATGCGTGCCCTCGTGCTCCACGGCCCTGGTGACCTTCGTCTGGAGGATGTCCCCGTCCCGGACCCCGCCCCCGGCGAGGTCGTGTTGGCGGTGGACCGTGCCCTCACGTGCGCCACGGACGCCAAGATCCTGAAGAACGGTGCGCATCCGTCCATCGCGCCGGTGCCCGCCCTCCTTGGGCACGAGGCCTGCGGCGTGGTGTTCGCGGTGGGCGACGGTGTGCAGGGCGTGCGCGAGGGCGACCTGATGGTGGCCGCCAACTCGGCGCCCTGCGGCGCATGTCCGCCATGTCAGGTTGGCCGTGCGTCGCTCTGCGAGCACATCACCTACCTGCACGGCGCCTATGCGGAGTACCTGCGCGTGCCCGCGCCCATCGTCAGATGCAACCTGTTACCGGTGCCGGAGGGTCTCGCACCAGAGCGTGCGGCGATGGTGGAGCCGCTCGCCTGTGCCGTGCGCGGCGTCCAACGGGTGGAGGCGGGGCAGGGGGACGAGGTCGTGGTGCTGGGCGGCGGCACTCAGGGAACGCTTGTTGCGGGCCTTCTCGCCGTGCGTGGGTGTCTGGTCACCCTGTGCGACCCGCATGAGGATCGCCGTGAGCGTGCCATCCGCTTCGGCGCTGCTCGGGCGATGGATGCACCGAGAAACGCGGGGGCCTGTGCCGAGGTACGTGCGGCCCACGGCGATGGCCGTGGCCCGGCGGCCGTCGTCGAGGCGGTTGGTCGCCCGGATGTGTGGGAGGCGGCCGTGGCCATCGCGCGCCCCGGCGGCGAGGTGCTGCTCTACGGCGGCTGCGCACCGGGGACCACGGTGACCCTGCCCACCTTCGCGCTGCACTACGGCGAACTGGCCATCCGGGGTTCGTACCACCACACCCCCGAGACCGTGCGCGAGGCGCTGGCCCATCTCGCCGCGGATGACGCTCCCTACGGCGAGTTGCTCGGCACCGAGATCACTCTGGATGAAGTGCCAGCCATTCTCGCTTCGGCCAGCGGGCTGAAGCGCCCGGTTGTCATCCGCGACGAGACGGTCTGACTCCACGCCCGACGGCCACGGGGCGGGGAATTGGCTTGGGGCCTCCCGCCTGAACGGTCGCGTCAACCCCTCTGCCGCCCCGTGGTCTCATCGCACCGTGGTTCGGTGCGGCGGGATCTCGCTCAGGCGGTCTTGTTTATCAATTCCCGCAGCTTCTCGAACTGCTCCGACTGCTCGCGCAGCTTCGCCAGTTCGGCTCCCTGCGACCTGAGCAGGGCCGCGAGGTCGCTGGTGGCCGACTCCAAGCGGGCGATGATGGCCGCCGCGTCACCGGTGGCCTTCGATGATCCGGCCGACATGCCCGCGCCGCGCGTGGCCCGGGGGGTGAGCCCGGCGCGCTTACGGGCGACGCCGTAGTAGTTGGCCGCCACCGTGCCAACGCGTCGCCCGGTGCGCTCGGAGATCGTCTTGAACGCGTCGGATTGGGTCATGGACCCGTCGGCCGTCATGCGCTTCACCTCGTCGAAGATGCCCACGCCAATGCCGCCGCGCTTCTCATCGCGTGCGGCCACGGGGGGCGACGTGGGCGGCGGCACGGGTGCCGCCGGGGTGCTGCCGAGGAGACCGCCGGAATGCTGGTCCATTACATGTGCTCCGGTGCGTAAGTAATCAATGTCGGAATGCTGGTCCATTATATGTGCTCCGGTGCGTAAGTAATCAATGTGAGAGATGGCATGTTGCTTGTCGAGTGACATACATCTTGCGGATGGGAACGTACGTCATTCTGGGAATACGGCCATGGTCGCCGTGAATCCGTGAACGTGTATACGTCCGCAGACCGGACCGATCTCGCCGTTGCAGAAGAGCCCCGCCACCGGGATGTCGTCGAACACATCGCGCACAGCGAGGGCATCGTGGTGCGGTTCGGGGAACATGTGGGTTCCACGCCCATTGCACGAGAAGACCAAGACACCGCCCGCCGCCCCCCGAATGGTGCCGTGTGCGGCCGCGAGTGCCGTGCGTAGGTCGGCATCTGCAGAGGCATGGTCGCGCACCTGCAGCCGCATGACCTGCCCTACACGCACATCCTCGCCCACGATGATCGCGCCGTTCTCGGGGTCGGCGCCGAGGATTGCCCTGATGAGGAAGTCGCCCTGCTCGTACTCGGGCCGGTTCTCGTCGATGACCACACCGGCCAGCACACCCTGCTCGACCAGGGCACGGTCGGCGGCGGACAGGCCTTTGATGACCTCGCGCACGCGGGTGAGCGCGCGGCGCCCGACCAATGCACGGATGATCCCCTGCCCGCCATCGGTGATGGTCATCTCCGGGCCCACGGGGCGGCACCCCTGTGAGACCACCGGCACGATCCCGGTGAGGGCCACGCCGACGGCGCCCGACGACATCACCCTCTGGTTGAGGATGAGGCGGTGCTCGCCCGGGGCACGCCCCCCGGAGGCCATGCCACCCACGACGTCCCGTTTCATACCCATGCCATCGGGTCCCGCCAGGGCGGTCGGCGGGAACGTGAATGGATCGGCCAACAGGATGACCGACCGGTCGTCGGCGAGGGCATCCCGGGCCGCGGGGTCCACCCCCGCTGGCCACCCGTCCATCACCGTGCCTCCGTCCGGGCCCTCCTCAGCGCAGAGCGCGAATGACTCGATGTTCGCGTCGGGGAGTGACGCCGCCCACAGCGAGAGGCCCGGCCCCTTCTCCACCTCGCGTCCCGTGCCGATGACCGCCTCGGCTGTGCAGCCGATTACGTGCCGCGGGGTCAGGTGGGCCCCGATGATGCCGGCGATGTCGTCCGCACCGGTCATCAGATCTGGCGTGGCGAACACGGCCACCAGATCGATGGCGGCACCCCCGAGCGCCGCACGCACCTCTTCCACGGCCTGCATGGCTGCGGCGCGTGGGTTGGATGCGGTACTGATCGCAGCGGCGAAGGCGGTCATGCTCCCATTCTCGGCTCTCCGGTACTCCCCCGAGTCGGGAATCACGCACTTGACATGCCCGTTGCCGGGGGAGAGGGTTCAGATTATATGAATCGACGCATGTCGCCGGGCCGCAGGATCCTCCTGATCACCACCGTGGTGATCGGTCTTCTGGCGTGGGCGCTGGGGCTCATCGGGGGGACGGCCTTCGGTCGCGCGAGCGGCGATCAGGGGTTTGTGGACATCACCATCGAGACCATCCAGAGCCCGGCGGGTCTCACCACGTCGTCGCGGGCCATCGTCGCGCAGGTGGACATTGCGGCGAGGGCGACGGGCAGTTCGATCTCGACCGCCGGCAATGCCGCCCTGACGACGCGCGTTCAGCAGGTGCTGGCGAACCCGGATCTGGGGAACCTGATGGGGAGCGCCATCACCACGGCTCGGCAGGCGTTCGCGGATAACCCGAACGCCGGCATCACGATTGATGCCGGCGCGCTGCGTGATCAGATCGTCTCAGGACTCTCCGCGACCAATCCCCAGTTGGCCACGCAGATCCCACCGGCCAAGGATCTGAGTATCACCGTGTCGCCGGACCAAGTGCCGCCGGCCGTCTCCAGCGCGGCCAACATCCTGGGGCTCATGAAGTGGCTGCCCATCTGGTGCCTCATTGCCATCACCGTGTTCCTCGGCATCGGGTTCCTCATGACCGACGATCGGGGCCGTACTGCGCGGCGGGTGGGCATCGCCCTGATAAGTCTGGGGATCCTCCCGATCGCCATGCGGGTCATCACCCCACTGGTCATCGGCAACGCCGTCTCCGATGGAAGCAGCGCTATCGCCGAGGTGGCCACCACCGCGACGATTGCCAACTGGTGGTTGGCGCTCGTCCTGACCATCGCGGTGGGTGCCGTGCTGCTGATCACCGGTTTCGCCCTGCGTGCGCCCGCGCGGTTCCAGTCGGGTCCCGGCGGGCTTGGCCGCTAGATGTCCTACCCACACACGTTGTGAACGCCTGAGAAGGCGCACGCGGTTCTCCGCCATCGCGCTGTGAGTCGCGAACCTCCCCGAGCCGCCGTTCGCCTGATCCCGAGGGGGGTAGAGGGGGCACCGTCGCAGGAACAGCCGGGGCGTCGTCGCCACGCGGTGATCAGAACTTGTCGCTTGATTCGGTCAGCTCAACGGTTCTGGCCTTGAACTCCGGGGTGAAGCGCCTGCGCTCTCGTCGTGGCATTGCTGCCTCCTTGCGGGCGACATGATCGCCCTACTGGAAGTGTCCACCAAAGCGAGGTAAGCCCACCACAGCTCGTTGGGAAACCGGCCACCGATCAGCCGCGGTCACAACGTGTGTGGGTAGGACCGCTAGTCCCCGCCGGGCGCGAGGGGGTCGAGGATTGCGTGCGCCTCGAGCGCGTCCTGACCGCGCACCATCAGGTCGCGCGGACCGCCGGCCAGCATGTCGGGCACGTCGAACGCCGCATTCCTGCGCAGAAATGATGGGATGCCAGCATTGGCAAGTATGCCCTGCAGCATCTCGCCCTCAACTTGGTTGGTGACGATGACGATGCGCACGAACTCTGGCTTGCGCTCCGGCTGTGGACTGCGTCGGAACATGGGGCTCATGTGACGGCCACCACCGGGGACGCGGCGCTCCGGGGCACTGGGGGCGGTGGCAGCCCCATTGACGCGGGCCGGATGAGCACGGCGCCAACAGCAAAGCCGGCGACGTGCGCCCAATACGCGGTGCCCGCCTCCAATCCCCCAAGCGCCGCCACCACTTGGTAACCGAACCACGCAACGAGCAGCACCCACGCCGGTAGGCGCAGGGGGATGATCACCACGAGTGCCCAGACGCGCGCGGTGGGGAACAGGACGATGTAGGCGCCGAGCACCGCGGCGACCATCCCCGATCCACCGATGACCGGGCTGACCGACGATGCCGACGTGAGGGCCTGGACGATGAGCGCCAACGACCCACACACCAGCATGAATGGCAGAAATCGAACCCGGCCAAGGCGGGCCTCCACGGATGCGCCGAACACCCACATGAACAGCACGTTGCCGATGATGTGCCACCACGAGGCATGCAGGAATTGTGCGGTGATCACCTCGATCCAGCGGCTGTGCTCCATGTTGAGCAGCGCGCACGGGTCCGTAGTGGCCGAGGTGCCGTGCACGAAGTGGTCGGGCACGAGGCCCCACCGGCAGTCGAGCGCCTGACCCGAGTCGGTGATGTTGCCGTTGTCCGGCCGCAGCAACTGGACGATCCACATGGCTACCCACCCGGTGATGATGAGGATGGTGAGGATTGGCGCCCGGCGGCCCGGGACGTCGTCGGCCAAAGGGAGCATTTCCCGGGGGGCTAGTGTCCCGAGCCCTCGCCGAGAAGGTGGGTGAGCAGTGCCGCCTGCACGTACAGGCGGTTCTCTGCCTCGTCCCAAATGGCGGAGCGGGGCCCGTGGTACACCGACCGGGTGATCTCGAGCCCATCGTGCGCGGGGAGGGGGTGCAGGGCGATGGCATCGGGCGCCGCGGCGTCCATGAGTGCGTCGTTCACCTGATACGGCGCGAAGATCGCCGCGCGCGCCGACTCCTCGCCCTCGTCACCCATCGACACCCACACGTCGGTGTACACCGCCTTCGCACCGGCCACGGCCTCACGCGGATCCTCCACCACGGCCACGAAGCCACCGTGCTCGCGTGCGATGGCATCGGCCTCGGCAACCACCTCGGGGTCGGGCAGGTACCCCGCCGGACACCCGGCCACGACCTGCATACCCATCTGCGCACCCACCACCATGAGCGAATGGCAGCAGTTGTTGCCGTCGCCCACGTAGGCCGCGCGGATGCCACGCGGGTCGCCGAACCGCTCGCGCACCGTCATCACATCAGCGAGTCCCTGACAGGGGTGGTGCGCATGCGTCAGTGCGTTGATGACCGGTACGTCGGCGTGCTGGGCCAGTTCCATGACCTTTCCGTGATCCACGGTGCGGATGACGATGGCGTCCACGAACCGGGAGAGCACCTTGGCGGTGTCCTCGATGGTCTCACCACGACCAAGTTGCATGTCACGGCCGGCCAGCACCACCGAGTGGCCACCCAGTCGTGCGATGCCCACCTCGAAGGACACGCGCGTGCGCGTGGATGGCTGCTCAAAGATGAGTGCCACCGTCTTGCCGGCGAGGGGCTGCGGCCACACGGGGGTGGCCTTGAGCAGGTCGGCGAGGTTGAGGACCTCACGAATGGCGTCGGCCGGGTGGTGCATGAGGCTCAGCACCGCGCGACCGTGCATGGCGGGATGGGGCGTCGTCGTCACGCGGGCAGGGTATCGCGCCGTTAAAGGGCACGAGTCACCTTCGATGCGCCACGATCCGGTGGGGACCCGAGGGGGGAGTGCAGATGGCCGCAGGATGGTGGGTGCTCATCGGCATTGTCGGCGCGCTGGCGCTGGTGGCCGTGTACGACCTCACGCAGCAGCGGCATGCCGTGCTGCGCACCTTCCCGATCATCGGACACCTGCGGTTCATGCTCGAGGCATTCGGCCCCAAATTGCGCCAGTCCATCGTCACCAGCAACGACGACGAACGGCCGTTCAACCGCAATCAGCGCCGCTGGATCTACGCGACTTCGAAGGATGAGAACTCGTCGTTCTCGTTCGGATCGGACGCCGTGTTCGAGCGCTCACCCGGTTACATCATCATCAGCCCCGCGGGGTTTCCATCACCACCACCGGCGAGCGGTGATCCGGCCGATTGGCCCGTGGCGTCAGCCAAGGTGCTCGGTGGACCCCGTGGCCGTGCGCGTGCCTTTCGGCCAGCATCGGTCGTGAACATCTCCGGCATGTCATTTGGGGCGCTGTCGGGCGCGGCCGTCGCGGCGATGAATGAGGGCGCCCGGCGAGCCGGGTGCCTCCACAACACCGGCGAGGGTGGTATCTCGTCATATCACCAGCATGGTGGCGATCTGGTGCTGCAACTCGGCTCGGGGTGGTTCGGTGCGCGCGACGCCAACGGTCGCCTGAGCATTGACCGGCTCATCGAGACCATCGGCGATCACCCGGTGCGGGCCATCGAACTGAAGTTGAGCCAGGGGGCCAAGGCGGGAGTGGGCGGCATGCTTCCGGCCGTGAAGGTGACCGCTGAGGTCGCGGCCATACGCGGGGTACCGGTCGGCGTGGACTGCATGAGCCCATCGGTCAACCCCGACTTCCACGACGTCGACTCGATGCTCGACGTGGTGGAACGCATCGCAGAGGCCACGGGTCTTCCTGTTGGCATCAAGTCGGCGGTGGGCCTGCCATCGTTCTGGGACGATCTGGCGCAGGCCATGCAGTCGGGCACCCGCGGCGTGGACTTCATCACCATTGATGGTGGCGAGGGCGGCACGGGTGCTGGCCCGCTGGCGTTCGTGGATCACGTGGGGCTGCCGTACCGGCTGGCGCAGGGGCGGGCCTACCGGCCCTTCGCCGAGCGCGGCATCCAGCACCAGATCACCTGGATCGGCTCCGGGCGCCTGGGCTTGCCGGAGCAGGCGATCATGGCATTCGCCTTGGGGGCCGACATGGTGAACGTGGGACGCGAGGCCATGATGGCGGTGGGGTGCATTCAGGCGCAGATATGTCATACGAACCGGTGTCCGGTCGGTGTCGCGACACAGTCGCGCTGGCTGCAGCGCGGCCTCGATCCCACCCTCAAGTCGGTGCGCATGGCCAACTACGTCATCGCCCTCAGGCGTGAGCTCACTCGTCTCGCCCGCGTAACCGGGTGCCCGCACCCCGCGGCCGTGAGCCTTGATCACATCGAGATACTCGAGGGCGACACCGCGGTACCCGCCACCGAGCGCTACGACGTGTCGGCCCAGTGGGTTGTGCCGCCCCCGACCTGAGGCCTCGGGGTCAGTCCACTGCGAGCGGGCCCACCTGCCAACCGGCACCTAATCGCATCGCCAGATTGATGTCCTCGACCGAGGCAATTGCCTCGTTGACCAGTCGGCGCGCCTCGTCCATGGCGCTCGCGTAGTACACCGCTGCCATGACGGGTTCGGTGCCGGTTGGTGCTGCGCCGCGATCTGGCACCAGACCTGAGCCGGTCTTTCGTCCCAAGTTGCCAGCTGCCACGAGCGGGGCGAGCATGCCAGCGTCGTTGAAGCGGTTGCCGTACGCACGCTCCAGATCTGCGCGGATGCTCTCGAGCACGTCCAGGCCGATAAGATCTCCCAGGGCGAAGGGCCCCATCGGGGCGGGCCCGCCCTCCACGACCGCCGCGTCGGCCGCCCGCGGGTCCACCGGTGCCGCAGTGGCGGCGCGATAGGCCTCGGCCATCGCGCGTACCAAGACGCGGTTGACCACGAAGCCGGGGCACTCCGCCACACGTACCGGCTCCTTTCCAACTGCCCGGGCGAGGTCGCACGCCAGCGTCACGGTGTCCTCGGTGGTGGCCGCGCCGGCGATCACCTCGACCAGCCGCATCCTGCTGGCCGGGTTGAAGAAGTGCAGGCCCACAAGGCGGCCGGCATTCCCGGTGGCGTCGCCGAGGGTGGTGATCGACAGGCCGGAGGTGTTGGTGGCCACGAGCGCATGGGCGGCCACGACGGCATTGATCTCGGCATGCACGCGGACCTTCAGGTCAAGGTTCTCGGGAACGGCCTCGATAACAGCATCGGCTGCGATGAGCCCGGCGATGCCATCCACGGCCGTAATCCCCTTGGCGATCGCCGTCGCATCGTCGGTGGTCATGTGCCCACGCGCCACGCGTTGTGTGGCGATGCTGATGGCCCGGTCGCGCCCGGTCTCGGCCCGCGCTCGGTCGGCGTCGGCCAGCAGCACGCTGAACCCGTGGGCGGCGGCCACGTGTGCGATCTCGGCCCCCATGGTTCCGCCGCCGACGATGCCGATGATCTTGATTCCATCCATCGGACGAGCGTACGTGACGTCCGGGTCCCTCGGTACCGTGGGGAAAATCGCAGTACGCACCCGGTTCATCGAATCACCCGGTGACGAGCCCACCCGACCACGACATCGTTCACAAGGCCGCGATTGCGATGCGGTACCGGCAGCGGCGGCTCATGCTTCTGGTCGCCTTGCTGGCGCTGACCGTGGTCCCCATCATCGCGGTGGGCGCGTGGTGGCTGTCGCCGTTGCTCGTGATTCCTGCGGTGCTGGCCGCACCGCTGGCCGGTGGGGCCGGCCTCATCGGTACGCTGTTGGCGACGGCCATTGCACTCGCCGCCGCATCAGGCGGGCCCGTGACGTCCGCGGAGATCACCGCCGGGTTCGTGGCCGTCGTCGTGCTCGCGGCGTTGGGTGCCGCCCACACGTGGATGGCCGAGGGTCGTGAGTTCGCCCGGCATGACGTGGATGCCGATGTCGACGTGGCACCGCGCGGCGGAGGATTGGCCCCGGGTGCCGTGTTCGACTTGGTGGCCGACCGTGAATGTCGACGCGCGGCTGAGGACGGTGTCCCCGTGTCCCTGGCGCTCGTGACGATTCCGCGCATCGTTGCAATCACCACCGATCATGGTCACGCCATCGCGCGGGCCCTGCTGCACGCCGCCAATCACGGCGTCGCGCGCGTCATCTCCCCATCCGACCTCGTGGTGGACATGACAGACGGACGGTTCATGGCGCTGGTCTCCGGCCCCGACGTGCGGGCGCGCGAGGTGGCGGAGCGCATCGCCGTGGCACTCGAGGCCATTCATGTGCGCACCCCCGGCGGTGTGCGGGTGACCAGCGGCGCGGTTGCCATCGGTGTGGCGACGTGGGCCGATGGGGACGTGGGGGTTGATGACATGGTATTGCGGGCCGAGTCATCACTTGAACTCGACACGCGTGCGGTGCCGGCCACCATCGGTGATCAGATCACCGGTGAGTTCAGGAGCGTCGTGGTCGCCGACGCCGCATGATGCGGCCCACCACGGCCCCGAGCCCGGCGCCGACCACGATGTCCAGCGGGTCATGATCGGCTGACGCCACCCGGGCGATCAATCCTGCACTCGCCGCCATCACGGCCACTGCGCCGAGTAGGGGCTTGTCGCGGGCGATAGTCAGGGCGATGGCCGTGGCCGTGGCGGCGTGACGGCTGGGGAAGCCCCCATCTGTGCGCACACCAGGGCGGGGCCGCGCGAAGCCGTCGCGGGTCACGCGTGCGATGCCAGCGGTCACACCGCCGACCGCGAGTGCGCGCAGACCGATGCGGCGCGATCCTGGCACCACAACGAGCACGCCCACGAGCAGTTGGAACGCGGGTGCCGTGACGTCGGCGATGAAGCGCGCCACCTCGGGACCGCCCTGCACGGCACGCACGCGCACACGCACGGCGTCGCCGAGGTGGCGGTCGGTACGTAGCACGGCGGTCGTGATCCCGGACGATGTCATGACCTCACGCTACGAGACGGCCCCGGCGACGGCCCGGGGTAGGATCAACGGGTGCGCATCTCGCCCATCACCATCGTGTTCGCGCTGATCCCGGCGCTCGCGCTGGTCGCAGGGTGCGGCACCTCATCTCTGGGCGGCGGCACCTCCGACATTGTGCCCTCCACATCGCGCGAGCCCGCCGCGCAACTTACGGTTCCCGCGCTCGCCGGCCAGGGCACCCTCGCGGTCGGAGTTCCCGCGGCGCGGCCGACGGTCGTGAACATGTGGGCGTCGTGGTGCGGCCCGTGCCGAAAGGAGATGCCGGCCCTGCAGCGGTTCGCTGCAGGGCACCCCGGGGTCCGCGTGATCGGGGTGGCGGTCAACGACCAGATGAACGATGCGCGCGCCTTCGCGACGGCGGTGGGCGTGCGATTTCCGCTCGGCTTCGACATTGATAACGAGGTTGCGGACGCCTACGCGGTGACCGGCCTGCCCACCACGGTCATCCTGGACCGGCAGGGGCGCGTGGCCGTCACATGGCCCGGCCCGATCAGCGCTGCCGAACTCGATCAGCTCACGGCGCAACTCGGTACGAGCGACTGATCCGAGGCCGTCGGCATACTTCCCGCGTGACCATCGAAGACCGCGTCGTCGAACACTGCCACCGGCATGGCCTGTTGCCCCCGGGTGCTGGCGTGCTGGCGCTCGTGTCGGGTGGTGCGGACTCCACGTGTCTTATGCATGTCCTCGCGCACGTGCATGACGGCCCGGTGCACGTGCTCGTGGTTGACCACGGCCTGCGTTCCGCGTCTGCAACCGAGGCCGACGTCGTCGTGGCAGCAGCAGAGAGTTTGGGGCTCACCGCCCACCGTGTGGCTCTCGGGCTGGCGCCCGGCCCGGCGGCAATGGAGCGCGCGCGCGACGCCCGCTTGGCTTCCGCTGAGGAGATCCGACTGCGAGAGGGCCTCGATCTGGTGGCAACGGGCCACACCCGCACCGATCACGCGGAGACGGTCATCTTCCGTATTGCCCGCGGCACCGGGCGCACCGGTGCACTTGGCATCGCCCCCCGTCGCGATGCGCTCGTGCGGCCGCTCTTGTGTCTGTCCCGCCATGAGACCCGCGGGTGGTGCGTGGACCGGGACATCCCGTTCGCCGACGACCCCACCAACGAGGATCGAGCGACGGCCCGTGCACGCGTGCGGCACGGGGCCATGCCGGCGCTTGTCGATGTGCACCCGGCCGCCGAGGCCCACTTGGCGCGGCTCGCCGACCTGCTGCGTGACGAGGGCGAGGTGCTCGCTGCGGCCGCGGACGCGGCGTGGGATCGCTGCGCACGTGGTGATGGCCTTGGTGCGCCTGAACTGGCCTCGGAACCGGTGGCACTCGCGCGCATCCTCGTGCGTCGCCTCATCGTGGAGGCTGCGCTCCCGTCCGACGCGCTGGGGTCCGAGCCCGTTGAGCGAGTGCGCACACGCGCCGCCCGCGGCCGCGGGCGCGACCAGATCCCCGGGGGCATGGCCACCATCACCCGCGGTGTGCTCCGCATCACCCCGACTTCCGGTACCGCCAGGGTCGAGGACGCCGCATGACCAATCCGGTGCCCGGCGAGCTGCCGCTGTCGCGCGAGCGTATTCAGGCGCGGGTGGCGGACCTTGCCCAGCAGTTGTCGGCCGACTACGCGGGTCGCGACCTCCTCGTGGTCGGCGTCCTCAAGGGCGCGGTGTTCTTCACGGCCGATCTGGTGCGCGAGCTCTCGATCCCCGTCAAGTTCGACTTTATGGCCGTCTCGTCATACGGGTCGGCCACGCACTCGTCCGGCGTGGTGCGCATCACCAAGGATTTGGACGTGGCGGTAGATGGCCGGCATGTGCTGCTGGTGGAAGACGTCATCGACTCCGGCCGCACACTGCGGTACCTCATGCGTAATCTCGCGGCGCGCGATCCCGCCTCGCTGGAGGTGTGCGCGCTGCTCGCCAAGCCCGCCGCAGAGCAACTGGACCCCCCCGCACGCTACGTGGGCTTCACTCTGCCCGACGTATTCGTGGTGGGCTACGGCCTCGACGTGGACGAGCGCCACCGCGAATTGCCGTACATCGCCGCCTATGACGACGTGGCGGGTTCATAGCCACCGATAGCTGCTCAGTGGTGGCGGGCGCTGCTACCCTCGTCGCCTGTCACCGAGTTGGAGTTAACCGCTGAGCCGGTTTTTCAAGAGCGCTGCATTCCCCATACTGATCGTCGTGCTTCTGGCATTCGTGGCTCAGAAGCTCGTCACGTCCAGTTCCCAGCCGTCTGCTATCCCGACGTTCACCGGGTACCAGAAGGATCTGGCGGCCGGCAAGGTCTCCGGCGTCACGATGCAGACAAAGGCTCAGAGCCTCGAGGTCACGCTGAAGGACGGCAAGACCTACGTGACCGGCTACCCCGACAACTATGGGGCACAGGTCACCGATGGCGTTGACGCCGCCAAGGTGCCCTTCGTCGTCGAGGGTCGTGGTGGATCGCCATGGTGGAGCTTCCTCCTCACGCTTGCCCCCTTTGTGCTGTTCTTCGCATTCTTTATCTTCCTGATGAGCCGGATGCAGGGTGGTGGGTCCAAGGTCATGAAGTTCGGCAAGAGCCGCGCCAAGCGAATGGCTCCGGACCAGCCCAAGACCAGCTTCCGCGATGTCGCCGGTGCCGATGAGGCCGTGGAGGAACTCGAGGAGATCAAGGAGTTCCTTGAGAACCCCAAGCGCTTTCAGGCGCTGGGCGCACGCATTCCCAAGGGCGTGCTTCTGTACGGGCCTCCGGGCACCGGCAAGACGTTGCTCGCGCGCGCCGTGGCCGGGGAGGCGGGCGTGCCCTTCTTCTCCATCTCGGGCTCCGACTTCGTGGAGATGTTCGTGGGCGTGGGCGCCAGCCGTGTACGCGACCTGTTCGAACAGGCCAAGCAGAGCTCGCCCTGCATCATCTTCATAGATGAGATTGACGCCGTGGGTCGCCACCGTGGTGCCGGCATGGGCGGCGGCCATGACGAGCGCGAGCAGACGCTCAACCAGTTGCTGGTGGAGATGGACGGCTTCGAGACGAAGGACAACGTCATCCTCATCGCCGCCACGAACCGTCCCGATATTCTCGACCCGGCCCTGCTTCGCCCTGGCCGCTTCGACCGCCAGATCATGGTGGACCGCCCCGACCGCGTCGGCCGCGCCGAGATCCTGCGCGTGCACACGCGCGGCAAGCCGATCTCGAAGGATATTGACCTCAACACGCTGGCCGGTCAGACCCCGGGCTTCACCGGTGCCGACTTGGCCAACCTGGTCAACGAGTCCGCGCTGCTCGCCGCCCGCAAGGGCAAGAAGATCATCGAAGAGCAGGAGTTGGAGGAGGGCATCCTCCGCCTCATTGCTGGGCCCGAGAAGAAGACCCGGCTGCTGTCCGACAAGGAGCGCGTGGTCACCGCGTACCACGAGATGGGGCACGCGATCGTGGGGCACGTGCTGCCCAATGCCGATCCGGTGCACAAGATCTCCATCGTCAGCCGCGGTCAGGCGCTGGGCTACACCATCTCGATGCCGGCAGAGGACAGGTTCCTCACCACGCGCGGGCAACTCGAGGACACCATGGCCATGACCTTGGGCGGTCGTGCCGCCGAGGAGTTGGTATTCAGCGAGATCACCACCGGCGCGGCCAACGACCTCGAGAAGGTCACCGCCACCGCGAAGCAGATGACCATGCGCTTTGGCATGAGCGAGAAGCTCGGCCCCCGCGTGCTGGGTCACGCCCACGGCGCGCCGTTTCTGGGCCGCGACATGCATTCGGAGCCCGACTACTCCGACGAAATCGCACGTCAGATCGACCTCGAGATCCGTCGCATGATTGAAGAGGCCTACCAGCGAGCGAAGGACGTCCTGTCCGAGCACCGGATGGACCTCGAGAACATCACGCAGGTGTTGCTGCGACGCGAGACCATCGAGCGTGACGAGTTCCTTCGCCTGCTCGAGGGCGATGCCGAGGCCGACGTGTTCCGCGTGAAGGACGAGCGGGCGCGCCAGAAGGTCGCCGAGGACGAGCGCGCTGCTGCCGAGGCCGAGGCGGAGGCGAAGGCGGAGGCCGAGACCTCCACCCGTCGTGTGCCGCTGCCGCCGGCCCCCGGCCGGCCCGGCACCGCGGGCGCGTAGCCACACCGACGAGCTCAACTCCGGGCTACCCTCTGCGGATCACCGATCCGCTGAATTGGTTCTCATCCCCATGCGTCATGGGGATTCTCAACGTCACGCCCGACTCGTTCGCGGACGGGGGGCGCCATGACGCGGCCGACGCCGCGGTGGCGCGCATCCGCGGTATCGCTGCCGAGGGGGCGTTCATCTGCGACGTCGGCGCGGAGAGTACGAGGCCCGGCGCATCCCCCGTACCCGCACACGAGGAACTGCGACGCCTCGCTCCCGTGCTTGATGCGATGCGCGAGGGGCCTGGGGTGGCGATCTCGATTGACACCCGACACGCGTCAACTGCAGCCGCTGCCCTCGATGCCGGTGCGGTGATGGTGAACGACGTGAGTGGCGGGTCTGACCCCGACATGCTGCCGCTGGTTGCCGACCGTGGCGCCGCAGTGTGCCTCATGCACATGCGCGGCGACCCCGCGACGATGCAGGATGACCCGCGCTACGACGACGTGGTGGGGGAGGTACTGGCGTTCCTCGAGGCGCGCCTGGCCGCTGCGGTGGCCGCGGGCGTCCCGGAGCGGCACGTGGTGCTTGACCCCGGCATCGGTTTCGGGAAGTCGCTGGCCCACAACGTCGCACTGCTGGCGGCCCTGCCGCGCCTGGCGGCGCTGGGGCGTCCCGTGGTGGTGGGTGTCTCGCGTAAGGGCATGATCGGCGAGGTGACCGGGCGTTCGGTGGATGACCGCTTGGCCGGATCGCTGGGCGCGGGTCTGCGCGCGGTCGCGGGCGGCGCCGATGTGCTGCGCGTGCATGATGTGGCCGCGACGGTTGACGCCCTCGCGATGTGGACAGCGATTGACACGGAGAGCATGCGATGAGCGATGTGGTGGTACGGATCGTTGGGCTCGAGGTTCACGGGCGCCATGGGGTGCACGACGAGGAGCGAATCCTCGGTCAGCGCTTCGTGCTCGACTTGGAGATGACGCTGGCCAATGATCGCGCCACAACGAGCGACGACCTCGCGGACACCGTGGATTACGCAGCGTTATCGGATGCCGTCGCAGCCATCGTGCGCGGCAAGCCGGTGGCGCTGCTCGAACGGCTGGCGCGGGTGGTGGCCGACCGCGTCCTCGAGGAACCCGCAGTGCGCGCCGTCGTCGTTACCATCGCGAAGCCACACGTGGCAATCCCGCACGTGCTGGACGAAGTCTCGGTCACCCTCTACGCCGAGACCGACGAGTCCTGATGCGCGTGTGGCTGGGCCTCGGATCGAACCTCGGCGATCGCGTGGCGGCGCTGCAGACGGCGATTGATGCACTGGCGCCCGAGGGCGTGCGGGTGGACGCCGTGAGCCCGGTGTATGAGACGGCACCACAGGATCTGGACGACCAGCCCGCATTCCTCAACGCCGTCGTGCGGGCGGTCACCGACCTCGACCCACCGCGCATCTTGGCTGCGGCGAAGCGCGTGGAGCGGGCAGCGGGCCGTGATGGTTCGGGCGTCCGGTACGGGCCTCGGGCGCTGGATGTTGACCTGCTCGTCTGGGAGGGCGGTGCCGTCACCTCGACAGACCCCGATCTGGTGATTCCGCATGCGCGTCTCGCCCAGCGCCGCTTCGCCCTGGTACCCCTTGCAGATCTGGAACCCGCCCTGGTGCTTCCCGACGGCAGGCCGATCGCGGTACTGCTCGCCCGCCTCGATGTGGCCTCTCAGCCCGTGACGCGCACCGCGCACCCACTCACCCCACCGGCCTGAGCGCCACCGGGTCTATGATCCCGGACCCGATTACGGCCCGATGGGCCGCTCGACCCCGGAGGGGTCCGTGTCCCACACCGACGAGCTTGATGAGTACGACGCCGAACTGGAACTGCGCCTCAAGCGTGAGTACGCGGATGTGTTTCCGCTATTCCGCTACTGCGTGCTGACGCAGGAGGCGACGTACCTCTGCAACCGGCTCGAGCGACAAGTGGAGCCGCAGGCCGCATACCTGTACTTCCACATCACCATGGAGGACGTCTGGGTGTGGGATAAGAACCGACCCACCCGCATCATCCCGCGTGTCGAGGTGCACACCACACAGGACGTGACCGTGGAGATGCTCCGTGCGGATGACATTGCCGACCTCGACGTGGCGATTCCGGAGAACTGAGCGTGCTGCTCGCCGTTGATGTCGGCAACTCGCAGACCGTGGCGGGGCTCTTCTCTGATGGGGAGCTTCTGCACGACTGGCGCGTGTCCACCAGGCGCCATACCACGGTGGACGAGTTGGCCGCGAGCCACGACACCATCCTCGAACTGCGCGGCGGCAGCCTCACCGAGGTGGAGCACGTCGTGGTGGCCTCCGTGGTCCCCGAACTGGCGCTGGCCTATCAGGCACTGGCTGATCGCTATCTCGATCGTCCCGCCATCGTGGTGGGTCCTGGAGTACGCACGGGCATGCCACTGCTGGTGGACAACCCGCACGAAGTGGGTGCCGATCGAATCGTCAACGCCGTGGCCGCCCATGCGCGCCATGGCGGCCCATGCGTGGTGGTGGACTTTGGCACGGCGACCACGCTCGACGTGGTGTCACGCGATGGTGAGTTCGTCGGCGGCGTTATCGCCCCCGGTGTGGACAGCGGCCTCGACGCCCTGTCCCAGCGGGCCGCGAGGCTCATGCGCGTGGAACTGGCCTCGCCGCCCGCCGTGATCGGGCGCAACACGGTGGAGAGCATGCAGTCGGGTCTGGTGCTTGGTGCCGCGGCGATGGTTGATGGCATGATCGCCCGCATCACCGAGGAACTGGGCGCGAAGCCGGTGGTCATCGCCACGGGTGGGATTGCACCCCTTGTGCTGCCGCACTCACGACTGATCGAGCACCACGAGCCCATGCTGACTCTTGAAGGTCTGCAACTGGTGCACGAGCGCACCACCGGGGCCAGGGCCCGGGGCCGCCGCCGGTGAAGAAGCGCATGCGCGCCCTCGTGGCGGCGCGCCAACGGGAGCCGGTTGCGCCATCGTCCTTCAGCGGTCGGTGGCCACTCGCGGAGGAGTGGTGCGTGGGCGATGTGGTCATCCCCAATCGCGTGGTGCAGGCCCCACTCGCGGGCATCGGCAACGTGGTGTTCCGTAGTCAGTCGCGCCGGCACGGGGCGGGCCTCGTGGTGTCCGAGATGGTGGCTGCACACGGTATCCGGCACGGCAACCGTCGCACTACCCAGATGCTCAAGGTCATTCCGGGCGAGCACCCCGTGGCCATTCAGGTGTTTGGCGGCGACCCCGACGTGATGGCCGAGGCCGCGCGTGCGGTGGAGGCGGCCGGCGCCGACATGGTGGATATCAACATGGGCTGCCCCGTGCCAAAAATCATGAAGACCGGGGCCGGCGCGGCGCTGTTGGCCGATCCCGTGAAGGGGGCCGCCGTGGTGCGGGCGATGGCCGACGCGGTTGACATCCCCGTTACCGTCAAGATGCGACGTGGCCTTAAGCCGGGCGACATGGACCCAGCCGAGGTCGCCCGGCGCTTCGCCGATGCCGGCGCCGCGATGATCACAATTCATCCCCGCGCAGCGGCAGAGGAATACACGGGCACCGCCGACCACGCCGTCAGCGCCCGCGTGGTGCAGGCGGTGGACATCCCGGTGGTGATCAGCGGCGATATCGCGGATGCGGTGGGGGCACGCGAGCAGATGGATCGCACCGGCGCGGCGGCCGTGATGATCGGTCGAGCGGCACTTGGCAACCCGTGGGTGTTCCGGGCGATTGCCGAGGGAACGGCCGATCCACGGCAATCCCTGCCCGATGTTATTGCCGAACTCGAGGGCTTCTGCGGCGACATCTCGGCGCTCTTCGGGCCCGACCGGTCCTGCCACTACCTGCGCAAGTTCCACTCGTGGTACTTGATGGGTCGGGGAGTGCCCGAGGGCGAGCTGCAGGCCCTCATGGAGGATGCCACGCTCGCTGCCGCGCTCGAGCGACTGGCCCGTCTGCGGGAGCAGGCGGTGCGGGCGGCGTGACCCCCGGTGCCCGGCGAGTTGCCGGCCCCGACCACCTCGGCTATCGTCCGCGACCGCTTGATGAGCAACGAGGCAATGGGAGGCCGCTTGTGGACCGCGAGGTGATCCTCACAGAAGATGGGTACGCGAAACTTCAGGGCGAGATCGAGCACCTCACGACGACCAAGCGTCGCGAGGTGGCCGAGCGCATCAAGACGGCTCGTGAGTTCGGGGACATCTCCGAGAACTCCGAGTACGACGATGCGAAGAATGAGCAGGCGCACGTCGAGTCGCGCATCCTGCAGATCGAGCACCATCTTCGCAACGCGCGCGTCGTGGACACGCACAACGTGAACACCGACATGGTGGGCATCGGCGCCAAGGTGACCGTGCGTACCACCACTGACAAGAAGACCAAGGCGTTCTCGATCGTGGGGTCGGCCGAGGCCGACCCGCTGAAAGAGCGACTCTCGAACGAGAGCCCCATCGGTAAGGCGCTGATGGGTCGCAAGAAGGGCGACAAGGTCACGGTGGCCACCCCGCGCGGCCAGGTGGAGTACCAGGTCGTGAAGATCGAAGCGGAGGACTGACCACGCCCCCCGATGCCCCGGGTGCGCCGCTCGAGGACACCGGCGGCGGCATCGAACGCCTCATCGCTGACCGCCGCCAGAAGGCGGACGAGTTGCGGGCAGAGGGCATCAACCCCTTCCCGGCGCGATTCACTGACCGGATTCCCGTGTCGGACGCGCGTGGGCGCGGCGAGAGCCTTGAGGCCGGTGCCTCGGCTGACGGCGGTGTTGCCATCGCCGGTCGGCTGGTGGCCCGGCGCGGCCAGGGCAAGACCGTATTCGCGGACGTCGAGGACCGCACGGGAACCGTGCAGGTGTGGGCCACGGTTGACCGTCTGGGTGAGCAGGGCCTTGCGCTGCTGGGCGGTGCCCACCTCGGCGACATCATCGGCGTGCGGGGAACCGTCGTGCGCACGCGCCGCGGCGAGATCTCCGTCGCGGCCGACCGGGTGGAGATGTTGGCCAAGGCGCTGCGACCGCCGCCCGATCGCCACGGGGGCCTTATTGACCCCGAGACCCGCTACCGCCAGCGCTACCTCGACCTGATGGCATCGGAGGACGTGCGGGCACAGTTCGTGATGCGTGCACGCGCCATCGCGGGCGTGCGCCGGTTTCTTGATGAGCGCGGGTTCATCGAGGTGGAGACCCCGGTACTGCAGCCCATATACGGGGGTGCCGCCGCCCGGCCATTCATCACCCACCACAACGAACTCGACCGCGATCTGTACCTGCGCATCGCCACCGAGCTTTACCTCAAGCGGTGCATCGTGGGTGGTCTCGAGAAGGTGTACGAGATCGGCAAGGACTTCCGCAATGAGGGCGTGTCGTTCAAGCACAATCCCGAGTTCACGATGCTCGAGACGTATGAGGCCTACGCCGACTATGACGACGTGGCCACCATGCTCGAGCAGATGGTCTCGGCGGCGGCCATCGAGGCCACCGGGGGTACGACGGTGCTCTGGAAGGGCAGCGAGATTGACCTTAAGCCTCCATGGCGCCGTGTGCGGCTCGTGGACGCACTTGAGGCCGTCAGCGGAATCAACGTGATGGCGCACCCCGATGCCGCGGCCCTGCGCGCCGCAATGCGCGCCGTAGGCCTCGACGCCCCGGATAACGCACCTTGGCCAAAGTTGGTGGACGGCATCCTCAGCCAGGCGCTCGAGCCCACGCTCATTCAGCCCACGATTCTCATGGACTACCCGGTGGAGTTGTCGCCGTTCGCGAAGCGCCGTGAGGACGACCCGCGCCTCGTGGAGCGATTCGAGGCGTTCTGCGCCGGCATGGAGATTGCCAACGCCTTCTCCGAGCTCAATGACCCCGATGACCAGCGCGAGCGCTTCGCGATGCTGCAGGCCGACCGCGCCGCGGGCGATGACGAGGCCCAGCCAGCTGATGAGGATTTCCTCATTGCGCTCGAACACGGTATGCCCCCCACGGGCGGCCTCGGCCTGGGGATTGACCGGCTGGTCATGCTGCTCACAGATCGGCACTCAATCCGCGAGGTCATTCTGTTCCCGGCGATGCGCACCTAGTCAGGGACGTCCGGCCGGTGCGCCTTGCGCCGGTCACTGGGGGCGAGTAACTTCCCCCGCCGTTCTCTGCACCACAAACCGAGAGGTCACATGGCGAAGCCGCGCGGACGCGGAAGGGTCACGAAGAAGAAGGGTGGAGCGGATGCGCCTCGAAAGCGTCGCCCGCTTCTGGCCCCTGAGGAGCTCAACTGGACGAACTTCCCGTCGCTCCGCCGCTTCCTGTCCGAGCGCGGCAAGCTCCGCTCGCGTCGCATCACCGGCCTTTCGCGTCGGCAGCAGACGCAGCTCGCACAGGCCGTGAAGCGTGCCCGCATGATGGGTCTGTTGCCGTACCCCGATCAGGATCGTTCGGTCAAGGCGCACCACGCTGCGAATCCGATCGCCGTCGCCGAGACAGGCGCTCCGGTTGATGAGGAGACCCTCGTCACTGATGAGATCATCGAGATTGAGGGCGCCGAGGCGGAGATCGTCGAGGTTGACTCGGTCGAGACGATCGAGGTACCCGTTGCCGTGGGCGTTGCCGACGCTCCGGAGGCGGACGAGGAGTAGTGCCTGCGGCGCCCCCGGCGGGGGCGCCGAGGCAGGGCGCGGGTTGCGTGAGGACTATCCCGAAGGGAGAGGTCCGGCCACGCGTGCGATAATCACACGATGGAAATGAGTGCATGCCCGGCGTGCGACGCCGAACTCGCATGGAGGAACAACGGCCTCTGGTGCGATCGTTGCCACCGTAAGGTCGAGACGTGCTGCGAGGGTGCTCCCGAGGTCTGCGTACGGCCGCGACACGCCGTGACCAATCTCACCGTGGATGGCACCACCCCGGTGGTACCGTTGCCATCAATGACATCCGCCGTCACGGGTCCCGAGGGGACCCATCAGGAGGATTAGGACCAATGTTCGAACGCTTTACCGAACGCGCCCGGCAGGTCGTCGTGCTGGCCCAGGAAGAGGCCCGCACGCTCAAGCACAACTACATCGGCACCGAGCACATCCTGCTCGGGCTGCTGCGCGAGGAAGAGGGCCTCGCGGCCCGGGTCCTCGAGGGGCTTGAGATTACCGTGGAGGAGGTGCGCGCCCAGGTCATCCGCATCGTCGGGTCGGGCGAGGAAGTCACCTCCGGGCAGATCCCGTTCACACCGCGCGCCAAGAAGGTGCTGGAACTGGCGCTCCGTGAGGCACTATCGCTGGGGCACAACTACATCGGTACCGAGCACATCCTCTTGGGGCTCGTGCGCGAGAACGAGGGCGTGGCCGCGCGTATCCTCGCCGATTTCGATGCCGACTCCGAGAAGATCCGCAACGAGATCATCCGCATGCTGTCCGGCCCGAGCCGACGCCAGGGGCAGAGCGGCGGCGGCGGCTCCAGCACGCAGTCGGGCGACAAGAAGTCGAGCAAGTTGCTCGACCAGTTCGGTCGCAACCTCACCAAGCTCGCCGCCGAGGGCAAGCTTGACCCGGTGGTCGGTCGCCAGAAGGAGATCGAGCGGGTCACGCAGATCTTGGCGCGGCGTACCAAGAACAACCCAGTGCTCGTCGGCGAGCCCGGCGTGGGCAAGACCGCCGTGGTCGAGGGGCTGGCCCAGCGCATCTCGTCGGGCCAAGTGCCCGAGCTGCTGCATGGCAAGCAGATCTACACGCTCGACCTCGCCGCCCTTGTCGCGGGTTCGAAGTACCGCGGTGAGTTTGAGGAGCGCCTTAAGAAGGTGATGAAGGAGATCGGCCAGCGCGGCGACATCATCCTGTTCATTGACGAGATCCACAATCTCGTGGGAGCGGGCGCCGCCGAGGGCGCGATTGATGCAGCCTCCATTCTCAAGCCGGCCCTCGCCCGCGGCGAGTTGCAGACCGTGGGTGCCACCACGCTCGACGAGTACCGCAAGTACCTCGAGCGTGACTCGGCCCTGGAGCGTCGCTTCCAGAAGGTGCTGGTGGAGCAGCCCTCGGTCGAGGAGACCGAGCAGATCCTTCGCGGCCTGCGCGAGAGGTATGAGGAGCACCACAAGGTCACCATCACCGATGAAGCCCTCGAGGCCGCCTCGGTGTTGTCTGATCGCTACATCTCCGAGCGCTTCCTACCCGACAAGGCCATTGACCTCATTGATGAGGCCGCCAGCCGCATGCGTATTCGCACCATGACGGCACCGCCATCGTTCCGCGAACTCGAGGGAGAGATCGAGGGCGTGCGCAAGGACAAGGAAGCCGCCATCGAGGCGCAGGAGTTTGAGAAGGCCGCCAACCTGCGCGATTCGGAGCGGCGCCTCACGAACAAGAAGCGCGATCTCGAAGAGGAGTGGAAGGCTGCGGACGCACCGCGCCCGTCGATCGGTGAGGAGGAGATCGCCGACATCGTCTCCATGTGGACCGGAATCCCGGTGTTCAAGCTCACTGAGGAAGAGGCGCAGAAGCTGCTGCGCATGGAGGACGAGCTGCACAAGCGCGTCATCGGCCAGGAGGCCGCGATCGCGTCCACCAGCCGTGCCATCCGCCGTGCCCGCGCGGGCATCAAGGATCCGAAGCGGCCAGCTGGCTCGTTCATCTTCCTGGGCCCGTCGGGCGTGGGCAAGACCGAGCTCGCCCGTACGCTGGCCGAGTTCCTGTTCGGCGACGAGCAGGCGCTCATTCAGGTGGACATGTCCGAGTACATGGAGAAGCACGCGGTGTCGCGCTTGGTGGGATCGCCGCCTGGATATGTGGGGTACGACGAGGGCGGCCAACTCACCGAGCAGGTGCGACGCAAGCCCTACTCCGTGATCCTGCTCGACGAGGTCGAGAAGGCTCACCCTGAGGTGTTCAACATCCTCCTGCAGATTTTGGAGGACGGACGGCTCACGGATGCCCAAGGGCACGTCGTGGACTTCCGCCACGCCATCGTGATCATGACCTCGAATATCGGTGCCTCCACCATTACCCGTTCCACGCCGCTGGGATTCAGCATCGCGGAGGAGGGCGGCGGTATGAACTACGAGGAGATGAAGCGCCGCATCATGGGCGAGTTGAAGACGGTGTTCCGCCCCGAACTCATCAACCGCATCGACGAGATCATCGTCTTCCACCAGCTGACCAAGGACGAGATCAAGCAGATCATTGACCTTATGCTCGTGCGCCTGCAGGAGCAGATGGCTGAGCAGGGGGTGTCATTGCAGTTGACGGATGCCGCCAAGGATCTGCTCGTGGATGAGGGCTATGACCCGGCGATGGGTGCCCGGCCACTGCGCCGCGCGATCCAGCGCCTTCTCGAGGACCCGCTGTCCGACGAGTTGCTGCGTGGCAACCTCGGCGAGGGCCTGGTAATCGTCTGTGACCGCGATGGCGACACGATGAAGATGAACCGCACTGAGCCGCCGGCCGTGCCGGCAGAGCCCGAGGTTGTCGGGGCCGCCGTTGGCGGCAGCGAGGGCGAGCCCTCCAACGACGCGGAGTAGTCCCTGAGCCCGCCACGTGCCCGCCGTCAGTTCCAATGTGATGGCTGCGGGCACGTGTCACTCCAGTGGTTGGGGAAGTGCCCCGGCTGTGGGGAATGGGACACGCTGAAGGAACAGGTCGCGCCCCCCGGAGTGCGGCCACGCGCGACTTCTCGTGTCGGAGCGCCGCGCCCCGTGATTCTGGGCGACGTCCAGAGTCTGCGCGAGGAGCGCATCCCCACAGGGGTGTCCGAGCTCGACCGCGTGTTGGGGGGCGGAATCGTGCCCGGGTCGCTCGTGCTCATCGGTGGTGAGCCCGGAATTGGCAAGAGCACGCTGGTGCTGCAGGCGCTTGCCCACATGTCGGCATCACGACCAGCGCTGCTCGTGACGGGAGAGGAGTCGCCCGCCCAGGTGCAGCAGCGGGCGCGGCGTCTGGCGGTGTCGTGTGATGCCATCACGGTCTATGCCGAGACGCGGCTTGAGGCCGTGGTGGCGCTGCTCGAGTCGGACCCGCCGGGCATTTGCGCCATTGATTCGGTGCAGACCCTCACGTGCGATTCGCTGGACAGCGCCGCGGGGAGCCCCGCCCAGGTGCGTCAGGTTACGGCTGAACTGGTGCGTATCGCCAAGGAGCGCAATGTCGCGATGATTCTGGTTGGGCAGGTGACAAAGGATGGCAGCCTCGCCGGCCCGCGGCTCCTGGAGCACCTCGTGGATGCCGTCATTGCCTTCGAAGGTGATGACGTGCGTGCCCAACGCGTGCTGCGGGCCCAGAAGAACCGCTTCGGATCAACCAACGAGACCGGCATCCTCGAGATGCGGGGAGATGGTCTCGCGTCGGTGGAGGACCCATCCGACATCTACCTCGCGGAGGCGGGAGAGCGCGTTGGCTCGTGCCTCTTCCCGGCCATCGAGGGAAGCCGAGCGGTGCTGGTTGAGGTGCAGGCGCTGGTGAGTCCCACCGACAGCGTTCCGCCGCGGCGCGTGGCCGGTGGTGTTGATCGAACCCGGCTTGCACAGGTTCTTGCCGTGCTGGGGCGGCATGCCGGGGTGCGTCTGGGCGATCAGGACGTGTTTGTGAGCGTGGCTGGAGGTGCGCGCGCACCCGATCCCGCCGCGGATCTTGCGATCGCACTGGCCCTGGCCAGCGGCGCACGTGGCGAGCCGCTTCCCGGCCCGGTGGTGGCGATGGGGGAGATCGGCCTGACCGGGGCACTCCGGCCCGTGAGCCATGCGGCGCGCAGGCTGCGCGTGGCCGCCGGGCATTCGGTGGTACGCGCGCTGACGGGGCCTCTTGGCGACGCGGACCCAACCGACCCGCGGCCTGCCGATGTGCATGTGGCCACCGAGTTGCGCGACGCCATTCGCGAGGCATTCCGGCCAGCCGGGGCGTGACTCGGCCCGCGGGTCGTGGCATGCTCGGATACGGTCGGTCCGCGGCGCGCGAAGGATCGCGGTGTATTGACGTGGAAATCTGTTCTGTCCAACAGGATTCGTCCCAGACATGATGTGGGGAAGGGGGTATCGCGACGTCTACTGATGGACACGGACCCGGAGCTCCCGTGACCGATCCGCCGCCGCGCGGCGGTGATGATGGGTCGCTGCGCCCGCCTATGGGCACCGTCGGGCTGCCGAGTCCCATTGTCCGCGCCCGCCCGCGCGTGGCTCACCCCGTCGTCATGCGGGTCACTCAGGTGCTGCTCGGACTGATCGGCGCGCTCGGCGCGTATCAGTTGGTGCGGAGCCTCGACTTTGGGGCCATGGTCGGCGACATCTGGCAGTACCCGCTGGGCGTGGCAGTGGTCATCATCGGCACCCTCTTGGGCTGGGCCATTGGCGGGGCCATCGGCCGGTGGCTGCCCTCACGCATGCACGCCATCGACTCCGCCGCCGACAAGCGCTCGGCCGGGGAGTTGGCGGTGGGCGCCGCGGGCTTGGTGGTGGGCCTCGTGGCCGCCGCCCTCGCGGGTATCGCCGTTGCCCGCCTTCCTGTCGTGGGCCCGTATCTGCTCCTGCCCGTCGTTCTGCTGGTCGCATACGTGTTCACCCGCATCGCGGCGCGCAAGCACGCCGACATCCTGCGCCTAGTGGGCATCCGGTCGCGCAGCACGGCCACCGTGTCCCCACGCATCATTGATACGAGCGCAATCATTGACGGGCGCATCATTGACATCGTGCGCGCACGCTTCATGCCGGGGCAGATCGTGGTGCCGACCTTCGTCATTGATGAGCTGCACCGGGTGGCCGACTCCACCGATCCCGAAAAGCGCGCTCGTGGCCGGCGCGGCCTCGACCTGATCGAGGAACTGAAGGCCGTCGCAGAGCAGCGCGTGCAGATCCGTGGTGGCGACCAGCCGGGTGCCGAGGGCGTGGACGCCAAACTGGTGAGCCTCGCCAGGGATATACACGGCGCCATCGTCACGACCGACTACGCCCTCAACAAGGTGGCGCGTATTCAAGGCATCGAGGTGCTGAACGTCAACGATTTGGCCAACGCGCTCAAGCCGGCCGTGCTGCCGGGGGAGTTGTTGGCCGTGCGCGTCATCCGTGAGGGGCGCGAGCATGACCAAGGTGTGGCGTATCTGGACGACGGGACGATGGTGGTGGTTGAGGGCGGTCGCGCACTGGTGGGTGGCCAGTCCCGGGACGTGGTGGTGACCAGCGTCATCCAGAACCCGTCGGGGAAGATGATCTTCGCCCGACTCCCCGGCACGGCTTGACGGCCGGGCGGGGAGTGCGGATGGGCGCGGGCGCGATCATTGTGGCGGCGGGATCTGGCGAGCGACTGGGGGCGGGCGTGCCCAAGGCATTTGTGCATGCCGCCGGGCGACCGCTGTTGGTGTGGTCGGCGCGCGCCATCGCGGCGGCTCGGGGCGTGGATGCCCTGGTCATCGTGGCGCCGCCGGGCGACGAGAAGGCGGTGGCCGCGCTCATCGGCACGGGCATTGAGGTGCACGCCATCGTGCCCGGGGGCGCCAGCCGACAGCGATCGGTGGCGGCGGGTATTGCCGCGCTGCCCGCCGACGTGGACGTCATCCTGGTGCACGACGCCGCGCGTCCCTTGGTGACCCCCGATATGGTCGCGCGCGTGCTCGCGGCCCTCGCGACCCACGATGGCGCCATTGCTGCCGTGCCGGTGGCGGACACCCTGAAGCGCGAGGTGGGTGACGGCCAGATTGCTGCAACGGTGAGCCGGGCGGGGCTCTGGGGCGCGCAAACGCCACAGGCATTTCGCGCGGCGGTACTACGCGAGGTGTTCGCCAGCGCGGACGACGCAGAACTCGACTCGGCCACCGACTGTGCGGGCATGGCCGAGCGACGGGGAATTGCGGTGGCGCTGGTGGACCCGGGCGCGCCCAACACGAAAGTCACGGTGCCCGCCGATCTGGCGCTTGTGGAGGCGCTCCTCGGTGGAACACGCATCGCGTAACGTGGCCGCCCGATGCTGACCGACTATCACCTTCACCTTCAGCCTGATGGCGAGGAGGCCCGCGCAGCAGACCGCGAGCGATGGGATGCCGAGGGCGGGTTCCTCAGCGTGGGCTGGATCAGCCGCTACGTGGAGCGTGCGCGCACGCGGGCCGTGGCGGAGATCGCCATCACCGAGCACATACATCGGTTCGCCGATGTATGTGAGTGGCATTCCAACCCGTGGTGGCGAAAGGAGGCCACGGAGGATCTGGGTGCCCATTGTGCGGCGCTCGCAGCGGCCCGTGACGGCGGCCTGCCGCTCCTCATCGGCATCGAGATGGATTGGATCCCCGACCGCGTGGACGACAGCCGTGTGCTGCTCGCCGCTCATCCCTTCGACATCGTGTTGGGCTCGGTGCATTGGTTGGGTGATCTGGCCGTGGATCACCCGGACTACCCGTGCTGGAATGAGTTGGGACCCGAGGAGACGTGGGGCCGGTACCTCGACGAACTCGCCGCGGCCGCCGGGAGTGGCCTGTTCGACGTCTTGGCGCACCCCGACCTGCCCAAGGTATTTGGCACGCGCATGCCCGCCGGCCTCACTGGCCGACGTGACGACGTCATCGCCGCGATCGCTGATTCTGGGGTGGCCATCGAGTGCTCGTCGGCGGGCCTCAGAAAGCCCATCGGCGAGTTGTACCCCCACCCGGACTGGCTTCTGGCGTTCCGGCGCGCCAACGTGCCCGTGACGCTCGCGAGCGACGCGCACCGGCCCGAGGATGTGGCCAGCGGCTATCCCACGGCCGTCGCCGCCCTGCGCGGCGCGGGCTATGAGACGATCACGCGCTTTCGTGCACGCGAACCCGAGCAGGTGGCGATCAGATGGGCATGAGGGTTGGGATGGGAATTGATGCTCACCGGCTGGAGGCGGGGCGTGCGCTCGTGCTCGGAACGGTTGCCATTGCGCACCCGGAGGGTCTGGCGGGCCACTCAGATGGCGACGTGGTGGCGCATGCCGTCTGCGACGCGCTGCTCAGCGCCTCGGGCGGGCCCGACATCGGTGCCCTGTTTCCGGGAACGCCGGAGTGGGAGGGCGTCACCGGAACCACGATGATGACCACCGTGATGGCCTGCATCCGCTCCGAGGGCGGCACGGTGGTCAACGTGCACGCCGTCATCATGTGCGAGCAGCCGCGCATCGGGCCGCACCGCGAAGAGATGCAGCAGTCACTCACCGCGCTGGTGGGCGCACCCGTGTCGGTACATGCCACGACCACCGACGGCATGGGGTACACCGGCCGCGGCGAGGGCATCGCCTGCCAGGCTGTGGCGCTCGTGGACGTGGCCGAATGAGCCTCAGGCTGCACTCGACCCTGACCGGGCGCGATGAGCCCGTCGCGCCCAATGCCGACGGCATCATCGGGATCTATGCGTGTGGCCCAACCGTGTACTCGCGCATCCACATCGGCAATGCACGGCCGTTTGTGGTGTTCTCAGTGCTCAAGCGGTATCTGGAGCGCTGCGGCAAGCGGTGTCGGCTGGTCATCAACATCACCGATGTCAACGACAAGATCTATGCGGCCGCACGCGCCGAGGGCGTGGCGTCCACCGATCTGGCCGAGCGCTGCGCGCGCCAGTACATCGAGGACACCAACCTGCTGGGTCTCGGACGTCCCGACGCCGAGCCCAAGGTCACCGACACGATGGATGAGATCACCGCCCTCATCGCCGTCTTGGTGGAGCGCGATCTGGCGTATCCGGTGGGGGGCGACGTGTACTTCCGCGTGGCGGCGTTTCCGGGATACGGCACGTTGTCCGGCCGCACCCTCGGCGACATGGTGCCGTCCGATGATGGCGACCTGAAGGATGCCCCCCTTGACTTCGCGCTCTGGAAGGGGCGCAAGGATGGCGAAGATGCCTGGTGGGACTCGCCGTGGGGTCCGGGGCGCCCCGGCTGGCACATCGAGTGTTCCGCCATGGCCGAGCGCGAGTTGGGTATGGGCTTCGCGGTGCACGGCGGAGGCCTTGACCTTATGTTCCCGCACCACGAGAACGAGATCGCGCAGAGCGAAGGCGCACACGGCGGCGAAACCTTTGCCCACGTGTGGATGCACAACGAGATGCTCGAGATGAGCGACAGCAAGATGAGCAAGAGCATCGGCAACATCGCCCTGTTGATCGACGTGGTGGAGCGCTGGGGTGCCGAGACGGTCATTACGTACTTCCTGCAGAGCCATTACCGCTCGCGTCTCCCATTCTCCGACGTGCGGCTGGGCGATGCCGAGGCGGCCTGCGATCGCATCCGCAACGCCCTCAGGGCGCTTGACCGGGCACTGGAGTCGCCCGGCGATGCCCACGACGCAGGCCTGGCCAAGGCGCTTGTGGGTGCCCGCCAGCGATTCCTGGATGCCATGGATGATGATTTCGGCACGCCGGGCGCCTTCGCGGTCATCTTCGACCTCGTACGGGCCATCAACCAGGCGCTCGAGCGCGGCACGCCGCCGCCGGGGCAGATTCAGGAGGCGCACCGGGAGTTGGTGGGCCTGCTCGACATGATGGGCCTTGGTGCGCTGGCCGACCACGATGACGCCGCCGCGCCCACGGAGGTCGTCGCCCTGCTGGCCGAGCGCGAGGACGCCCGTGCGGCCCGTGACTTCGCCCGGGCGGATTCTCTGCGTGATGCGATTCTGGCTCACGGCTACGAGTTACGCGATGGGTCGGATGGTCCAGAGATGTACCGCGCCTCGTGAGCACGCGAGGCTACGGCCGACGCCCCAGCGGCGAGGACGAGGGTCCGGTACTGGTGTACGGCCGCAACCCCGTCCGGGAGCTCATTCGTGCCCGACGGCGGCCCGTCAGCGAGGTGTGGGTGCTGAAGCAGGTGGCCGATGAGCCGGTGCTTGAGGGCTTCACCGTGGTGGTGAAGAACCGCGAAGAGTTGGCCCGGGTCACCGGGACCGGCGACCATCAGGGAATGGTCGCCTTCACGGAAGAATTCCCCTACGCAGACCCTCAAGCGATACTTGAGGGTGATGGTCCCGTCATCGTTCTGGATGAGGTTCAGGACCCCCGCAATCTGGGTGCCGTGGCACGGGTGGCCGACGCCGCCGGGTGCGCGGGGCTCATCATCCCGACCCGCGGCAGCCCCGGCATCACCCCGGTGGCGTGCAAGGCCTCTGCCGGGGCCGTGGAGCACCTTCTTATCGCCCGCGTGGGCAGTCTGGTGGCATTCATCAATGATCTGCCGGGTGCCGGTCGCTGGGCAGCGGGTGCAGATGCCGACGTCGGCATGGACTACCGCGAGGTGCCGTGGGACTCCGGCGCGGTCATCGTGCTGGGTGCCGAGGGCACAGGCCTCAGGCCGAAGGTGAGGGATGTGTGCGAGCGCCTGGTGCGCATTCCCATGCGGGGGAACGTGGGGTCCCTGAACCTGTCAACGGCGGCATCCGTGCTGGCATTCGAGGCTGTGCGAGGAAACGAATTTCTTCCGGGGGGTTGACACCCGCTTGTGTCATCGGTATCAATCCGACAACCAATCCCTGACCTTCGACTCAAGGTTCAGCCTTAGGCTCAGGTAGAAGTCGAGGGATTGGCAATCGTAAACCGATGGACCGACCGGGAGTGACCATGGGTGCCGCCGCCAGGAGGCTGACCGATCTGGACCAGCAGGGCTACGTCGGCCTCGTCGACGAGGGCCTTGTCCGCCGCGCACGCGGGGGTGACCAGCAGGCCATGGATCAGATCATCACCCGGTACCGGGGATTCGTGCGCATGAAGGCCAGCGCGTACTTTCTCGCCGGTGGCGACTCGGAGGACCTCATCCAGGAGGGCCTCATTGGTCTCTTCAAGGCGGTGCGTGACTACCGCCCTGAGCGCGAGGCCTCGTTCCGCTCATTCGCCGAGCTGTGCGTGACGCGGCAGATCATCACCGCGATCAAGACCGCGGCGCGTAACAAGCACTCGCCGCTCAACACCTACGTATCCTTCAGCAACACCCGAGCCGGCTCCGAGCACGAGACGACACTCGCGGACGTGCTCCCGGACGACCCGGTGACCGACCCGATCAATCAGGCCATCTCCACTGAGGAGCTTACGAGTCTGGTCGAGTGCCTTGGCCGCGTGCTGAGCCCGCTGGAGAGCCAGGTGCTCGCGATGTACCTCGAGGGGAGGTCGTACGAGGAAGTCGCGGAGCGGCTCGAGTGCAATCCGAAGAGTGTGGACAACGCGCTACAGCGGGTGAAGCGCAAAGTGGAGACGCACCTCAACGAGCGCAACGTCCTCGATACCTAGATTCAGGGTTGAGGGTTCGACGTACCCTCAAGGAGACGTCGAGACTTTCTGAATGGGCCACGCGGCCCCGAGAGTAGGGCCGCGGCTGGTACGGTGAACAGCGAACCGTCTCCGTCTCCAGAGGAACCCGATGAGCTCACCCATTCTGGTCGGCTATGAGCGCACCGAGTCCGGTGATCGTGCCCTGCACCGTGCGATTGAGCTGGCGCACGAGAAGCACGCACCGCTGCTCGTCCTCGCCATTCACGAAGCGCCGCTTGACCCCACGGGGCCGCGCGCCTTCGGGACGCTGGGCGACGGCAGCCCCATGGTGGGGCCGTACCCGGAACTCCCCGACATCCACGAGGTGCTGCACGAGGCCCGCGAGAAGGTCAACGCCGGCGGCGTGAAGAAGGCCACCTACGCGTGGGCCATCGGCGAGCCCGGTAGCCTCATTGTGGAGACCGCCAAGGACCACCACTGCCAACTGGTGGTGGTGGGCCAGGGGCACCATTCGTTCCTCGGCCGCGCGTTCGGGGCCGACGTGGCCCGAGAGGTGGAGAAGCACGCCGGTATCCCGGTGGAGATCGTCGACTAGAAATCGGGACGGGTCCCGTCGGGCCCACCCCGCCGGAGTAGCTCAGTTGGTCAGAGCACCTGTCTTGTAAACAGGGGGTCGCCGGTTCGAATCCGGCCTTCGGCTTCGGTGCCTGATCTGTAGTTCGCGCTGCAGTCAGTCCCACACCCCAGCGAGACAGCGGTTTCGGGTGCCGCCGGCTGATCCAGAGGCTGGCATCAGTCCCCAAGCACGAAGAATGGCTCCATATGGAGCCATTCTTCTCTGTGCACCGGGTTCGCGCGCTCGCAGATAAGAACATGCCGACGTAATGCGTCAGTCGTCGAGCAGCGCCCTCAGCCCCTCGAGGGCGTCACGCTGGCGGTCTGCCAGACGCTCCTCCATGTCGATGGAGGAGTCCTTGTGCACGGCGTGGGTGCGCCAGATGATGCGCGCGCCAGTGCCCCGGGGCTCCACGCAGAAAGAGGCCTCGTGCTCGGCCAAGGGCAGACCAGCCGTGACCCTGTACGAATAGGCCATCGCAGCGTCATCGCGTGTGAGCAGGTCTTCCACGATGACGGCGCCGTCGGCCCGCGACAGCGTGCGTGTCATCCCGTGAAGACGGCACTCGGTGTAGAGGGTGTACCAGCGGGTGACCCCGCAGGGGTCGCCCACCACGGCCCAGGCCTGCTCAGGGCTCGCCTCTACGTCAAGCGTCACCTCGAAATCGGATCCCATGCCGTCGCCTCCGCTGTACGTTCCGTGTGGCAGGGAGTGTACGAGGAGCGCGGGTCAGGCAGCCGGGCCCGCCCGGCTTGGGGCGTCGGTGAGAGGCGCCTTCGGCAGCCTGCGCGTGAGCAGCAGCCCCAGGATCCCGACAATTGCGATGATCAGAAGGCCACGGCGCAGGGATTGCAACTTGGCGTCACCGTAGGCATCCACCACGGCAGCGACCTGATCGGGGGGCAGGCCCGCCTTCGTCATGGACGCCTGCACCTGGGACGCCGATACCACGGGAATGCCGGTGGCCGTGGCGGCAGCGGCTTGCTGCTCTAGCGTCGGGTTGGCAGCGGGCTGGTCCGCCAGTTGCACCTGGAACGTGGTGATGAGGCCGATGAACAGCACCGATCCCGCCAGCGCGGTGCCCAGTGATGACCCCAGGTTCTGCATCGCCCCCTGCAAACCGCCGACCTCGCTGCTGCGGGTGGTATCCGCGGCCGACAGGTTGACGTTGCCCAACTGCGAGAAAGCAAGGCCCAGACCGGCGCCGAGGAGCGCCATGGCCACGGTGAATCGTGGCCCCGACAGCGCGGGGCTGATGGTGGTGAGCAGTAGCACGACCCCGACCACTCCGAGGGCAAGGCCGATCTGCACGAGGGTTCGCGGCGAGATGCGTGCGGACAGTCGTGACCCGGCAATGGCCAGCACGAAGAGGGCGAGCGACATGGGGAGGATGCGGAGGCCTGACTGCAGCGCATCCAGCTCCAGCACGGTCTGCAGATAGAGCGGCAGGATGAAGAAACATCCGGCCACGATGAAGTACATGACCATCGTGCTGCCGAGACCCGCGCGCAGCACCGGGATCTTCAGCAGGTCGGTGCCGATGAGCGGCCCACCTCCGCGCGCGGCCAGATGATGTTCCCATCGAAGGAATGCCCATCCGGCCACCACGCCCAGCAATACGATGGGGATGACCGGCGAAAAGCCGGCGATGGTGAAGGGCGGGTTGATGGGCTCGATCAGACCCCACGAACTGGCGCCGACGAGCCCCAGCACGATGAGGGCCATTGCAAGGGCCGAGACCACGGACCCCACGATGTCGAACCGCCCCGTGATCGGCCGACGGGGGCCGTCGGCCACCTTGTGCACCAGCGGAAGGATCACCAGCACGATGATGATCGTCTCAGCGGCAAAGACCCACCGCCACGAGAAGTAGGTGGTGAAGAAACCACCGATGAGCGGGCCAGCAGCGGCCGCCGCACCCGCGATGCCGCCGAGGATCCCGTATGCGACGGCGCGGTCACGTCCCTCGTAGTTCGCTGCCGCGAGGGCGGCAATAGCAGGGATGACCAAGATGGCGCCGAGGCCCTCCACGACCGACCAGCCAAGGATCAGCATGGGGAATCCTTGGGCGATGGACGTGATGAACGAGCCGACGGCGTAGATGCACAGGCCCACGGTGAAGGTGCGCCGGCGTCCGAGTCGGTCGCCGATGCCCGCGCCCGTCAGCATGAATGCCGCCATCGTGAGCGTGAACGTGGCGATGGCCAACTGCATCATCTGCACGCTGGTGTCCAAATCGCGGACCACCGTGGTGATGGACACATTCATCACCGTGGCGTCGACCACCATGATGAACTGGGCGAGCCCCAGAATGATGATTGCGGCCCACTTGCGCACTGCGCGAGCCTAGCGCCCCGAAATCCCCTAGCGGGCGGGGATGGCCGCGCCGCGCAGGCGCCGGTCGCGGACCCGCGCCAGTGCGGGGGCAGCGGCGATGGCCGTGCAGGCCAGCGCGAGGGCGACGACGCCATATGCGCCGCGGGTGCCGACGATGTCGGCCATGACGCCACCGAGGGCGGCGCCGGCGGCGAGGCCGGTCATGACGAGTGTGCGACCGGCGATGCCGGCAAGCGCCTGCAGCGACTGCGGCACACGGCGGGCACGGGCACCCATGAGAGTGGCCGCGCACACGGCATTGGCCAGCATGAGCGGTGCGTAAGCGAGGGCTGCTCCGAGCACGCCCGGGATCACCGCCATCGCGACGGCCGGGACGACATAGGCGGCGCATGCGAGCACGACGATCGTCTCGTCTGCGTGACGCCGGTCGAGGCGGGTGATGATGGGGGTCGCGAGCATCATGCAGGCGACTCCTGCGCCCAGCACGGCCGCCAACGCCGCACCGCTCACGTGCAGGTCGTTGCGCAGGTGCGGCACGGCCAGACTGATAGCTGCCCCCGAGGCGAGGCTCCAGCAGATCGCCGTGATGGTGATCGCACGCAGGTTGCGTGAGAGAAAGAGGAAGGCAAGGCCGTGTCGCACGCCCGGTCGCGGGCCAGTTGACGCGGCAATCTCGTCGAGATGCGCCGAAGCGGTGCCGGCGGCGACCGCTGCGAGCGCCATGGCACCGGCCACCATCCACATGGCGTCGCCAGCACCAAGGACCAGCGCGAGTCCAGCAAGGGCAGGGCCACCGAAATAGCCGAGGTTGAAGGCCTGCGCGAGTGCGGCCTGCGCGGGCATGATCTCCTCGCGCGGTGCCACGGTGACCAGCGCACCGAACATGGCGGCGTCCACGAACACCCGCACGGATCCGATGAGGAAAGCGCCGGCATAGAGCACCCAGATGCCGGGGACCCCGGTGCCCAGGACCACCGCGAGGATTGCGGCCACGAGGACGCCCAGCGTGAGCGCACCTCCCATCAGCGGCCGACGCGCCATGCGGTCACCGGCGATGCCCGCGGGAACCGCCAGCAAGAGGAACGGCACGAAGGTGATGGCGAAGCCGACGGCCGCCTGCGACATCGACCCGCCATTCTCAAGGATGAGCCAAGGAATGATGACGGTCATCATCCCCTGGGCGAGCGCGTGCATCGCCTGCGTCAGCAGCAGGGCGCGGCCATCGCGGCTCCGGAGCAGTGGGTTTCGGCGATCGGTGCGCATGCAGGGACGACGGTAAAGCGACACGCGACGGCCGTCAATATGTGCCGGGGCGCACGAAGTCGAGCGCAAGGAGGCACTCGGGGAGGGGCTGCGATGGGGTGAGAATTGTTATGAACAGGCGAGAGTCGTGGTTTGTGACGACGCGCACGATGTGCCCGAATCGCGTGAGGGCAATCGTGAAGAAGATGTGAGAATCAGGTGCGATTCGAGTCTGTCGTGCGCTTCGTGGCACCCGAAGCGGCGGTTGACGCGGCCGCGCCGCCCGCCGCGCTCGCACCCGTTCGCGGGCGCCTGCGGTCGCTCGTGACCACCACGCGGCACGGGGCGTGGTGCAACACGTAGTCGACGGTGCGACCGAAGAGGCGATCGCCCACGCGTCGGCGCGCCGCGACGCCCATCATGATCACCTCGGCGTCCGTGGCCCGTGCCTCGTCCACGATGGCGCGCCCGGCTTGACGCCCGCGCACCGTTCGCGTCACCACGATGGCCCCATACTCCTCGGCGATCGCCCGTGCATGCGCCAGCAATTCCTCGGCGGCGCGCTCCTCGCGGGGCATGCTGGCCTCGAGCGGCAGCTCCATCGGTACCTCCACCACGTTGATCACCGCGATGCGTACGTTGGCATCCGCGGCCAACTTGCCAGCGGTCACCATCATCTCCTCAGACGCCTCGGTGGCCACGATCGGCACGAGGATGTTGGTGTACGCAATGTCCACCTCGGCGACGGGTGCAGTGCGCTCGAGCGTCACCGTTTGCGTCCATGGCTCCCTGATGTGGCGTCGGTACGCGATGTACATGGCGAAGCCGAGCACCATCCAAGCGAGGCCCACCCAGCGCGCGTCGGGGCGCAGGATGATGACGGCGACGAGGGCGCCACCGGTGCCGAGGACCCCGAAGATTGCGAACAGGGGAATGCTGCGATCGTGCCAACTGAAATTGGGCTTGCCTCGCCACGGACGCCTCGCCTCGGGCGCCTTCCATCGCATCCAGATCACCGCGAGGTGGGCGATGCTGAATGAGAGCATCGCGCCGAATGCGTACAGGTTCGCCAGGAAGTCGGCCTTGCCCGGAATCATCACCAGGGCGGCGATCGCGCAGAACAGGAAGATGGCCACGTAAGGCGTCTTGAACCGCGGGTGCAGGCGGCGCATGACCGCTGGCAACTGGCGGTAGTGCCCCATTGAATAGGTCAGGCGCGACACGCCCATGATCCCGGCATTGGTGGCGATGATCAGGATGGTGGCGGCCAGCACCCCCACGAACCCGCGTAAGAGGTCGAGCGGCACGCCCGACAGGCCGAACTGGTCGATGATGCCGAGGATCGGGTCACCGGCATATGTGGTGCCGAGCTCGGTGGCGTAGGTGCCGTCGGCCATCTTCTCGACGGGCAGGGCCGACAGCGCCACGGCCGGGATGAGGGCGTACATCACCAGCACCGTCAGCGCGGTTGCCCGGATAGAGGCCGGGATCGTGCGTTCGGGAATCTGCGCCTCTTCGGCCATATTCGAGACGGTCTCGATGCCGGTGTAGGCGATCATCGCGAGGGTGACGCCGATGATGACGTCGGTCCACGAGGGGGCGATGCCCCATACGATGTTGTCCCAGAGGGTGGTGGGCGAGAACAGCACGAACACACCCACGACCACCAGAATCAACTGTGCGCTCACGTCGAGCACCGCCATCCCGATGTTGAGTCTGGCGGCCTCCTTCATGCCCACCGTGTTGACAACCGCCAGCAGCATCACCACGGCGATGCCCACGATGATGTCCCACGGGTTGTCGCCCAGTGGCGCCCAGAACACGCCGAGGTAGTGCGGCACGAAGAACGCCGAGATTGCGATGGTGATGATGTAAGTGAGCATCTGGGCCCAAGCGGCCCCGAAGGCGGTGCCCTCGTTGAATGCATGGCGCGCGAATGACGACGAGCCCCCGGCTTCGGGGAACATCGCTGTGCCCTCGGAGTACGACACGGCAGTCGCTGCGAAGATGAGGCCCGCGAAAATGAATACCAGGGGGGTGAGCCCGAGGGCATACGCCGCAACGAGGCCCAGCGCGTAATAGATGGATGAGCCGACGTTGCCGTACGCCGTTGCCCACAGGCCGGGAGTACCCACGACGCGCTCGAGGCGTTCCTGCCGTCGCCGGCGAATCGCCATGCGCTATGCCCGCAGTCGCGTCATGAAGGCGAGATCGTACCTGCGCCCGCGCCCCGGCGCGCGTAGCCGCGCCGTGCGGTTGCCTTTTATGAGGGCGTGTTGGGCCTCGAGATGAGCCAGCGTGCGGGTAATGACTGGGCGCAGTTCACCGTCGGGAATACCGAGATCGGTCTGTTCGGCGAGTTGGCCACGCCGCCGCACCAGAGTGGTGCCCTGTCACTGGAGTTTTACGACCCCGACGGCAACAAACCGGTCGTGATTCAGGTTCCAAACTCGGTCAGCGAGGCGGGCGGAATGGCGCGGCGGGCCGCGGCCACCGCGGCGGCGAACCGCTCCGGGTCGGCCACGGCCACCACTATCCGCTGGGTATCCCAGTGCGCCGGTGCGTGCACCGAGATCTTTCGCGTCAACTCGATGAGCATCGCCGAACCCGGGGTGGGCACGAACGCCACGAGACCCTTGCCGATGCGCACGCCGTAGCCGCCCCACCATGGCCACCGGTACCCTTGGATGCGCGCGATGGCCTCAAGGGGAATCGCCGCATGCCCCAGCCACCCCATCTGAATGAACACCTGATGGTCGTCCACCACGGCCTCCATGCGGTCCGGGCGGTTCAGCAGCAGAATGTCCGACCAGCGCGCGGTGCGCAGCGGGAATGTCGTGCTCATTTGCGGATGGTGACCGACGTGGCCGCGGTGCCCATGCCCCGCACTGACGACAGCAGCACTCGCACCTGGTACGTGGTGCCCTTGCGAAGCCGGGTGGGAAGTGCAACACGCAGCGTGCGCGTGCCCGCCGCCACGCGCGCCTGCCGGGCGGCGATGACGCGGAACGACGACAGGTGCCTTGCCCCCGGGACACGCTGGCGCACCTCCGCGCGCGCCACGCCGCCGATGCCGATGCGAAACCGAACACGGGCGGTGCGGCCGGTGATGGTCACGCGGATGCCCTGCGGACGCACGCTCGACGACGACCGCCCACGCGCCGGCCAGTCTTTGCGGATGGTGACCGACGTGGCCGCGGTGCCCATGCCCCGCGCTGACGACAGCAGTACTCGCACCTGGTACGTGGTGCCCTTACGAAGCCAGGGGGGAAGTACAACACGCAGCGTGCGCGTACCCGCCGCCACGCGCGCCTGGCGGGCGGCGATGACGCGGAACGACGACAGGTGCCTTGCCCCCGGGACACGCTGGCGCACCTCCGCGCGCGCCACGCCGCCGATGCCGATGCGGAACCGAACACGGGCGGTGCGGCCGGTGATGGTCACGCGGATGCCCTGCGGACGCACGCCCGCCGATGACCGCCCACGCGCCGCCCAGTTGCGGTTGGTCGCCACGGTCGCCGTGCTCGCCAGCCCGACGTCGTCGCGGGCCGTCACGCCAACCGACGCGGCCCCGATCGCCTGGGTCAACGTCATCGCGAAGGTTCCATCATCTGCCACCTTGGCCCGCCGCCCTGCGATGGCAACGTCCATTACGCCGGAGGCGTCCGTGGCGCGACCGGAGACCACCACCTTCGCGCCAGACGGCGCACTGGTGACGACGAGTGATGGTGGCGTGGTGTCACCGCCACCGATCTGCGTGGCGAAGACATCACGCACGGCGTTGGTGTCGCCCGACACGGGGGAGGGCAGTCCGATGCCCAGAGTGCCGTCGGAGTAGACGAATGCGGAGACTGCACCGTTCCCCGAGAGCGTGGCGCGCGTGGCGTCGGCACCCAGCGCGACTCCGGCCGCGGACTGCGCGGTGCGCGTGAGGCTCTCGGTCGCGAGGGTGCGCACCCACGTGGCCACCGGTGTTGCCGCGTCGGCGAATGCCACGCGCTGACCGTCATAGGCAATGGCGGGGCGTCCGGTGGTGGCCGTGGCAGATGCGCGGGTCGTCGTGCTCGTCGGCAAGTCGCGCACGTAGACGTCATCCGCGGCGTTGTCATCACCCGCAGCCATGGCCGCGGCGGTTACGAACGCAACGCGTGTACCGTCGCCGGACAGCGCGGGCAGACTCGCGCCCTGGTCGTCGAACTGGTTCGTCGCGGGCACGCTGGCAACCGTGATGGCCCGGGTCGCCAGGCGCACGACGTACACGTCCGCCTGCCCGTCGGTGTCTTCCGGCGTGATCACGCCGGCCGCTGCGGTGCCCTCGAAGGCGACGGCGCGGCCGTCGGCCGAGATGGACGGGCGCCCGGTGGCCTCGGGCGACTGGGTGCCGCTCGCGGTGCGGCTGACCAGCGTGAGGGTTTTGGCCCGCAGGTCGGCCACGTACACGTCGGGCACGCCGTTGTGGTCATCAGGGGTGAGCGCTTCGGTGCCCGAGGTGAAGGCCACGCGTGCGCCATCGGCCGAGATGGAGGGCTCGCCCGTTACCCCTCGGGACGGCTGGTTGCCCGATGCATCCCGCGAGACGATGACGATGGCTCCGCTCAGGAGGTCCTTGCGGAACACGTCCCGCCCGCCTGCGTTGGTGTCGCCGGGTAGCAGTGACGCGGCAGTGGACGAGAAGGTGACGTAGCGGCCGTCAAACGACGAGCCGTACGGCGCGGAGAGCCGATCGGGGTCGTCATCCACATCTGATGCCGCCGCGCCGCCAGCGGCGGATGATGAGGCGAGGGTCACGTGGCCGGTGCCGAGGTCGCGTGAGAAGAGTTGCCGAATGTTGCCGGTCGCGACGTCGCTGAACACCCCGGCGGACGTAAAGAGCGCGCGCGTGCCATCGGCGGAGATGATCGGGCCATCGGCCGCTTCGGCGAGCTGGGCGCCGGCACTCGTCAGGCTCAGGCGTGCCACGTCGCCGAGGGCTCCGACCGCCGTCGGCACGGCGATGGCGGCGCCGAGGGCGATCGCGAGGGAAATGCGGATCGGCATGAGCGTTGAGGGTAGTCGTGGTCCCGGTTGCAACAGTTTGGGATGTGCTGCAACGACACAATCCGGCATGGTGCCCGGCCTGTGGGCTTAGATACGCGGGTGCTTCGACAACGCTCACTTCTGATGGCAATCGTGATGACGGCGGTCTCAGCGGCATCGGCCCTCGGTCTGCCGTTGGTGGCCATCGACCCCGGCCATGGGGGCGCCGACAGCGGCGCTGTGGGGGAGCTCCCCCTGGGAACCGTCACGGCGTTGCCGCCCCGGGCGGACGTCCTCGGCAACCCTCTGTTGTTCGAGAAGGACGTCAACCTCGACGTCGCCCAGCGGCTCAACGGATTCCTGCAGGGTCATGGGTTTCCCACGGTGATGACGCGCAACACGGACAACGCGGCCGGTGACGTGCCGTACACGACCCAGGGCGTAGACCTGAAGGCGCGTACCGACATCGCCAATGCGCAGGCCGCCAACCTGTTCGTCTCCATCCACCAGAACAGTGTGAAGAAAATTGGGATATGGCGGTTCGCGTCGGGCACCGAGACCTATGTGCACCCCACCGCGACCGCGGTATCCCGCGCAGTGGCTCTCGCCGTGCAACAGGCGCTCGTGGCACGCTTGCTGCTGCCCGACCGCACCGTGAAGGACGCCAACTTCTTTGTGCTGCGCAACAGTCTGATGCCGGCGATCCTCGTGGAGGGTGCATTTATCTCGAATCCCACCATCGATGCCGTGCAACTCGCCAATCCGGACATCCGTCAGGCGATGGCCGAGGGCATCGGCACCGGCATTATCAATGTGGCGCCCCTTCTTGGCGATGGCGTTGGGGCGCCACCGGCCGCGCCCGTGCCCACAGCCATCAAACTCGCTCGCTCGGGCCGCTCTGGAACCGCCCGCGCAGGCATCAATCCCAAGCGAGGTGACCTGTGGGTGGCCACGGTCACCGATGGGGCGGGCGCGCCCATCGCCGGGATCCCGCTTACGGCGCGTCTGCCCAACGGCAAGGGCGTCCGGGTGAGCACGCGTTCCGACGGCAAGGCCCTCTTGGCTGTTCCGCGTCGCCGGGGTTCGCTCGCCGTGGCGGTTGCGCTGCCGGGTATCAAGCTGTACACACGCGGCAAGGTGCCCACCCGCATCGCCTAGCGGGGGTCGGGCACGGCACGTCGTTCCGTGGCCATGCGCGGGGATGCCCCGACCGTGTGTGCCCGGACCCTGCCGTCGGGGGCTGGACGTAATCTGTGTCGTAATGGTAGATCCCCTTCTGATGGCTTCCGGCCCCGCAATCGCATCTGCGGCGCCCTCGCCGGGATCGGAGGCATCGTCCACCGCCGGGGATCGGCTGCACGCGCTCATCGCGCGGCGGGGCGAGCCGGTTCTCGCCAGCGAGGCGGTGGCATGGGTGCTGGGCATCGAGGCCTGCCCGCGCGACGTCGCAGGCCGCCTCGTGGACGCCATTGTTGATGGCGATCCGCGACTCAGGTGGAATCCAGACGGCGCGGTGGTGGTGCGTACACCCACAGCAATCGCCATTCCCTCGGTGCACGAGGCGACCCTGTGCATCGTGGATCTCGAGACCACCGGTGGGTCGCCGGGTACGTCGCGCATCACCGAGATCGGCGCGGTGCGCGTGCGGGGACTCCAGGTGGTGGACACGTTCTCCACGCTCGTGAATCCGGAGCGTCCAATCCCACCGCACATCACGGCGATTACCGGAATCGACGACACCATGGTGCGGTGCGCGCCGAGTATCGAGGATGCGCTGCGGCGGTTCATCGAGTTCGCGGGCAGCGACGTGCTGGTAGCCCACAATGCGCCGTTTGATCTGCGATTCCTCAACTACGAGCGTCGGCGCCTCATGGGCGACTACTTCCCGAACCCGTGGCTCGACACGCTGGTCTTGGCACGACGCCTGCTGGGATCGAGCGTGCAGCGGCACGACCTGGCCACGCTGGCTCACTGGGCTGATGCCGCAACCGCGCCGTGCCACCGCGCCCTCGCCGACGCCCAAGCCACAGCGGCGGTGCTGGCACGCCTGATTGATCTGATGGGCGACGGCACCGATACACGCCTAGACCACGCTATTGCCATGGGTCAGCCGGGCGGTCCCAAGATGGCCCACAAGGTCGCACTGGCCGAGGACCTGCCTGCGGTCATCGGCGTGTACCTGATGCGGGACGTGCACGGGCGCGTGGTGCGCGTGGGCAGCGCTTCCAACATCCGCCGACGGGTGCGTGGCTACTTCTCCGCGGCCAAAGACCAGGGTGGGTTGTTGAACCGCGCCATCGAGGCGGTTGACCGTGTGGACTACGAGGTGACTGGATCCGAGTTCGAGGCGGATCTGCGGGCGCATCGGCTCATTGCCGAGCTGACCCCCACCTGTAACCGACCGATCGTTGGTGCCCGGTCGCGCCGTTACGTGCGGCTCAGCGAGGGCGACGGCGACGTGCGCGTGACGGCGGTCGCCCGGGCCTCGCGGACTGGCGAGTGTTACGGCCCCCTTGGCGCGGAGCGATCGGCCCGGCTGGCGAGTGAAGCCCTGCAGGTATTGCTTCCGCTTGCACAAGGATCTGGGGAGTCACCCACGTTGGCCTGCAGGCGTGTCCTGGGTGACGACCCGATTGCGGCAGCCGAAGAGATGGCGCTGCTCATCGAGCGCGCCGCGCGGGCAGGCATTCTGGACGGCGGTGCTCACGCCGAGGCGATTGAGGCACTGGTGGGTGTGGTGACGGAAATGGCCTCGCTGGCGCGCGCCCGTGGCGCGCGCTGCGTATTGGTGGAGCCCGGGGTGCGCACCGATGAGGTCGTGGCGTTCGCCGTGCGCGATGGGCGGGTGGTCGCCCGCGTTGAGGTGCACGCACGTGGTGAGGCGGGCGCAGCGCACCGCATCATGGCCGCGCTGGGTGCTCCCATGGTCGACCGCCTGATACCCGCGGCATCGCTTGAGGAGATAACGCTGGTGCGCCGCCGGGTGGATTCCCGCGTGGGTCACCCGGCGCTCATTCCCGCGCCCACGCGCACGGGGGCCCTCATGGATGCGCTGCGCCGTGCCCGGGCGGCGGTACTCTCCGGCTCAACGGAGTGCGGTCGGGATATCGTGGCTGCGGCGTGAGCCGCACCACACCTGATTCCCGCGCCGTCGGCGCCCTTCTACGCTGGTACGCCCGCGAAGGGCACGATTTTCCTTGGCGCCGAACGCGGGACCGATGGGCTGTGTTGGTGTCCGAGGTCATGCTCCAGAGCACCCAGGTGTCGCGGGTGGTTCTCTATTACGAGGCGTGGATGGCACGGTGGCCCACGGCAGAGGCTCTGGCCGGCGCCCCCCTCGGCGACGTGCTCGCGCAGTGGCAGGGGCTCGGCTACCCGCGCCGTGCGGGCAACCTGCACAAGGCTTCGGCAGTGATCGCCACACAGGGGTGGCCCCAGCCTGACCAGTTCACCACGCTGCCCGGCGTAGGCAACTACACCGCCGCCGCGCTGCGATGCTTCGCCGACGGTGACGCCGTGCTGCCCGAAGACGTCAATGTGCGCCGCATCATCGCTCGCCGGTTCCCCGAGGGCTGGCCCGGCACGCCGCGGGGACGGGGATGGGACGTGGGGCAAGCCCTGATGGATCTTGGTCGCGAGGTGTGTAGCGCGCGCGCGCCGCGGTGCGACGACGGCTGTCCCGTGCGTCGTGGCTGCCCCGCGGCCGATGCCGGCGTGGTGCAGGAGGTCACGCCACGCGGACGGCGTCAGTCCCCATACGAGGGATCCCTGCGGCAGCGTCGTGGCACCTTGCTGCGCGCACTGGCCGAGCGCGGTCGGGCGTCGGTGTCGCTCGATCCCGAGGCGGCCGTGAGCCTGCTGGACGACGGGCTGGCGGAGCGTCGGGGCCGATCGCTAGTGCCCGTGGGCGCGTGCGCGCGATGACAGGACGCCGCTCGCCGATCATCGTGGTGGCCGCCGTCATCGAGCGGGGCGGATGGATTCTCATCACGCAGCGGCCCGCGACATCGGGGCACGCCGGGCGCTGGGAGTTCCCGGGCGGCAAGCGCGAGCCGGGCGAGCGAGATGTGCAGGCCCTTCGCCGGGAATTGCGCGAGGAACTTGGCATCGAGATCACCGATCCGCGGATGATTTGGCGTGCGGACGCCGGACCCTTAAGGCTGCGATTTTACCAGTGCGGCTACCCGCCGCTGCAGCGCCCACGCGCGCTCGTCAGCCCCCAGTTCCGGTGGGTGCGGCGCGAGGATCTTCCCTTGTACGACTTCCCGCCCGCCGATGAGGGGCTGGTTACGGCCCTTGCCGCGAATGACATGGGGCGACGCCGTCGACGCCGCCGCCGCCGCCGGGTACCATCCGGGGCGTAACTAGGGAGGCGTTGATGGCGAAGGCCAAGCGGGCACGCCGGAGCAGTTTCCGGACGATGGACGGCGGCGACGACGTGTTGTCGCGTCTCGACGCCATCACGGCACTCGAGGCCGTCGAAGAGGAGGCCCGGGGCGATCAGGCCGTCGCCGAGGGCACCACCGAGATCGCCCCAGAGTCCGCCCCCCGCTAGCTGTCGTGCCTACAGAGGTTGCGAACGCACCCTGGTGATCGGAGCCTTCCCCGCGAGAGCGGCGTGTGCTCCTTCTTCAGTAGCTCAGCGACCCACGTAACCCGCAGGAGCGCCCCTTTTGGGAACTGCCGTGCCCCGCCGTCAATTGCGATTGTGGGAGTAGCCTCGGCCCTCGTGAGCGCGAACGCCTCCATCCGCCAGGCATGGCAACAGTTCCAGCGCCCCGGGGTGTTCATCCCCGGCATCGTTGTGCTGACGACGACCGGCCTGTGGCTCGACTCGCTGGCGGGTCTCGGCCTGCAACTGGTGTTGTCCGCCATTGCGTGGGCGGTGCTGCTGATCGCCTGCGTGGCGCTCTCGCCGCTCGATCGTTGCCGCGTCGCGGTGGTCGTGGTGGTGGCGACAGCGGCTGAGGTTGCGTGCTCGCTCATCTGGGGTATCTACGACTACCGCCTCGGCAACCTGCCGCTCTTCGTGCCGGCCGGCCATGGGCTGGTGTACCTCGTGGGGTACCGCTTCTCGCAGACGCGGCTCGCCAACGCCCACCACGCCGCGGTGCGTGCCGCGGCCATCGTCGGAGTTGGCACCTGGGCGACGCTCGGCCTGTCGGGCGTGCTCGGGCGCATAGATGTGGCCGGGGCCATCGCCAGCGCCGTGCTCATCGTTTTCCTCCTGCGCGGGCGTGCTCCCGAGCTGTATGCCGGTGTCTTCTTCTTTGTGGCATTCCTCGAGATTTGGGGCACGTGGGTGGGCACCTGGCGCTGGCATGAGTACATCCCGGGTCTTGGCCTGATGAACGGCAACCCGCCGAGCGGTGCCGCCGCCGGATACGTGCTGTTCGACATCGCCGCACTGGCACTGGCGCCGGGCCTGCTGGCGGTCTGGTGGCGCCTCACCGGGGGTGCCCCTCGCGTGGAGGACTCCCCCGTGACGCATGAGGTGGACCGGTGAGCGAGTCGCAGCCCCTGGGGTATCGCCCCGCTGGGCACCCCCTGTTCTCGGGCGACGTTGACGTGCCTCCCGCACCCAACGTGGAGGGGACGGTGCTGGCCGGACTGCTCGACCGCGCACTGCGGATTGCGAATGAGGGGTCGCCCGTTCAGGCGGTGGTTGACCTCGCGGTGCACGCCTGGATGGAAGGGCACATTGACGGCGAGGACCGCTGTGTGGGATGCGATGGGGCCTGCGGGTTCCCGCGCGGTGCTGAGCGACCAGACGCAATTGTCGCGGCGTGTCTCGGGGCGCGCCGCCCCGGAGCCGTACCGGGTCTCTCCGCACCCGGCCCCGTGCCGCCATTCCCGCATCCCGCTGACCCGGTGCTCGTGGCGATTGTCATCGGGGCGCTTGGGCTACTGGGCGAGGGGCGCCCGGCAGATCGCCTGCTGCCCATGGTGGCCGCCCGGGCGTGGGCCGAGGGGCATGTGGAGGGCGAGGATCGCTGCCCGGGGTGCGAGTGGCGTGGTGGACTGCCGCGGGGTGCCGATCGCGACGCCGTTGCCCGTGGCGACGTGCCGCCGGGGGCCGGGTAGGGTGTCGCCGTTGCGCGTTGGGGTGGTGGGAGCTGGGCTGATGGGCGCGGGCATGATCCGCAACCTCGCCGCAGCCGGCCACGTGGTGCGGGTGTATGCACGCACGCCCTCGCGCGCGGATGGTCTGCCCGCCGAAGTGGTGCCGGATGTCGTTCGCGCGGCCGACGGCGTGGATGTGCTGCTGCTGTCGGTGACAGATTCCGATGATGTGCTTGAGGTGGTGGCTGCCGCGATGACCGCAGACACACCGCCACCCATCATCTGTGACACCTCGACGATTGCCCCGAGGGCCGCGCGCGAGGCGGCGGCCATCGCATCTGCTGGGGGGTGTGAATACCTCGACTGCCCAGTGAGCGGCGGTCCGCCGGGCGCCGAGGCGGGAACCCTCGCGGTCATGTGCGGCGGAAGCGATGGCGGCGTTGCCGCCGCCGCCATCGTGCTCGATGTCATCGGAGACCCGGCCAAGCGGGTGCATTGCGGCCCCGTGGGGTCCGGCCTCGTGGTCAAGTTGGTGAACAACCTGCTGGTGGCCGTCATCTCGGCAGGGACCGCCGAGGCATTCGGCATCGGTCAGCGTGCGGGTGTGGACCCCGAGGTGCTGGTACGCGCGGTGCAGGCCTCATCTGGCGACTCGTGGCAGTTACGCCATCTGTTTCCGCGGGTGCCTGTGGGCGACCACCGTCCAGGTTTTCGTACCCGTGACCTGCGCAAGGATCTGGGCCACGTCCGCGACCTTGCCGGCACGCCCTTCGCCATCGGCGATGCCGCCGCTGGCTTGTTCGAACACGTGGACGACGCACTCGACTACGGCGCTGTGGCGCGCCTGCTGATGGACCTACCGGAGGCACCCCCATGATCACCCTGTTCCAAATCACCGGGTCGTCGTCGTTCGCGGTGCGCTGCGCGCTCGAGTGCGCAGGTGCCGACTACGACGTGGTCAACGTGCACCCCAAGCGGCGTGCGGAGGCCACCGGGTTCGCCGCCGCCAACCCGCTCATGCGGGTGCCCGCCCTCACCGAGGGCGACGTCGCCATCGCGGAGACCGGCGCCGTGCTGCTGTGGATCGCCGAGCGGTTCCCGGAGGCCGGGCTGTCGCCCGTCCACGGAACCGCGGCATTTGCCGACCACCTACGCTGGACCACGTGGTGCGCCAACACCCTGCACCATGGCTGGTTTCTCGTGATGGTTCCCGACGCGATCACGCCAGAGGCGTCCGTGTGGCCGTCCATTGAGGCACGTGCCCGTGAGGTCATGACGCGCAACGGCACGCACGTGGAGGCGTGGCTGGCCGACCATGAGTGGCTCGCCGGCGAGCGCCCGGGGGTGAGCGACATCTATCTGTACATGCTCGTGGGGTGGGGCAGTTACTGCGAGGACCTGCCGCTGGGCGGGGCCAACCTCGCCGACCTGTGCGCCCGCGTGGGGGCCCTGCCCGGGGTTGTGCGGGCACGGGAACTCGACGACCTCGACGAGCGCCTCATCCGATTCCACCCCGAGCTGCGGGGCGACCAGCCCATCTAGTCGTCGGCCCGCACGATCTCGACCCATTGCTAGGATCGAGCATGTGATGCGCATCCCGCTGGCACTCGGCGTCCTCGCCGCGGTGGCCATCCCGACCGTGGCGCTCGGCGTTGGCGGCCCACCCGTTCCCAAGGCGGATGCTTGGCTGGTGGCCAACGGTGCCACCGGCGAGATCTTGGCGTCGCGCAATCTCGACACGCCCCGGCCGATGGCCAGCACCACCAAGATGATGACGGCGCTCGTGGCAGTTGACAGTGGCAACCTCGATCGCATGATCACGGTGCCGTCGGCTGCAGTTGCGGCCGCGGTGGGTGGGTCGTCTGCCGGTCTGAAGTCTGGAGAGCGGTTGCCACTGCGCGAGTTGCTGGGCGCCCTCCTCGTGCAGAGCGGCAATGATGCGGCCGTCGCCGTGGCCTACGGGGTCGCCGGCTCCGAGTCGGTCTTCGTGGACCGGATGAATCAGAAGGCGAAGGAGATGGGGCTGAGCGACACCCATTTCGTCAACCCGCACGGCCTCGACGCTCCGGGTCACCAGTCGTCGGCCAGAGATCTGCTGGTCATGGGTCGGGCGGTGATGAAACAGCCCGTGCTGCGCAGCATCGTGGGGCGGCGTACCTTCACCCTGCGAGGTCCCAACGGGCCGCGTACGCTCCGGTCTGAGAATGACCTACTGGGGATCATGCCTGCCGCCGACGGCGTGAAGACAGGGCACACCGATGATGCGGGCTACGTCCAAGTGGCGCACGCCACTGACCCCACCACTGGCGTGGGTCTGCTCGCGGTGGTGATGGGCGAGCCAACGCGCCAGCAGCGGGCGCTTGACGAGCGCGCCCTGCTCACCTGGGGCTTCTCCAACTACGCCAAACCCACCCTGGTCTCGAGGGGCGTCGCCGTGGTGCAGGTGCCCGTGCAGGGGGCACCTGGTACCACGGTGGGCCTTGGTCCGGCATCCGCCGTGGTGGCCACGGTGCGCGTAGGGCAGCCCATCCGCCTGCGCGTGACCGCGCCGTCACAACTTAGGGCGCCACTGCCCGCCGGTGCGCGGGTGGGCATGGTGGCCGTGATGCAGGGCACATCGGTGATTGCCCGTGCCGCCCTGGTGACACCCGTGCCTATCGGGGCACCGCGTTTCATGGACGGCGTTCGCTCGGCGTTCGAGGGAATAGGGTCCGTCTTCTCATGATCCTGACAGTCACCCTCAACGCCGCCCTCGACCGCACGGTGATCGTCCCGAACTTCCTGATCGGGCGCCACCACCGTGCCAGCGACGCGCTCACCATGCCAGGCGGCAAGGGCGTGAACATCGCCCGGGCGCTCGGCAAGCTGGGCCAGCCGGTCATCGCAACCGGTCTCGCCGGTGGGCGAACGGGCACGGCCATCATCGAGCAGCTCACGGCCGAGGGCATCCTCAACGACTTCGTGCGTATCGGTGATGAGTCGCGTACCTCGACCGCGGTGGTGGATCCCACCACAAATCAGCAGACCGAGATCAACGAGTACGGCCCCACGGTGACGGAGGCCGAACTCTCGGTGCTCACCGACAAGCTGGGCTACCTCTCGCGTGGTGCCGACATCGTGGTGCTGGCCGGATCGCTGCCGCGCGACGTGCCCGCTGACTACTACGCCCAGCTCGCGCACGATCTTGCACGACCCGGTCTGCGCATCGTGGTGGACGCGCCGGGTCCCGCGTTGCGCGGCGCCCTGCCCGCAGAGCCATGGCTGGTGAGCCCCAACGTTCGCGAGGCCGAGGACGTGGTGGGCAACGAGTTCGCCGACGATGAGGATGCCGCGCTCGGTGCCAACGCCCTGTGCGGCATGGGTGCGGGAAACGCGCTGGTGCACGACGAGCGCGGCTGCGTCGCGAGCCTCAATGGCAATGGCGAGCGCCGCACGCTGCTGGCGCGTATGGACGTCATGCCCGACGTGGTCAGCACCGTCGGGTCTGGTGACGCGTTCCTCGCGGGTTTCCTGTCTGGTGTGTATGCGGGGGGATCGCCAGAGGACGCACTGCGCCAGGCCGTGGCATCTGGCGCGGCCAGTACGCAGTTGCTGGGCGCCGGTGTGCTCGATCCCGGGGACGTGGCGGCCATCGCGCGCCAAGTCGTCATCGAGGACGTCACCGCGGGATCCTGAGGGGCTTCTGTGGCGTGACCCCACAGGCCCCCGCCTCATCCGTACGGGGCTGGTAAGTTGGCCTCTCGCACGACGGACGAGGGGAAATCGGGTGGAGATCGAGATCGGCCGTGGCAAGCGGGGTCGTCGGGCGTACGGCTTGGACGACATCGCCATCGTCCCCAGCCGCCGCACGCGTGACCCAGAGGACGTTGACCTGTCATGGCAGCTGGGGCCCCACAAGTTCGAAATGCCCTTGCTCGCATCCGCCATGGACGGCGTGGTGAACCCGGCGATTGCGATACAGCTCGGCCAACTCGGCGGCCTCGGGGTACTCAACCTTGAGGGCATCCAGAGTCGGTATGAGAACCCGGACGCCGAATTGCAGAAGATCGCTGAGTTCCCGCCCGACCAAGCCACCCGTGGTCTGCAGGACATCTATCGGGCGCGCGAGGTCAGCGTGGATCTGATGGTGCAACGCATCAAGGAGATCAAGGCCTCCGGCGTACTCACCGCGGGTGCGCTCACGCCGCAACACGTGGAGCAGTTCATCGGGCCGGCGCTCGACGCCGGCCTCGATATCCTCGTGATTCAGGGCACCGTCGTGTCGGCTGAACACGTATCGTCGTTGGTAAAGCCGCTCAACCTCAAGCAGTTCATCGCCGATCTGGCCGTGCCCGTCATCGTCGGCGGCTGTGCGTCGTACTCAACGGCCCTGCACCTCATGCGCACCGGCGCGGTGGGTGTGTTGGTGGGAGTGGGTCCGGGCTCGGCCTGCACGACGCGTCAGGTCATCGGCGTCGGCGTGCCGCAGGCCACGGCCATCGCCGACGCCGCAGGTGCCCGCATGCAGCACGTGCTCGAGACCGGCCAGTACGTCAACGTCATCGCCGACGGCGGCATGGCCTATGGCGGCGACCTGGCCAAGGCCATCGCCTGCGGAGCCGACGCCTGCATGGTGGGCTCCCCACTTGCCAAGGCCACCGAGGCACCGGGTCACGGGAGCCACTGGGGCATGGCCACGTTCCACCCCGAATTGCCCCGTGGCACTCGGGTGCGCACCACGGCGATCGGCACCCTTAAGGAGATCCTCCTGGGCCCCGCGCACGAGAACGACGGTTCGCTCAACCTCATCGGTGGCCTGCGCAATGCTCTGGCCACCTGCGGCTATGAGTCAATTCAGAGTTTCCAGAAGTGCGAGGTGATGATCGCACCGGCGCTCAAGACCGAGGGCAAGAAGTTGCAGCACGCGCAGTCCGTCGGCATGGGCTAACGGTGGCTGCCACGCTCGCCCCCGAGGTCGTCGCCCAAGCTCGCGGGGGCGTGCTGGTTGTCGACTTCGGCGCGCAGTACAGCCAGCTCATCGCGCGCCGAGTCCGCGAGTGCCGGGTGTTCTCGGCCATCGTTCCCCACGATGTTGACCCCGACGAGGTGGTGCGTATCGCCCCCGGCGGCATCATCCTGTCAGGCGGTCCCGCCTCGGTATACGAGGACGACGCCCCTGCGCTCGACGGTCGCCTGCTCGAACTGGGCATTCCCGTTCTGGGTATCTGTTACGGCATGCAGGCACTGGCGCAGGCCCTTGGCGGCGTGGTCACCAACACCGGCACGGGTGAATTCGGCCGCACGGACATTCGCGTGCACTCCCGCGATGGGCTGTTCCGCGACCTGCCGGCGGACACTTGCTGGATGAGCCACCGCGACGCGGTGACCACCGCTCCCGATGGGTTCACGGTTACCGCGGAGACTCCGGGTGCGCCGGTGGCCGCAATGGAGGACATGGCCAACCGCCGGTTCGGTGTGCAGTTTCACCCCGAGGTCATTCACACACCATTTGGTACCGACCTGCTGAAGGCATTCCTGTTTGACGCCTGCGACATCGCGCCCACATGGACGCCCGCGAACGTCATTGACGACCAAGTGGCGCGCATCCGCGAGCAGATGGGCGACCAGCGCGCCATCTGCGGTCTGTCGGGCGGGGTGGACAGCGCTGTGGCCGCCCTGCTGGTGCACCGGGCAATTGGTGACCGCCTCACATGCGTGTTCGTTGACCACGGCATGCTCCGCACGAACGAGGGCGAGCAGGTGGAGGAGGCGTTCGGTAAGCACTTCAAGGTGCCGCTCATCCACGTGCGGGCCGAGAAGGAGTTCCTCTCAGGGCTCGCGGGCATCACCGATCCGGAGCAGAAGCGCAAGATCATTGGTGCCGAGTTCATCAACACGTTCGAGCGCGAGGCGGCAAAGCTCGGCAACGAGAAGTTCCTCGTGCAGGGCACGCTCTACAGCGACGTCATTGAATCGGGCGGTGGTCCCAATGCCGCCACCATCAAGAGCCACCATAACGTGGGCGGGCTGCCCGACGACATGGAGATGGACCTCGTCGAGCCACTGCGCCAGTTGTTCAAGGATGAGGTTCGTCTGGTGGGCGAGGAGTTGGGCCTGCCCGAGCGCATGGTGTGGCGTCAGCCATTCCCTGGGCCCGGCCTTGCCATCCGCATCATCGGCGAGGTGACAGCCGAGCGGCTGGAGATCCTGCGCAGGGCCGACTTCGTGCTGCAAGAGGAGATCCGCTTGGCGGGCCTGTACCGCGACCTGTGGCAGTCGTTCGCGGTGCTGCCGGCGGTGCGTACGGTGGGTGTGCAGGGAGATAGCCGCACATACGCGTACCCCATCGTCATTCGCGCGGTCACGTCCGATGACGCGATGACGGCCGACTGGGCGCGCTTGCCCTACGACCTCATCGAGAAGATCTCAAGCCGGATCATCAACGAGGTGGAGGGTGTCAACCGGGTGGTGCTCGACGTCACCAGCAAGCCACCCGGCACCATCGAGTGGGAATAACGACGCCGACTTAGCCTGAACCCGTCGGAAGATCGTGGATGATGGACGCGTGAATCGACGGATTCAGGCTTAGGACGCGGGCTGCCCCAGGGCCGTTACGACCGCGTGACTGACGCGCTCAATGCGGATGGCGTCGGGCCCCTCGGCCTCGATGATGTTCACGATCTCGGCCACTCTGGTCGCCCCCAGCACGCTGATGATGCGGTCTGCTGACACTTTGGTCTGACCCTCGTTACGCAGGCCCTCGTTACGTAGGCCATCGCGGTCGGCGCGGGCCGTGTGGTGCCAGCAGAAGGCACTTGTCACGTAGGGCGTCTGCCTACACCGTCGGCCATGGGCAGCGACGGCCTGACAGCGCTTCATGATGGGGGAGCGGTCCTGCATGATCAATCCTTCGTGTGAGACCGCGATGACGTCACGGTATTTAGAACGGCAGGCAGGGTGTCACACCCCTGCAGCTGGCGCCACAGTTTCGGGACGCGAGTTCACAAGGCGAGACATTCTCGGTACGTCGCTGGCCCCCGGCGGTTGCGGCGGGGCGTGGGCTCCCCTACGATCCCGCGTCGTTCGAGGTGGCGTTGATGTCGCCTGCCATTGCATCGGAGGACCGTGCCAACCGCTCACGCAACGAAGTCAACGATCAGTGCCAAGGCAAGCGATATTGATCGCCGTTGGTACATTGTTGACGCTGAGGGACTGAACCTTGGTCGCCTCGCCGCGACGATCGCGGAGACGCTGCGCGGAAAGCGCTCGCCGTCCTTCACGCCGCACGTGGACTGCGGTGATTTCGTCGTCGTCATCAACGCCGACAAGATCACCGTCACCGGCCAGAAGTTGGATCAGAAGCGGTACTGGCGCCACTCGGGCTACCCCGGCGGTATCCGCAGCCGCACGCTGCGCGAGCAGCTCGAGCGCCGCCCGGAAGAGGTCATCCGCATGGCCGTCCGTGGCATGCTCCCCAAGAACTCGCTCGGCCGGAAGCAGCTTCTGAAGATGAAGGTCTATGCCGGCCCCGAGCACCCGCACGAGGCGCAGTCACCCGAGCCGCTCCGGCTCGAGAGGAAGGTCATCGCATGAGCACCGCCCAGGTACGTATTCAGGCAACCGGCAAGCGCAAGACCTCGGTCGCACGCATCATCCTTGAGCCGGGCGATGGCACCATTACCTGCAACGGGCGGCCGATTGAGGACTTCTTCGGTCGCAAAGTGCTTGTGACCGCTGCCAAGTCGCCGCTCGTCGCCGCGGGCGTCGAGGGGCAGTTCTCCGTGAAGGCCCGCCTTGCCGGCGGTGGCATCTCTGGCCAGGCCGGCGCCCTGCGCCACGCCGTGGCTCGTGCCCTCATCGAGATGGACGAGAACCTGCGTCCGGAGCTGAAGCGCGAAGGCTTCCTCACGCGTGACGCGCGTGAGAAGGAGCGCAAGAAGGCGGGCCTCAAGGGCGCCCGCAAGCGGCCTCAGTTCTCGAAGCGCTGAGCGGGAACGCGCGCCCGGCCCGGACACTCTTCGGGACCGACGGCGTGCGCGGCGTCGCGAACGCCGACCTCACGCCGGAGTTGGCCCTCGCCGTTGGCCGGGCCCTCGGTATGTCCGTGCGTGGGCAGGGTGCGGTGCTTGTGGGGCGCGATACACGTCGCAGCGGGCCGATGCTCGAGTCCGCACTGGCCGCGGGTATCGCATCCGTCGGCGTTGACGTGGTGCTGGGCGGCGTACTGCCCACTCCCGCGGTGGCCGAGTTGGTGGCGGCCGACGGTGCCTTCGCCGCGGGTGTGGTCATCAGCGCGTCCCACAACCCGTTTCCCGATAACGGCATCAAACTGTTTGGGCATGACGGCTTCAAGTTGTCCGACGCCGCGGAGGCCGCGCTCGAGGTACTGGTCGAGGAATCCGCTGGTGATCGCCCCGTCGGCGGCGGCATCGGCGACATCCGGCAGTGGCCCGACGCCGCCACCGCGTACGGCGAGGCCTTGATCGCCCGCACAGCGGCTCGATTCGTGGGCACGCGGGTCGTGGTGGACTGCGCGCATGGGGCGATGGTCAGCACCGCACCTGGCGTGCTCGCTGCGCTCGGTGCCGAGGTGACGGTCATCGGCGCCGATCCCGACGGCGTCAACATCAATGTTGACTGTGGGTCCACGCACCTCGCGACCCTTCAGGCGGCCGTATGTGCGCACGGCGCCGATCTGGGTCTCGCCTTCGACGGCGATGGCGACCGGGTGCTTGCCGTTGATGGTGTGGGCGCGGTGGTGGATGGTGACCAGATCCTCGCGACCCTCGCCATCTGGCTGCATGGGCGGGGGGAGTTGCCGGGCGACACCGTCGTCACCACCACGATGACCAACCTCGGATTCCGGCGCGCGATGGCCGAGCGCGACATCCAAGTGCGCTGGACGGACGTGGGCGATCGCTACGTCATGGCCGAGATGCGCGAGCATGGGTTCGCGTTGGGCGGCGAGCAGAGCGGCCACCTCATCCACCTGCCCAGCGGCCCCACCGGCGATGGTCTGGGCGGGGCCATTCTGCTCATGTCGGCGCTGGGCGATCAGGGCATCACGCTGGCCGATGCGGGCGCGGTAATGGAGCGCATGCCACAGCGCCTCCTGAGTATTCGCGTGGAGCGCGCCGGCGACCTTGGGGATGCCACGGAAGTGTGGGACCTGGTGCGCAAGCACGAGGCCGATCTCGGGGATAACGGGCGCATCGTGCTGCGCGCGTCCGGCACCGAGCCTCAAGTGCGCGTGATGGTCGAGGCCCCGACGTCCGAGCAGTGCGAGAGGATCGCGGCCGAGATTGCCGATGCGGCCGGCCGTGCGCTGGGTCTGACTGATGGGGGGCACTGATATGTGCGGGATCATCGGATACGTCGGATCACGCCCCTGCGAGGAACTCATTCTGGGTGGCCTCGAGCGCCTGGAGTACCGCGGGTACGACTCAGCGGGCATGGTGCTGATCGGCGCTGACGGCTTGGCGACGGTGCGCGCGGTGGGCAATGTGGCGCAACTGCGGAAAGCCGCCGGGGCCACTGACTCTCTCGCCACGGTCGGCATGGGGCACACCCGCTGGGCCACGCATGGCCGCGTGACCGAGGCCAACGCCCATCCGCACGCCGATGCGAGCGGCCGCATCACCGTGGTGATGAACGGCATCATCGAGAACTACGCACGGCTGCGCAGCGCGCTGCAGGACGAGGGCGTGGTGTTTTCCAGCGAGACCGACGCCGAGGTCATCCCACACCTCATCGCCAAGCATTACGCCGGCGACCTCGTGGCGACCCTGCGCGTGGTGGTCGGCCTGCTCGAGGGCCACTTCGCCTTCGTGGCTGCCAGTGCGGACGAGCCGAGCCGCCTGGTGGCCGCCCGCCGGGAGTGCCCGATGGTCGTGGGCGTGGGCGACGGCGAGCAGTTTGTGGCATCCGCCATCTCGGCGTTCCTGCCCGAGACGCGCGAGACCCTGGTCATCGAGTCCGGTGAGATCGTCGTGATCGAGGCGGGTAGCGTCACGATTCACGACGGCGACCGCGAGATCACCCGCGCGCCCGTGCGCGTGCACTGGGATGCCGATGCCGCCGAAAAGGGTGGCTTCGACACGTTCATGTTGAAGGAGATCCACGAGCAGCCGGCTGCCCTCAGCGACACCATCGGTGATCGCCTGGGGCCGAACGGCGCGGTGACCCTCGACGGGCTGGGGCTCGACGATTCGGCGCTTGCCCGTGTGGAGCGCATACATATCGTCGCCTGCGGCACCTCATTCCACGCCGGGCTGGTAGGGCGTTACCTCATTGAGGATTGGGCACGGATTCCAGTGCACGTGGAGGTCGCCAGCGAGTACCGGTACCGCACCTGCCTCGCCGGGCCAGGGGACTTGGTGATCGGCATCACGCAGAGCGGCGAGACCGCGGACACATTGGCCGCAATGCGCGTGGCGCGCGAGCGCGGCGCCCATGTGGTGGCGCTCACCAACATCATGGGGTCCCAGGCCGTACGTGATGCGGACGGCGTGCTGTACACGCGCGCCGGGCTGGAGATCGGCGTCGCGGCCACCAAGACGCACATCGCCCAGGTGATGGCCCTCGCCCTGCTTGCCCTCAAGTTGGGGCAGGTGAAGCACACACTGAGCGGCTCGGGTGCCGCCGATCTGGGCGACGAACTGCGCAGACTCCCCGGTCTGGTGGCCGAATACCTCGCGTCGCCTGATGCCGAGCACGCCCTTGAGGTGGGCAAGAAGTATGCGTCCAAGCCTTTCTTCCTCTACCTAGGCCGCCATGTGGGCATGCCCGTGTCGTACGAGGGTGCGCTCAAGCTCAAGGAGATCTCGTACGTTCCCACCGAGGCCTACCCGGCGGGCGAGATGAAGCACGGCCCGATTGCGCTGCTGGAGGATGGGTCCCCCGTGGTCGTGGTGGCCACCGACGGCCACGTATTCGACAAGGTCGTGTCGAACATCCAGGAGGTTCGCGCCCGCGGCGCCGAGGTCATCGTGGTGGCCACGAGTGGGAACGAGGAGATCACCGAGCACGCGGACGACGTCATGTTCGTGCCGCGCACGCTCCCCTTGCTGTCGTCCGTGCTCGCCGTTATCCCGCTGCAGTTGTTTGCGTATGCCGTGGCCCGAGTCCGCGGGCTCAACGTGGACCAGCCGCGCAATCTGGCGAAGACCGTCACGGTGGAGTGACCGGGTCATGACGAATGTGCTCGGCGTCGGCATTGACCTGATCGAAATTGACCGGGTGGCCGCGGTGTTGGAGCGACAGCCACGATTTGCCGAGCGCTGCTTCACCGAGGCCGAACAGGCCTACTGCATGTCACGGAGGTTTCCGCCGCAGCACTTCGCCGCGCGGTTCGCCGCCAAGGAAGCGGTGGGCAAGGCACTGGGCATCGGCATGACGCGCTGGCACGAGGCCGAGGTGGTGCGTGGGCTCGGTGCCCCCACGGTAATCCTCACCGGTCGCTGCCTGCGTCGTGCCACGGACATGGGCGTGGTCGAGGTGCTCCTGTCGCTCACGCACTCACGCGGCATGGCCGCCGCAGTGGCCATCCTGCGCAGGGCGTAGCGCCCCGTCAATAGGATGCAGGGCGTGACGGATCATCGGACTCACGCCGCTTTTCGACTCCGCCACCCTGCACGACGCGTAGCGCCCCGTCAATAGGATGCAGGGCGTGACGATCACCGGACTCACACCGCTCTTCGACTCCGCCACCCTGCGCGACGCGGACGCCCGGGCCATCGCCGCTGGCATTCCGGGCGAGGTGCTCATGGAGCGGGCCGGCCTTGTCGCCGCCCGGGAGATCCTTGCGACGTACCCACCGGGGTCATCCGCGCTGGTGTTGGCGGGCCCCGGGAACAACGGCGGTGACGGCATGGTCGTGGCACGCCTACTGGCCGAGGCCGGGTGGGACGTGCGTGTGGCGCTGCCGGGTGGCCGACGACCCGACACCCCGGATGCGCTGGCCATGACGGCACGGGTGGAGGCCATGGGCATTGTCGTTGACGCTGCCGACCTCGATACGATCGCCACCGGCGATCGCATCGTCATTGACGCGATGCTTGGCACCGGTAGCAACGGGGCGCCGCGCGGTGCGATCGGGGACGCCGTAGCCGCGGTTGTGGCTTCGGGCGCACCCGTGGTGGCTCTTGATGTGCCCACAGGCGTTGACGCCGACACCGGTCGCGTGGACGGCCAGGCGGTGCGGGCCGACCTCACCATCACCTTCGCGGGCGACATGCCGGGACTTCGCGTGGCGCCCGGTCGCCTGCATGCAGGGCGTGTGGTGGTTGCCGACATCGGTATTCCCCGCGATATCCGTCAGGCAGAGGCGGCATGGCTCGCCGGTGATGTGGTCGTCGGCGGAATCCCGATGCGTGGGCCAGGTGACGACAAATACGCCGCCGGGGGAGTGCTGGTGATCGCTGGTGCACCCGGACTGAGCGGTGCGGCGCGCCTTGCGACCCGTGCGGCACTGCGTGCCGGTGCCGGCATCGTGGTGGCAGTCGTGCCGCCATCGGTGCGTGCCGAGGTGTCGGCGTGGACGCCCGAGGTGATAGTGATGGCCGGCGGCACGGGCGGGGGTGGCCTCACCGACGACGCGCGCGATGTGATTGATCAGCAGGTGGGCCGTGTGGGCGCCGTGGCGCTGGGCCCCGGCCTCGGGCGTGACAAGGCCACTACGGGCCTTGTCCGCCACCTCATCGAATCCATTGACCGACCGCTGGTGCTGGATGCCGATGGCCTGTGGCATCTCGGCGACGATCTAAACGTCCTGCGTTCCCGCTCGGCGCCCACGATCATCACCCCGCACTGCGGAGAGGCGGCTCGGCTGTTGGGCGTGGGCCGTGGTGACGTGGAGGCCGCGCGCCTTGCCGCAGCGGCAGAACTGGCGGGTCGCTCCGGTGCGGTGGCGCTGTTGAAGGGCCCCGGCACCATCGTGGCGGCGCCGGATGCCTTGCCTGTGGTGATTGATGGCGCCACGGCGGTGCTCGCCACCGCCGGGTCAGGGGACGTGCTGACCGGCGTCATCGCCGCGTTGCTCGCACGCGGCATGGATGCCCGCGCCGCCGCCGTGGCGGGCGCGGCACTGCATGCACGCGCGGGGGTGCTCGCGGACCGTGGGGATGGCACCATCGCGAGCGACATCATCGAATCCCTTCCTGAGGCCCACGCCGAATGAGCGATGCCCGATCCACCGCATACATTGATCTCGCCGCCGTGCGTCACAATGCCGCCCGGCTCGACCGCGCCGCTGGCGACGCGACGCTGATGGCCGTGGTGAAGGCCGACGCCTATGGGCATGGCGCGGTGGAATGTGCGCGCGCGGCGCTTGCCGGGGGCGCGAGTGCGCTGGCGGTGGCCAGCGTCGAAGAGGCTGAGCAGTTGCGACTTTCAGGTCTCGATGACGTGACGATCCTCATCATGAGCCCGCTCTCCGGGTCGGCCTGCGGACGTGCGTTGCGACAGCGGTGCGAGGTGGTTATCAGCGACGTCGCAGCAGTTGCTCCCCTCATTGCTGCCCGAACCGCGGGTGAGCCCGTGCTCGTGCACGTCGAGGTGGACACCGGCATGGGGCGCCTCGGTGTCCCGATCGACGAGGCCCTGGCACTGGCCGATGCCGCCGAGGCGGGCGGAGCCCGGGTGGTGGGGGTCATGACCCACTTCGCCACCGCCGACGTGACCGACGGCCCCGATGCCGGGTTCATGCGGGAGCAGCTGGTGCGGTTCCGGGCGATCGTCCCGGCATTCCGCGACCGATTTCCGGGCATCACCGTGCACGCCGCCAACAGCGCGGGCACCCTGCGCGACCACGGGGCAGCCTTTGACATGGTGCGCTGCGGCATCGCGCTGTACGGGTGCTCGCCGTTTGGGGGCGATCCCACTACCGATGACCTGACCCCGGCCCTGTCGTGGCATTCGCGGCTGGCGTTGGTGAAGCACGTGAGTTCGCGCGAGAGCGTGGGCTACGGCCGTACGTGGAGGGCCGCCCGGGGCACGTGGATCGGCACGATCCCCGTGGGGTACGCCGATGGATTCGCCCGTGACCTGTCCAACCGGGGTGAGGTGCTGGTGGGTGGTCGCCGCGTTCCGGTGGTGGGCACCGTCTCGATGGATCTGATCACCGTGGACCTCGGGCCCGAGGCCACTGAGCGGGGTGGGGAGGAGGTGGTGATCATCGGAAGTCAGGGCACCGAGCGCATGACGGCCGACGAGATCGCGCGGCTGCGCGGGACCATCGCGTACGAGGTCACCTGTGCCGTGAGCACACGGGTGGCACGGGTTCACGCGGAGTGAGCGCACCGCCAGCCGCCCTCGCGCTGCGGATTCCGCTGGCGTCGCTGCCCCATGGGTCGTGGATCGTGGGTGGCTGCCTACGTGACGCCATTCTGGGGCGTCCCGTGGCCGATGTGGACGTCGTGGTCGCCGGTGACCCCGAGGCCGCCGCACGGGCCGTCTCACGGGCGCATGGAGCCAGTCGCTTCCGATTGTCCCGCGACTTCGGGGCCTGGCGGATCACTGGGGGCACGCTGCCGTGGCAGGTGGATGTCATGCCGCTGCTCGGTGGCACGCTTGATGAGGATCTCGCGCGGCGCGACTTCACCGTCAACGCGCTTGCCTTGGCGGTGACGGGGCATGCGGACATCGTGGACCGCCATGGTGGCATTGCCGACCTTGATGCCGCCCGCATCGCACTGGTCTCGGATTCGGCGCTCACCGACGACCCCGTGCGCATCATTCGGCTCGCACGCATTGCCAATGCCCTTGGGTTTGCCATTGATCGCAGGGCGCGCGACGCTGCCCGTGACGCCGCGTCGGCGATATGCGAAGCCCCTGGTGAGCGGGTGATGGAGGAGTTCAGTCGCGTCGTCCGGGCGGATGACCCCGTTGCGGCCTTCGCGCTGCTTGACGACGTCGGCGGGCTGGCAGGGCTCATCCCGCAACTCGGGGAGTGCCGTGGCGTGCAGCAGAGCGACTACCACCACCTGGATGTCCTGGCGCACACCATGGAGGTGGTGGCGGGCGTTGCGGCCATTCAGGCGGATCCCCAGACGATCTTCCGCGGTAACGCCGACGTGGTGGCCGCCTCCCTTGCAGAGCCCCTCGCCGATGACCTCACGCGGGGCGACGCGGTTCGCATCACGGCGCTTGTGCACGACATGGCCAAGGCGGCCACGCGTGGTGTCACCGACGAGGGCCGGGTCACCTTCGCTCGACACGACCAGATCGGCGCAGGCATGGCCGACGCGCTGATGCGTCATCTGCGCACGTCAACTCGGCTGCGCGAGTTCGTGACCAACGGCGTGCGCGAGCATCTGGCATTGGGCTTCATGGTGCATCGCCAGCCGCTCTCCCGAGTGCAGCACGACCGGTTTCTGCGTCGCGTCGCCCCCGACCCGGTGGAGGCCATCGTGCTGTCGGTTGCCGATCGTCGGGCCACCGATGGGCCACGCACCACGCCGATGCAGATCACAAGGCATCTGGCCATGGCTCGGGAGATGCTCGCGGCGCACGTGGCCATCGAGGCCCGCGAGCCAATCCGCTCGGCGGTGGATGGTGCGGAGTTGGCCGACATGCTCGGACGGCAGCCCGGTCCCTGGATCGCGGAGGTGCTCACGGCGATCCGGGAACAGATGTTGATGGGGCGTCTGGACAACCGCGCGGCTACCGAGCGCTTTGCACGCGCGTGGGCCGAGGAGCACTCGTCCACGCCGTAGTGGCGTCAGGCCGCTCGCGCCGCGGTCTAGGATCAGCGCCCTGATGGCAGTGCATCTCACGCGCATCTACACCCGTACTGGTGACAAGGGCGACACGCGCTTGGGAGACATGAGCCTCGTGCGCAAGGACCACCTTCGCGTCATCGCCTACGGTGAGGTGGACGAACTGAACGCCGTGCTGGGCGTGGTCCGTCTGCAGGCACTTCCCGAGGGGTGGGACGACCGCTTGGGTCAGGTGCAGAATGACCTGTTCGATCTGGGCGCCGATCTCTGCGTGCCGATGACGGCTGAGGGATCGCGTCTGCGTATCGCGGTGGAGCGCGTGACCGCCCTCGAGCAGTGGTGCGACGAAGTGAACAACACCCTGGCGCCCCTCGACAGCTTCGTGCTTCCGGGTGGCACCGCCGCCGCCGCCCACCTGCACGTGGCACGCACGGTGTGCCGGCGCGCCGAACGCACCGTGGTGATGCTTGTCGACCAGGAGCCGATCGGCGAGCACGTTATCGCCTACATCAACCGGCTCTCGGACCTCTTCTTCATCCTGGCCCGTGGCGCCAACCACGCTGGGGGTCGCCCCGACGTGCTGTGGGTGCCGGGCGGTGGAAACGCCCCGGCGTAGGTGCTTTGGGGGTCCTCCCCCGCGCAGGTGTGTGGCTACGACCCCTTGGCGGGTGCGAGGGGCGGTGTGCCCGCCCGGGAGCGGCCCCGCCAGATGAGGGGCAGCCCGATAAGGATGAAGATCAGCGAGATGATCTGGGCGGTCGTCAACCCGGCGAACTCCACTGGATTGATGCGCACGAACTCCGCGAGAAACCGCTCGATTCCGCTCAACACGAGGTACAGACCGACGAGCGACCACGGTGCGATGAGGCGGCCACGGAAGCGCCACAGTATCCAGAACACCACGAGCATTGCGGCGCTCTCGTAGAGAGGGGTGGGATGCACTACGATGCTGGTGGGCACCGTGCCATCGGGATACGACATACCCCAAGGCAGATCCGTGGCGGGCCCGTAGTTGCCGTCGCCGGACAACTGGCACCCGATGCGGCCGATGGCGTAGGCGAGCGCGAGCGGTGCCACGGCCGCGTTGGCCATGATGCCCACCGGGATCCGTTTCCACATGGCCACGAGGATCACCGCGATGACGCCGCCCACCACGCCGCCGTACCAGACAATGCCTGAGCCCAAGAACAGATTCTCGCCCGGCTCTCCCCAGTGCTCTACCAGGTAGTAAACCCGCCCTCCAAGAAAGCCGCCGACTGCGCCGGCGAGCACGATCTCAAGCGCGTGTGAGGGGTCGAACCCACGCTGGCGCAGATCAATTGCCAGAAACACGCCGCCCATGACGGCAGCGAGGGCAATCATGAGCCCGAACGAATGAAATACGAACGGCCCGATTGATCCGAGGGTTGGGAACACCCCCGGAATTTAGCAGCGGACAGCCCCCACGACGTCACCCCGGCGCGACATCGGAACAACGCGCACCACATCGACCGTGCACGAGACGTTAGGGGCGGACAATCCCCACGACGTCAGTCCGGCTCGACATCGGAACAACGCGCACCACATCGCCTGTGCGCGGGGCGTGGATCATCATGCCGTTACCGATGTACATCCCCATGTGCGAAAGGCCGTTGAGCATGATGAAATCGCCGGGCTCGATCTTATCTATTGGTACCTTCGGGAATATCGCCCAGATGGCGTAGGTGTAGTGCGGCACGCTCTTGCCGATTTTCGCGTACACGTAACTGACCAGCCCCGAGCAGTCGAAGCCCGCGGGCGTTCCCCCGCCCCACAGGTAGGGCACGCCCTGATACTGCATGGCGATGCGCACGGCCTCAGCGTTTCCCGCGCCGGAGGGGAGGGCCCCTCCCCAGGGGGCGAAGCCGGACGAAGCGGCGGCCACGGCGGCCCCACGCAGGCGCGTGGCCTCGTCGGTGACCGCCGTACGAAGGTCGGCGCGGGCGCTCTTGAGCAACTTCTTGCGCTGGGCCAGGATGGCCTCGACGTCCGCCTTCTCGTCTATAGCCTTGGCGACCTCCACCTTGGCCGCCGCGCGGTCACGATCCAGTTGCGCGCCCACACGGATCGTGCGATCACGGAAGGTCGTAATGTTGCCCACCACCCGGGCGTCCTCAGTGCCGGCACGCTCGATGGCATCCACCTGCGCCACCGCGTCGGTGAGACTGCCACTCGATACGACGACCTCTATGAGGGTGGCCTCGGGGTTGCGGTAGAGGGCGCTGATGCGGTCGGCGAGGATGCGCTGCGAGATGGTCAGGTCCGCGATGGCCTTGTTCAGCACGACCTGATTCTTCTTCAGGTTCGCGCGAATGTTGCCCAGCTTCCAGCGGGCGCCGTTATAACGTTCGGCCGCCTCCTCCGCCTTGTGGCCGTAGGCGTCCAACTTGGCCTGCAGCTGCTTCACCGCGGTCTTCTTCTCGCGCACGGTGAAGGGGGACCCCACGGTGCTGGCGGGCACGCCGATGCCCACCATGAGGGCGCCGCCTGCGAGGACCGTGGCGATGATGCGTCGGGTCCGAGGGATGTTGTGTACCGGCCGCACGAATTCCGACATTTTCACAGAATGGTGGTGAGCAGGGAAATATTGGTTGCACGTGGCACAGGGGCCCTTTCACATTGACCCCGTCCGGGCACATCACGACAATCCCCGATGTGAGGCGACCTATGCCAATTGCCCTCCGGGCGATCCTGATCGGTACCTGCATAGGTGCTGTTGCAACCGGCGGTGCCGTGGGCGCGGGAACATCCGATGTCACTTCCCGTGGCATCGGGGCGATTCTTCCTAGCGGTAACCTGGCCACGGCCATGGCGGGACGCCACCACCCCACGCGATCGGCCACGGCCACGCCATCCGGCGCTATTGCCGCCGGGGGCACCGTGTCGGTGAATGTTGGTGCCGGGCCGAACTCGGGCGGTACTCTGGCTGAAGGGGAGGCCAATGCCCGGGGTGTGAGGCTGTTCCGTGGACGCGTGGTGGTGAACGCGCTGCACCTGAGCGTGCGCGCCGACACTGGCGCAGGTGGCACCGCGTTCGGCGTCGCGGCATGGTCGGCCGACATTACGGTTGACGGCCAGCCCATTGACGAGCAGCCCGGAACGCCGGTGGACATCGCCGGTATCGGAACCATGACCATCGTCGAGCAACTGGTCCAGGGCGGAACGGTCACGGCCAATGCCCTTCGCATTCAGATCACCGACCCGACGTCTGGTCTCACGCCCGGAACCGAGGTGGTGCTGGGGCACCTCGAATCCACCATCGGTGATCCCGTGCCAGACTCGCTTTCACCCGACCCGGGTAGCGCGCCGAGCGCCCCGCGCGCCGTCGCACCCGCCGACGGGTCACGTGCGCCGGCCAGCACCACCCACCGCGCATTGCCCGTGGCGCCCGTTCTCTCGGTGTCTCCGGTCACCTCGGGCACCGGCGTTACGTCCACGCTGATTCCCGGTGGCGGTCTTGGTTTGCCGCGCCAGATCGCGCCGCCCGTATCAGTTGTGCCCACCTCCGAGGGCTACGTGTTCCCGGTCAGCGGCGGTACGTCCAACGACTTCTCAGATGAATACGGCAGTCCGCGTGCCGGTACCGGTTGGCATCAGGGCAACGACATCTTCGGTGCCTCGGGCACCCCGCTGGTGGCCGTGGCCGATGGCATTCTTTCCAAGGTGGGGGTCAACCCCATCGGTGGCAATCGCCTGTGGCTCACCGATGATCGGGGAACCGCCTACTACTACGCCCACCTCTCGGCATACCCGCCTGGGATCGCCGATGGCGTGCGGGTGCGCGGGGGTCAGGTGATCGGCTTTATGGGAAATACCGGTGACGCCATCGGCACCCCCCCGCACGTGCACTTCGAGGTGCACCCGGGCAACGGCGACAGCGTGAATCCCTACCCGTACCTCATGGCATGGTTGCGCAATGCACCCGTGGCCATGGCGTTTACCGCAGCCACGGTGGCAGTCGGCCACACGCCGGCGGCCGGTGCGTTGCTGCTGTCGGCAACGCCGATTGACGATGGCATCGCCGGCCCCGCCGACGGCACCGCGGTCGCGGTCCGCTAGGCGGCGCGGGATCCCCGGCGGGGGCGCACCACACCCTGCAGCACCTCGGCGGTGAACGGGCCGACCGTCTCGCCCTCGGCCGCGTAGCGGTACAGCGCCACTGACAGAATCTGGCTGAGTGTGCCACCCAGGACCGACCCGATGATCACGAGCACGGCGCCGATCACCAACAGCGCGGTGCCTGCCGCCACAGTGCTTCCGCCGACCATCATCGCGCCGATGACGACGAGGGCGATGCCGGGCAGCACGATGAGCACGCCCACGACGCCGCCGGTGATGGCCTGACCCACTACTTGCTGGCCCCATCGCTGTTTGAACAGCGACGACGACCGCTTGAGCGCCTTGATGGGCCCGAGGCCCTCGAACGTGATGACGGGGATGGCGAGGAATGACACCAGCGACCACGCGAGCCCTGCGAGGGCTCCGACGACATTACCGATGCCGTCGAATCTCGACTGGATGACGCGGATGACCAGCGCCACCGTTGCGACCATGAGGGCCCACTTGGCGATCTCGGGGATGCGCTCGCGGGCCACGTGAATGCCGTCCGCGAAACGTGCGTCCTCGCCCCGCAGCACCTTGTCAACGGTCGCGCAGAGGCCCACGCCCACGAAGACCCCGGTGAAGGCGATGAGATATCCGCTGATCGCGAACAGGATGATGGCGGCCCACAGCACATCCGTGAGGGCGATGAGCAGGATGCCCGGCAGCGTGAACAGCAGGCCGATGATGAGGGCCAAGACGATGCCCACGACGGGGAAGGCCATGAGCGCCTTGTGGTCGCGCAGAGTGCGCCAACTGATCTTCGCCAGTTCGAGGCCGGTGCGAAAGCGTGACTGCCGTGCCATCAGGGGGTCTTCCTGTCAGACGCCAAAACTGTCCCCACAGGAGCAGGTACTGGTGGCGTTGGGATTCTTGATCACGAACCCACGTTGCATGAGCGACGTAGTGTAATCAATCACGGATCCGCTTACGTGGATGGCGCTCTTGAGATCAAGAAGCACGCGGATGCCGTTGCTGGTGATCTCACGCTCGTCGGGCTCTGGCGCGCCGTTCGCTGCGATGAGGTCAATGGAGTACTCAAGGCCAGAGCAGCCGCCCGCATGAATACGCAGGCGCACGCCGTGGCCCATGTCCTCACGCTTGGCCGACGCGCGGATGTATGCGGCCGCGTCGTCGGTGACCGACATCCCAGCCCCAGCCCCGGTCCCTTCGGCCTGCTGCTCGCGGGCGAGGCGCGCGCGCTCGCGCGCAGCGGCTTTCTTCTCGTCGAGCGTGAGCGACCGCTGGGGCGCGGTCTGGGCCTGATCAGCCATGGCCCATGACCTTCATCAGCAACTTGCCGTCGTCGGTCATCTTGTCGGGGCCCCACGGCGGGGTCCATACCCAGTTGAAGTCCACTGAGGTGACGCCCTCAAGTGGCTCCACGAACTTGCGTACGTCAGCGATAATCTGCTCGCTTGCCGGGCAGCCCATGGACGTGAGGGTCATGTTGAGGGCAACCTTGCCGGTGGCCTCATCCACGATCACCTCATAGAGGAGCCCGAGGTCAACGATGTTGATCCCAATCTCGGGGTCGTCCACATTCTTCATCGCCTCGCGGATGTCATCCTGATTGACCATTTAGCCTCCCTGCATGGTTGTTTCACGGTAGCCTGCGATCGCATCCCGAAGCGCGATCCAGGAGAGGAGCGCGCACTTTACGCGCACCGGGTAGTTGGCCACACCCTTGAGGGCGATGGCATCGCCCAGCAGGTCCTCATCGGGCTCGACGTCGCCGTGCATCATCAGGCGGAAGTGCTCCACCAGATCGAGCGCGTCATCCAGTTGCCTGCCCTGGGCGGCCTCGGTCAGCATTGACGCCGCCGCCTGCGAGATGGAGCACCCCTCGCCATCCGAGCGGATCTCGACGAGGTGGTCGTCCACCACGAGGATGTCCAAGTAGCACTCGTCCCCGCACACGGGGTTGTGCTCGTGCACCGACGCCGACGCGTGCGCGATGCGGCCCTTGCCACGGCGGTTGCGATAGTGGTCGAGGATGAGTTGCTGGTACAGGTCGTCGAGGCCACCCATCAGGTCACCCCGAACCAGGCGCGGCACTCGATGAGCGCATCACGCAGCGCCAGCACGTCGTCTGGGGTGGTGTACATGTAGCCGCTGGCGCGCGTGGTGGCCTGGGTGCCGAGGGTGCGCATGAGTGGCTTGGCGCAGTGGTGGCCGGCGCGCACGCACACGCCCTTGGAGTCGAGGAACTGCGCGATGTCGTGCGGATGGAGGTCGTCCATCACCCAACTGAAGGCCGCGCCTCGGCGATCGGGGTCGCGCGGACCCAACACCCTGAGCCCGGGCACCTCGTCGAGCGCTGTCAGCATCTGTACGCAGAGTTCGCGTTCGTGTGTACGGATGCGATCCATGCCGATGCCCTCGAGAAACTCCACGGCCGCGCAGAGCCCCACCGACTCGGCGATGGGTGGCGTGCCGGCCTCGAACTTGAGCGGGATCTCGGCCCACGTGGAACCCTCGGTGGTGACGTCCTTGATCATCTCGCCGCCGCCGAGGAAGGGATCCATTGCCTCGAGCACCTCGGGCCGCCCGGCGAGGCAGCCGATGCCAGTGGGGCCGCACATCTTGTGGCCCGTGAACACGAGGAAGTCGCTGCCGATGGCTGTGGCGTCTACCGGCATGTGCGGCACGCTCTGAGTGGCGTCCACCATTGTCAGCGCGCCCACCGCATGAGCCATCGCCACGATCTCCTCGACCGGGTTGATGGTGCCCAGCACATTGGATACGTGCACCACGCCCACCATACGCGTGCGCTCGGTGACGAGGCCACACATGGCGTCCAGGTCAATCTCGCCGCCGGGGGTGATAGGGGCGAACACCACCTTCGCGCCGGTCATCGTTGCCGCGATCTGCCACGGCACGATGTTGGAGTGGTGCTCCATGCCGCTGATGAGGATCTCGTCGCCTTCACGCAGTTCGCGCACGCCCCACGCCCAGGCGACCAGATTGATGGCCTCGGTCGCGTTCTTCGTCAGCACCAGCCCCTCGCGCGCGTGATTCACTAAGCGCGCGGCCGCGGTGCGACCGGCCTCAAACCGGTCGGTGGCCTCGATCGCCATCTCGTACACCCCTCGATGCACGTTGGCGTTGGTCTCGCGGTAGTACGCGTCCATGGCATCCAACACGGCATGGGGCTTCTGCGACGTGGCAGCCGAGTCGAGATAGTGCAGCGGCCGGCCGTCCGGCCGCGGTGTGGCGAGCAGGGGGAACTCCGCCTTCAACGCGGCGACGTCCACTGCGGTGGCGGAGTTCCCCATGTCGTTCCTATCTGGGCGCGTGTGCCGGCTCGTGGGCACCAAATTCCACGTAACCCTTGTCCTCAAGGTGGTCCGCCAACTCGGGGCCACCGGTCTGGGCGATTCGGCCCTCGAACATCACGTGCACCACATCGGGCTGGATGTAGCGCAGGATACGCGTGTAGTGCGTGATGATGAGCACTCCGAGATCGGGGCCGCGCTGTGCGTTGACGCCCTCCGCCACAATGCGCAGGGCATCCACATCGAGGCCGGAGTCGGTCTCGTCGAGGACGGCGAACTTCGGCTCGATCAGTGCCATCTGCAGGATTTCGTGGCGCTTCTTCTCGCCCCCCGAGAAGCCCTCGTTCAGGTAGCGATCGGAGAATGACGGGTCGAACTGCAAGACCGCGCTCTTCTCCTTGAAGAGCTTGGCGAACTCACGCACCGGCATATCCTCGCCGCGCGTCGCGTTGACGGCCGTGCGCAGGAAGTTCACTACCGATACACCGGGCACCTCGATGGGGTACTGCATGGCGAGGAAGAGGCCCTTCTGGGCGCGCTCGTCGGCCTTCATCTCAGCCAGATCCTCGCCACCGAACAGCACCGAGCCGCCGGTGATCTCATACCGCGGGTGGCCGGCCAGGGCGTACGCCAGCGTGCTTTTGCCAGAGCCGTTGGGGCCCATGAGGGCATGCACCTCGCCTTGGGGCACCTCAAGGTTCACTCCCTTGAGGATGGGCGTGTCGTCTACGGCGACGTGGAGGTCGGTGATCTTCAAGATGGGGTCAGCCACGGAAAGTGGTCTCCTTGTCATTATCGAGCATCGAAGGGATGGGTGATGTTGGGGGTGGGATTGATCCACACCCGTCCGTCACGCACCTCTACCGGAAACACCGGTACGGATACGGTTGCGGGCATCGACGCGCCACCGTCGGAAAGGCGGAAGGCGGCACCGTGCTTGGGGCACTCGATGCGGTCCATTTCGGTATCGAGCCAGCCAGCGCTGAGCGATGCCATGGCGTGCGTGCAGGTGTCGTGCACGGCGTACAGGGTGCCGCCGACGTTGGCGAGGCAGATGGGCTGACCCTCGACCTCTACGCGGATCATGGTGCCCGGTGGGATGTCGTCTGCCGACATGACGTCGACCTCGCTCATCGCACCTTCGCGCGCACGGCCATTTGCAGTTCCTCGCGCAGTTCGTCGAATGAGATGTGGTCCAGGACCTCCTGGAAGAAGCCGTAGACGATCTGTTGCTTCGCCTCGGGCTTGGGCACGCCGCGGCTCATGAGGTAGAAAACCTGCTCGTCGTCCACACGACTCACCGAGCTGGCATGCGAGCACTTCACCTCGGCCGTCTCGATCTCGAGGACGGGATGGTGTCGGCGCGCGCGCCCTCATTGAGGATGAGGTTGCGATTGGTCTGGTACGCGTCGGTGCCCGGGGCACCCGGAGGCACCACCAGATTGCCGAAGAACACGGTGTGTGCCGTGTCCTGAATCGCACCTTTGTACAGCAGGTTCGAGTAGGTCTGCGGTGCCTCGTGACGCGAGATGACGCGGTGCTCAAAGTGCTGGGTGCCGGTGGCGAAGAACAGGCCGAGTGCGCGCGCGTCCGACCCGGTACCGCGGCAGTACATGGTGGGCTCCACACGCACCACGTCGCCGCCGAGCGTCACGTTGACCGACCGCACCTTTGCGTCTTTCCCGGCCGACGCACGGATGGTGGCCTGATGGCGAACCCCGGAGCCCCAGCCAATGTACGACACGTGTTCCAACTCGCCGCCGTCGGCCACGAACAACTCCACCACCGACGATGCGTTGACCACGCCGTCGAGATCGGACGAGAGGTAGCGGTCCACCACGGTGGCCTTCGCGCCCTCGGCGATGATGACCAGCGTGCGGCCGAACACGCGACCGACGGCACCGGTTGCGGTGGTCACCGTCTCCACCGGCAACTCCAGATGCACGCCGCGGGGCACATAGACAAAGGTGCCCGCATCCCATCGCGCGGCGTTCAGTGCGCACGGCCGGTCAGAGAAGTCGGCCAGCGAGTAGAGGTACTCGCGTACGAGGTCGCCATGTTCACGGAGGGCCTGTCCCAGCTCGGCCACGATGACGCCAGGCGGCAGGTTCTGCACCTCGGCGGGTGCTGGCAGGCCGTCAACGAATGCCAAGCGCGCGGCGCGGCCGTCAATGTCAGGCAACACGACGTCACCCGATGGGGTTGCTCCGGCGGGTTCGGCACCGGCCATGCCCAGATTGGCTGGCGGCGTGAAGCGCCACTCCTCCTCGGTGCCCGTGAGCACAGGCATGGCGTCCAGCGCGGCGGTTGCCGCAGCGCGGGCCTCCTCGGCCCACGCTGCGGCAACCGCCAACGGTGTGGCCTCAGCCAATGGAACCCTCCATCTGCAACTCGATCAGACGGTTGAGCTCGACGGCGTACTCCATGGGCAGTTCCCTCGCGATGGGCTCGATGAACCCGCGCACGATCATGGCCATGGCCTCCGCCTCGCTGAGCCCACGGCTCATGAGGTAGAAGATCTGGTCGTCGGCAATCTTGGACACCGTGGCCTCGTGACCGATGGAGGCGTCCTCCTCCTGGATGTCCATGTACGGGTAGGTGTCAGAGCGGCTGTCATCGTCGAGCAGCAACGCGTCGCACACCACCGTTGCCTTCGCGCGTAGCGCACCCGGCTGCACCTGCACCAGACCGCGGTACGAGGTGCGCCCGCCGCCCTGCGAGATGGACTTGCTGACGATGACGGACGAGGTATCGGGAGCTACGTGCACCATCTTGGCGCCGGCATCCTGATGCATTCCCGGGCCAGCCATTGCGACCGACAGCACCTCGCCGTGCGCACGCGGACCCACCATCCAGACCGCGGGGTACTTCATGGTCAACTTGGAGCCGAGGTTGCCGTCAATCCACTCCATCACGGCGTCCTCGTGTGCAACCGCGCGCTTTGTCACCAGATTGTAGGTGTTGTTCGACCAGTTCTGGATGGTCGAGTACCGACAGCGCGCGCCCTTCTTCACGATGATCTCGACGACGGCGGAGTGCAACGATTCGGCCGACCACGTGGGCGCAGTGCAGCCCTCGACGTAGTGCACGTACGAGCCGGGCTCGCAGATGATGAGCGTGCGCTCGAACTGCCCCATGCTCTCGGTGTTGATGCGGAAGTAAGCCTGCAGCGGAATCTCCACCTCAACGCCCGGCGGGATCCAGACGAACGACCCACCCGACCACACGGCCGAGTTGAGGGCGGCCATCGTGTTGTCGCCGGGCGGGATGACCGTGGCCCAGTACTCACGGAACAGGTCCGGGTGCTCACGCAGGGCGGTGTCGGTGTCGCAGAAGATGACGCCCTTCTCAGCCAGATCCTCCCGGATGGAGTGGTAGACGACCTCCGAGTCGTACTGTGCGGAGACGCCGGCGAGGAACTTCTGCTCGGCCTCGGGGATCCCCAGTTTGTCGAAGGTATTGCGGATGTCTTCGGGTACGTCATCCCACGACTTACCCTGACTGTCCGTGGCCTTGATGTAATAGTAAATGTCCTGGAAGTCGAGGTCGTTGAGGTTGCCACCCCACTGGGGGATCGGGCTCTTCTCGAAGATCTCCAGCGCGCGCAGCCGGAACTTGGTCATCCACTCCGGCTCATTCTTGATGGCGGAGATCTCGCGGACGACGTCGGCGTTCAAGCCCTTCTTGGGTTCATAGACGGAGTGGAGCGGATCGTGCCAGCCAAACTTGTACGTCGTATCGATGTCGGTCTCTGGCTTGGTCGTTGACACGGTGACGCTCTCCTTCGGGGTGGGTCGCAGAATGTCTATAGGTTACGCCAATAGCCGCAAGAGGCAACCGATAATGGGGACTGGCCCCCGTACTCGCAGGCGCACCGGTTGACAGGGCTATCCTTGCCCGGATGAGCACGAATCCCGCAACCCTTCCCAACGACGAGTTCGAGATCCAGCGCCTTGTCGCGGCCTTGGGCGATGGTACTCGGAGGCGCGTGTTCTTCACCGTGCGTGAGGCCGGCGACCTGATGGGCAAGGACGACGTCGCGGAGGCAGTGGGCATCACACGTCGCCTTGCCGGCTTTCACCTCGACAAACTCGTCGAGAAGGGGTTCCTGCGCGCGGAGTTCCAACGTCGCACCGGCCGCACCGGCCCCGGTGCGGGACGCCCGGCCAAGCTGTACGCGCTGGCGCCGATCGAGGAGGACAAGATCCTCAACGAGAAGCATTACGACCTGCTGGCCGAGTTGCTGATGCGGGCCATGGACGATCGCTCCGGCGCGGATCCGCAGCAGGTGCTCGAGCGCGTGGGGTACGAGTTTGGGCGCGAATTGGGCGAGGCCGAGCACGCCGCCGGACGCAGCCCCTCATACGCCAGCACCACCGAGGCCGTCATGGGTGTCGTCGGTGCGCTCACGGGATTCGGCTTTAGTGCCACAGCGGGCACGGATGGCCAGTTCACCGCCAGGACATGCCCGTTCGAAGAAATGGCCAAGGTGGACCCCCACCGGGTGTGCGGTCTGGACCGTGCGATCTGGCGCGGTGTGCTGTCGGCCTTCGATCCCGATGCCACCATCGCGGATGCCACGGCGCGTGCTGAGGGTGATGAGGCGTGTGCCGCCAGAGTGGTGCCAGCGGCGGACTAGTGCCCCCGTGGGGGGCCGGGCAGGTGGTGCCTACAGGTCTTTGAGCCTACTGGTGCCGAAGAGCCAGAATATCCAGCCAGCGAGGCTCGTCATGATGACGGCGCCGATGATGTCGGTGTAGTGGCCCGCCACCGCCGAGGCAATGATCTGGACGAACATGATCAGCGCCAACAGGCCGAACATGACCCACCCCAGCCACATGATCCACCCGTAGGGCAGGTATTGGCGGGTACCGACGGTATGGGCCAGCGGCGCGTAGTTCGCACGGCGGCCGCCGGATCGCTTGGGGCCGGTGTTCTTCTTACGGGGTGCCATCGGACGGGAGACTATCGCGCTCGGCGGCGGAAGTCGTCGGCTGCCACGTGCCGCGCCGAATTCGGATGATGCTCGCGCCCATGGCGACGATGTAGACGGAGCTGAACGCCATCTGGGCGATGGACCCGTGGACCAGCCCGAAGAGGCCCCACGGGATACCGCCGATCATCGCGAGCACACGTAGGCGCACCTGATCGCGGGATGCGCGTGAAGCGATAGCGAACAGCAGGCCGGCGCCGGCCAGCAGGTCGGACGGTCCGGCCCAGAAGGCGATGACCAGCACGATCGCCACGGGCACTGCGGCGGCCAGTGCGATGCGCCCACGGCGGGAGGACGGGTCAGCCCCGGCCACATCCACTGCGGTGTAGAGGCCGTTCATTGACACCCCAGACGCGGCACCCAACAGGGCCCAGTGCAGCATGAGCACCGCACCGCCGGATGCATCGATGGCCAGTAACCGCAGGCGTCGCCGGGCGAGGGTGGCACCGAGCAGCAGTCCGTACCCCAAGAACCCCGTGGCCTGCGTGATGATGCCCGACCAGTTCACAGCCCAATCCTGACGGGCACCGCCACGGACGTGCCTCGCTGTTGGTTGCCTGCACGCATGGATCCTGGGAATACGGCAGCGTGGGTGAGGTGGCATTACCATCACCATCACCATGATCACCACCAGCACATCGGTGCGCGGGGCCATTGATGGCGTGGCGCTCTCCAACGTCACACACGTCGCGGTATTCATCGATGGAGGTGAGCGTCGTGTCGTCGGCTGATCATGACCACCCGCCGTTCCGCTTCAGCACGCGCATGCGCGTGGACTTCGCGGACACAGACGCGGGCGGAATCGTCTACTACGGGCGGTACAGCCGCTACGTGGACCGCGCCGTATTCGACTACCGGCGCGCGGTGGGCATTGGTTTGCTGGGTGAGCCCGGCCATCTGTTCGTGGTGCGCTCGATGGGCGTGGACTTCCACGACGCGCTGCGTTTTGACGAGGACATCGAGGTCTTCGTGCGCACCGCGCGCATCGGTACCTCGAGTCACACGCTCGACCTGCGCATTGAGCGCATCGAGGATCACGGCGCACTGCATGTGGCCGATGGCCGGGCGGTGATCGTTGGGGTTGACAGCTACGAGGCCAGCGTGCCCACGTCGATGCCCGACGCCATGCGCGCCGCCATCGAGACGTTCGAGGCCTGATCATGAGGCTGCTTGGCCAGGATCGCGACGTGCTGGCCGCCACCGGCGTTGACGCGGATGCCCTCGATGACATTGAGACGTGGGCGCGGCGCACCGTGATGGTGCCCGAGGGTGCCATGGTGGTGGACGCCCATGCTCACCTGGGTATCGATCGGGACGGTCGTGCGCTGGCCGCCGCCGATCTGGTGGCCGACCTCGACGCCAATGGCATTACGGCGGCCGTGGCGTTTGCCGCGGACGAGCCCGGGATGGATGGCGACTTCCGTGAGGCTAACCAGCGTGTGGCCGATGCCGCCGAGGCACATCCGGGCCGCATCATCCCGTTCTGCCGACTCGATCCCACGCGACCCATAATGGCGGCGCTCGCGGCGGCCGATGGCGCAGGGGCGCGTGGCTTGAAGTTGCATCCGGTGGCCCAGCGGTTTCGTCCGGAGGCGCCCGAGTGCGTAGCGGCGGTGCGCGAGGCCACCGATCGCGGTTGGCCGGTGCTGTTTCATGCGGGCTTCGGTGCCCGCCCACTTGGCGATGCGTTCGCTGCACTGCTCGCGCAGGTGCCGGATGCGCGCATCATCCTTGCCCACGGCGGGCGGGGCGATCACCGTGCGCTGGCTGCAGTGGCGGCCAGATACCCCAACGTGCTGTTCGACACCTCCATCGCCGCGCTGCCCGACCTCGTGACGCTGCCGCCCGAGCGCATCATCTTCGGGTCGGACCGTCCGTACGGCGACCATGCCCAGGCGTTGCATCTGGTGGGTACGGCCGCCCGTGTGGCTGGTTGGGACGCTGCTGCGCTGCGCGGCGTGCTGGGTGAGACGCTGCTGCGATGGATCGGTCCGGTGCACGTATGAATCGGACCGACGCCCTACGCGTGGTGGCGCTTGCGGCGCAGGCCGAGATGGCGCTGGTGCGGCGCGATGGGGTGTGCGGCCCGCTACTGGCCCAGGCGGCGCGCGCTGCCGCGGGCACTCCCGCCGAGCTCGTGCTGGCCGAGGCATCGCGGTTGGTGCGCGCGGCGCCCGAGCGCGAGGCCGTGCGTCAGGCGGCGCTCTCGCTCACGCGCATGGGTCTGCACGAGGCCGAGGCATCGGTGCTGGAGTCTGCCTAGTGCCCCGAGTCATAAATTACGTGGCAGTTCCCGGCTGCATCCCATCGCGATGCGGCGTC
>Ga0105054_10000097_pt1 | contig 103792 bp, 96 predicted proteins | sample BON02_FD_78091 | JGI IMG/M metagenome (GOLD analysis project Ga0105054, IMG submission 78091) | Freshwater microbial communities from Lake Bonney liftoff mats and glacier meltwater in Antarctica - BON-02 (megahit assembly) | ecosystem: Environmental > Aquatic > Freshwater > Ice > Glacier...
AGGGACAGGGGCGGGTTGTCGCGGCGCCGGCAATCCAGACGCCGGCAACAGTCTTGCCCCGCGCCGTGGCAACCGCAAGCCGCCGCATGGCATAGGCGGGTCCCTCATAGGCGCGCAGCCGGCGCAGCGTTGCCGCATCCATTGTGGCCAGCGCGCCTGCCACCCGTCTACGCGCGCCCACCAGGGTCGGGTAGCGCCCGCCGCGCATGGCCACGCGCCGTCATCCGGGCAGGGTGGCGGGCACCAGGGACATGATTTTGCCAGAAAGCCGCGGCAATCGCTGCAAATCGAGCAGCGTGCCATACAAGAACAGGCGCATGGCCCCCACCTAGGTTGCAACGCCACGGCATCCCGTCGATCCTGCCGCGGCATCTCGGGACGGCATACATGGACGATGATTTCCGCCGCGCGGCGCTCGACTACCACCGCCTGCCGCGGCCGGGGAAGCTCGCGATCGAACCCACCAAGCGCATGGCCACCCAGCGCGACCTGGCGCTCGCCTATTCCCCGGGCGTGGCCGCGGCGTGCGAGGCGATCGTGGCCAACCCCGACGACGCCTATATCTATACCGCGCGCGCCAACCTCGTCGGCGTCATCTCCAACGGCACCGCGGTGCTGGGGCTGGGCAATATCGGCGCTTTGGCCGGCAAGCCGGTGATGGAGGGCAAGGCAGTATTGTTCAAGAAGTTCGCGGGCATCGACGTGTTCGACATCGAGGTGGACGAGCAGGACCCCGACCGGTTCTGCGACGTGGTGGCCGCCCTGGAGCCGACCTTCGGGGCGATCAACCTGGAGGACATCAAGGCGCCGGAATGCTTCTACATCGAGGAGAAGCTGCAAGGGCGCATGGGCATTCCGGTGTTCCACGACGACCAGCACGGCACCGCGATCACGGTGGCTGCCGCCGTGCACAACGGGCTGCTGCTGCAGGGCAAGAACTTGGCCGAGGTGAAGCTGGTGACGTCGGGGGCCGGGGCGGCGGCGCTGGCCTGCGTCGACCTGCTGGTGGCCATGGGGCTGAAGGCCGAGCACGTGACGCTGACCGACATCAAGGGCGTGGTGCATGCCGGGCGCGAGGGGTTGGAGGCGCGCATGCGGCCCTATGCCCGCGAGACCGACGCGCGCACCCTGCCCGACGTGCTGGACGGGGCGGATATCTTCATGGGCCTGTCGGCGCCGCGCGTGCTGAAGGCGGAGTGGCTACACAAGCTGGCGCCCAACCCGATCATCCTGGCGCTGGCCAACCCGGAGCCGGAGATCCTGCCCGAGGCGGTGCGCCAGGCGCGGCCGGATGCGATCGTGGCCACCGGGCGCAGCGACTATCCGAACCAGGTCAACAACGTGCTGTGCTTCCCGTTCATCTTCCGCGGCACGCTGGACGTGGGGGCGACGACGATCAACCAGGCGATGAAGCTGGCCGCAGTGGAGGCGATCGCGGAACTGGCGCGGGTGGAGGCGAGCGAGGTGGTGGCCGCGGCCTATGGCGGGGCGGCGCCGGTGTTTGGGCGCGAATACATCATTCCCAAGCCGTTCGATCCGCGGCTGATCCTGCAGATCGCCCCGGCCGTGGCGCGCGCGGCCATGGCTAGCGGCGTGGCGCGCCGGCCGATAGAAGATTTCGCGGCCTATACCGGCGAGCTGGAGCGCTTCGTTTTCCGTTCGGGGCAGTTGATGCGCCCGGTGTTCGAGGCGGCGAAGGCGGCGCCGGCGCGCATCGTGTATGCCGAGGGCGAGGACGAACGGGTGCTGCGGGCGGTGCAGACGCTGGTGGATGACGGGATCGCCGAGCCGATCCTGATCGGGCGGCGCGATGTTATCGCCCGGCGGGTGGCCGAGATGGGGCTGCGGATGAACCTGGACGAGACCGTGCGGGTGCTGGACCCGGCGGTGGACGAGGCGGTGTTCGGGAAGCTGGTGGGCGAATACCAGCGCCTGGTGGGCCGCCGCGGCGCGCCGCCGGATGCCGCGGCGCGGCGGCTGGGCAACCGGCCGACGGTGGCCGCGGCCATGCTGCTGCATGCCGGCATCGCCGATGCGGCGATCTGCGGCGGCAGCGGCGACTGGTGGCGGCACATGCAGTACGTGATGCCGATCATCGCCCGCCGGCCGGAGGTGAGTCGCATCTATGCCCTGTCCTGCCTGATCCTGCCGGCCGGCGCGCTGTTCATCGGCGATACCTACATGAACACCGACCCGACGCCGGAGCAGATTGCCGAGATGACGCTGCTGGCCGCCGAGGCGGTGCGCAGCTTTGGCCTCGTGCCCAAGGCGGCGCTGCTGTCGCACTCCAATTTCGGTGCCTCCAACTCGCCCTCGGCACGGCGCATGCGCCAGGCCCTGGCGCTGATCCAGGCGCGCGCGCCGGAGCTGGAGATCGACGGGGAGATGCATGCGGACGCAGCACTGGTGGAGACGATCCGCAATCGCGCGGTGCCGGACAGCCGGCTTTCCGGCACCGCCAACTTGCTGATCATGCCCAGCCTGGACGCCGCCAACATCGCGTTCAACCTGCTGAAGGCGGCGGCCGACGCGCTGCCGGTGGGGCCGCTGCTGCTGGGCATGTGCAAGCCGATCCACGTGGTGGTTCCCAGCGTGACCGCGCGCGGCATCGTCAACGTGAGCGCCATCGCCGCCATCGAGGCCCAGGCGCTGCGCAACCAGGGCGCGGCATGATCGCCCTGCTGCTCGGCCTGGCCTCGCTGGTGACGCTGTTGGCGGTGCTGGGCATGTTCAGCCGCGCCAAGGTGGCCTCGGTCAAGACCGCGCTCATCTGGGTGGGGGCGATCGGCGGGCTGCTGCTGGCGGTGCTGCTGTTCCTCACCGGGCGCGGCGCGATCGCCCTGTCGGCCCTGGTGCTGCTGGGGCCGATGCTGTGGAGTTGGATGACCCAACGGCGTGTGACCGGGCGCGAGGCACCGGGGGAACCGGGCGGACGACCATCGGGCGGGCCGCGCTTCTGGCAGCCGCCGCCGCGGGGCGGCATGTCGCGCGAGGAGGCCCTGGAGATACTCGGCGTCGCGCCTGGGGCCAAGGAGGCCGAGATCCGCGCCGCGCATCGCCGCCTGATGCAGGCCGCCCACCCCGACCGCGGCGGGTCGGACTGGCTGGCGGCACGGATCAACCAGGCGCGCGACGTGCTGTTGGGGTAGAGCGATATGCGATCGGGTTGCTTCACCCGATCGCAAGATTTGCGTTCCTAAACAGAGATCTGGAGCGGCTGCGAACGCATTCCGCTCTAGCCGGCTGGAACACAGTTCACGGCGCGGCGGTCGGGTGGGCTTGAGAAGCGGCCATGGTTTGGCCCATACCACGTGGCACTTAGCTTTCTGGATCAGTGCCGAGAGGATACCATCGTGATAAAGCCGCTGCGCAAGGCTGTGCTTCCCGTTGCCGGGCTGGGAACACGCTTCCTGCCGGCCACCAAGGCGATGGCCAAGGAGATGCTGCCGGTGGTGGACAAGCCGCTGATCCAGTATGCCATCGAGGAGGCGCGCGCCGCCGGGATCGAGCAGTTCTGCCTGATCACCGGGCGCGGCAAGACCGCCATCGTCGAGCATTTCGACATCGCCTTCGAGCTGGAGGCCACCCTGCGCCAGCGCGGCAAGCAGGCCGAGCTGGACGCCCTGCGCCAATGGCAACTGCCGCCGGGCGCCATGGTGACGGTGCGCCAGCAGGAGCCGCTGGGGCTGGGCCACGCCATATGGTGCGCGCGGGCCTTCATCGGCGACGACCCGTTTGCCATTTTGCTGCCCGACGACCTGGTGCTGTCGGAAACCCCCTGCACCAAGCAGCTGGCCGATGCCTACTACCAGACCGGCGGCTGCGTGGTGGCGGTGACCGAGGTGCCGCGCGAACACACCAACCGCTACGGCATCCTGGATATTGGCGCCGATGACGGGCGGCTGGCCGAGGTGCGCGGCCTGGTGGAGAAGCCGAAGCCGGAGGACGCGCCGTCGAACCTGTCGATCATCGGCCGCTATGTACTGTCGCCGAAGGTGATCGACTACCTTTCGCTGATGGAGCGCGGCGCCGGCAACGAGGTGCAGTTGACCGACGCGATGGCCAAGCTGATCGGCCAGGTGCCGTTCCATGGCCTGCGCTACGAAGGCCGCCGCTTCGACTGCGGCGACAAGATCGGCTTCCTGGAAGCGCAGATCGCCTTCGCGCTCAAGCGCCCGGAAATGGCCGATGCGGTGCGCGGCTTCCTCAAGGGCTACTGCGCCGAACTTTTCCCCGGCAACGGCTGATTTCACCCGCGAAAGAGCAGGAACGATGGCATTTTCCCACAGTTTCGATTCAACTGTGCTGCGCGAGTACGACATCCGCGGCATCGTCGGCGAAACCCTGCACGGCACCGACGCGTTCGCCATCGGCCGCTGCTTCGGCTCGATCGTCGCGCGGGGCGGCGGCTCGGTGGTGGCGGTGGGCTACGATGGCCGCCTTTCGTCGCCGGCGCTGGAAGCCGAGCTGGTCGCGGGCCTGAAGGCCAGCGGCATGGAGGTGGTGCGCATCGGGCGCGGGCCGACGCCGATGCTCTACTATGCCGCGACCGTGCTGAAGACGGGGGGTGCGGTGATGCTGACCGGCAGCCACAACCCGCCGAACTACAACGGCTTCAAGATGATGCTGGGCGGCAAGCCGTTCTTCGGCGCCCAGATCCAGCAGATCGGCCGCATGGCAGCCGAGGGCGACGTGGTGGCCGAGGCCCATGGCAGCGACCGCAGCCTGGACATCTCCGAGGAGTATATCGCCCGCCTCGCCCAGGACTGGGATGGCGGCGACCGCAAGCTGAAGGTGGTGTGGGATAACGGCAACGGCGCGGCCGGCGAGGTGCTCGCCCGCCTGGTCAAGCGCCTGCCGGGCAGCCACACCGTGCTGTTTCCCGAGATCGACGGTAAGTTCCCCAACCACCATCCCGACCCCACGGTGCCGAAGAACCTGGAGGCGCTGGTGGCCGAGGTGGCGAAGCAGGGGGCCGACATCGGCATCGCCTTCGACGGCGACGCCGACCGCATCGGCGTGGTCGACGATGGCGGCACGATGATGTTCGGCGACCAGCTTCTGGTGGTGCTGGCCCGCGACGTGCTGAAAAGCCACCCGGGCGCCACCATCATTGCCGACGTGAAGGCCAGCCAGGTGCTGTTTGACGAGATCGCCCGCGCGGGCGGCAAGCCGGAGATGTGGAAGACCGGACACTCGCTGATCAAGGCCCGCATGGCCGAGACTGGCTGCCCGCTGGCCGGCGAGATGAGCGGGCATATCTTCTTCAACGACATCTGGTACGGCTTCGACGACGCGCTGTACGCCGGCGTGCGCCTGCTCGGCATTCTCGCCCGCGGGTCCGAGAAGATGTCCGCCATCCGCAAGGCGCTGCCGCAAGTGGTCAACACCCCGGAGCTGCGCTTCAACTGCGACGACCACCGCAAGTTCGACGTGATCCAGGAAGTCGCCGCTCGCCTGCGCGCCGCCGGCGCCACCATGAACGACATCGACGGCGTGCGCGTGAACACCGCCGACGGCTGGTGGCTGCTGCGCGCCAGCAATACCCAGGCCGTGCTGGTGGCGCGCTGCGAAGCGCGCGACGAGGCCGGGCTGGAGCGGCTGAAAGGCGCGCTGGTGGCGCAGCTTGAGGCGTCGGGGCTGGAGGCGCCGGACTTTTCGGGCGAGAACGCGGGGCACTGAAAGGAAACGTGTTCTTTTTTGAAAAAAGAACCAAAAAACTTTTGCCATTTCAGTCCTGCTCTGACCATTCAGGCGGGACTGAAATGGATGAAGTTTTTTTGCTTCTTTTTCTTCAGAAAAAGAAGACTCCTCCCTTCACTCCAGCACCGCCTCGGTCTTCGCCTTGATCATCGCGAAATCGATCTTCGCGCCGAGCCCCGGGCCTTCCGGCGCCTGGAGTATACCATTGGCATCGGGGCGGAACTCCTCCTCAAGGCCGTAGCGGTGGGCGCCGTCGGGGAGCAGCACTTCGAACCAGGTGGTGTTCGGGATCGCCATGCAGACGTGCAGGTTGGCGAGGTTGTTCAATGAGTTGCCGCTGTGGTGGACCTCGTAGTTCATGTGGAAGGCCTCAGCGAGGTGGGCGGTCTTGAGCATGGTGGTCAGGCCGCCCTTGGCCGGGATGTCGCCGCGGAGGTAGTCGGTGGCCTGCTGCTGGATCCAGATCGGATAGGTGTCGAGCCCGCCCATCGGGTATTCGGTGGCCATGATGGGGATGTTCAGCTTCTGGCGCAGCTTGACGTAGGAGAGGATATCCTCGTCGGCCAGCGGGTCTTCGTACCATTTGAAGCCCATTTCCTGGATCGCCAGGCCGACTTTCAGCGCGCCGGGGTAGTCGTAGCTCCAGGTGCTGTCGAGCATCACGGGGTAGCTGTCGCCGACGGCGCGGCGGACGGCTTCGCAGACCTTGATATCGGTGTCGGGGTCGGTGGGAGGGTGGATCTTGTAGCCGGCCCAGCCCTCCTGCTTGTGCTGCTGGGCCTGGGCCACGTAGGCCTGGGCATCGGGCAGCAGTTGGGAGCTGGCGTAGGCGCCGATCTGGGTACGGTGCGTGCCCATCAGCGCGTGCACGGGCAGGCCGGCGATCTTGCCGACGAGGTCCCATAGCGCCACGTCGGCGGCGCCGATGACGCGCCAGGTGACGTTGCGGTTCAGCTTCAGCATGCGCTGGTGCAGGCGCTCGCGTTCCAGCGGGTTGGCGCCCATCAGCAGCGGCTTGATCCAGCGGATCAGGCCCGGGCCGTCCATGCTGCCGGGGTTGGAGGCGGAGCCGAGGAAGGCGTGGCCCTCGTGGCCGCTATCGGTGCGGATGCGCAGCAGGCCCAGGTTGCTGACCGGCTGGGTGAAGCTGCCGGCGTGGTAGCTGGTGCGCGGGATGTTGTCCCAGGTGAAGATGGTCAGCGACACGTGGTCGATCTTCATGGCCGGTTCCTCCATTTTGCCGTCGATGCTGCCCCAGGGGCCGAGGGCGCACAAGCTGGCGAACAGCATCGTTGACCCGTTCGCGCTGGCGCGGGACAGTTGCCGGGGAGGCGATCCAGATGAACGATGCCCCAGACCCAAGGCCGGGCCTGCGATCCACGCCGGAGGAGCGCGCCCGGGCTGCCGCCCCCGTGCTGCTGGCCGAGGCGGACGGAATCGAGGCCGGCCGCCGGCTGACCCCGGCGGCACTCGACGCGCTGCACGTCCAGCGGCTGTTCCGCGTGCTGCTGCCGCGCAGCGTGGGCGGCGACGAGGCGCATCCCGTCGACTATATCCGCATGCTGATCGAAGTTGCCGCCGCCGATGCCTCCACCGCCTGGTGCATCGGCCAGGGCTCGGGCTGTTCCATGGCCGCCGCCTACCTGCCTTTGGCCACCGCGCAGGCGGTGTGGGGCGACGATCCGCGGGCGGTGCTCGCATGGGGGCAGAACCAGGGGGCGCGGGCGCGGGTGGTCGATGGCGGGTATCGGGTGAACGGGCGCTGGACGTTTGTGAGCGGCGGGCATCATGCCACCTGGATCGGCGGGCATTGCCACGTGGTGGAGCGCGACGGCAGCCTGCGGGCCGGGGCGGACGGGCGGCCGATCGAGCGCACCATGCTGATCCCGGCGGCGGCGATGACCGTCACCGACGACTGGAACGTGATGGGCCTGCGCGGCACCGGCAGCGACACCTTCGCGGTGGACGACTATTTCGTGGCCGATGCCTATTCCACCTGCCGCGACACCGACGAGGAGCGGCGCGAGGGCGGCACACTGTACCAGTTCTCCACCACCAACATGTATGCTGCGGGCTTCGCTGGCGTAGCGCTGGGTGTGGCGCGCGGCATGCTCGACCAGTTCGTGGCGCTGGCCCGGGACAAGACCCCCAGCCTGACCAGCCGCGGGTTGCGCGACAGTCCGGCGATCCAGCGCGACGTGGCGATCGGCGAGGCGCGCTGGCGGGCGGCGCGGGCCGGGCTGCTGACGATCCTTTCGGAAACCTGGGATGCCGTATCGGCCACCGGCCGCATCACGCTCGACCAGCGCATGGCCATCCGCCTGGCCGCCACCTTCGCCATCCATCAGGCGAAGGAGGTGGCCGACCTGTGCTGGCGCGAGGCCGGCACCACCGCCATCTTCCCGGCCAACGGCTTAGAGCGCCGGTTCCGCGACATGAATACCGTGACCCAGCAGGTGCAGGGCCGCATGACCCATTTCGAGGCGGTGGGCCAGCATCTGCTCGGCGTCGCGCCGCCCACCCTGCGCCACATCTGAGGAGGAAGCGAACCATGACGCTGCACGCGCTGAACCACTTCACCGTCCGCCCTGTCGACCTGGAGAGGACAAAGGATTTCTACGCCGAGGTGCTCGGCCTGCCGATCGGCTACCGCCCGCCGCTCGGCTTTCCCGGCTACTGGTTGTATTGCGGCGACGTGCCGACGGTGCACCTGATCGGCCCGCGCGAGAACGAGGCCGGCATGCCGGCGCGTGCGGCCGGGGCGACCGGGCTGCTGGACCATATCGCCTTTTCCTGCACCGGGCTGGCGGCGATGAAGGACAACCTCAAGGCGCGCGGCATCGGGTTTGAGGAACGGGTAATCCCGCGCGACCGGCAGACGCAGCTCTTCCTGCGCGACCCCGACGGCATCGCGGTGGAGTTGAACTATCCGCCGGCCGAAACGCCCGCTGCCTGATGCACCCAACCGCCTGATGCATATCGAGGCCTTCAGCGAGTCGCGCGCGCCCACGCAGCCCGAGCTGAACGAGGATGCCCTGGTGGTGCTGCCGGGCCGTGCCTACGCGGTGATCGATGGCGTGTCGGACCGCGACGGCACGCGCTATGACGGCATGCTCGCGGGGCGCTACGCGGCCCAACTGGTGGCCGGCACGCTGGAACGGCTGTGCGCCGGCGGCGCGGTGCCGCCGGAGGCCGAGACGGTGGTGCCGCGGCTGACGGAGACGATCCAGCTTGCCTACCACCAGTTCGGCCGGGTGGAGGCGGCGCGGCAGGACTGGGGCGGGCGGCTGTGCTGCACCCTGGCGCTGGCGCTGGTCGATGCAAGGCAGGTGCGGCTGGTGCTGGTGGGCGACAGCGGGGTGCGGGTGAACGGCACCGACATCCTGCAGATGACCAAGGACCTCGACCGCATCACCGCCACCCTGCGCAGCCATGCTTGGCACCGCGCCGCCGCGCGCGGGGCCGACCCCGTGGTGCGCGACCAGGTGGCGCGGCAGGTCACCTGGCATGGCACCGCCCAGGACCCGGCACCGCTGGCGCCGCTGCTGGGCGCCGCCGACCTGGCCGAGATCGGCGCGGCGGCGGCGGCCGAATGCACCGAGGCCCTGCCGCATGTGCCGCGCGCCGACATGCTGCACCTGCTGCGCCACGGCATCGTCGCGGGCCAGGGCGTGTTCCAGAACAGCACGGACACGGTGCTGGGCTATGGCTGCCTGGACGGGTTCGAGGTGCCTCGCACCCTGATGCGCATCGCCACGATGGACCGCGGCAGCGTGCGCACGCTGGAGTTGTTCACCGACGGGTATTTCCGCCCGGGCGCCGGCTTCGGCATCGCGGCGTGGGAGGCGGCGTTCGCGCAGGTGGAGGCGGAAGACCCGGCCAAGGTGGGCGTGCACCGGTCTACCAAGGGTTCGATTCCCGGTACGGGATCGGCGGCCGGACGCTGGGCGGACGACCGGACCTATGTCGGGGTGAAGTTGCGCTGACGCCGTAGGCGACGGAATGCGCGGGGCTACTCGGCCGCCAGCACCTCCGTGCCGTCCACCATCGCCGCGGCGCGTTGCAGGTCGACCGACAGCAGGCGCGAGACGCCGCGTTCCTGCATCGTCACGCCGTACAGCCGGTCCATGCGGGCCATGGTCATGGGGTGGTGCGTCACCACCATGAAGCGCGTGCCGGTCTCGCGCACCATGTCGTCCAGCAGCAGGCAGAAGCGCTCGACGTTGGCGTCGTCGAGCGGCGCGTCCACCTCGTCGAGTACGCAGACGGGCGCGGGGTTGCAGCGGAACACCGCGAAGATCAGCGACAGGGCGGTGAGTGCCTGCTCGCCGCCGGACAGCAGCGACAGCGTCGAGAGCTTCTTGCCCGGCGGCTGGGCGTAGATTTCCAGCCCGGCCTCCAGCGGGTCGTCGGAGCCGACCATGCCCAGATGGGCGCGGCCACCGCCGAACATGCGGCTGAACAGGGCCTGGAAATGCCGGTCCACCTGTTCGAACACCGCCGCCAGCCGCTCGCGGCCCTCGCGGTTGAGGTGGCCGATGGAGCCGCGCAGCTTGGCGATGGCAGTGGTCAGGTCGGCGCGCTCGCGCACGATGATGTCCACCTGCTTGCCGATTTCGTCGGCCTCGACCTCGGCGCGCAGGTTGACGGGACCCATCTCCTCGCGCTCGCGTTGCAGGCGCTCCAGCTTGCGGCGGGCCTTGTCCTCGATCGCCTGCCCATCGGTGGCTTGACCATCGGCGGCTTGACCATCGGCGGCATCGGCCGCGAGATCGGCGGGCGGGTCCGGCAGGGCGGGGTTGGCGCCCAGGCGCTCGACGATGCGTTCGGCGACGACGCCCCAGGCCTGCTCGGCCTGGGCGGCCTCGCCTTCCAGGCGCACCACACGCTCGCGGGCATGGCCCAGGGCGGCCTCGGCGGCGCGGGCGGCACGGTCGCTGCTGGTGGCCGCAGCCTCGGCGGTGCCCAGCAGGTCGGCCAGGGCGCGATGGGCCGACTCGGCCGCTTCCAGGGTGTCGAGCGCGGCGGCACGGCGGGCGGCGATTTCCGCCGGTGCATTCGCCAGCCGGGCCTGTTCGGCGCGGCCGGAATCGGCGCGGGCGCGCAGGTCGGTCACCCGGCCCATGGCATCCTCGGCGCGCATCGCCCAATCGGTCTGCTCGGCGGCGATGGTGCGGCGGCGGTGGGCGCGGCCATTGGCGGCGCGCAGCAACGCGTCGCGTTCGCCGCGGGCGGCGGTTTCGCGGTTGCGCAGCCCGGCCAGCGCAGCGCGCGCCTGCTCCATGGTGGTGCGCGCCGCCGCCGGGTCGGCCAGTCCGCCCAAGGCATGGCGCGCCTGGGCCAGCAGCGCTTCGGCCTCCTGCTGCTCGGTGGCGAGGCGGGAAATCTGCTCCTCCACGGCCGCCAGCTTGGCCGCGGTGTCGGCGGCCTGGGTGGCGAGCTGGCGGGCGGTTGCGGTGGCCTGCTCCAGCGCCTGCTCGGCCTGGCGGCGGGCGGTGCGGGCCTGCTGCTCGACGGCATTGGCCTCTCGTTCGCTGCTGTCGGCGTGGGCGCGGATCGCGCGTTCCTGCGCCTCGGCCTCGCTGCGGGCGGTCTGTTCGGCGCGTTGCGCGGCGGTGCGGGCGGCCTGGATCTGGGCGTCGGCAGTGGCGCGGGCGCTACGGTCGGCCTGCTCCGCCGCGGCGAGCCGGGCTGCCGCCTCTGTGGCCGACTGGGTTGCGGTGGCGAGACTGGCGCGCAGCGCGGTCAGCCGGTTGCGCTGTTGCAGCCGCACCGCCGCGCCGGTGGGTGTGCCGGCCTTGATGGTGTAGCCGTCCCATCGCCACACCGCGCCGGCGGTGGAGACCAGCATCTGACCGGGGGCGAGCTTCGCCTGGCCGGCAGTTCCGGAAGCATCGTCATCGACCAGCCCGATCTGCGACAACACCCTTTCCAGGGCTGCCGGGGCGCGCACGAGCCCCGCCAGCGGGCGTGCCGGCTGCGGCAGTGGCGCCGCGCCTTCCAGCGCTGGCAGGGTGCGCCAGTGCCGTGCCGCCGCTTCGTCGGCCGCCGAGTCCAGTTCCTCGCCCAGTGCCGCACCCAGCGCGGCTTCCAGCCCCGCGGGCACCTCCAGCTGGTCGACCATGCGCGGCCATTTCTCACCGTCGCGCACCCCCAGCACTTCGGCCAGGGCGGTTGCTTCCGCGGCCAGCCGGGCGCGCGCCGAACCGGTGGCGGACGAAGCAGCGCGGGCCTCGGCCAATTCGACCTGGGCGGAGCCGCGCAGCTGTTCGGCGGCTTCCAGCGCCGCCGCACGGGCCCGCGTCGCCTCCTGCAGGGCCGCGTCGCGCGCCTCGGCAACGCGGCGCAGCCCATCGGTGCGCGAATGCGCCGCCTGCTCCAACGCAGTGGCGCGCGCCTGTTCGGCCGCCGCCAGGGCCACCTGCGCCGCCTCGACCTGTGCCGAAGCGTCCTGCTGCGTTGCTTGCGCCTGCTCCAGACGTGCCGGATCGATGCACAGGCCGGTCAGGCGGGCGCGCTCCTGGTCCAAGCGTCCGCGCTGCTCGGCAAGCCGACGGGCGCGCTGCTCGGCCTGGGCAAGGGCTTCGGACAGGGCGCTGTGGCGAGCGGCGAGTTCGGCGGCGTGCTCGATGGCGCGGTTGGCCGCGGCCTCGGCCAGGCGCACCGCCTCGATCGCCTGCGCGGCCTCGGCCTCGGCGCGTTCCAGGCGTGGCGGGTGGGCGGCGTCCTCGGCGGCGAGCCGGGCCTCCTCGCCTGCCAGGCGGTCCACGGCGGCGGCGGCATCGCGCTGCTGCTCGGCGGCGTGGGTCAGGTCGCGTTCGATCTGCGCCAGGCGCTCGGACGCGCCGGACAGGGCGGCCCGGGCCCGCGCCTCCTCATCGGCAAGCTGCTCGCCGGCGATGCGGTGGCGCTCCAGCCCGGTGCGGGCCTCGCCCTCGCGCGTGCGCAGTTCCGGCAGGGCGGCGGCACCGTGCGCGGCGGCCGCGGCGGTTGCCGCGGCGGCGGCGGTCGCCTGGGTCACCGCGGCACCTGCCGCTTGCAGGGCCACCCGCGCGGCCATGCGCACATGCTCCACCCGCGCGCGCTGGATCGCGAGCAATTCGGCCTCGGCGGCGCGCACCAAGCCAGAGATGGCACGGTAGCGGTTGGCTTGGCGCACCTGGCGCTTCAGCGATTCGAGTTGGCCTTCGAGCTGGCCCCGCAGATCCTCGGCGCGGGCCAGGTTGTTTTCCGCCGCGCGCAGCTTCAGTTCCGCCTCGTGCCGCCGAGCATGCAGGCCGGTGATGCCGGCCGCCTCCTCCAGCAACTGGCGTCGCTCATCGGGCTTGGCGTTGACCAGGGCGCCCACCCGGCCCTGGCTGACCAGCCCGGAGGAATGGGCGCCGGTGGCCAGGTCGTTGAACAGCGTCTGCACGTCGCGCGCGCGGGCCTCGCGGCCGTTGATGCGGTAGACGCTGCCGTTGCCGCGTTCGATGCGCCGGCTGATCTCGAGTTCCGGGGCCTGGTGGAACGGCGGCGGCGCCACGCCGGCGGTCTCGTCCAGCACCAGCGTGACCTCGGCGAGGTTACGCGACGGGCGGCTGGCGGTGCCGGCGAAGATCACGTCGTCCATCTCGCCGCCGCGCAGGCTGCGCGCCGAATTCTCGCCCATCGCCCAGCGCAGCGCCTCCACCACGTTGGACTTGCCGCAGCCGTTCGGGCCGACGATGCCGGTCAGGCCGGGCAGGATCTGCACCACCGCGGGCTCGGCGAAGCTCTTGAACCCGGCGATGCGCAGGCGGCTGAAGCTGACGGGCAAATCGATGGTCCCTCAAGCGGTGATCTGCGGCGGCGGCACGGCGGCAGGCGCGGGTGGCTGGGTTGGGGTGGCCGGGTTAGGGCGGCCTAGCCGGCGGCCTGTTGGACCAGCCGGGCGAATTCGTCGTACGGGCGGGCCCCGGCTTCGCGCCGGTTGGTGGCGCCGGGGCCGTTGAACACGAAGCTGGGCGTCGACTCGATGCCGTAGGTGCGGGCGTACTCGTCGCGGCCGTTCAGGATTTCGGCGCGCAGCGCTTCGTCGGCGACGGCGGCGTCGAAAGCGCTGCGCGACAAGCCGGCCAGGGCGGCGATCTTGGCGATTTCCTCGATGTTGTTCACGCCGCGTGCGAAGGCCCAACGGTCCTGCGAGGCCAGCAGGGCGGTGATGAACGGCTCGTAGCTCGCAGGCGGCAAGGCACGGGCCACGGCCGCGCCGGCGAGCGCGATCTGGTCCAGCGGGAAGTCGTGGAACACCATGCGAACCTTGCCGGTGTCGACGAGGTCGCGCTTCACCCGCGGCATGGTCTCGCGGTGGAACGTGGCGCAGTGCGAGCAGGTGAGCGAGAAGAACTCCCGCACCACCACCGGCGCGTCGGCCCGGCCGATGCTGCGCTCGGCCAGCCGCGGATCGCCGGACGCGGTGGCGGCGATGGCGCCCCCGCGGGCGGAGGCGGCCGAGTCGCCGCCAGATGCCGTGGGGCGCGAGAACTGCCACACGGCGGCACCTCCGGCGACCACCACGACGCCCCCAACCCCTAGTAGCGTGCGGCGCGAAATTTGCATCTTTACCTCTATATGTTGTGTTCTAGCGCCGCCGCCCCCCGGAGTCGAGAGGCCACTGCGGCGCAGTCTATCCCCCTCGGCCGGCCAAGACGACCCGACCCAGCGCTTCCAGCGCGTCGCGCAGGCCGCCGGCGGGCAGCCCCGCCACGGCCGCGCGCGCCTGGGCCACCGCCGCAACGCGCGGCGGGCGGACGCGCACAAGCTGGGGCGGGGCATCCTGGACGAAGCGCAGCCGCGTGACGGTGACGCGGCCGAGATGGCGGTTGATCCGGTCGATCAGTTGGGGAGCCAGGTGCTGCAGTTCCATAGCCATCGGGCCCGAACAGGCAATCGCCAACGTGCCGGCGAACAGCTTGCGCGGCACCGTCACCGCGGCGATGGCCGGGCCGACGATCGCCTCCCAGTCGGCCAGCACCTGGGCGGTGGCGGGCGCGCGCCGCTTGAAGGCCGGGCGCACCAGGGCCGGCACCAGGGCGCCGACGGCCCGCGGGCCATAGACATGGCGTGCGGCCTCGCGCGCGGCGCCGTCGGACTTGTCGATGTCTTTCCCGCTCGTCATACCCCGGCCATGCCCTCTGCTTCCGACCTGTTGGACTGGTACGACCGCCACCGCCGCACCATGGCGTGGCGCGCCCTGCCCGGCGGCACGCCCGACCCGTACCGCATCTGGCTGAGCGAGATCATGCTGCAGCAGACGACGGTGGTCACGGTCGGACCTTACTACGAACGCTTCCTCGCGCGCTTTCCCGATGTTGCAGCCCTGGCCGAAGCCGACGAGCAGGAGGTGATGCGCGCCTGGGCCGGGCTGGGCTACTACGCCCGTGCGCGCAACCTGCATGCCTGTGCCAGGGCGGTGGTGGCCCTGGGCGGCTTCCCGGCGAGCCTGGAAGGGCTGCGCGCCCTGCCCGGCATCGGGCCTTATACCGCCGCGGCCATCGGTTCCATCGCCTTTGGGCTGCCGGTGGTGCCGGTGGACGGCAATGTGGAGCGCGTGGTGGCGCGCGTCTTCGCCATCGAGGCGGCGCTGCCCGCGGCCAAGCCGGCGATCCAGATGGGTGCCGCGCGGCTGGGCGATGACCCGGCCGCCCGCGGCCGCCCCGGCGACTTCACCCAGGCGTTGTTCGACCTCGGCGCCACGATATGCACACCTACCGCGCCCGCCTGCGTGCTGTGCCCCTGGCAAGGCCCCTGCGTGGCGCGCGCCCGCGGCATCGCCGGCGACCTGCCGCGCAAGGCGCAGAAGCGGGCCCGGCCGCTGCGCCACGGGGTGCATTTCTGGCTGACCGACGCGAACGGCCATGTCTTGCTGCGCCGCCGCCCGCCGCGCGGCCTGCTCGGCGGCATGACGGAGCTGCCCGGCACGCCCTGGCGCGATACTGCCTGGACCGCCGCCGAGGCCCTCGCCCACGCCCCCATGCCGGCAAGCTGGCGCCCGGCCGGCAGCGCCCGGCATGGCTTCACGCATTTCGAACTGACGATCGATCTCTACGCTGCAACGGTCGCGGAAATCACGGCCGAGGGCTTCCTGCGCGACGCAGCGCAGCTTGACGAGGAAGCACTGCCCTCGGTGATGCGCAAATGCGTCATGGCGGCGAAGGGCGCCGCTGGGTGGCTTGACCTACGGACAGTGCAGAACAAGCGGAAGAATGTTCTTTTTTGTAAAAAAGAACCAAAAAACTTCTGACCGTTTGCCCATCTAATTAACATTTTGCAAGAACCAAAGCGAATAAAGTCTTTTTGCTTCTTTTTCTTCAGAAAAAGAAGATCTTCACTTTCCTGAATCGCAGCCCCGATCGCCTTCGGCGGGGCTCCGTACATGCGAAGGGCATGACCCGCGCCAGGATGCGCCGGTCACGCCCCTGTGTCGGCGTGGTCAGAAGCTGCCGAGGAAGTCTCGCTTGCCGATTTCCACGCCGTTGTGGCGCAGGATGTTATAGGCGGTGGAGCAGTGAAAGGTCAGGTTGGGGATGACGAACCCGACGAGGTAGCGCTGGCCGGCGAACTCCATTTCGCCCGCGCGCATCTTCAGCACCACCTTGCGGTCCTCGCTGCCGGCGATGTCGGCTTCCGGCACGGCTTCGACCACGGCCAGGGTCTCGGCGATGCGGGCCTTCATCGACTCGAAGCTGGGCTCCACGTCGGGCAGGCTCGGCACTTCGCGCCCGGCCAGGCGCAGCACGCCGCCGCGGGCCATGTCGCAGGCGATCTGCACCTGGCGCCACAGCGGGAACATGTCCGGCGCCAGCCGGTCGCTGGCCAGCACCGCCGGGTCGACGTTCTTGGTGGCGGCAAAGGCGGCCCCCTTGTCCAGCACGCCCGACAGCCCGCCGAGCAGCGCCTTGATCATCGGCACGCTGGCCGCATACATCGAAATAGCCATTCTAGAGACTTCCCCCTTTGCGGCCGGCCATCGCGCCCAGGCGAAGGCGCAGCGCGTTCAGCTTGATGAACCCCTGGGCGTCGAACTGGTCATAGGCGCCCTGGTCGTCCTCGAACGTCACCACTTTCATCGAATAGAGGCTGTTCGGGCTCTCGCGGCCGATGCAGTTAACGTTGCCCTTGTACAGCTTCATCCGCACGCCGCCAGTGACGCTTTTCTGGCTCTCGTCGATCAGCGCCTGGAGCATCCGCCGCTCCGGGCTGAACCAGAAGCCGTTGTAGATCAGCTCCGCGTAGCGCGGCATGATACTGTCCTTGAGGTGCGCCGCCTCGCGGTCGAGTGTGATGCTCTCGATGGAGCGATGCGCCGCCAGCAGGATGGTGCCGCCGGGCGTCTCGTATATGCCGCGCGACTTCATGCCGACGAAGCGGTTCTCCACGAGGTCGAGCCGACCGATGCCGTTGGCGCGGCCAAGCTCGTTGAGCCGCGTCAGCAGCGATGCCGGCGACAGCTTCTGCCCGTCGATTGCCACGGGGTCGCCGTGCTCGAAGTCGATGGAGATGACGGTCGCCTTGTCCGGCGCATCCTCCGGCCGGATGGTGCGCTGGTACACCACCTCGTCGGCCTCCACGGCGGGGTCCTCGAGGATTTTACCCTCGCTGGAGGAGTGCAGCAGGTTGGCGTCCACCGAGAAGGGCGCGTCGCCGCGCTTGTCCTTGGCGATGGGGATTTGGTTGGCCTCGGCGAACTCGATCAGCCTGGTGCGGCTGGTCAGGTCCCACTCGCGCCACGGGGCGATGATCTTGATGTCGGGCTTCAGCGCGTAATAGCTCAGCTCGAAGCGCACCTGGTCGTTGCCCTTACCAGTGGCGCCGTGGGCCACGGCATCGGCGCCAACCTCCTCGGCAATCTCGATCTGGCGCTGGGCGATCAGCGGCCGGGCGATGGACGTTCCCAGGAGGTATTGGCCCTCATAGACGGCATTGGCGCGGAACATCGGGAACACGAAATCCTTGGTGAAGGTCTCGCGCAAGTCGTCGATGTAGATCTGCTTGATGCCGAGCATCTCAGCCTTCAGCCGCGCCGGCTCCAGCTCCTCGCCCTGGCCGAGGTCGGCGGTGAAGGTTACCACCTCGCATCGGTACGTGGTTTGCAGCCAACGCAGGATCACGCTGGTATCGAGCCCCCCGGAATAGGCGAGCACGACTTTCTTCACATCCTTCACGCGCATTCCCGGCGGACCCCTCTGGCGACTGAACCGATCGCCGCAGGTAGCGCTGCGCGGGGCGGTTGCGCAAGGTGCCTGGGTTGTATCCCGCCTTGCCGATGCTAGGCTCGGCGGCCGAGGGGTCGCGGGGGGAACTCCGGCGGCGGCATGGTAGGCGGCGGAATCTCGGGCGGGGGCAGTTCGATCGGCTTGTCGGGCGACGGCGGATCGACAGGCTGCGGATGCTCCGGCGGGCGGCCGGGCGGATTGGGGTCGGTCGGCGGCGGGATCTCCGGCACTTCGGCGGGCGGGGGCATCGCGGCGACTCCGCTGTCATTGTTTCAGGATACGCGACTTTCCAACGTACGCCGTCACCGGAGGTTCCGCCGCGGTGCTCAGGCGCGCGCCGGGCGCAGCAGCAGCGCCAGCCCGATGCCCAGTGCCAGCACGGCGGCCGCGTCGCACAGAAACGCGTCGCGGTAGCCCAGCCGGGCGATCAGCACGCCCATCGCCAGCGCGCCGATGCTCTGGCCGAGGAACAGCATGAAGGCGAAGCTGGCTACGGCGGTCGCCCGCGCCCGTGGCAGCATTTCAGTGGCGCGCGACTGAAGCACGCCGTGCAGCAGGAAGAAGCCGAAGCCCATCGCGCCCTGCACCGGGATCAGCACCCACCAGACCGGCGTCAGCACGGCGGCCGCGACGCCGGCAGCCATGATGGCGCCGCCGGCCAGCACCATGCCGGGTTCGCCCAGGCGCGGCACCAGGAAGCCGGCGCTGCGGACATAGGCCAGCGCGCCCAGCCCGAAGCAGGCCAGCACCAGACCCACGGCGCCGTATGGCAGGCCGAATGCCTCGTGCATGTAAGGGGCGAGGAACGGGAAGCTACCCATCAGCACGATGCCGTCGAATAGCCCGGCCAGCAGCACGATCCGCGCCACGCGGGCGCGCAGCAGGATTGCGTAGTTGAGCAGCGAGAACGTCGCACTGCCGCGCCGGTCAGCCAGGCTGGCGATGCGCCGCCCCAGCGCCAGCGCCACCACGGCGGTTCCGCCGGCCAGCACCAGGAACACGCCGCGCCAGCCGAGATACTGCCCGAACAACCCGCCCAGCGGCCCCGCCAGGATCTGCGCAAGCACGATGCCGTTGAGGTAGCGGCTGAGCGTCACCTGCCGGTCGCGGTAATCCACCGTGTCGCCGACATAGGCCATGCCAAGGGGGATGATCGCGGCACTGGCCGCACCCGCGGCCACGCGCAGCACCGTCAGGGTCGACAGGTTGTCGGACAGCGCGCAGCCGACGCTGGCCAGGGCCAACAGAACCAGCGAGACCAGCATCACCCGTAGCTTGCCGAACCGGTCGCCAAGCGGGCCGAGCAGGATCTGGCATATGCCGTACGGCAGCGTATAGGCCGCCACCACCACCGACACGGCGGGCACCGTTGTGGCAAAGTCGGTGGCGATCACGTGCAGCAGCGGGTCCATCACCCGCGCCCCGGAGGCCGACAGGAACCCCGCCGCCGCCAGGAGGCTCAGCGGAACAACAGCCGACGCCATTTTCGTCATGCTGCATTGCACACTTTCGTCGGCCCGCCCGCAAGCGGCGCATCCGCATGGCCGCGCATCGGCGCTGATCGGCCGTTCAGACGTCCACGCCGTATTCCGCAAGGTCGGGTGTCATTGCCTCGACGACGAAATCGACGAAGGCGGCGGGGGCATCCAAGTAGAACTCGCGATCGGAATAGGCGCCGACCTCCGCTGCCAGGCCTCGCGCTTGCAGCCACGCCGCCAGTGCTGCCAGGTCTTCACGGGGTGTGTCGCTCAGGAACGACACCTGCGAGCGCCGCTTGTCGTCGTCGCGGTTGGCCGTGTCGCTGCGGCTGAACTGCAGGTCCACGTTGGTGCCGGGCTGGCGCAGCCATATCGCGCGTTCGGTGCGGCGCAGTTCGACGAAGCCGAGGCGACCGGTGAGCATTTCCACCACCACTTCGAAGTGGCGCGGGTCGAGCCGGTTGGCGACGTGGTTGAATCTCATGCATTGTGCCTTTCCGTCTGTCCGGCCCGCGATTTCACCCGCGCGATTTCACCACGGGGATGCTGGCCCCTCAACAAGCCTCTTGTACTGGAATGCCGCCATGCCCCAGCCCGACCACATCTCCGTCCTCGGCGTGCCCGACCCCGCCACGCTGGACGACGACCTCAAGACCATCTGGGCAAAGTGCGTCGAGAAGCTCGGCTTCGTGCCCAATGTCTATTCGACCTACAGCAAGAAGCCGCAACGCCTGCGCCATTTCATGGCGATGTACAACGATGTCATGTTCGCGCCTTCCGGCCTGTCGAAGCTGGAACGCGAGATGGTGGCGGTTGTCGTATCGTCGGCGAACCGTTGCTACTATTGTCTGGTCGCCCATGGCCAGGCAGTGCGCCAGCTTTCGGGAGATCCGGAGCTTGGCGAGATGATGGCGCTGAACTATCGCGTGGCCAGGCTCGACCCACGCCAGCGCGCCATGCTGGACTTCGCCTGGAAACTGACCACCACCCCCCAGATGGTGGACGACGCCGACCGGGAGGGACTGCGCGGCCATGGCCTGTCGGATGAGGACATCTTCGACCTTGCCGAGACAACTGCGTTCTTCAATTTGTCCAACCGCATGGCCTCGGCCACCGACATGATGCCGAACCGGGAGTATCATCGGGCCGACCGTGGCGAGCGGTTCGTGCCGCCGGCGCCGAAGCCGAAGCGGGCCAAGCCGTAGAGCGCGCAAGCCGCGGTAGGCGGGCGGCGCTACTTCCGCTGCCAGCGATCCCCCGGCGCCAGAACGGTGCGGGGGCCATCGCCGTCGAGCCAGGCCGCGGCATCGGGCAGCCCCCGCAGGTAAGCATCCCAGAAGGCGGCGCCAAGGGCGGCGATGGCACGATGGTGGTTCGGGTTTCGCGGCTGGCGGTCGCCCGGCAGGGGGCGGTCGCTGAAGGCGGAATGCTCGGCGCCTTCAAGGACCAGTTCATATTTCTGGCCCGCCGGCAGGTCTGGATACACCGACAGGCGGTCGGCCACGGTCGCGTGGCCGACGAAGGAGACATCGTGCGTGCCGGTCATCACCAGCCACGGGATGCGCACGGCGGCGAAGGCGTGGCCCGGGTCACCTTTCTGCGGGCTACTCGGGCTCATCGGCAACGCAGCGCGGATTCGCGGGTCGGGCCAGCGACCGCGGATGGCGCGCGGTAGCCTTTGGCCGCTGACCGCTTGCGTCGTCAACGCGCCGAAGGAATGGCCGGCGAGGCCAATGCGGCTGGTGTCGAGATGCGCGGCAAGCGGGGAGGGCGTGTTCGACCGCCGCCACGTCTCGATCTCGTCCAGCACGGCCGCAATGTCGTGCATGCGCGCAATCAGGTTGCCCGCCGTGGCGGCAGCCCGCAGCGCCGCCATCCGCCGCGCCGGCGCCACATCCTCCCATATCGCGGCATCGGAGCCGGGATGCTGGACAAAGACGGTGACATAGCCGCGTGCCACCCAGTGGTCGGCCAGATACCGGGCGCCATTACGGGAGCCACCCAATCCATGGCTGAACAGCACGATCGGCAGACGTTCGTCCCGCGCCTGGTGGCGGATCAGCACCTGAATGTCGCGGCCCTGGCGGGTATCGCGGACCACAAGATCGTATTCATGCGCCCGGACACTGCCGGGCATCGCGCGGGAAGCAGGGTTGTAGCCGGCGTACGCAGATCGGGCGGCCAGCAAAGCTGCGCCGCCCGATATCCAGCTTCGTCGCAAAAGGAGCAGGCACCCGGTGGCCATGTGCCTCGGCGCGCCCCTCGATGCCGGTCAGACCGGCGTTGCGGTATCCGCGAGCACGGTCACCCGCGACGGGGTGACCTCGGCGAAGCCGCCGGAGACCTGCAGGCTTTCGGTGACGCGGCCGGCTTCGTAGAGGCGGATCACACCTTCTTGCAGGAGCACGATCATGGGCGCGTGCTGCGGCAGCACGCCCATTTCGCCGTCGGCGGCCGGGATCACCACCATGTCCACCGGACGCGACAGCAGCAGCTTTTCCGGGCTGACGATTTCGAGATCGAGGGGCATGGCGCGGTTCCGATCAGGCGTTGGTCTTCATTGATTCGGCCTTCTTCACGGCGTCTTCGATGGTGCCGACCATGTAGAAGGCGGCCTCGGGCAGGTGGTCGTATTCGCCGGCGACAATCGCCTTGAAGCTGCGGATGGTGTCGGCCACGGGCACGAACACGCCCGGGAAGCCGGTGAACACCTCGGCCACGTGGAACGGCTGGCTGAGGAAGCGTTGGATTTTGCGCGCGCGCGCCACCACCAGCTTGTCCTCTTCCGACAACTCGTCCATGCCCAGAATGGCGATGATGTCCTGCAGCGACTTGTAGGTCTGCAGCACGCGCTGCACTTCACGCGCCGTGGTGTAGTGCTCGTCGCCGACGATGCGCGGGTCGAGGGAGCGCGAGGTGGAGTCGAGCGGGTCCACAGCCGGGTAGATGCCAAGCTCGGCGATCGAGCGCGACAGCACGGTCGTGGCGTCAAGATGGGCGAACGAGGTGGCGGGCGCCGGGTCGGTCAGGTCATCGGCGGGCACATAGATGGCCTGAACCGAGGTGATCGAACCCTTGTTGGTCGAGGTGATGCGCTCCTGCAGCGCGCCCATGTCAGTGGCCAGCGTCGGCTGGTAGCCCACCGCGGACGGGATGCGGCCCAGAAGGGCGGACACTTCCGCGCCGGCCTGGGTGAAGCGGAAGATGTTATCGATGAAGAACAGAACGTCCTGGCCTTCCTCGTCGCGGAAGTATTCGGCCAGCGTCAGGCCCGAAAGCGCCACGCGGGCGCGCGCACCCGGCGGCTCGTTCATCTGGCCATAGACCAGCGCGACCTTGGAGCCTTCGGTGGTACCCTCGCCCAACTTGATGACGCCCGCGTCAACCATCTCGTGGTAAAGGTCGTTGCCCTCACGGGTGCGCTCGCCAACGCCGGCGAACACCGACACGCCGCCGTGAGCCTTGGCGATATTGTTGATCAGTTCCTGGATGAGCACTGTCTTGCCCACGCCGGCGCCGCCGAACAGGCCGACCTTGCCGCCCTTCAGGTAGGGAGCCAGCAGATCCACCACCTTGATGCCGGTAACGAGCACTTCGGCCGAGGCGGCCTGCTCCTCGAAGGTCGGCGCGAGGCGATGGATTGGCATGCGGGTGGTTTCACCGACCGGGCCGCGCTCGTCGATCGGATCGCCGATCACGTTCAGGATGCGGCCCAGGGTCTGCGGGCCGACCGGCACCGAGATCGGCGCGCCGGTATCGACCACTTCCTGGCCGCGCACCATGCCGTCGGTGCTGTCCATGGCGATGCAGCGAACGGTGCGCTCACCGAGTTCCTGCGCCACTTCCAGCACCAGCGTGCCTTCGCCCATCTTTGTGGTCAGCGCGCTCATGATGAACGGCAGCTCGCCGTCGAACTGCACGTCCACCACGGCGCCCAGAACCTGGGTGATGCGCCCGACATTGTTGCTGGCCATTAGGGACTCCTGGTTGTCGTGAGATCGAGGATCAGACGGCTTCGGCGCCGGAGATGATCTCGATCAGCTCCTTGGTAATGTTCGCCTGGCGGGCGCGGTTGTAGTTCTGCGACAGGCGCTTGATCATGTCGCCGGCATTGCGGGTGGCGTTGTCCATGGCGGTCATGCGCGCGCCATGCTCGCCCGCCGAGCTTTCCAGCAGCGCGCGATAGATTTGGATCGCCAGGTTCTGCGGCAGCAGCTTGGCCAGCAGCACTTCCTCGTGCGGCTCATCCGGGTCGTCCGCCTCGTATTCGTAGATCGCGCCACCCGGGGCCGGGGCCCCGCCTTCCGGCAGCGGGGTGGGGATCAGGCGCATTTCGGTGGGCACCTGGGCGATCACCGACTGGAAGCGATTGTAGACCACCGTGCACACGTCGAAGGCGTTGTCGTCGAGCAACGCGGTGATGCGGCTGGCGATGTCCTGCGCATCGGCGAAGGCGATGCTCTTGCGCCCGGCATACGAGATGTCGCCGATCAGCCGACTGGCCATTTCGCGGCGCAGATAGTCGCGCCCCTTGCGGCCGACCGCGAGGATCTTGACGGTCTTGCCCTCGCTTTCCAGCTTGCGCGCCAGGTTGCGGGTCATGCGGCCGATATTGGAGTTGAAGGCGCCCGCCAAGCCGCGATCGGCAGTGACCGGCACCAGCAGGTGCACCCGGTCGCCGCCCGTGCCCACCAGCATCCGCGGCGCGGTGGGCGAGTCCACCACGGAGGCCCCCATCGAGGCCAGCATCCGCTCCATACGTTGCGCATAGGGGCGTGCCGCCTCGGCCTGGGACTGGGCGCGACGCAGTTTGGAGGCCGCGACCATCTTCATGGCCGAGGTGATCTTCTGCGTCGACTTCACGCTGGTGATGCGGACCCGCAGGTCCTTCAAGGTTGCCATGGCTGCGCGCTACCCCTTGGTATCTCTTCGGGGTTTAGGCGAAGTTCTTGGTGAAGGCGTCGAGGAAGGCGATCAGCTTCTTCTCGTTCTCCGGCTTGATCTCGAGATCGGTGCGGATGGCGTCAATGATCGCCGGCTCGCGGGACTTGATGTCGGCCAGCAACTGGCTCTCGAAGCGGCCGATCTTGCCCACGTCGATCTTGTCGAGGTAACCACGGACGCCGGCGAACAGGCCGACCACCTGCTCCTCGACCGGCACAGGCTTGAACTGCGGCTGCTTCAGCAGTTCGGTCAGGCGCGCACCTCGCGCAAGCAGCTGTTGCGTCGAGGCGTCGAGGTCCGAGGCGAACTGGGCGAAGGCGGCCATTTCGCGGTACTGGGCGAGTTCGAGCTTGATGCGGCCGGCGACCTGCTTCATCGCCTTGATCTGGGCGGCGGAGCCGACGCGAGAGACCGAGATGCCGACGTTCACTGCGGGGCGAATGCCCTTGAAGAACAATTCCGTCTCCAGGAAGATCTGGCCGTCGGTGATCGAAATCACGTTGGTCGGGATGTAGGCGGACACGTCGCCGGCCTGCGTCTCGATGACCGGCAGGGCGGTGAGTGAACCCGAGCCTTCGGCGTCGTTCATCTTCGCCGCCCGCTCCAGCAGGCGCGAGTGCAGGTAGAACACGTCGCCCGGATAGGCCTCGCGGCCCGGCGGGCGGCGCAGCAGCAGCGACATCTGGCGATAGGCGACGGCCTGCTTGGAAAGATCGTCGTAGAAGATCACCGCGTGCATGCCGTTGTCGCGGAAGTATTCGCCCATGGTGCAGCCGGTGTACGGTGCCAGGAACTGCAACGGCGCCGGATCGGATGCGGTGGCGGCCACAACGATGGTGTATTCCATCGCGCCATTCTCTTCCAGCGTGCGAACAAGCTGGGCAACGGTCGAGCGCTTCTGCCCGATGGCGACGTAGATGCAGTAGAGCTTCTTGCTCTCATCGTCGCCGGCGTTGATCCCCTTCTGGTTGAGGATCGTATCGATGATCACCGCGGTCTTGCCGGTCTGGCGGTCGCCGATGATCAGTTCGCGCTGGCCGCGACCAATGGGGATCAGGGCGTCGATCGCCTTGATGCCGGTCTGCATCGGCTCATGCACCGACTTGCGCGGGATGATGCCAGGGGCCTTGACCTCGACCAGCTTGCGCTCGCCCACGATCGGGCCCTTGCCGTCGATCGGGTTGCCCAGGCCGTCGACCACGCGGCCGAGGAGGCCCTTGCCGGTCGGCACGTCCACGATGCGGCCGGTGCGCGAGACGGTGTCGCCTTCGCGGATCTGCCTGTCGTCGCCGAAAATCACCACGCCGACATTGTCGGTTTCGAGGTTCAGCGCCATGCCAGTCAGGCCGGCGGAGGGGAACTGCACCAGTTCGCCCGCCATCACGTTCTGCAGGCCGAAGATGCGGGCAATGCCGTCACCCACGCTGAGCACTTGGCCGGTCTCGGAAACGTCGGCCTCGGTATCGAAAGACGCAATCTGCTTCTTCAGAATTTCCGAGATCTCGGCGGGACGGATGTCCATATCAGGCAGCTCCCTTCATGGCGTACTGCAGTCGCTGCAGCCGGGACTTGAGGCTCGAGTCGAACAGCCGGGCGCCTATGCGCACGACCAGGCCGCCCAGCAGGGCGGGATCGACTTTCTTGACGATATTCACGTTGCCGTAGCCGGCCTCGATCAGCCGGGCACGCAACTGCTGTTCCTGCACGTCGGTCAGCGGGTGGGCGCTCTCGACCTGCGCCACCACCACGCCGCGCTTCTCGGCCACCAGGGCGGCGAAGGCGGTGACGATGCCGCGCAGCGCGCTCATGCGGCGGTTGGAAACCACCACGCCCACCAGGTCGAGCACGATCTTGCCGAAGCCCTGGGCTTCGAGTCCCGCACGCAAGGCCTTGAGCGACGTGTTCACGTCGATAAGCGGCGAGCGCAGCAGGCGCTTCAGGTCGTCACTGGCGTCGATCAGCCGGCCGAGCGCGTCCATCTGTTCGACCACGAGGTCCAACTGATGCTGGTCCGACGCATGGGCGTACAGCGCGGCCGCGTAGCGACCGGTCAGCCCCCCGCCCGTGGATATCGTCGGCCCCGTGGAACCGGTGCCTGTGGAAATCGTGCTGCCGCCAGACGCCAAGTGCGCGGTTCCATATGCTGGGGCCGCAAGCGCGCGGCCGGTGGAGACAACAGGCCGACGAGTCCGGCCAAGCGACAAACCATCATCCCACCGCATGCGGCACGGCCGCACGCGAATTACAATCTGACTGCGCGGCGTCTATCATGGGGTTTCGGGGCCTGCAACATACCGAGGAGCGAGATTCGCGTTCCAGCGGGTGTGGCGCGCCCGGGATGGCTGCCGAACGCCTATGCCGCCTGTCGCCGGACCGTGCCGGTAATCTCCTGGCGGGTGGCGACAGACTGCACGCCCACCACCTGGCGCAGGTTGCCTTCCACCAAATGCACCATCTCGGCGGGCATGCACTGCATGGCGATCTCCACCCGCACGGCGTCGCCGCGGCGTTCGGCGGTGAAGGTGTCGGGCACCAGATCGCGGCGCGCGAAGGGCTGGATCAGGCGGGGCAACAGGCCGGCGGAGGTATCCGCCAGGACGCTGAAGCGAACGGCGGCAAGTTGGCCCACGAGGGACCAGGGCTGAAGCGACATCGCAAGGAACTCCGGTAGCGGTCGATGGGCAAGGCAGGCGCGCGGAAACCCCGGCTGCTCAGGCAGCCGGGCCCGTAATTCGCGCAATGCCGCTCCGGAATGACATAGCCTGACCGTATCAGGTCAGTGCGGCGACCGCCATACCAGTTCGGGAAGCCTGACAAGCGGAATTCGCCCCAGTGCCAGCGTGCGGTCCTGCAGGCTGAACGGCACCTCCACCGTCGGCCTGCCGTCCTGCAGCGCCGGACGCGACATCAGCCCCAGGACCGCCTTGGCCGACACCGCGCCGCGCGGCGTCACCACGCCGGCGGACTGCAGCGCGTCCAGTGCGGCAGCATGGCCGGTGAGGCGGGCCGTCGCAGCACCCATCGGCTGCACCTGGGCATCCAGCGCCAGGGTGGCGCTGCCGGACAGGCGCGCCTCGCCCCACTCCAGTTCCATCCGATGCAATTCCAGCACCCCGCCGCCATCGCGCCAGCCCTCGGCGCGTTGCAGCAGGTCGGCGGCCAGTGGCACCGGTCCGGTCAGCACCGCATCCGCCGCCAGGCGCGCGATCGCGGGCCCCAGCGGCCAGTTGCGAACCGGCGGCAGCGCGATGCCCTGAGCCAGAAGGTTCACCGCCAGGGCCGGCTCGCCCTGCTGAGCTGCCGGCCGGATTTGGCCCCACACGTCCAGCCGGCGCATGCCGATGCGGCCCTCCGGCAGGTCCGCCTGCAGGTCGGCGACTTCGATGGCAATGGAGCGGGCCGGTACCCCAGGCTGCAGCGGCAGTTCGGCGCGCATCGTCTGCGCGTTCACCGGGATCGGCGGCGCCAGCCCCAGTTGCAGCCCTTGGCGGCCAATGACCGCGAGCACCACGACCCGCGGCCGCAGCAGCGAGACGGAAACCGACAGGTGCTCCGCTGTCCAGCGGATGCCCTGGGCATCGGCGCTGCCGCCAAGCGGGGCCTGCAGCACCGGATCGGGCACATGCACCGTCGCGCGCAACGGCCAGCCGTCGCGGCGCAGCACCCCGCCTGCGGCTTGCCACCCCGGTAGTGGCCCGGCCGCCAGCGTCGCGGCCACTTGGCTCTCCAGCGTCCGCGTGGCCCAGAGCCATAATGCGGTATGCGCCGCCGCCGAAAGCGCCGCCGCCCCAGCCAGGCCAGCAAGCCAGCGCACCCGCCGGGAGGTCATGGGCGGGCACCGTGGCCGCCGCTCGTCCCCATGCCTTCGGGATGGCGAGTGAACCGTAGCGGGGGCAAGTATTTCATAAATATACCAATGATTTACGTCGCCTTGCTGGGGCGGCCGCTGAAGCGCTGCGACACTGCGCCCACAGAGTTATCCACATCCCTGGCGATGATCGCGGGCGCGTCGGCATAGAGCCGTGCAAGCTGTGCCATCAGCGCCGGGCGCTCCATGCGCGGCGGCAACGGCGGCTGGATGGCGACGTGGATCACTCCCGGAGTCTTGCGGAAGGCGCGCCGCCCCCAGCAAGTTCCCGAATCGGTCACCACCGGGATCACCGGCAACGCGGTGCGTGACGCCAGCGCGGCAATGCCGGGCAGCAGCGGCAACGGCTTTCCCGGCGGCGCCCGCGTGCCCTCGGGGAAGATCACGATCTGCTGGCTATCGGCCATCGCCGCATCACCGCCGCGCAACAGGCTGCGCACCGCGGCGGGGCCGGCGCTGCGGTCAACCGTTATCATGCCCAGCTTGCGGCACATCATGCCGTACAGCGGAATGCTCAGCAGTTCCTTCTTCAGCACATAGGCCACTTCGGGCACCAGCAGCAGCCAGACCACCGTGTCGAACGCCGACTGGTGCTGGGAGGCGATCAGCGCCGGGCCAGCCGGCGGCAGGTGCTCGCGCCCCGTCACCACCACCCTGATGTTGCACAACGGTCCCAGCGCCCCCACCACCAGGCGCGCCCAAAGCCGCGCCACCCGCCGTGCGGAATCCGCGGGCAGCAACGGCGTCGGGATGCTGATGATCGCCAGCACCACGGTCACGCTGTAAAACCATACGTTGAACAGCGCCGAGCGCACCCAGATCATCGTTCCCTCCTTGGCGCACCGGCGCCGCCGAAGGACGGCCACGTGCGTTCATCCTCGCGCGGCGACAGGCTGGACAGCCCGGCTGCCGCCCCGATCCATTTGGCAAACTCCGACGCCAGCAGGCGCAGCGGCACCCGGTCGTGCCCGTCGGCGAGATGCGGCACCAGGGGCGCTGGGTGCAGTTCCACGTCATCCGGCAGGGCGCGGCGCAGTTCCAGCAGCGCGCGCACCATATGATAGCCGGACGTGACGACAATCAGCGAGCGCATGCCGTTGGCCGCCACCCATTCGGCGGTTTCGCGCGCATTGCCGCGGGTGGAGCGGGCCCCGCGGCCCAGTGTCACCTGCGTGGGCAGCACGCGCGCGGCCAGTGCCTCGTCGACCCGGGCGCGGGCGACAATGTCGGCGAAGTCGCCCTGACCGGTACCCGACACCAGCAGCCGCGCCGCCCGGCCCTCCGCCATCAGCCGCAGCGCCAGTTCCACGCGCCCGGCACCGCCGGTGAGCACGACGATACCATCAGCCCTGTCTGGCGGCACCGTGGTGCGGCGCGCCTGGTCCGCGAACCAGGCGAAGCCGCCCGCCAGAGCCAGCACCGCAATCGCCGCCAGCACCAGCAACAGCCACGCCGGCCCCATCGATGAGCCAGGGCTGCGCCCCCCGCGCCCATGCAACAGGGTCACGGCAGGTGTCGGAGCCAGGCCCGCACCGCCCCCTGTGCCGCCACGTAGCCGATGGCCGCGGCACTGAGCGGCAGCGCTGGCAGGCTCCACAGCAGGGCCGGCGGCAGGCGCAGCAACGTGTGCAGCAGATCGCCGGCCGTGGGCATGCCGGTGTCAACCGGCACGGCGCTGACGAAGGGCGCCGCCAGGGTGGCCAGCACCACCACCACCGGCAGCGCCGCGAGCAGCCCCGCCACCCCGCCCAGCGCTGCGGCCTGGCTGGCCCGGCCGGCGAAGCGCCCAGCCACGTAGCCGTCGCTGGCGCCCAGGCCGTGCAATGTCTCCACGACCTCGCGCCGCGAGGCCAGGGCCGCCCGGGTGGCCACCACGATCACCGCCGCCGCCACGCCCGTCACCAGCGCCAGCGCGGCCAGGGCACAGGCGCGCAGGCTGCCGGCCAGCAGCGCCAGGCGCCGCACCCATTGGCCATGGCTTTCCGTCAGGGTGCCTGGCGCCGCGGCGTCCAGCCTTGCGGCAAGTGCGGCCAGGTCCGGTCCTTCACCGGCCGTCGTCACCGCGATCACCGCCGGCAGCGGCAGGGCAAGCTGCTCGGCACTGGCACCCAGCCACGGGCGCAGCAGATCCGACAACTCCGCGTCACCGAGCGGGCGCACCGTGGCGATGCCTTCGGCTTCCCGCAGCAAGGCCAGGACCCGGTCACGCCGCGTCACAGCAGCCGCCCCCTCGGCGCCCGGCGAAGCGGATCCGGCGGGTTCTGCAGCAGGCGCGGGCGCACCCGGGCGCGGCACCTGGATGGTGAGCGTGGCGGCCGCGCCCTGCTGCCAGTGGCGGCCAAGGTCGGCGGCACCCTGGGCGCCGGCCAGCGCCAGCGCAGCCAGAAATGCCATCGCGGCAACGATCAAGGGCAGGATGCGCTCGCCCGGCACATGACGGAGGCCCAGTGCATCCAGCCGTGGCGTGCGCACCCTAGCCATCGCCCACCATGCGCCCGCGCTCCAGCACCAGGGCCGGGCCTGGATGGCGATCGACGAGGCCTTGGTTGTGGGTGGCGACGATCACCGTGGTGCCCAGCCGGTTCATCTCGTGCAGCAGCACCATCAGCCGCTCGGCCTGCACGTCGTCGAGGTTGCCCGTGGGCTCATCGGCCAGCAGCAGCAAGGGCCGCACGATCACCGCACGCGCGATCGCCGCACGCTGCTGCTCGCCGCCCGAGAGCAGGCTGGGGCGCATGGCGCTCACCTTCGACAGGCCCACCCACCGCAGCATCTCGGTGACATCGGCGCGCAACTGCGGTTCCGGCCGGTCGGCCAGGCGCAGCGGCAGGGCCACGTTGTCGAACACCGTCAGGTGCGACAGCAGGCGGAAATCCTGGAACACCATGCCGATTCGCCGCCGCAGCGCCGGCAAGTCGTGGCGGCGGGCAGCGCCGATCTCCACGCCCATCAGGTTCAGCCGCCCGCGCGTGGGCCGCACCGCCACGTGCAGCAGGCGCAGCAGCGAAGACTTGCCGGCACCGGAGGGACCGAGCAGCCAGCGGTAGCCGCCGCCGGGAACGCTGAAGGAGATGTCCCGCAGCACTTCCGGCGCCTGCCCTTCCGCGCCTTCCTCCGCCCCGCCGTAGCGCAGCCCCACGCCTTCAGCCCGTATCATCGCCTGTCGAACCTCCAGGGGCAGTTGTGCCATCAATGGAGGGGGTGCCGGAAGAACCGCGCCGTGGCAAACGGCAATCGCGGTGGCGACGACCCGTTTCTGCGGTTGCATTGGCCGGGGCGAGTCCGCACCATTGGCCATTACTGGAACGAACGAATGCGGATCGTCTGCCCCAACTGCCAGGCCACCTACGATGTGCCGGAGTCGCTGCTGGTCGGCGCGCCGCGGCGGGTGCGCTGCGCCCGCTGTACCAAGGAGTGGCTGCCTGAGGCGCCGCCGGCGGGCACTTCGCCGGATGATACCGGTCCCGACCCGGCCGACGGCTCACCGCCGGCCGCCAAGGCGCCTGCTGCCCCAGCCACGCCACAACCGCCGACATCCCCCCTGGCGGCGCCAGTGGCCGCTCATCCGGCCGGCGCCCCCAATGACACTTCGTCCGCCGCCTCGCCTGCGCTGCCGTCGCCACATCCGGCGGATCGGCTGACCCCGGATGCAGCGACCATGCGTCAGGCTCAGCGCAGGATGATAGTGGTTTCGATGCTGGGCTGGGTGGCGAGCGTCGCGGCGCTGGCAGGCCTCGCCTGGGCCGCCTTCGTGTGGCGCGACAGCATCATGGCGGCGTGGGAGCCCAGCAAGCGGCTATATGCGGCGCTCGGCCTGATTTAAGCGGGCCAGCCGGGCCGGCGGCCGCCGAGCGTTACCGCGAGACCCTGCAGCAGGGTGTAGGTGGCGGCCACCGCCAGCAGCACGGCATGGGTCATGATGTTGGCCCAGAGCCACGCCATCGCCAGCGCAGCCGCCGCCAAGCCTACGGCAAACAGGGCGACATCGGCGGTGCGGAGGAGTTTATGCACGTAGAACCCTGCTTCCGGCAAGTTCAGCAGCAGGTCGCGGGCATAGAACGACCAACTCTTGGCCTCGACGAACCACACCGCCAGGCACAGCGGCACCCGCGATAGCGGCACATTCCCGGCAATCGACCCATAGCAATACAGTTCGGTGCCCGGCACGGCCGCGCCCATTGCCCAGGTGTCGATCGCGCCGAGCAGCAGGGTAATAAGATAGAAACCAATTGCCAGAAAAAGAAACCAGATGCTGCGGTACATGCTGAAACCGGATTTAAAAGCGGGTTGCGAGAACGGAGCGGCTGCGCGGAAAATAAATGTTCTTTTTCAATATCTTGCGTCTGAATCCTGGCGTCATCCTGGCGCCATGGAGGCAGTTTTCCGAATGGGATGGGCACCTGAAGGTTATCGGCGGTGCCACGAGACTCCTTTTGACCGTCTAATTAATCGCACCTTAATCCACCCACCGGGCAGAAAGCAACGGCCTTGTAGTAATTGCGGCGACATTTTTCCGCCTGCCCGGCGCGCACCTTTGCCCACGAAAAAGGGCGGTGACCGGTGCCTGCTGGCTCCGGTCACCGCCCTGTTCGCTGGCGGGCCTCCTGGTCGGCGGGAACACCGCCGCGGTCGCCGCGGCGCCCCGGTTGATCAGGCCGGGTCGGTCACTCTTCCCGGCACATCACCCCGGCCCTACAGCAAGCCACCGGCTGGCGCCCACGCTTTACAGCAAGCCACCGGCTGGCGCCGGCCGGGCACGCTGGTTGTAGAGCATAGCGGCGCGGCGATCCTTCTCGTCCTGCGTCAGGCTGGCCGGATCCTCGGGCAGGTCGGCGCCCACCGCCATGCCGCGCTGCACCGCCGGACGGGCCGCCACCGCCTTCTGCCAGCGCGCGACATAGGGGAATTCGGCGATGTCCTGGCCCTGCCCCTGCCAGTTCACTGTCCAGGGGTAGCAGATCATGTCAGCGATGCTGAATTCGGCGCCGGTCAGATAGGGCCGGTCGTGCAACCGGTTGTTGAGCACCCCGTACAGGCGGTTGGCCTCGTCGGTGAAGCGGCGCACCGCATAGGACTGGTCGCCCTTGCTGTCGCCAAGCCGGCGGAAATGGCCGCACTCGCCCAGCTTCGGCCCCTGGTTGGCCATCTGCCACATCAGCCACTGCGTGACCTCGACACGGCCGCGCGGGTCGGCGGGCAGGAAGCGGCCGTGCTTCTCGGCGAGGTAGAGCATGATCGCCCCGGACTCGAACACGCTGATCGGCGCGCCGCCGCCGGCTGGGTCATGGTCGATCAGCACCGGCATGCGGTGGTTCGGGTTGATCGCCAGGAATTCGGCGGTGAACTGGTCGCCCTTGCCGATGTTGCAGGGGACGATCCGGTAGGCGGCACCAAGTTCCTCCAACAGGACGGTGACCTTCTTGCCGTTCGGCGTGGGCCAGTAATGCACGTCGTACATGGGTCATCTCCGCTGCCGCTCTGAACCGGGCGGGCTCCGGGGCGCGGCGCACTGGTCCGGAACCTCACGCAGGTGAAATGGGTGGCCGCCCGGGGACGCGCAACCGTGTTCAGTATTCGTGCGACCACGCCACGCCCAGCCCGCTACCGACGCCGCCGGACGACCCGGTGGCCGTAGGCGCCCCTGCTGTCGTGCCGATCTCGCCCTGCAGCTTCAGGCCGTAGCCAAGGTCGATCTGCACCGTCGCCTGGGGACCGCTGCCGCCAGTGCCCTGCTTCAGGCCGAGATAGACCCCATTGCCGATGTTGCGCCCCGCCTCCACCGTGGCGCCCCCCCTCTCGGCGGCACCCACCGACAGCCGGTCCAGCCCCAGCCCGGCGCGCAGCCGCCCCAGCGGGTCGAAGCCCCCGTCGGCGCCGGTCAGTTCGGCCAAGCCTGCGGCCACCTGGGCGATCTGCACCGGGTTGAGCTGGGCCATCGAGCGGCCAAGCAGCAGCAGGGCCAGGATCTCGTCCTGCGGCAACTCCGGGGTGGAGGACAGCTTGATCTCCGGCGAACTGGCGTTTCCGGTGATCCGCACGGTGATCGCGGTGGTGTCGACCCGGGTGGTGGCGGTGAAGTCCAGCACCGGGTCGACCTGTCCCCCACCCTCAAGCCGCACGCTGCCCTCGGTCAGCTGCAGCACCGTGCCCAGCAGGTTGAAGGTGCCGCGCCGCAGGGTCAGGGCGCCCTCGGGCTGCGGGTCGGCGAGGGTGCCGCCCAGCCTCACCCGGCCCTCCAGCTCCGCCTCCAGGCCACGGCCGCGCACATACACGCGCCCCGGGGACTCGATCAGAAGGTCCAGCTCGACCTCCGGCGGATCGGCCTCGGCCACCGGCGGCGGGGTATCGCCCAGGCGGCGGATCGGCAGGGTGGGCAGCGTGGTGGGCAATCGCTCGGGCAGGCGAATATCGACGCTGCGAAGTCCGATGCGCCCCGCGACACCCAGCGTGGCTCCCACCTGGCCGCGCAGTGCGATGTCGGCATCCAGCACGGCGGTCACAAGGTCCGATGCGATCGGGCGGGCATTCTCCGCGGTCAGGCGCAGATCGATTTCCGGTGCCGCGGCGATGCTGGCCGAGCCGGTGAGCACCACGGTGCCGGGGCCGGCCCGGCCGGTCATCCGCTCCACGACGAGACGGCCGCCGGTGGCCCGGACAACGCCGTTGATATCGCGCACCAGTATCCCCTGGCCGAAATCCTGCACCCTGCCCTGCGCCAAGCGCATCGTCCCGGCCACCTGGGGATCGGCGAGCGGCCCGGTGACGGTGGCGTCCAGAGTGACGTTGCCGCGCACCTGCCGGCCCTCGGCGGTCAGCAGCGGGTCGAGCAGGGCGAGGGAAACCCGCCCGCTGGCGCGCAGGTCCAGCGCCCCGGCGGTGCCCAGCGGCACGCTGCCGGCCACGTTGACCTGGTTGGCACCCATCGTCGCGCGGGCTTCCACCCGCGCCGTGTTGCCTGCCAGCGTGGCGGTGGCGGTGACGTTGGCCGGCGGTAGCACCGCGGCCGGCCCCTCGCGCAGGCGCAGCGCGGTGGCGGACAGGCGCGCCGTGCCCTTGGGTGCGGCCAACGTGCCGGTCAACTTCGCCTCGCCCTGCAGCGTGCCGTCCAGCGCGAGGTCGGGCACCGCGACGCGGGCGATCGCCGCTGGAACGCCGTTGAGGCTGGCTGTCAGGTCCAGGGTGGGGCTCAACCGGCCGGCGACCTGCACGCTGCCGCCGTCCAGCGCCAGGCGCAGCCGGTCCACGGCCACGCCGTCACCGAAGCGGATCTGCGCCGGCCCCTGCAGGGTGGCGGTCTCGCCGCGCAGAGAGGCGCGCAGGCTGGACAGGGTGGCCACCTCGCCCGGCACGTTCACGGTGGCGGTCGCCTGCGCCGTCCAGTCGCCCTTCGCCGACAGCCGGACGACGATCGCCTCGGCGGGGCCCTCGGCCTGCAGCAACAAGCTGGCCACCGGGCCAATCCCGCTGGCCTCGGCGCGGGCGACCAGGCGGCCGTCGGCATCGCGCTGCGCCGTCGCGGTGACGCTGCCGGACAGGTCGCCGCCGATGAACGGGCGGAAATCGGCCAGGTTGCCAACCTGTGCGCGCACCGTGCCCACCGGCAGCGTGGCGTCGGGCGGCAGTGCCATATCGGCTTCCGCCGTGGCGGATTTCCACGCCGCCTGGCGAACCACCACGCGCAACCCGCCATCGGCGTCGCGCGATGCCTCCGCGCGCAGCGACAGCGGTGCCCCCTCCAGCGTGGCCGAGGCCTCGATGCTGCCGCTTGGCGCGTCGGGCAGGCCGGTGACGCGCGCCGTGGCCGACAGCGGCAGCGGCGGGAAGCGCCCGGTGCCCGCCTTCCCGGCGACCTCCGCCTGCAGCACCAGGTCGTCCGGTGGGCCGCGCAGCGTGGCCTGCAGGGTGGCGGCGCCGCGCAACTCGGGCACGACCAGCGCGAGATCGGGCAGTTGCAGGGTGAGGTCGGCGGCAACCTGGGCCGCCGACCAGGTGCCGGTGGCCGACAGGCGGGTCGTGCCAGCGGTCGCCTCCAGGCGCTCGACCACCACGCTGCCGTCGCGCATGGCGGCCTGGACGGTGAACTCCACCGTCTCGCCCGCGACCGCCGGCAGCGGCGCCTCGGCCAGCCGTACCGTGCCACTGGCGTGCACCGTAGCACCCTCCGCCGGCAGCCGTGCGTCCAGCTCCAACCGGGCGCTGCCGGCCAGTTGCGCGTCCAGGGCCAGCGGCGCCAGGTCCGGGAGGTCGACTGCGAGGCGGGCGGCCAGCACTTCGCCGGTGTCCACCTCGCCGGTGACGCGCAGGCGGGGATGGTTGAGGTCCAGCGTCACCGTCCGGTTGCCCGACAGCAGGTCGGCGTCGGCGCGCAACAGCACCGGCGACTCGCGCAGCAGGCCCGGCAGCGGACCGGGGACGGTGAGGCCCTCGGCGCGCGCCACCACGCGGATCTGCCCCGCATCGCCGCCGATATCGGCGGTGAGCAAGACGAGGCGGGTGGCGCCGGCGACCAGGTTTTCCAGCCGCATCGTGCCCTCGACCTGCGGGGCGGTGAGGTCGCCGGTGACCCGGGCCCGCAACGCCAGCGCGTTCCAGGAGAGCGCCGGCCCGGGCGCCATGGCGGGCGCATTGGCGGATACCGCCAGGTCCATCCGGCTGGCAGGCAGGTCGAGCGTGCCGTTGGCCGCCAGCACGAGCTGCCCCGCCGTGCCATCCACCGACAGCGCCAGCGCGTTCCACGGCCCCTCCACCTCGGCCTTCAGCGCTATCGCGCCGAGGTCGGGCAGCGCTGTCACCGTGGACAGCAGCCCCTGGGCCGGTTCATCGAGGGTGAGTCGCGCCGACATCTCCGCATCGGTCACCCGCCCTTCGGCCTGCAAGGTGGCAGGGTGCTCGATGCCCCGCGCATCGAGCGTGAAGCGCGCCTCCTGCAGCGAGGCGATGTCGGCACTGCCGCTGACCGCCACCGCCAGTTCCTGCGCCAGCCCGGTTACCGCGCTGGCGAGTTCCAGCCGGTCGATCCGGAACGCCTCCACCTCCACGCGCACCGGCAGGGAGCCGCCGCCTGCGGCTGCGTCGCCCCCCTCCGGCAGCCGGGTCACCGCCGCGCGGGCGGCCGACAGCGTCTGGATCAGCGCGCGCCGGCGGACCAGGGCGGTGGGCGACCAGTCGATGGTCACATCCTCCATCACCAGCCAGGCGCCCTGCGCGTCGTGCACCTCGAGTCGCTCGACGCGCGGCGCGCCGGGGAAGGCACCGGTCAGCCCGCGCAGCTTCACCTGGCCGCCGGAGGCCCACTCGATCATCCGCTCCAGCGCGCTGCGCCCGCCGTCCCGCGCGGCATCGCCTTGGGCCACCGAGGCGACCGGGGCCAGCACCAGCGCCACGAGGACGAAGGCCAGCGCCAGTGCCAGGAGGACTCCGCGGCGCATCAGAACGACTGCCCTATGCCGATGTAGAACTGCACCGCCTCGGTATTGCGCTGGCGCACCAGCGGTACCGCCACGTCCACCCGCACCGGCCCGATGCCGGTGTAGTAGCGCACGCCCACGCCGGCACCCACGCGCACGTCGCCGGTGAACGGCACGCCGCCGGTGCTGATCTGCCCGGCATCGATGAAGGCCGCCGCCCCCCATGATTCGCCGAAGCGCTGGCGGAACTCGATGCCGGCGGCGTTGATCGCATTGCCGCCGCGCGGCCGTCCGCTGGGGAACAGCGGCCCCACGGACTGGAAGCGGTAGCCGCGAATGGTGGTGCTGCCGCCGGCGTAGAAACGCTGGTCCGGCGGCAGGTCGAGCACCGCGCCGCCGACGATCATGCCGACCAGCGCGCGCAGCGCCAGCACCGACCGCCCTTCCTCGGCGCCGAACCAGTTGCCGACATCGAAGTAGATGGAGCCGGAGGCCTGGGCGATGGCGAACTGGCGCGCCCCGGTATTTCCCAGGTTCATCGTCGGCGTCACGCTCAGCCGCGCCTTGATGCCGCTGCGCGGATCCAACAGGTCGGTCGTGGTGTCCAGCGCGAGACTCAGCGGAACCTGCAGCAACGTATAGTCGAAGACCTGCCCCTCCTGGGTGATGCGCGCCTGCTGCGCGGCCAGCCCGACCGTGCCCCACCAGTTCTCCGCCACCTTGCGGCGCAGCGTGGCCGAGGCGCGTATGGCGGTGCGGGTATAGGCGCGCAGGTCGGCGCGCTGGGCGTTCACGTCCAGGGTCAGCGACTGGTCGCGGACGTAAAAGTCGGGCAGCACCAGCATGGCGTCGAGGTTGTAGCCGGGCGCGCGCGTGGCCGAACCGCCCAGCTCGGTGGCCGCGGCGCTCAGCGTCAGTTGCTCCGCCGAGCCGAACAGGTTGCGATGGGTCCAGCCGACCGACACCTTACCGCCCTCGTCGGTGGACCAGGCGGCGGCGACGTCGACCTGCCGGCGCTTGCGCTCCACCACCTGCACGGTGATGGGCAGGCGGCCCTGCGCGTCCAGCGCCTCGCCCTCGATGATGCGCGCGCCGCTGAGCACCGGCAGCGCGGCCAGGTCACGGCGGGCGGCGGCCAGGCGGGCGGAATCGAAGCGCTCGCCCTCGCGCAGCAGCAGGCGGCGGCGGAGGTATTCGGGGTCGAGCCGTTCCAGCCCGGCCAGTTGGATCGCGCCGATATCCACCAGCGGGCCCGGCCGCACCTGGAAGGTGACGTCCACGGCCTGTGCCGCCGGGTCCAGCACGGCGTCCGGCACGTCGACCTGGGCCAGCGCGTAGCCCTCGGCCCGCAGGGTGTCGCGCAGGGCGCTGCCGGCGGCAAGAATCTCCCTGGCGCGCGCCGGCATGCCCGGGGCGAGGGCGAAATCCTGGCGGATGCGCGCCGGCACGTCGCCCAGCACCGCTACGTGGCGCAGCGGGAACACCGGGCCGGGCGCCAGCGTGATCTCGATCGGAACGGTGCTGCCCTGTGGCAACGCGTCCAGACGATCGACAAGGTTCAGCGAGTCCGCGGGTTCGCCATCGATGCGGATGGCCACGGTGCCGCCATAATGGCCCAGGCTGTGCATCGCGGCGGTGAAGCGTTGGCCATCGGCATGGGCGCGCGCCACCAGGGCTGCGGGACCAACCGGCGCGCTCTCGCCCAGTGTCTTCAGTAGCGACACGCCATCGACCGCCGCGTCCAGCTCGTCCACGCCGGTCGGTGCGATGTCCACGGTGTAGGCAACAGGGTCCGCCGCCCGCCCGGCTTGCGTAGCCGCGAAGGACAAGGCGAGAAAGACACACGCGGCAAGGCGCCACGCGCGCAGGCCGAGTCGAGGGGGAGGGGGGCACTGCAAGGTCGTCACACCCTGCCAACGCCGGGCCGCGGGGGCAACCTTGCAGGCGGGAGGTCAACTAATCGTCATGACCGACTGCCCCTGCGCCAGCCACGAGCGCTACAGGCGCAGCGGATTGGCCCAGGCGCGGCGGCCGGCGCCATCCACGGCGACCACGCGGAGCCAGCCGCCGCGGAACTTCGCCAGTGGCAGTCGCGCCTCGGTCAACGCCTGGCCGGCCACCTTCTCCGCCCGCGAGGCTGCCCCCAGCGCCATGATGCGGGTGACCGCGGAGGTGCGCACCACCAGATCGTCGCCCTCGATGCGCATGTCGCGGAACTCCGGGCCCTGGGTGGCGTAGAAATCGCCGGATTTCAGCGCCGCCAAGATGGCATCAGGGTCATTGCGCTCCGCCTTGACCATCACCCAGCCGCCGAAGGCGTCGGCATTCTCATCGGCCGCGTCCAGGAAGTGGGCGTCATCGGTGGCGATGGCGGCGAAGTCATGGCCCTCGTTGAGCAGGCGGTCCAGCAGGTAGGTGCCGTCCGGCCGGTCGGCGTCGATGGCGCAGTTGTGGTTGTAGACCTCGATCGCGTGGGCACAGGCCAGCGCCCGCCCGTCCGCCTCGGTCAGCCCGTACCACTGCGGGTGGGCAATCGCCACGTAGGCGCCGGCCGCCACCGCGCGCTGCGCCAGGGCCGGGCCGCTCTCGTCGTCCAGCGGCGGGGCGAAGCCGTCCGGCAGCCCCACCGCCAGGATGTGCCAGACATCGCCCTGCGAGGTACGCCCGCTGTGCAGTTCCGCGCCGATCAGGGTGGTGAAGCCCTCGCCGCGATGGCCGGAGGTGTCGGTGATCGGGTAGTCGTAGCGGGAGATGAAATGATCGGTAAGCGCATAGAAATCGTAGCCCATGGCGCGGTAGCGGCGCGACACCTCCGCGGGAGGCAGCTTGCCGTCGGAGCGGGTGCTGTGGGTGTGCAAGTTGCCGCGCAGGAAGCGGCCCGGCTTGGCGAAACTGGCGAGGGTCATGGTGGCTCCGTGTCGGCGGGACGGCGGCCCCTCAGAAGGGGGTTCCCCCTGCGGGATCGGCAATTGGTCGGCCATTTCGCCGGACGCATCAAGCCGTCCGGGTCGCTGCGGCCACGCTGTCATCAAACGCTCACGCGTAGGGTCATCAAACGCTCATCCGCAGGCCGCGCCCCCCACGATACGATCGCGCCGACCTTCCGGAGCCCGCACGCATGCCGACCATCCTGCAACTATCCGATGCCCATATTTCGTCGCGCCACGAACTGTTCCGTGGCAACCTGGTGCTGATGCGCGATTTCGCCGCCTCCGCCCGGCCCGACCTGGTAGTGGCCAGCGGCGACCTGTCGCTCGACGGCGCCGACAGCGACGACGACCTCGCCTTGGCCGCCAGCCTGCACCAGGGCTTGGCCGCGAAGCTGCTCGCCCTGCCCGGCAACCACGACACCGGCAGCCATCCGCATACCATGCCGCGCCAGCCCTTCGACACGGCGCGGCTGGACCGGTTCCGCACCCATCTCGGCGCCGGGCGCGGCGTGGTGGACCTGCCGGGCTGGCGAGTCGTCGGGCTCAATTCCGAGGTGATGGGCACCGGCCACGCCGAGGAGCAGGCCCAGGCCGCCTTCATCGCCGATGCCGCCGCCGGCGCAGGAGAGCGGCGCATCGCCCTATTCCTGCACAAGCCGGTGTTCGTGACCGCGCCGGACGACCCCACCTTCGACTACTGGTCGGTGCCGCCGGCCGCGCGCGCCGCCCTGGCCCCGCTGCTCGACCATCCCGGCCTGCGCCTGGTCGCCTCCGGCCACCTGCACCTGCACCACCACTTCATGCGCGGCAAGGTCGCGTTTGCCTGGGTGCCGCCACTTTCGTTCGTCGTGTCCCCGGCCGACCAGCCCGGCCTGCCCGGCGCGCGGCTGTGCGGCGGGCTGCTGCACCACCTGCACGCGGACCACGTGGAGACGGTGCTGGTCGTCCCCAAGGGCACCGCGATCGTCAATATCGACGACGTGCGCGCCCAGACCTATCCGCGGGCGTCCGCCTGAGAAAACAAGGCCCCGCCCAATACTCCCACCCCGGTCGCGTCGCGTCAGGTGATCCCTGGCGCGCGCAGCAGGAAGCGTTCGCCCACCACCACCACCACCGTGTCGGCCATCTGCGCCTCGATCAGTTCGCTGTCCAACCCGTCGCTGAACACCGCCACCAGCGAGGCGAACTGCTCGGCCATCACGCCGACGAAGGGCTCGCCCAGCCAGTCGTGGAACAGCACCGCCCGCCCGGTCGCCCGCGGGTCGGTGGAACGGTAGGTGCGGCGTGCGCCCATGCCCGTCGTGCGCGGGGCCGAGGCCAGCTTCATCTGGCGCGGCCGCAGGCAGATCGGCCGCGCCTCCAGCGTTGCCTCACCCTGCCATCCCAGCAGGTCGCCCTGCTGGTAGGTGACGCCCCACAGCTCGCTGTCCACAGGAAAGCGCACCTCGCCGGGCGGTGGCCGGTCGCTCGCCCAAAGCGAATGCAGCGCCGCGATGGCGCCGGGCTGGGTCCAGTGGGTATCGCCGCGGGTGAAGGCCGCACCCAGCTTCATGGCGGCGAGCAGCTCCAGCGGATAGGTCACGCGCACATGCGCCAGCCCCTCGGCGCGCACAATCTCCTGGATCTGCCGAACCGCGCGCTGCTCGGAAATCAACTGTCCCTCCGGCAGGTAATCCGCCAGCACCACCTCTTTGGCCGGGGCGACCAGCAGGTGGCCGCACGCCCCCACACGCCCGGCCACGTCGTCGAAGCCGCGCAGGAAGCGGCGCCAGTGGGCGATGGTCGCGTCGTCCAGCGGCCGTTCGCCGCGCGACTGGGCCAGGGCGTCGCTCCCTGCATCGGACATGAACAGCACACGCTCGCGGCCTTCGAGCACCGCCTCCTTGCGCTCCCGGTCGAAGCGGGCGACGCGCGGCGAGCCGGTGAGATTGCGACCGGAGGCGGCATGCCGCACCTCAACGCGCAGCGAGGCCACGTCCAGCCACGGCGCCGGCGGGCGGTAGAGGAACTCCCAGGCATCCACGGCGATATCCGCCCGGCGCTTCTCGGGCACCACGCGCCCGGCAAGCACGCCGTCCACCCACACCTCCACCGCGGCCTCGGCCGGCGTGGCACCGGAGACCCAGCCACCGATCGCATGGCGCGAACAGGTCTCCAGCAGGCCGAGGGCCGGTACGGCGGCGGCCGGCGGCATCGCGGCGATCTGCTCGCGCTGCGTCCGCACGGCGGCCACCGGCGCGCCCTGGCCGGCGAGGTCGCGCAGCCCCTCCGCCGGGGTCACGCCGTGCCGCTCCAGCAGCGCCACGTAGCGCGCGGCAAGCTGGGCGCGATGGGCGTCGTAGCCGGCGGCACGTTCGGCGATGCGTTCGATCAGCGGGCCGAGGTCACGCGCCGCCGCCACCTCGTCCGGCGTGGCCAGCGGGATGCCCATGGCCTCGGCCAGTTCGCGGGTACGCAGATCGTGGCCGACCAGCACCGAGGGTCGGCCCGACTGCCAGCCCAGCGACACGCCATGGATACGCGTGCCGATCACCATGTCGGCGCGGCGGTAGCTTTCGATCCAGGCGTCGACCGACAGCGGTGCCACCAGCATCCGGCGCAATGCGGCGCGTTGTTCGGGCGGTGCGGCCGACATGAAGCCGGCGTCCCGCGCCTCCCATTCCGCCAGTGCCGCATTGCGCACGCCGCGCGCGAGGGCCGCCGCCTCCACCGGCTCCTGGCAGATGATTTGGCGCAGGCTCTCGCCCATCTGCCCGCGCAGGGTGGTCTCCAGCACCCGGTTCTGCGGGTAGAAGGTCGGCGCGAAGGCGATGCGCTGCGGCGGTTGGTCCGCGATGCGCCGCGTGTGCCCGGCGATGATGCTGCCCAGCAGCGGGTTGGGGGTGAGGAAGTTCGACGGGCAGCCCAGGGGTTCGAAGTTGTGCACGCCCTGGCGCTCCAGGAACGCGCCGGTATGGGCGCCGCGCACAAATATCGTCTGGCACCGTTCGGCGAACAGCGACAGCAGGCGCGACGTGCCGGCCTGCAGCGATATTTCGTCGATACTGCGGCTGGCCTGCATGCCGAGACCCAGCACAAGCAACGGCAATTGGGTCGCCTCAAGGCGGCTGGCGAGATCGCCGAAACTGAAATTGTTGTGCAGGAAATTCGCCGCCGGCACGCAGATCATCCGGTAGCGGTCGCGCACATCCGCCGCGGCGAAGTTGTACGGGATGACGTCCTTGTCGTCCGCGATATGCAGGTAGGTGGCGCGCTGGAACGCAAGGTTGCCCAGATTGCCGCCAACGATCTGAAAGATGTCTCTCGTTGTTTTGTTACAATGGTCTTCCACCAGGCCCGGCGTGCCCAGGATGGCGACCTTCAGCCCGGGCGTCGCAGCGGGCATCATGCTTCTGGGCGCATAATTATTGAGCCTTTTTACTGATTTTATTTTCGCTGCGGACGAACGAGTTCTGGAAGCATCTTACTAGTTGAGCCTCCGAACCGTGTCCAGGCAGCCCCAGTCTCTCAGGCGGCCCCAGTCTCTTGAGCGGCACGAGTGTGCCACGCCGCGCCTACTCCTCGGCCGCCAGACGTGCCGCCTGATCTTCGGCGGTCAACGCATCGACGAAGTCATCCAGGTCGCCCTGCATCACCCGGTCGATCTTGTACAGCGTGAGATTGATGCGGTGGTCGGAGACGCGGCCCTGCGGGAAGTTATAGGTGCGAATGCGTTCGCTGCGGTCGCCGCTGCCCACCTGGCTCTTGCGGTCCGCCGAACGGGCGGCGTGCAGGCTGGCGCGCTGGGCCTCGTAGATGCGCGCGCGCAGGATCTTCATCGCCTTGGCCTTGTTCTTGTGCTGGCTCTTCTCCTCCTGCATCGCCACCACGGTGCCGGTGGGGATGTGAGTGATGCGCACCGCACTCTCGGTCTTGTTCACGTGCTGGCCGCCGGCGCCCGACGCGCGGTAGACGTCGATGCGCAGATCGTCCTCGTTGATCTGCACATCCACCTCCTCAGCCTCCGGCAGCACCGCCACCGTGACCGTGGAGGTGTGGATGCGGCCCTGGCTCTCGGTGGCCGGCACGCGCTGCACCCGGTGCACGCCGGACTCGTATTTCAGCCGGGCGAACACCGACTTGCCGGTGATCTCGGCGGTGGCCGACTTGATGCCGCCCAGGCCCGAGTCGTCGTAGTCCATCACCTCGAACCGCCAGCCGCGCTGGGCGGCGTATTTCTGGTACATGGCAAACAGTTCGGCGGCGAACAATCCTGCCTCATCACCACCAGCCGCCGGACGTATCTCCAGGATGGCCGAACGATCATCGGCCTCGTCACGCGGCAGCAGGGCGATGCGGATCTCGTGTTCCAGCGCCGGAATGCGCTCCTTCAGGTCGAACAGCTCGGCCTCGGCCAACTCGCGCATGTCGGGGTCGTCCAGCATGGCCTGGGCTTCCTCGCGCGCCTGCTCGGCCGAGCGCAGGTCGCCGACGCGGGCGACGATCGGCTCGATCTCCGAAAGCTCGCGCGAGGCGCGCACGAATGCCTCGCCGTTGATGCCGTCGCTGAGCAGCGCGCGCAGTTCCTCGGCGCGGGAGACGATGCGGTCTAGCTTGAGGGCGAGGGACATTGAAGTAATCCAGAAGAAGAGGCAAGGCGAGGGCTCCGCCCTCGACCCGCAAGGGGTCAGGGACCCCTTGACCCCATGACTTAAGTAGAGGATTCCAAAGGCTATGCCTTTGGCCGGGTCCAGGTCCGATGCGCACCTTCGCGTGACGGGCAGAGCCCCTGGCCTTACTTCCTAACCGAGCGTCGCCGCAAGCTCCGACAGCTTCACCTCGGCTTGCTCGCCCGTGCCGAGGTTCTTCACCTGCGCCACGCCGCGTGCCATTTCGCTCTCGCCGATGATCACCGCAGTATGGGCGCAGGTCTTGTTGGCGCGTTCCATGCGGCGCTTGAGGTTGCCGCGATAGGCCATTTCGGCGCGGATGCCGGCGGCGCGCAGGGCCTGGACGATATCGAGCGCCGCGCCCTCGGTGGCTTCGCCGGCCGGGATGACGGCGACGCCCGTGGGCGCATCGGGCGGCTGGGCGAGCAACATCGACAGGCGTTCCACGCCAGCCGCCCAGCCGACGCAGGGGGTGTGCGGACCGCCCATCTCCTCGACCAGCCCGTCATATCGCCCGCCGCCAAGCACGGTGCCCTGGGCGCCGAGTTGGGAGGTTACGAATTCGAAGGCGGTGTGGCTGTAGTAGTCCAGCCCGCGCACGATCCGCGGGTTCTCCACCACCGGCAGGCCGATGCGCGCCAGGTGCTCGCGCAGCTTGGCGTAGAAGGTGGCAGAGTGCTCGTTGAGGTAGGGATGGATGGTCGGCGCATCGGCGACGATCAGCTTGTCGCCAGCGTCCTTGCTGTCCACGACCCGCAGCGGATTGCGTTCCAGCCGGGCCTGGCTGTCCTCGGAAAGCTTGCCGCGATGGGCCGAGAAATACTCGATCAGCGCTGCGCGGTAGGCCATGCGGCTTTCGCGGTCGCCCAGCGTGTTCAGTTCCAGCACCACGTCCTGCGCCACGCCGAGCGCCTGCAGGATCGCCCAGCCGCAGGCGATCACCTCGGCATCGGCCAGCGGTTCGGCGCTGCCCAGCACCTCCACGTCAATCTGGTGGAACTGCCGGTAGCGGCCCTTCTGCGGCCGCTCGTAGCGGAACATCGGGCCGGTGTAGAACACTTTCTGCGGCAGCGACTGAGTCAGCCCATTGGTGACCAGCGCGCGGCACACGCCGGCCGTGGCCTCCGGGCGCAGGGTGAGGCTTTCGCCGCCGCGGTCGGTGAAGGAATACATCTCCTTCATGACCACATCGGAGGTGTCGCCCAGGCCGCGGGCGAAGACGCTGGTGTCCTCGAAAATGGGCGTGGACCATTCGTCGAAGCCATAGGTGGCCGCCACCCGACGGGCAGTGTCGACCACATGGAAATGCCGCCGCGCGCTCTCGCCGATCAGGTCGTGGGTGCCGCGCACCGGCTGGACCTTGGTGGTGGCAAGCTTGCGGGCGGGAGTGTCGGTCACGCGGGGAGGTTTCCTTGGAACAGAGAGAGACAGGTGGCCCGTTCATTTTTTGAGAAAAAAGAACCAAAAAACTTTTACCCGCTTTGCACGGCGCCAACGGGCAAAATTCTTTTTGCTTCTTTTTCTTCAGAAAAAGAAGTGCTTCCTTTCTCTAATCCGCCGCCTGCCGGCTGGCTGCCTTCTGGGCGTCGAGTTCGGCCTGGATGACCTTCGCCTTGGCCTCGACCAGTTCGACGATGTGTTCCACCATGCTCTGGCCGTCCACAGTGTGGTCGGTCTTGCCGGCATTGTAGACCATGTGGCGGTGGTTGCCGCCGCCGGTCACGCCGATATCGGTCATCAGCGCCTCGCCGGGGCCGTTGACTACGCAGCCGATGATAGAAAGCGACAGCGGTGTCTCGATATGCGCGAGTCGTTCCTCAAGCGTGGACACCGTCTCGATCACGTTGAAACCCTGGCGCGCGCAGGACGGGCAGGAGATGATTTTCACGCCGCGATGGCGGATGCCGAGGGATTTCAGCATCTCCCACCCGACATGCACCTCCTCCTCCGGCTCGGCGGAGAGGGAGACGCGCAGGGTGTCGCCGATGCCGGCCCAGAGCAGGTTACCCAGGCCGATGGCTGATTTCACCGTGCCGGTGCGCTTGCCGCCCGCCTCGGTGATGCCGATGTGCAGCGGGTGGTCGCAGACCTCGGCGAGCTGGGTGTAGGCGGCGACGGCCATGAACACGTCGGACGCCTTCACGCTGATCTTGAATTCGTGGAAATCGTGGTCCTGCAGGATCTTGGCATGCTCCAGTGCGCTCTCGACCAGGGCCTCCGGGTTTGGCTCGCCATATTTCTCCAGCAGGTGGCGCTCCAGCGAGCCGGCGTTGACGCCGATGCGCATCGAGCAGTTGTGGTCGCGCGCCGCCTTGATCACTTCGCGCACCCGCTCGGCCGAGCCGATATTGCCCGGGTTGATCCGCAGGCAGGCCGCACCGCTCTGCGCCGCCTCGATGGCACGCTTATAGTGGAAGTGGATGTCGGCCACCACCGGCACCTCCACCTGGCGGATGATATCCTTCAGCGCCAGCGCGCTCTCCTGGTCGGGGCAGGAGACGCGCACGATGTCCACCCCGGCACGCTCGGCGCGCTGGATCTGGGCCACGGTGGCGGCCACGTCGGTGGTGGGCGTGTTGGTCATGGTCTGGACGGTGATCGGTGCATCCCCGCCCACCGGCACGGACCCGACATGGATCTGCCGGGACTTGCGGCGCTCGATGTTCTGGTAGGGGCGGTAGCTCATGGGGTGTGTGCTCCGGCTGGGGGCCGCAAGATGCCGATTCGCCGCGCCCGGCGCAAACCCTGCTTGCACCCTGGCGCGTGCCGGTTCAGGACAATGGGATGATATCAGCGCGTCAGGGCGAGCGGACGGCCGGCGCGGCCCCAGTTGCGGTCCCATTGGCGGGCGCATTGGCGGGCGCAGCGGGGCGGGCGGCCGCTACCGGGGAGGCCAGCTTGCCGTCGCGTATCAGGTCGGGCTCCAGCGCCAAGTCGCGACGGACCACCCCGTTCGCCCCCAGCGGCGGCGCAACCACGCCGTCCACCAATAGCTCGGTGCCCCCGGCATTGCCGGTGGTCAGCAGGAACCGGCCCTGCGCCGGAACCGGCCAGGTCTCGCCCGCGCGCAGCACCCGGTTCAGCACCACCTGGCCCTGCCGGTCGCGCACCTGCAGCCACGATTCGGCCTTGGCCCGGAGCAGGATCCGCACGCCCTCCGGGGCCGCGTCCTGGGCCGGCGGTGCTGTCGCCGGGGCGGGCGCAGCAGCGGGAGCCGTGGCGGGCGCTGCGGCGAAGGCAGCGGTAGGCGTACCGGGCAAGAGCCTCGCGGTGCCCGGCACCACCGGCAGCGGCGTCATCGGCAGCGGCGCGGCCCCCCCCGGCGCATTGCCGATGGCCGGCCCGGCGAGGTCGAGGCCCGGAGAGCCACGGCCCGCGTCGACGGCGGTTCCGCGCGCCTGGGCCACCGTGGGCGAGGGCGAAGGTGGCGGCGCCAGGGCGGCCAGCCGCTCAGGCACCGGGCGCACCGGTTCGTCGCCTGGCTGCTCTCCGGTGGCCTGATACCAGCCGGCATAGGCGCCGATGGCCAACACGGCACCGAGCAGCACCACCGCGCCCGCGGGCACGCCACGTTCAGGAACAGGGGCAGGGAAGGCCAGTTCGGTCCTGCGCCCCACAGCCGCTGCCTCGGCGCGGAAGCGCTGGGCGACCGCGTCGGGGTCGAGCCCGAGCGACTTGGCATAGGTGCGCACGAACCCCATGGCATAGGCCGTGCCCGGCAGCTGGTCCAGGCGGCCCTGCTCGATGGCGGCCAGGAACGCCAGCCGGATGCGCAAATGCGCGGCTATGTCCGGAAGCGACCAGCCCAAGTGTTCACGCGCCGCACAAAGTTCGGCCCCGACACGACGCGCGCCGTCCAGGCCGTCATTGCCGGGCGATGACGCCGCCTGTCCTTCGACCCGTATTGCCCTGCGATTGAACAGCATTACCTCGCGCAAAACCGTTTCGGGAACGATCATTCAGGCTGGCCATGCAGCGCCCGCCGATGGCAGTCTTCTAGACCGCCGGCACGGCGTTGCCAACTGCCATGCTTGCCGCCCCTGGGAGGGTCATCAGAACTTCGCAGACAAGGACAGAAGGCTTGGTCGTTCGCGCAGACGAATTTTATCTGCCGTCAGCCGCCGAGCGGGGGTGAAACCGGCTCAGACCGGCAGGCCCTGCTCGCGCGCCCAGGCGGCAATCGGCTCGCGCACGCTGCTGGCCCCGGCACCGGTGCGCCGGATGGAGGCCAGCAGGTCGCGGAACGGCCGCAGGTCCAGCGCGGCAAGCAGCGCCTTCACCGGCAGCACGCCGGAGGCCGGCATCGACAGCGTGGTGACCCCCAGCCCCACCAGCGTCATCGCCTCCAGTGGCCGCGCCGCGTGTTCGCCGCACACCGACAGCGGCACGTCCGCGGCAGCGCAGGCGGCCACAAGCTGGGCCAACAGCTCCAGCACCGGCGGCGACAGGATGTCGTAGCGGGCCGCCAAGCCTGGCGAGCCGCGATCGGCGGCGAACAGGAACTGCAGCAGGTCGTTGGTGCCCACCGAGACGAAATCCACTTCGGCCAACAATGCGTCCAGCTGCCACATCAGCGCCGGCACCTCCAGCATGGTGCCCACCTGAAGGCGCCCCGGTGCCGGGCGCACCCGTGCGGCCTCGGCGCGCAACAGGGCGCGGGCGGCGCGGAACTCGGCCACGGTGGCCACCATCGGGAACATCACCGACAGGTCGCGCCCACCGGCGGCCAGCAGCAGGGCGCGCAACTGGCGGCGCAGCAGCGCCGGCCGGTCCAGCCCGATGCGCAGCGACCGCCAGCCCATCGCCGGGTTCTCCTCCACCGGTGCGGTGCCCGGCAGCAGCTTGTCGCCGCCCAGGTCCAGCGTGCGGAACAGCACCGGGCGGCCGCGCGCGGCATCCAGCACCCGACCGTACACCACGGCCTGCTCGGCGGTATCGACCACGGCGCCGCGCGCCAGCATGGCGATCTCGGTGCGGAACAAGCCGATGCCCGCCGCCCCCGTCGCATCGAGCTGGCCCAGTTCCAGCGCCAGGCCGACATTGAGCATCAATTGCACCGCGGTGCCGTCGGCGGTGACCGTCGGCTGGTCGCGCAACGCCGCCCAGCCGGCCTCGCGGGCCACGCGCGCCTCCCGCGCCTGCTCGAACACGCGCACCACCTCCTGCTCCGGGCGCAGGATCACCTGGCCATCATCGGCGTCGAGCACCGCCGTGTCGCCGTCCTCGGCGGCCTCGATCATGCCCCGCCCCCCCGCCACCGCCGGCAGGCCCAGCGCGCGGGCCAGGATGGCGGCATGGCCGGAGGAACTCGCCTCCTCGATCACCACCCCGGCGATGCCGCGGGCGTGCCAGTCCAGCAGCTCCGCCGGGCCCAGGCGGCGCGCCAGCAGGATGGCCCCCGGCGCGACCGGGCCGGCGGGCGCGTTGCCGTCCAGCGCCGCCAGCAGCCGGCCCACCATGTCTTCGATGTCGGCCAGCCGTTCGCGCAGGTAGGGGTCGGTCACCCGGCGCATCCGGTCGCGCAACTCGGCGGCCACGCGGTGCACCGCCGCCTCGGCCGACAGCCCGCCGCGGATGGCATCGCCCACCCGGCGCAGCCAGCCCGAATCGGCGGCCACCAGGCGGTAGGCATCCAGGATCTCGCGCGAGGCGGCGGCGTCCGGCGCCCCGCCGGCATCGGCGCGGCCCTTCACCTGGGGCAGCCCGGCGGCGATCAGCGCGTCCAGCCCCTGTTGCATCTGCACCACGGCGGCATCCAGCCGGGCCTGCTCCAACACCGGGTCGTCGGCCAGCAGCCGGCGCGGGACCAAGGCGGGGAAACTCACCAGCACCGGCCCGATCGCCAGCCCGGCGGCCAGCGGGGTGGCGGGAAAGCGGCGCGGCAGGGTGCTCATCACTCCCTCCCCGGCTGTGTCGGCGCCGCCCGCGGCCAGCAACTCGGCCAGCAGCATCGCCACCGTCTCCAGCACCTCCACCTCGTCGGCGTCGTAGCGGCGCGGCGCGCGGTTTTGCACGGCCAGCACCCCCAGCGTGCGCCCCGCCCGGCGCACCGGCACGGCGAGCATCGAGGCGTATGGTTCCTCGCCGGTCTCCGGGCGATAGGCGAAGGCGGGATGGTTCTGCGCGTCGGCCAGGTTCAGCGATTGGTGGGTGGCCGCGGCCAGGCCGACAATGCCCTCGCCCACGCGCAGCCAAGTGCCGCCCACCGCCTCGGGCCGCAACCCTTCGGTGGCCGCCAGTTCCAGCAGGTCACCGGGGCGCAGCACGTAGATCGAGCACACCTCGCTGACCAGCTCGGACGCCACCAGGCGCACGAGTTCAGGCATCGGTGCGGTGCCGCGCGCCATGAGGTCGCGCAGCCGGGCCAGCAGGCGGCGCGGCGTGGACATTCCCCGGGCTTAGAGCAATATTGCCTCCGATGGAATTGCCTGTACGGGCAGTTCCAGATCTTTATCGAGCGGCGCCCGGAATCGGCGCTCAGGCCGGGATCGGCGCCCGGCGCGCCGCCAGCGCCGCCGTGGCCTGGTCCACCAGTTCGGCGATGACCTCCGCTGTGGTCTGCACCGACGTCACCATGCCCACCGACTGCCCGGCCATGACCGAGCCGTTCTCGATATCGCCGTCCACCACCGCGCGGCGTAGCGCCCCGGCCCAGAAATGCTCGATGGCAAGCTGCGCCGTCTCCTTGTTCAGCTCGCCCGACTGGAAGCGCTTCAGCGTCTCGGCCTGATGCTCCAGGAAGCGCTTGGTGCCGGCATTGACCAGCCCGCGCACCGGGATCACCGGAAAGCGCTCGTCCAGCTGGATCGACGGCAGGGCATCGCGTGCATTGGCCCGCACGAACGCCTTCTTGAAGTTCTCATGCGCGATGCTCTCGGCCGTGGCGGCGAAACGGGTGCCGAGTTGCGCGCCCGAGGCGCCCATCTCCAGATACGCCAGGATCGCCTCGCCCCGCCCGATGCCGCCGGCCACGAACACCGGCACGTCGCGCATGTGCGGCAATATCTCCTGCGCCAGCACGGTCAGCGATACCGGACCGATATGCCCGCCGGCCTCGCTGCCCTCGATGATGATGGCGTCGGCCCCGGAACGCACCAGGCGCCTGGCCAGCACCAGCGCCGGGGCGAAGGCAACCAGCTTCGCGCCACCGTCCTTCACCGCGCGCACCGCCCCGCCAGGCGGGATGCCGCCCGCCAGCACCACATGGGTCATGCGCGCCTCCAGGCACACGCGCACCAGATCGTCGAGTTGCGGATGCATGGTGATCAGGTTCACGCCGAACGGCCGGTCGGTCAGCGCCTGCGTGGCGGCGATCTCGGCGGCCAGCAGGTTCGGGCCCATCGAGCCGCAGGCGATCACCCCGAAGCCGCCGGCGTTGGAAATGGCCGAGACCAGGTGGCGCTCGCTCACCCAGCTCATCGCGCCGCCGAGGATGGCGACGTCGGTGCCCAGGAAGGCGCGGCCGCGCGCCCACAGCCGGTCAAGCTCGGCGCGGAAATCGCTCGGGAGGATGTCGGTCATGCTGTCATGCTTCCCGGGTGCGGCCTACGCGGCGTCCAGGCCATAGGCGGTGTGCAGGGCCCGCACCGCCAGTTCGGTGTACTCCGCGCCGACGAGAACGGAAACCTTGATCTCGCTGGTGGAAATCACCTGGATGTTGATCCCCTTGGCCGCTAGCGCGCCGAACATGGTGCTGGCAACACCGGCATGGCTGCGCATGCCCACGCCAACGACGCTGATCTTCGCCACTTCCGGGTCGCTCAGCAACTCAGCGTAGCCGATCTCGCCCCGGTGGGCCGCCAGGGTCGCTTGCGCGCGCGGCAGGTCGGTGCGCCCGACGGTAAAGGTCAGGTCGGTGGTGCCGTCCGCCGAGACGTTCTGCACGATCATGTCGACGTTCACGTTGGCCTCGGACAGTGGCCCGAATATGGCCGCGGCGATGCCCGGCCGGTCGGGGATGCTGCGTACCGTGATCTTCGCCTCGTCGCGGGAATAGGCGATGCCCGCCACCATTGCCTTTTCCATGATCTCTTCCTCGTCCACCACCAGGGTTCCCGGCAGGCTGCCACCCGTTTCATCGCCGAAGCTCGACAGCACCTGCACCCGCACCCGCTCCTTCATAGCAAGTTCCACCGAGCGGGTCTGCAGCACCTTGGCCCCCACCGAGGCCAGCTCCAGCATTTCCTCATAGGCGATCTTGGCCAGCTTGCGCGCCTTCGGCACGATGCGCGGGTCGGTCGTATAGACACCATCCACGTCGGTATAGATGTCGCAGCGGTCGGCCTTCAGCGCCGCGGCCAGCGCGACCGCCGAGGTGTCCGAGCCGCCGCGGCCCAGCGTGGTCACCCGGCTGTCCGGCCCGATGCCCTGGAAGCCGGCCACCACCGGTACCTGGCCGGCCTGCATGCGCGCGATCAGGGCGGCGCCGTCAATGCGGTCGATGCGCGCCTTGCCGTGCGCCGCGTCGGTCATCAGCGGGATCTGCCAGCCCGCGAAGGAACGCGCCTCCACGCCGATCGCCTGCAGCGCGATGGCGGTCAGGCCCGAGGTCACGTTCTCCCCGGTCGCCACCACAGCGTCATACTCGCGCGCGTCGTGCAGGGGCGACAGGTCCTGGCAGTATTTCACCAGCATGTTGGTCACGCCGGACATGGCGGAAACCACGACGGCAACCTCATGGCCGGCCTCGACCTCGCGTTTGACGCGCGCGGCCACGTTGCGGATGCGGTCGAGGTCGGCGACGGATGTGCCGCCGAACTTCATGACGATACGGGCCATCGGATTGGCTTTCAGGGCCGTTGGGTTGCGGAAAGGGCGGCACACATAGCCATCCCGCGCCCGCCCGGCAACCTCGCCGGCGCCAAGCCCGCTGTCGCGTAGCTTCAACTGGCGGCGCACGGAGAGCGTCCATGCACCGGCATCCTCGCCCCAGATCAGCCTGCTTTCAGACAGGCCTGCTTTCAGATAGGCCTGCTTTCAGATAGGCCCGCCTTCGCCGCCCCCGCCCCGCTGGTCGTCCCACGAGTCCATAGCGAAGTGTTGCTCGGCCAGCGGGCCGCCAGGCTGCGGTGGCGCGGCGGCCACCGGTCCGGCGCCAGGCAGGAGTGGAGGCAGGACGGTGGCCAGCATCTCCTCCTTCACATCCTCCGCCAGCAACCTCGTCGCCTCCGGCGCGACCTTCACCATAGGAGGAGCGGCATGTTCCGCCGGATATCCGCCGGGGACGGAGATGTCCGGCATGACGAACTGGGGCAGCGGGTCGAACGGCAGCGCCGACCACGGCAGCGTGTCCGCGGGAAGACCATCCGGCGGGGGCATCTCGGGCAGCGGCGGCACTTCCGGCGGCACCGGCGCCGGGGTGGATGCAAGCTGCTCGCCGGCGCGGCGCAGCGCCTCGACGAGGGAATCCAGCCCCGCCATAGCCCGCTGGGTCAGTGCCTGCATCTGTGCCTGCAACTCGGGCGAAGCGATAAAGCCGACCAGATCGTCATCGGCCGGCACTAAAGGTGGCACGGGCGCGCTCGCGGCGCCGGCTCCATCGACTGGCATCACAAGCTCCCTGCCGCTCCGGGAACTTTATTTTACCAGAATTGCAGCCGCCGGTCACGTCACGACCGCCGCCCCGCCTCCGCCATGGCGAGATAGTTCACCGACAGGTCGCGGACCGCCCGCCAGCCGCCGCGTAACGGGTCGGGTGCCATGCCGGTGATGTCGGCCAGCCGCAACCCGGCCGCGCGCAGGTCGGTTCCCAGTTCGGCCGGGCTGACGAAGCGGTTCCAGTCATGCGTGCCCACCGGCAGCCAGCGCAGCACATATTCCGCGCCAAGGATCGCCGTAAGCCACGACCGGCGGGTGCGGTTGAGGGTGGAGACGAACAGCAGCCCGCCCGGCTCCAGCAGTCCGGCCAGCGTGCGCAGGAAGGCGGCGGGGTCGGCGACATGCTCGATCACCTCCAGCGCGGTGATCACGGGAAAGCGCACCCCCTCGGCGACCAGCCCCTCGGCGGCGCCCTCGCGGTAGAGCAGCGCGAGGCCCTTGCCGGCAGCATGCGCGCGCGCGGCGGCCAGCGCCTCGCCCGCCGCATCCAGCCCGGTTACCCGATGGCCCAGCCGGGCCAGCGCCTCGGCGGCCAAGCCGGCGCCGCAACCCACGTCCAGCAGGCGCACCGGGCCAGCGAAGCGGCGGCGGATGCGCGTGTCGATCCAGCCCACCCGCAGCGGGTTCATGCGATGCAGCGGGCGCATCGGCCCGTTAGGGTCCCACCACGAGGCCGCCAGCGCGTTGAAGCGGGCCACCTCGCCGGCATCCACGGATCCAGCGCCGCCGGCCAAATGTGTCGCAGCCGCCTGAATGGTCACACCGTCTCCCCTGCCGGATAGGCCGGCCCCGAACTATGTGGACACGCCAATCGCCCGCACAAGCCGCCACCCGGGCCGGTTCCGTGGGAGCCGTGCATTCGCTGCATCCCACGAATTGCTGCGCTGCACAGTGTTCCCGGTTGGCGTCGCGGCGACAAATCCCTATGTAACAGTGGTATGAAGATCATCAGTTGGAACCTGTTGCGCCTCGTCGGCGCGTCGCCCGATGAGGTCGCTGCCCTTGTCGAGCGCGAAGCACCCGACGTGTTGCTGATGCAGGAGGCGACGCAGCAAATCGACCGCCTGCCGGAAATGATTGGCGGGCATTATATGCGCCGCCTGCAACCTGGGCGGGTGCACGGGTTGGCCGTTTGGTGCCGCCGGCGCCCGGTGGCGCCCCCCACCGTGGTGCCGCTGCCGCAGGGCGCGATGTTCCGCCGCATCAGCCTGGTGGTCGACCTCGGCGATTTCGCGGTGGCCAACGTTCACCTCTCGCACGGCCAGGTGCTGAACCGCCGCCAGTTGTGGCGCGTGGCCAGCGCCCTGCCTGCGCGCGCGGCAGTGCTGGGCGACTTCAACCTGCTCGGGCCCTGCCTGCTGCCGGGATTCCGCGATGTCGGCCCCCGCGCGCCCACCCATCGCTGCGGCGACGTGCTGCCGCTGCGCATCGACCGCTGCCTGGTGCGTGGGCTGGACTGCATGGCCGGCGGCGTGCTGGGTCGCGCCTCCTCGGACCATCACCCGATCGTGGTGCGCCTGGCCAGTCCGGCCCGCCCGCTGGCCCTCGCCGCCTGAGGTTGCCCCGGCCCCTGCGTCCGGGTTGAATGGCCGGCGCGGAGGAAGCAAGCCAATGGCGACAGATCCGGACGTGCCGGCGGTGGCGGTCCACCCGTTCAGCCGCCCATTTTTCGATGATCCCTACCCCGGCCATGCGGCGGTGCGCGAAACCGCCGCGGTGGTGCGCCTGCCGGCACTGGAGGCCCATGGCCTGGCCGGCGACCGGCCGGTGCTGGGCATCGGCCGCCACGCGCAGGTGCATGAAGTGCTGATGGACTGGCAGCGCTTCGTTTCCAGCCGCGGCGTGGGGCTGCGCGACTACCACGCCCACCCACCCTTGCGCGGCCCCGGCATGATCCTGGAGATCGATCCGCCACTGCACGGCCAGCGCCGCGCCGTGCTGAACCGGGCTTTGGCGCCCGGCGTGGTGCGCGCCCTGCGCCCGCGCTTTGCCGCGGCGACCGAGGCGCTGGTGGACCGCCTGCTGGCCGCCGGCACCTGCGACGGCATCGCCGAGGCCTATCCACTGACCGTTTTCCCCGACGCGCTGGGCATGGAACAGGCGGGGCGCGAGAACCTGCTGCCCTTCGGCAATTTCGTCTTCAACTCCATGGGCCCCGACAACGACCTGCTGGCCGCCTCGCTGGCCGAACTGCCGCCGCTGGCCGAATGGGCGACACGGCAGTCGCAGCGCGACCGGCTGAGCCCGGACGGCATCGGCGCCATCATCCACGCCACGGCCGATACCGACGAGATTACCCACGCGGAGGCACCGCTGCTGGTGCGCGCCCTGCTGTCGGCGGGCGTGGACACAACGGTCAACGGGCTGGGGGCCGCCCTGGCCGCCCTGGCCCAAGCACCGGACCAGTGGGCGCGGCTGCACGCCGACCCAGGCCTGGCGCGCGGCGCGTTCGAGGAGGCGATCCGCTACGAATCCCCGGTGCAGACTTTTTTCCGTACCACCTCCTGCGACGTGGAACTGGGCGGCGTGACGGTGCCGGAAGGCAGCAAGGTGCTGATGTTCCTGGCCGCCGCCAACCGCGACCCGCGACGCTGGGCCGACCCCGACCGCTTCGACATCACCCGCAACGCCAGCGGCCATGTCGGCTTCGGCGCCGGCATCCACATGTGTGTGGGCCAGGTGCTGGCACGGCTGGAGGGCGAGGCGATGCTGGCGGTCCTGGCGCGGCGGGTGGCCCGGATCGAGGTCACCGGCGCGCCGATGCGGCGCTACAACAACACGTTGCGGGGGCTGAAATCGCTGCCGTTGCGGCTGGTGCCGGCCTAGTCGCCGCCGCTTTCAGCTGGCTCCCTGTCAGCCATCCGCGCGCGGCACCCAGGGGATGCGCGATACCTCGATGCCGTCCTCGGCCAGCGCCTCGGCCTCCTCCGGCGTGGTCTCGCCGTAGATGGCACGCGCGTCACTCTCGCCATTTTGGATGCGGCGCGCCTCGGTGGCGAAGCCGGGACCGACATAGTCGCAGTTCTTCTCGATCTCCGAGCGCAGTTTCTGCAGCATGGCGCGCACTTGGTCGGGCAGGCTCTCGACAGCAACCGCAGCCGGCGACGGCGCAGGCACCGGGGCGGGTGCCGCCACGGGTTCCAGAGCCGCGGCCGGCTCGGCCTTGGCACGGCCCTTGCGCGGCACCGAGGGGGTCATCAGCGCCCGTTCCACCCCGGCGGTGCCGCATTCCGGGCATTCGAGCAGGCCCAGCTTCGCCTGCTTCTCGAAACCGGCGCTGCCGTTGAACCAGCCGTCGAACTCGTGCCCCTCGTCGCAGCGCAGTTGGTAATGGATCATCCGCGGTCCCGGGGCATGAAGTTAAATTGACTTATTAACATGGAAGCTGTCGGCACGCGCGACAAGGGGGCGTGGAGGAGACGACCATGCAGGTGATCCGCCGCTCGCCCTTATGGCTTGGCGCTAGTGGTCCGACTCTGACGGATAGTGCCGTCAGAGTCGGACCACTATCTTGATTTTGTGGGACGATTCACCAAACGCTTGGATAGCAAGCGTTTGGATTGCACCACTAGCTCTTGCCCACCCTGGGAAGGCTGTCCCGCGCGTCGGTGATCAGGTCGATCTGGCCGCGCACCGCCAGCCAGTGCGCCTCGTCGGCGCCGGGCAGCAGGTGGGCCACCTCGGCGAAGGGCAGGCTGGCCACCACGCGGCGGTTGTGCTCCAGCAGGTCGTCGATGGCGGCACGGGGGGCGGATTCATGCGCCAGCGCCTCGAACCAACTGCACAGGGCGGCGGGCGCGATGCCGTCGTGGCGCAGGGCGCGGATCGACTGGCCCTGCAGGCGCCGGTCGCCGGCCTCGGCCAGCACCGGCAGGTGGCGCATCGTACGCATGGTTGGGTTGGTGCCCAGCGCCGCCAGCAGGTCGAGGTGGATCGCAGTCTGCGCCACCAGTTCCGCCGCGCCGACGATGTGGGTCACGCCCAGCGCGATGTCGTCGGCGGCATGGGCCAGCACGGCATCGACAGTGCCGTCGGCGGTTCGCAGCACCGGGTCGGACATGGTCGGCAACGCCACCTCCACCCGGCCAAGGTTCGCGTCGGGCCAGGCGAGCACGAGGTCGGACAGGCGGAAGCGCCAGTGCGGGCGCTTGCCGCCGGCTTCGGCCGCCTCGCGCTGGGTTTCGGTGAGGCGCAGCATGGCGCGATCGTAGATCACCGGCTGGCCGCGCTTGCGCTGGCGGACGGCCTTGGCGCGCAACTCGTCGGCGTGCTCGAAACAGGGATACAGGCGCCCGCTCGCCGCCAGCCGGTCGGCGGCTTCGGCGTGGTGGGCGGCGTGGGCGCTGCGCGGCACCTGATCGTCCCATTCCAGGCCCAGCCAGGCGAGGTCGTCCAGCGGGGCGCCGGGGCGCGGCGGCAGCGTATCGTCGACAGCGAGCACGAAGCGCGCGCCGATCCGTCGTGCCTCGGCCCAGGCGGCATGCAGGATGCGGGCGCGGCCGAGCGGCAGGTGGCCCGTGGCGGGAACGGCGACGAGGATCAGGCTCACGCGCCGCCGCCCGGGCCGCTGTCCGGCGCGTCGTCGTCGTCGATCGTATCGTCACGCCGCGGGTCGAGCGCGCGCCAGTCGCGTTCCTCGGCATCGGCGGAGCGGTCGGCGAAGTCGGACAACTCGGTGCCGCTCTGCCAGCCCGCCTCGCCGCCGTCCACCACTTCGGCGTTCTCGCCGAAAGCGAACCAAGCCTCCAGCACCTCGCGCGAAGTCAGGCCCAGGGCGCGGCACAGCTCCACCGAATCGCGCACGTAGCGGCGGGCGAAGGCATTGGCCTGCATCAGGGTAGGGAAGCCCTTGATCTCCTCCACCACGTTGTCGCTGCTGTCGGCCGACAGGTCGAGGATACGCACCCGCCAGCCGCCCGGGGGAGCGAAGACGTCGCCGATCTCGATTTCGGGGCTCATCGGGGGCACTCCAGGCCGGTTCCCTTGCGATCAAGGGTGCTCATGAGATCAGGTTCGTGAAACCGTTGGTGATGGGGTAGCGCCGGTCGCGGCCGAAGGCGCGGGGCGTGACCTTCACCCCCGGCGGGGCCTGGCGGCGCTTGTATTCGGCGCGGTCGAGCAGCTTCCAAACGCGCAGCACGGTGGCCCGGTCATGGCCCTCGGCAACCAGGGCATCGACGCTCAACTCGCCCTCCACGAGGCCCTTCAGGATCGCGTCGAGGATGTCGTAAGGTGGCAGGCTGTCCTGGTCGGTCTGATTGGGCCGCAGTTCGGCACTGGGCGGCTTGGTGATCACGCGCTCGGGCATCACCAAGCCGGCGGGGCCGAGCGCGCCCCTGGGGTGGTTCGCGTTGCGCCAGCGGCACAGGTCGAACACCGTGGTCTTGTAGATGTCCTTGAGCACCGAATAGCCGCCGCACATGTCACCATACAGCGTGGCATAGCCCACCGACATCTCGGATTTGTTGCCGGTGGTCAGCACCATGTGGCCAAGCTTGTTGGAGATCGCCATCAGGATCAGCCCGCGCGAGCGCGACTGGATGTTCTCCTCGGTGATATCGGCCTGGCGCCCGGCGAAGATGGGCGCCAGCGCACCGCCGAAAGCCTCCATCGCCGGCTCGATCGAGATGCTGTCGCACGGAATGCCCAGCAGCCGGGCGCATTCGCCGGCGTCCTCCAGGCTGTCCTGGCTGGTATAGGGGCTGGGCAGCATGAAAGTGCGCACCATCTCCGGCCCCAGCGCATCCACCGCCACCGCCGCCGAAAGGGCAGAGTCGATGCCGCCGGACAGGCCCAGGATCACGCCCGGGAAGCCGTTCTTGCGCACATAGTCGCCAAGGCCGAGCATCATGCTCCGATAGATGGAGTCGAGGCGGCCCGGTTCCGGCGCCAGGGGCTGCGGCGTGCAAACGAGATGGTCACCCTCGCGCGTCCACTCGGTCAGCGTCACCGCCTCCTCGAAATGCGGCATCTGCACGGCGAGCGAGCGGTCAGGGTTCAGCACGAAGCTGGCACCCTCGAACACCAACTCGTCCTGGCCGCAGATCTGGGCGCAGAACACGAAAGGCAGGCCGGTTTCTACCACCCGGTTGACCGCCAGCGCGATGCGCTGCTCGTGCTTGTCCACCTCATAGGGGCTGGCATTCACCGACAGCAGAATCTCCGCGCCGCTCTCGTGCAGCGTCTCGGCGCAGCCGGGGAACCACCAGTCCTCGCAGATCATCAGGCCGAGGCGGAAACCGCGGAACGGCACCGGGCCGGGGGCGGGCCCTGCGTCGAATACGCGCTTTTCGTCGAACACGCCGTAGTTGGGCAGTTCATGCTTGGCGCGGCGGGCGACGATCCTGCCGCCATCGAGCAGGAAGGCGCCGTTGTAGAGCTTGCCGCCATCGGCCCAGGGCCCGCCGACGATCAGCCCTGGCCCGCCATCGGCGGTATCGGCGGCCAGTTCGGCCAGCACCGCCTCGCAGGCGGTGACGAAGGCCGGCTTGCGCACCAGGTCCTCGGGCGGGTAGCCGGCGATGGAGAACTCGGGGGTGACGACAAGATCGGCCCCCAGCCGCGCCGCCTCGGCACGGGCGCGGCGGATGCCGGCAAGGTTGCTGACCACCTGGCCTTCATGCGGGTTGAGTTGGGCAAGCGCGATGCGCAGCGTGTCGGACATGGCGCGAAGCTAGAGGGTGCGGCGCGGGGGTTCAACTCGCCCCACGCTGGCCCTACAGGTAGGCGATCCCGCGCCCGGCGAGCAGCACCACCACCCAGGCCGCCAGCGACACCACGGCGAAGCGCCGCGCGCCTTGCGGCACGAAACCCTCGCCGATGGCGCCGTTGAAGCGCCAGTGGAAGGCGGCGAGGTTGACCAGGCCGACGAGCAGGATGGCCATCTTCACCTGGAAGGCCAGATTCAGCGCCAGGGTGGTGGCCTCGGCCGCGAACAGCACCAGCCCGGTCACAAGCTGCAGCGCCAACCCGGCCGCCGCGATCGGCAGGACAATGGCCGCGAATGCAGCGACCGCCCGGCTGCGCCGCAGCACCGCGATGTCGAAGCTGGCAATGCCGCCGACCAGCAGGGCCGCGCCCAGCACATGCAGCAGGTTGGCGAGCGGGTAGAGCCAGACCGTGCCGCGCGCAGCAACGCCAAGGGCCGACATTTCATAGGCGTGGAGCAGCCCGCCAAGGCCGTCGGCGCCGAGATACTCCATCGCCTAGCGCAGTTCGACGGTCTTGCCGTCCACGATGATCCGCTCGGCACGCATCTCGTTCGGTGTGCGGGTGGAGGGATAACCCTGCACGCTCACCGTGGTGCCAGGCTTCAGCATCTCCTGCGACAAGCCGCGCAGCTGCATGCGCGACAATGGCGCCAGCGTCGCCTCCCAGGTGGCGCCCTGGTGCTTCAGGCGCAGATGGGCGTGCGGGTTAGTCCACTCGAGCGCTTCGACCGGGGCGGTGATGGTGAATGCGCCGGCCGCGTCATAGCTGCCCCAGCCATGATGGGCCGCGGCCGGCAGCGTCAGCAGCGGGGCGGCGACCAAGGCGGCGAGGGCAAGCGCGGGTGGCTTCAACATGGCGGGACCCCAGTTCCTGTGCCCTTGGAAATTGGGGGCGGCGGCAATCGGAAGCAAGGCCGCGCGCGGGCGCCCTGGCGCTACAGTATCTTGAGGTATTCCACCAGGGCGCGGCGCTCCTCGGGGGTCAGGCGTCGGCCGATGATGCCGTTGCCGCGCGGGCCGTTGTCGAACACATGGCCGGTGTTGAAGTTGCCGCGGATCGTGGTGTCGAGCGTGAAGTCCCCGGCGATCGGCGTGGTGCTGTAGCCGACATCCACCGGGTTGAATTCACGGTTGCCCAGATTGAAGCGTGCCGGGCGCTCGGACAGCGGCGACAGCAGGGCATGGAGCGTGGGCACCGAGCCGTTGTGCAGGAAGGGCGGCGTGGCCCACACGCCGTTCAGCGGCCGCGCCTTGTAGGCTGGTTCGGCGCGGATGCCGTTGGGCCGCCAGCCATCGAGTTCCTCGCGCCGCACCTGCGGCACCGGCGGGGTCTGGCTGCCGTACCACTGGATCACCGTCTTCTCGACGAGTTGACCGAGCGCCGGGCCGAAGGCGGTGGCGGTAATGCCGAGCGCCGGGGCGGTGGCGATGCGGCGGTTGATCATGTCGATCGCCTGGGCGGGATCGGTGCCGACATAGGCGATCGGGATCATCTTCAGCCTGAGCGCGCGCTGGCCACCGCCGATGGGCGCCCACAGCTTGTCGTCCCAGAAGGCGGCGGTGTTCGGCGCCGGCAGGTGGCAGCCCTGGCAGTTCTCGGCGTACAGTGCCGCCCCGCGGGCAGCGAGCGCCGCGTCCACCGGCGGCAGCGCGGCCGGCCAGGCGGGGGATTGCAGGCCGGTGAAGCGACCCTGCCCCGCCTTCTGCGGCGGCGCGCCGGCCAGCAGGCGCTCCATGGCCGCGATGGTGGGCAGGTTGGCGCGGGTGGTGAACCAGGGGCGGGCGGGGTCGGTCAGGTTCACCGGTGCTGCCACGCCCAGCGCCTCGCCCGCGTTGCGCACCATCGGCTGCTCGATGGAGCCGTTGTACTGCACCCAGTCGAACCACGAGGCGTTCCAGATATGCGGAAAATTCACCGGAGCGCTGGTGGCGGCATAATTCTCGGCCTGGCGGGTGGTGACGGCAAACACCTGGTTGCCGATGCGGTTCAGCGCATCGAGCCGGCCGAAACCCTCCTCCACGCTGGCCGCCTGGACCCTGATGTCCTGGTCGCGCTGCCAACCGAGGCGGGCGAGCGCCGAGCGCAACTGGGCGCGCAGCGCGGCGTCGGCCTCGGCCGGGGCGTCCGGCCCGATCACCCGGTCGGCGAAGCGGCGCCAGCGGAGCGGGTTGCGGTCGGTCACCAGCATCGACAGGCCCAGCGCCTTGCTGAACTGACCAAGGTTGAGCAGCCCGGCGCCGCCATCGACCAGCATCTCGCGGTTCTGGTAGGTCAGCCGGCCGGTGTGGCAGGCGGCACAGGTCAGGCCGAGCGAGGAGAACGGCTTGCCGTCGCGCGGGTTGTTCCATGCCTGCATGCTGTCGAGCTTCACGGCATCCGGGCCGCCGGCGAAGCCCACCGGCAGCGGGCCGGCGGAGGGGATGAAGCCGAACCGGTCGAGATAGCCACGTTCGGCGAGCATCTGCCGCCCGTCCAGCGAGGCTTGCGGCTGCTCCAGGGCGGTGAACCACTCGCGCGGTATGCCGAAGGTCAGCGTGCCCTGGTCGGCGTGGTGATACCAGGCGCGCTCGGAAGGGCTCCAGCCCTGGTCGAGCCAGTTGGATTCCACGGGCGACGGATATTCCGGAACCGGCACGGCGCAGGCGGCAAGTACCGCGGTCATGACGGCGACGATTCGCAAACGATGGAACTGGCGCATGCGGCGCTCCCTCCCCGGTTTCGTTGCGGAGGGTCGCCGATTCCGCGCCGCGGCGCCAGTGTTATACTAACCGCCGTCAAGAACGATCCTTCGTTAGGCAAGACCAGGGCTTCGCCCTGGACCCACCAGGGGCTAAGCCCCTGGACCTTAACTATATGATAATAAAATGGTTTCCAAAGGCCTCCGGCCTTTGGTGGGTCCAGGGCAAAGCCCTGGCCTTGCCTTTGTACATCGGTCAATCAATAGGGCGGTTGGTATTAAGCGCGCGGCCTCAATAGACCACGACGGAGCGGATGCTCTCGCCGCGGCGCATCAGGTCGAAGCCCTCGTTGATCTGTTCGAACGGCAGTACATGGGTGATCAGGTCGTCGATGTTGATGCGCCCGTCCATGTACCAGTCGACGATGCGCGGCACGTCGGTGCGCCCGCGCGCGCCACCGAATGCCGTGCCCATCCAGGTGCGGCCGGTGACGAGCTGGAACGGGCGGGTGCTGATCTCCTGGCCCGCGCCGGCCACGCCGATCACGATGCTCTTGCCCCAGCCGCGATGGGCGCATTCCAGCGCCTGGCGCATCAGGGTTGTGTTGCCGACACACTCGAAGGAATAGTCGGCGCCTCCCTTGGTGAGGTTCACCAGGTAGGGCACCAGGTCGCCCTCGACCTCCTTCGGGTTCACGAAATCCGTCATGCCGAAGCGCTCGGCCATTGGAATGCGCCCGGGGTTGATGTCCACGCCGACGATCTGCTCGGCGCCGATCATCCGCAGGCCCTGGATGACGTTCAGCCCGATGCCGCCCAGGCCGAACACCACCGCACGGCACCCGGCCTCGGCCTTCGCCGTGTTGATCACCGCGCCGATGCCGGTGGTGACGCCGCAGCCGATGTAGCAGACCTTCTCGAACGGCGCGTCCTGCCGGATCTTGGCGAGCGCGATCTCCGGCACAACCGTATGGTTCGCGAAGGTCGACGTGCCCATGTAGTGAAAGACCTTCTCCCCGTTGCACGAAAAGCGGCTGGTGCCGTCGGGCATCACGCCCTGGCCCTGGGTCGAGCGGATGGCCACGCACAGGTTGGTCTTGCGGCTGAGGCAGTATTCGCACTGCCGGCATTCCGGCGTGTACAGCGGAATGACGTGGTCGCCCTTCTTCAGGCTGGTGACGCCCTTTCCGACATCGACCACCACGCCGGCGCCCTCGTGCCCGAGAATGGCGGGAAACAGGCCCTCGGGGTCGGCGCCGGACAGGGTGAACTCGTCGGTATGGCAAATCCCGGTGGCCTTGATCTCCACCAGCACCTCGCCCTCGCGCGGGCCTTCCAGGTCGACGGTCTCGATGCTCAGCGGGGCTCCGGCCTTGCGGGCAATGGCGGCGCGGGTCTTCATCGTTCGGTCTCCATGAGGGCGGTTCCGGCGGAACGTGCCTGCCCATGGTGGCTGCGCCTGGGCGGGGGATCAACCTTGGACGAGCGGATCCGCCGGTCGGGCAAGGGCTTGATGCAGATCAAGGCGATCCGGGAACCTGCGGCGCACCGTGCAGTTCGGCCTTAGCAGGTAAGGAGCACCTCAATGAACAAATCAGCGCGGCACACTTCCTTCAAACGATGGGCTACTCGGCTGGCGGTGACCACCGCGACGTTGCTGCCGCTGGGCCTCTCCGCACCGACCGTCGCCCAGCCTTGGCAGGGCGGCCCTCAGCAGGGTGCGCCGCAGCAAGGCTGGGGCGGGCCGCAACAGAGCCCGTACCCGATGCAGGATGGCCGCTGGCATCAGTGGAGCCACCCGTGGCACCACGGCCCAGGCATGGGCGGGCCGGGCATGGCTCCGGGAACGGGCATGGGTCCGGGAACGGGCATGGGTCCGGGATCGGGGATGGGCGGACCGGGCATGGGTCCAGGAACGGGCATGGGTCCAGGAACGGGCATGGGCATGCTCGCCGTCGACGCAGACCGCAACGGCATGGTTTCCGCTGACGAGGCGGCGGCCTTCGCGGACATGATGTTCGACAGGCTGGACAGCGACGGCGACGAGTCCCTGTCGCGCGACGACTTTATGAGCATGCCAGGCGGCACGGGGCGGCCCATGCCGGCCGCAGCGTCTCGTCGCGAGGAACACTTCAAGCAAATGGACAGCAACAACGACGGCAATGTCGACCATGGCGAGTTCATCGCCTGGCACCAGGCTCGCTACAAGGCTGCCGACATCAACAAGGACGGGCAGGTCGACCCGTGGGAACTGCGCACCGCCATGCGCCTGGGGCGCACGCGCCAGCAGTAACCGACAGGCGCACCCGGGCCGACTGGAGCGCTTGGGTGCCCAGCATGCGCCAATAGCGGCCTGATGCGTGGCCGGCGGCAGTTTTGTATGGCTAAATAACATGCAGAACCACCGCCGGAGTCCCCTCCCCATGCCCGTGATCAACCGCATCGCCGCCAACGCCCCTGAACTGACCGAGTGGCGGCGCGACCTCCACGCCCACCCCGAGCTGGGGCTGGAGGAACACCGCACTAGTCAGGTGGTGGCCGACAAACTCGCCGCCTGGGGCATCGAGGTCACGCGCGGGTTGGCCGGCACCGGCCTGGTCGGCACCCTGAAGGTGGGTAATTCCGCGCGCAGCATCGGCATCCGCGCCGACATGGATTGCCTGCCGATGACCGAGGAGAACGACTTCGCGCATCGCAGCACCACCCCGGGACGCATGCACGCCTGCGGCCATGACGGGCACACGACGATGCTGCTGGGGGCAGCTAAATACCTCGCCGAGACGCGCAATTTTGACGGCACCGTGCATTTCATCTTCCAACCCGCCGAGGAGAACGCCGGCGGCGGGCGGATCATGGTGGAGGAAGGGCTGTTCCAGCGCTTCCCCTGCGACATGGTGTTCGGCGCGCACAACGACACTGCCCTGCCGGTGGGCACCATCACCGCCGTGGCCGGCCCGGTTTCCGCCGCGTCGGACCGTTTCATCATCACCCTGGCCGGTAAGGGCGGCCACGCCGCGCGCCCGCACATGACCATCGACCCGGTGGTGGTCGGCAGCCACGTGGTGCTGGCGATGCAGTCGATCGTGGCGCGCCGCACCGATCCGTTGGCCAGTGCCGTGGTGTCGATCACCCAGTTCCATGCCGGCAGCGCCCACAATGTCATCCCGGACACCGCCACGCTGAGCGGCACCGTGCGCACCCTGCGCCCGGAGGTGCAGGACGAGGTGGAGCGGCTGATCCCGCAGATCGTGAACGCCACCGCCGCCGCGCATGGTGCGGTGGCGTCGCTCGACTACAAGCGCGGCTACCCGCCGGTGGTGAACAACGCGGCGGCGGCCGAGCGGGCGGCGCTGGCCGGGGGGAAGCTGCTGGGCACCGACAAGGTGCTGCGCCAGCGCCCGCCGACCATGGGCGGCGAGGATTTCAGCTACATGGCGCAGGCCGTGCCCGGCTGCTTCGTGCGTATCGGCCAGGCCGAAGGCGACCGCTTCACGACCCAGGTGCACCACCCGAAATACGACTTCAACGACGCCATCCTGCCGATCGGCGCCAGCTACTGGGCGACGCTGGTGGAACAGGAACTGGCCAAGGACTGACCGCGAAGCCAGGACGCGGGGGAGCACCCATGGGGCTCGCGCTCACCACCTTCCTGCTGGCCTTCCCGGCGCTGTTCTCGATTGTGAACCCGCCCGGCGCGGCATTCATCTTCAACGAGGTGACGGCGCATCTGAGCCGGGCCGAGCGGCTGGTGCTGTCCAACCGCGTGGCGCTCTATTCGCTGGCGGTGATGCTCGGCGCGCTGTGGGGCGGGGCCTATATCCTGGAGTTCTTCGGCATCTCGCTCGCCGCCCTGCGCATCGCGGGTGGTGCCGTGGTGGCGGTGCGCGCCTTCGACCTGCTGAACGCGCCGGAACGGCAGGAGGCGCGCAAGACCGAACAGGCCGGCAGCGGCGAGGGACCGGTGGAGGACATGGCGTTCTTCCCGCTCACCCTGCCCTTCACCACCGGGCCTGGCACCATCGCCGTGGCGGTGGCGCTGGGCGCGGAACGGCCGCGGGCGATGGCCGACGTGCTCTGGTTCTTCCTCGGCGCCTCGGCCGCGGCGGTGGCGATCGCTGTGGTGATCTGGCTGTCGTACCGCTCGGCCGACCGCATGGCCGCCCTGCTCGGCGCCTCGGCACGGCGCACCTTCGCGCGGCTGTCGGCCTTCCTGCTGCTGTGCATCGGCGTGCAGATCGTGATCAACGGCGTGCTCGACGTGGCCGGGCGCAGCGCCCCCGGCTGAACGGCTGCCGCGGCGAAAGCCATGCTTGCGTAAGACAAAAAGCCAGGCTTGCGTGAGACATTTTGCGTAATACCAACCGCCGTTAAGAACAATCCTTCGTTAGGCAACGCCATGGCTTTGCCCTGGCCTTGCCTTTGTACATCGGTCAATCAATAGGGCGGTTGGTATAAGACAACAGGTGCCGCCGTTCGGCCATGCTTCAGCCATCGCGCGGGCACGAGGCAGCGCCATGCTCCGGTGATCGGAGGACCATGCCATGCGACACCTCGCCATCCTCGCCCTGTCCGCCACCCTGCTGGCCGGCGGTTGCGCCGCACCCGACGGCAGCCTCGACCCCGGCCGCACCCTGGCACTCACTGGCGGTCTGGCTGCACTGGGCGGCCTGGCATACATGGCCAGCCAGGACGACGACCGGCGCTACTACCGCCGCGGCCATGGCGGGCATCGCCGCCACGCCGCGCCGCACGGCGGCTGGCACGGCCGCGGTGGCCATCGCGGCTGGCGATAGCCCCGGACCGACGCTACCGCGCCACGCTCCGCACATGTTCGCGCAGCACGATATAGAGCCCGGCGGCGACGATTATCGCCGCTCCCGCGACCATGGCGGTGGTTGGGATCTCGCTGAACACCAGCCAGCCGAGCAGCGTGGCCCATACGATGCTGGCGTAGTGGAACGGGGTGATCACCGAGGCCGGGGCCAGTTGCAGGCCGCGGTTGATGCAGAGATAGGCGACCATCGACAGGGCGCCGAACAGGACGAGGATGGCGGCATCTTCCGGCGTCGGCATCACCCAGCCGAACGGCGCGGTGGCCACGGAGATGACGAACAGCGGCACCACCTGGCCCACCACCAGCAGCTTGGTGGGAACGCCGCGCAGCCGCCGGGTGATGACCAGCGATACCGAGTACATCACGCTGCCGGCCAGCGCCACCATGGTGTGCGGCCCGATCGCCATGTTGGCCGGCTGCAGCGCGATCACCACGCCCGCGAAGCCGGCCAGGATCGCCAGCCAGCGCCGCCAGCCCACATCCTCGGCCAGGAACAGCGCCGACAGCGCGGTGACGTAGACGGGCGCGGCCAGGTAGATCGTGGTGGCGTCGGCCAGCGGCAGCACGGTGATCGCCCAATAGAAGCACATCACCTCGATCGCCGAGAGCGAGCCGCGGGCCACGTGCAGCCCCGGCCGGCCGGTCGCGCGCAGCAATGCCCAGTCGGCCCGGCTGATCAGCGGCAGCAGCAGCGCCAATACGATGATGCTGCGCGCGAACAGCACCTGGCCGGTCGGGTAGGTCGTGCCGAGCCACTTCGCCAGGGCGTTGGTGCCGGCGAAGATGAACACGCCCGTCAGCGTGACCAGGATGCCCAGCAGCATCCGCCTGCTATCGGCAGGCAAGACGCCGGCGGCGGCCTGGCTTCCCGCGACGGGCTGGCTTCCCGCGACCGGCTGGCTTCCCGCGACCGGCTGGCTTCCCGCGACGGGCTGGCTCATCTCAGACCGGCCCCAAATAGCGGTGCGGCGGCGGCGGCAGCGTCACGGCGATGGCATCGCCGGGGCGCACCACCCCGCCACGCCGCACGGTCGCCATCACACCGGCCTTGCGCACCACACGGCCCTCGGCGTCGCGCCCCAGCGTGGCGGCCATCAGGCCCGGGGCGAAACGGTCGAGTTGCAGGCAGGGATTGCGCAGGCCGGTGATGGCGATCTCCGCCACAGCACCCAGGCGCAGCACCGTGCCCACCGGCAGGGCGAGCAGGTCGATGCCGTGCGTGGTGACGTTCTCGCCCATGTCGCCGGCAGCGATGGCGAAGCCCTGGCCGGCCAGTTCGGCGAACAACTCGGCATGGATCAAATGGACCTGGCGCAGGTTCGGCGCGGCCGGATTGCGCGCAACCCGCGAGCGGTGGCGCACGGTGACGCCGGCATGGGCATCGCCCTCCACCCCCAGCCCCTCCAGCAGGGTAACGGCGTTGCAGGCCGGCTTGCTGAACCGGTGCCGCGGATTGCGCGCCACTGCCTTCACCACCGGCATCACCACCGGGATCACCACCGGGATCACCACCGCCATGAACCACCTCCCGCTGCCGCAGGCGGATGAGGGTCGGTGCGCGGCGCGTTGTCCAGCCCTGGTTTCGGCGGGGCTTGCGCGCGCAACTTTGGGGGCGGACCCCGGGCTCCGCCCACCCCCTGCAAGGCCACCCCTTGCAAGGCCAGCGCGGCGGGGCATGATCGCCCGACGTGCAGGAGGAATGACGATGAACTGGTCGGCAGCAATCGCGAAGGCGGAGGCGATCGCCTCGGGATGGGATGGCGAGGGTGGCCCGGGCGGCGTGGTGCTGCTGTTCGACGCGGGCGGGCTGCGCGCCAGCGCCTGTGGCGGCTATGCCAGCCTGGAGCACCGCCTGGCGTTCACCCCCGACACGGCGATGCGCTACGCCTCGATCTCCAAGCACTTCCTGTGCGCCACGGTGGCGCTGGACGGCCGGATCGACTTCGACGACCCGCTCGGCCGGCATATCGACGCAGGCGAAGCGCAAGGCGCGGTCGCCGTCGGCCGCGCGCTCGACATGACCGGCGGCATCGCCGACGCCATGGAAACGCTGTGGCTGCTGGGCATCACGCCCACGGCCGGCATGGACCGCCATGCGCTGCTGCGCTTCGTCACCCGCGTAGATGCGCTGAACTACGCGCCGGGCACCGAGATCTCGTACACCAACTCAGGCTACCGCATGGTCCAGGCGGCGCTGGAGGCCAAGGGGCTCGACTACGCCGCGTCGCTGCGTGAGCGGTTTTTCGCGCCGCTGGGCCTGACCATGCACCTGCCCGAGGACGAGACGGAACCGGTGGCGAACCTGGCGACCGGCTACTGGAAGGGCCCCGGTGCGAAGGCAACGAACGGCTGGCACCGCGGCCGCTACGGCCTGCATTTCTCCGCCTCGGGCGGCATCACCGGCACCGCGCGCGACCTGGCCACCTGGGCCCATGCAATGCTGGTGGGCCGCGGCCCCGCTGCCGGGCTGTTCGCGAAGCTGTCGGCGCCGCGCGCGCTGGTGGACGGGCGCCACACCGGCTACGGGCTGGGCCTCGCCCGCTCGCCGCTCGGCGACCACGTGGTGGTCGGCCATGGCGGCTCGCTGCCCGGCTACAAGAACCATTTCCTGATCGCACCGGCGCTGGGGGCCGGCGTGGTGGTCCTGTGCAACCGCGAGGACGTGGACGCGCACGGGCTCTGCCTGAACGTGATGTCGGCGCTGACCGGCACGCCCGAGCCGGCGCCGGTGCAGGACGGCCTGCCCGAAGGCCGCTTCATTGCCGAGGACGCGCCGGTCTGGATCGAGCACAAGGAAGGCACGCTCACCTACCTGGGCGCGCAGGATACGTTGTTCGGCGACGCTACCGGCGTGTATGGCCGCTCGGTGCACATGCCGATCCGCCTCCGCGCCGAGGCGGGCGCAATCGTCGGCGAGATCGGCCATGCGCCGCGCCGCTTCCGCCCAGCCACCGGCGCGGGTGTGCGCGCCGAATGGGCCGGCGAGTGGGTGTGCCCGCGTCACAACGGCCGCTTCGCCATCACCGTGGATGGCAGCGCCGGGAGGCTGGCGGTGGGCGCAGGGCCGATGCGGGCCGAACTCGACCTACTGCCGATCGCCAGCGATATGGCGCTGGTGGAACGCGCCGGCGACGGGCCGTGGAAGCAGCGCGCCTGCCTGCACTTCACGGCGGACGGCGTGCGGCTGGTCACCAATCGCTCGCGGGTGCTGCGCTTCACGCGGGCTTGACCGGGGGGGGGCCTGATCGGGGAGGCGTGATCGCACGCGCCGACCGGGGCAACTTTGCGGCTACTGCGGCGCGCCCGAGGCCACCGATTTCACCGCGGTGAAGTTAACCACCAGGCCGCCGAGCTGCAGCTGGATAGCCTTGCCCTTCTGCTCCACGCCGGTGGCCGTGGCCAGCACGGTGAAGGGCAGCGCCTTGCTGGTCCCGTCCGGGTTCGCCCCGGTCACCGCCACGCGGTAGGTGCCGTCGCGCATCTGCGCCCCGTTGCCGTTGACGCCGTTCCACGTCCATTCGTTGCGCCCGCGCGCGGCGTTCACCAGCCCGTCGGCCAGCTTGGCACCGGTGTCGCTGTAGACGGCGACCGCCACCGGGCCGTCGGCCGCGGCGGAGAACTTCACCGCGGCAGTGCCGTTCTGCAGCGACAGCCGGTCCGACTCCACCTCCACCTGGCGCCCGACCATGGCGGAGGATTGCAGCACCTGGCCGCTCTGGGTCAGCGCGATCAGTTCGCCGAGGCTGCTGTTGGTGTTGATCTGCTGCTCCACCGTCGCGAACTGCACCAGCTGGCTGGTGAACTCGTTGGTATCCAGCGGGCTGGTCGGGTCCTGGTTCTGCAGCTGTGTCATCAGCAGCTTCAGGAACGTCTGGAAGTTTCCCGACAGCGTGCCCATCGCCGAGTTGCCCGACGCAGCGGATGTCGCGGTGGCAGACGATGCGGCAGCGGATACGGCAGCGGCGGGGGCTATGGCCATGGCGATCTCCTTCGGAGGGGAACAAAAGCCGGCAAGTCAGGCGGTGATGTCGATGCCGTTGCGAACAGCGACGGCAAGCGCGGCCATGGGCACGGAGGCGCCGCCGACCTCGGGGGCCACGTCGCGGCTCCAGCCCGCCCAGGAAGGCGGGCCCGGCTGGCCGTCATGCCGCGCACCGGAATGCCCGCCGCCGCCGCCAGCCATGCCGCCATGCTGCTGGTTCAGGGTGAAGCCGCTGCCGGGATCGGCCGGCGGCGCGGCGGGCGCGCGCGCGACATCCGCCGGTGGCGGCGGCGCGGCGAGCTGGAAACTCACCGTCCGGCCCTCAGCCCGCAACCCCGCCTGGTCGAGCGCACGCGCCAGCTGCTCCTGGTCGCGCACGAGGCGCAACAGCGTCTCCGGCCGCTCCACCGTCAGCATAACTTCGGCGGGACCCTCGCGGTGACGGTTCACGACAATCTCGATCCGACCGAGTTCGACGGGATCAAGGCGCAGGGTCAACCGATGCGCCCCTTCGCCGCGCTGGACGAGCACGGCCACGGTTGCCGCCACCTGCCCCGGCGGATCGGCCCGCGACAGGCCCATGCGCAAAGGCGGCGGAGCAAGTTCGGCGAGGGCAGCCGCAGGCGAGGGGGCGACCGGAACGATGCCAGCGGGGGCGACGGCAGCGGGGGGGCCGGGCGCCGGGGCCGCGACGTCCGCCGACAGGTTGGCAGCGCGCCCGGCCGCCTGCGGGTCCGCCGCATCCATGCCGGCGGAAGCCGCCGGTCCGGCGGCCGGCACCGTCTCGGGCGCCGCGGCGGCTGCCAAGGCTGCGGGAGTGGCAGATGGCGCAGACGGTGGCGCAGGAACAGGCGTCGCGTCGCGCGGCACGGCGGCAACTGGCGCGCGGGCCGATGCCGCAGCATCAGCGTTCTCGGTGGCAGCGGCGGGGGCGGCACCCGGCGAGCCAGCGGCGGAAAGGGGGGCAGCCGAAGGAGGATCGACCGGCAGGAACGCCGAGGCCGCCAGCACAAGCGCCGCCTCGGGCCTGCCGGGCTCCACCGGCAAGCCCTCCTCGGCCCCAAGCGCCTCGTCTGCGCCGTACGGTCCGGCGCGCGTCCCGCCGGCACGCGCCGGCAGGGCAGCGGCAGCAGGCGGCACGGGCATCGCAATCGCATCAGCTTCGGCGGCCGCCAGGTCCACGGACTCCGCACCGAGCAAAGGCGCCGCCGGCGGCGGCGATATCGGGTGCGGCGTTGCGACAGCTTTCCCGGGGTCCGGCATGGCCGGATCAGACGGCACGGGCCGGGGCATGGCGGTCGCCCTGGGCGCGGCTGGCGGCACCGATGATGCCGCCCGGTCAGGCTGTTCAACGCCCACCGCCGCCGACGCGGGCGAGGTATCGCCGCCCGACTGCCGCGGCCACCCGCCAGGTGCCAGACCGCCCACATCCGGCATTGGTACCACCCCGCCGTCTGGCGTCCCAGCATCTGGCGTCCCAGCGTCTGGCGGCAGTTCCGGAGCGGGAGCGGCAGCAGCAGGCAACGGCTGCGGTGAAGCGGAAGCGACGCGCGGCCCGCCCGCCGCAGGCTGATCATTGCCAGCCGACGGGAGAACGCCAGCGCCCGGCGCCTCCGCCTGCGCGATCCTCGACGGCCTCACGGGCGCCGACCCATCGCCCTGCGGGGCTGGAAGCGTCGCCCGGCCTGGCATGGTCCTTTCAGCGGTGCCCGGACCAGGTGCGGTCAGACCGGATGCGGCCATGCTGGAGCCGGCCGTATCGGATGCGGGCAAGTCGGAGGCAGCCAAGCCCGCCCCGTCCGGGGTGGGCGTGGCCGGTATGGGCGTCGCGGAGGCAACGGCAGGCGATGCCGGAACGGCTGGCGCCGATGCGGCTTCCGGCGCCAATGTACGGCCGACGGCCGTGGCGAGCATCTCCGCGAAGCCCGACCCGGTGCTCCCGGCGCCCGCCGTGGCGTCGCCGCCACGCGGCCAGGGCGCCGGCTGGGCCGGCACGGCAGCGGCAATGTTCGCGGCAAGGTTCAGGGCATCGGGAGCGGGTGCGCGCACGCAGTGGTGTTCCTTGATCTGGCCGGCCTGCCACGTGGAGACATGCCAGGCCGACATTCCGCCGGCCCGCCAACATCCCCGGTCCCGGGGCCTCCAGCCTCCAGCAATTCCCGGGCCAGACGCCCCGCCGCAGCGCTGCGCCAATTCGTCGCTGCTGCGGCCCGGCACGGATGCGCCGGCCGGCAAATTCTGCCCGGCCATTCCTGCCCCCCGGCACCGCGTGCGGGCCCGCCGGCGCCTCCACCCCCCCTGCGGGGCCCGGAATCGCCGCCCGGGCGCCGTGGCATGGTTCCTGCGAAGCAGCGGGGGCGACCCACGGTGCGGCCCGGCTTGTGCCCCCGCCCGTGGCTGCCATCCAGGCCACGGCTTGGTCCCCGCCGCGGGCCGCCGTCATTCCAGCAGGAGGTTCCCGGTGTCTCTCTTCGGTGCCATGAACACCGCGATCAGCGGGCTGAACGCCCAATCGGTCGCGTTCGGCAACATCAGCGACAACGTCGCCAACAGCCAGACCATCGGCTTCAAGCGCATCGACACGTCGTTCATCAACTTTCTCACCAGCAGCACGGCCACGGCGAACAGCCCCGGCTCGGTGCAGGCCCGGCCCGACTACCGCAACTCGGTGCAGGGCACGATCGCGCAATCGCAGAACCCGTTGGCCATGGGCATCGTCGGCCAGGGCTTCTTCGCGGTCAGCCGCGCCGAGGCGGTGGGCGGCGACAACGTCACGTTCTCCCCGCAGCGCTTCTTCTCGCGTGCCGGCGACTTCCAGATGGACCGCGACGGCTACCTGGTGAACAGCGCCGGCGACTACCTCAACGGCTGGACGGTCGACCCCGCGACCACTGTGGTGGACCGCTCGGCGGTGGCGCCGATCCAGGTGACCCAGACCCTCTACAATCCGCTGCCAACCAGCGCCGTCACCCTATCGGCCAACCTGCCGGCAACGCCGGCCACCGGCGCGCCCGTCTCGGCCCAGATCAACGTCTACGACGCGCTGGGCAACGACCACGTCGTCACGCTGGACTGGACACGCACCGCCGCGAACGACTGGACGGTGGCGGTGAACGTGCCCAACGACATCAACAACCCAGCCCGCGGCGACGCCCGCGTCGCCTTCGGACCGACGACCAGCGGCAATCCGGTGCCACAAGGAACGGTGGGGCTGATCAACAACGCCACCGGCAGTGTGACGGCGGGCGTCTATGCCGCCGACACGCCGGCCACGCTGGATTTCACCGCGGATTTCGGCAGCGGCGTGCAGACCATCTCGCTGAACCTGGGCACCTTCGGCCAGTCGGCCGGCCTGACGCAGTATTCCGGCACCGATTTCACCCTGCGCGGCATCAGCCAGAACGGCGTGCCGCCCGGCAGCTTCGCGGGCGTGGCCATGACCCAGGCCGGCGACGTGCAGGTGAACTACGACAACGGCCAGTCGCGTACCTTCGCACGCGTACCCGTGATCACCTTCAACGACCCCAATTCATTGCAAAAACAGGATGGTCAGGCATTCACCAGCACCCTGGCCTCCGGCGACCCGCTGACCCAGGACGCGCGTACCAACGGCGCCGGCGGCATCGTCACCAGTTCGGTGGAGAACTCCAACGTCGACATCGCCTCGGAGTTCACCAAGCTGATCGTGGCCCAGCGCGCCTACTCGGCAAACACCAAGATGGTGACCACGGCAGACGAACTGCTGCAACAGACCCTCGACATGAAGCGCTGATGATTCAATCCCCGTTCCGGTTCTGAACCATGAGCCTCGAGGGCAGTCTTTCCGTCGCCGCCAGCGGCCTGCTGAACATCAACCGCCATCTGGCGGTGGTGTCGCAGAACGTGGCGAATGTCGGCACCACGGGCTATGCCCGCCAGGTGCTGCCACAGTCCAGCATGTCGGCCGACGGCCAGGGCATGGGCGTGCGCACCGGGGTTGCCACGCGCGAGATCGACTTGCACCTGCAACAGGCAGCACTGCTGCAGGGCGGCCAGGTGGCCGGGCTCGAGGTGCGCCAGGCGGCACTGTCACGTATCGACGCGGTGCATGGCATCCCCGGCCAGGGCGACGACCTGCCAAGCCTGCTGGGCCGGCTGGAGGACGGCTTTTCCGCCCTGGCCACGGACCCGGCCAGCCAGCCGCGCCAAGCGGCCGTGGTGACCGCGGCGCACAACCTGGCCCGACAGATCAACTCGCTGCACAGCACCTACGCCGCCACCCGCCAGGCGGCACACGACGCGGTGGTGGCCGATGTGGCATCCCTCAACAGCACGCTGGCGACCATCGGCGAACTCAGCACGCGCATCGTGCAGGTGCGCGCGCTGGGCCATTCCAGCGCCGACCTGGAAAACCAGCGCGACGCCGCGAAGGCCACGCTCAGCCGGCTGGTCGAGGCACGCTACCTGGAGCAGCCGAGCGGCGACCTGGTGATCAGCACCGCCACCGGCGTCGGCCTGCCCATCCGCTTCACCACCCCGCCGTTCAGCACGGACCCGGCCACGATGGACGCCGCGGCCTTCTATCCCGGCGGCGGCATCCCCGCGGTTACCCTGCGCGGCGTGGACGTCACCACGCGCATGGGCACCGGCTCGCTGGCCAGCAACGTCATGCTGCGGGACACCACGCTGCCAATCTTCCAGGCGGAACTTGACGAGTTCGCCCGGACCGTGTCGGCGCGCTTCGAAGACCAAGGTTTGCGCCTGCTCACCGACCCGAACGGCGACGTGCCGCCAGCCGGCGTGCCGACCCAGGCCCCGTACATCGGCTATGCCGGCATCATCGGCGTGAACCCGGACGTGGCCGCCGATCCGGCGCTGGTGCGCGACGGCACCCATGACGTGACCGCCTCGCCACTCGGGGCCTCGGCCTTCACCACCAATCTGCCGGGCGGACCCGCCGGCTTCTCCGTGCTCGCGCACCGCGTGCTCGACCATGCCTTCGGCAACGAGATCCGCGCCGGCGTCGGCCAACCGCTGCCCGCGCGCACCGGGCTTGGCCCGGCCGGCACCCTTTCGGCACCCTACCCTTCCCCCGCCGGCCTTGCTGCCCTGGCGACCGCCCTGGTGGGCGCGCAAAGCAGCGAAAGCGCCGACGTGACCGCCACGCTGGGCACCGCCCGTGCGCTCGGCGCAGCCCTGAACGATCGGGTCGGCGCCACCAGCGCGGTCAGCATCGACCAGGAGATGACGCTGATGCTGCAACTCCAGAGCGCCTACGCGGCGAACGCCCGGGTGATCTCCGCGGTGCAGGCGATGATGGACCAGACGCTGCAGATGCTGCGCTGACGGGAGGAAATGTGATGTCGAACATCAACGCCGGATTCTCCTCCCCCGCCGCCGCCGGCTACGGTGCGCGCGGCAACCTGCTGGCCAACGCGGCGCAGGTGCGCGAGCAGCTCGACACGCTGACCCGCCAAGCCGGCAATGGCCGCGTTGCCGACACCTTTGCCGGGCTTGGGGCGGCGGCAGGCACCACATTGTCGTTGCGCCCGGTGCTGACGCGCATCGAGACCTGGCAGGACAACGCGGCTTCCGTCGAAGGCCGGATGGATGTTGCCCAGGCCAGCCTGGCGCAGATCAGCGCCATCGCCTCGTCGTTCCGCGCACGCACCGCCGACCTCAACGGCCTGAGCAGCGCGATGGTCGACAGTGTCGCCGCCGGTGCCCGCGACGCCCTGCGCCAGGTGGCCGGGGCGCTCAACGCGCGCCATGGCGACCAGTACGTGTTCGCCGGCCAGGACAGCGCCAATGCGCCGCTGCCGCAGGGCGAGGCCATCCTCGCCTCGGGCTTTGTCACGCAGATCGCCACCGCCGTGGCCGGGCTGGGGGTGAACGGCGCGGCCGCCACCATCGCCGCCACAATGGTCACCGCCTCCTCCAACGCCGTCGGAACCTCGCCCTTCTCCACGGCGCTGTCCCAGCCCGCGGCAGCGCTCGCCGGGCTGCAGGCCGCAGCACCGGTGGGCGACCGCCTCACGGTGCCCGTCGGCATCCTGGCCAGCGCCAACAGCGATGCCGTCTCGTCGGGCAGCGCCACCACCGGCTCGTACATGCGCGACGTGCTGCGCAGCCTGGCCACGCTCGGGGCACTCGACAGCAGCCAGATGAACGACGCGGGCTTCGCCGAGCTGGTCGCCGATGTCCGCACCAGCCTGGAAGGGGCGATCACCGCACTGAACGTCGATGCCGGCGTCATGGGCGACCGCCAGGCGACCATTCGCGAGGGCCGCGCGCACCTGGACGGCATGGCCACGGTGCTGCAGGGCCAGATCGCCCAGGTCGAGGATGTCGACATGGCCGAGGTCCTGTCGCAGCTGGCCCTCACCCAGACGCGGTTGCAAGCCTCCTACCAGCTGCTCGCCGGGCTGCAGAGCCTCAGCCTCGTCAAGTTCCTCCCGGCCGGCTGAGGGTGGGCTCCATGACACGCCCCACCAACGCTGGCCGGCTCTCACTCGTCTCGGTCGCGCCGCCGCAAGTCGCCGCGCCGACGGGCCTGGCGATGATGCCCCTCGAATGCTCCGGAAAATCCCGGCGGGCTTCATCGCACGTTAACGCCTCGTCCCCACAATGGGACACGCCCGCAAAATCGCGGGGGCATGCGTAATCAATTGGGCAAGTAGGAAAACTCACCATGTCCCTCAACTCCATCAATACCAACATCAATGCCGCCATCGCGCTGCAATCGCTGAACGCCACCAGTGCGCAGCTCGCCACTACCCAGAAGGCGATTTCCACTGGCTTCCGCGTCGCCGACGCAACCGACGACGGCGCCGCCTTCGCCGTCGCCCAGCGGGTCCGCTCCGATGTCGGCGCGCTGACCAGTGCCAACCAGCAGATGGGCAACGTGAAGGGCCTTGTCTCCACCACGCTGACCGGCCTCACCTCCGTATCGAACACGCTGAAGGAAGCGCGCGAGGTGCTGGTGAAGCTGGCCGACAGCAACACCCAGGGCGATCAGCGCGACCAATACGCCGCGCAGTACGCCTCGTTGCTCTCCAACGTGAAGACCTTCATCCAGGACGCCGGCTACAACAACAAGTCGCTGATCGGCGACATCGCCGGCGGCAACGGCACGTTCGGCTCGGTTGCGGTCATCCGCAACGAAGTCGGCGCCACCTACGGCATCGCCACCTTCGGCGGTTCGGCGTTCTTTGCCTCGGTGAACTTCACCTCCACCGCGCTTGGCTCCGCCACCAGCGTGCAGGCACTGATCACCGCCGCCGGCACGTTTCTCAATGCGCTGTCCAGCCTGGGCACGCAGCTGAACGCGTACGGTTCTGCCTCGAACTACGTCGACAACCAGATCAGCTACAACAACGACAAGATCGACAGCCTCAACGGTGGCCTGGGGTCGTTGATCGATGCCGATCTGGCCAAGGAGTCCGCCAAGTTGCAGTCGCTGCAGATCCGCCAGCAGCTCGGCACGCAGGCGTTGTCCATCGCCAACCAGGCCCCGCAGAGCCTGCTCAGCCTGTTCAAGTAACCAGCCGCACGCGATGGGTTCAGGTCATGGGCAGAACGCCCATGACCCCCCCGCCCGGTATCGGCTGTAGGGCCAGGCCACAAAGGAGCAACCATGTCGACCCTCGTGCTGGAGCTTCGACAGGGCGAAATGATGATCGTGAACGGTGCACCCATTCGATTCCGCACCAAGTCACGGATCGAACTCACCGCCCGCGCACGTTTCCTGTTCGGCAAGCAGATCATGTCTCCCGACCAGGCGGACAGCCCGGCGCGGCGGATCTACTTCGCTCTTCAAGCCGCCTATATCGGCACCGACGACGAACGTGTCCGCGGACTGGACGCGGCGCGCGAACTGATCGTGGCGTTCAAGGCTGCAACCACATCCGCCCTCGCACGCGAGATCCTCGATCGCGCGGTTGCCAGCGCGGAAGCCGATGATTGCTACCAGGCCCTCAAGCTGGCGCGCAGGATCATGCGTCACGAGGATGCCGTGCTCGGCCGCGCCCCGGATCAGCGGACGCTCGCCGATACCACCGCACGACACACTCTCGCTGCCGCGGGTGGCGCATGAGCGGCCGCGGCGTTCACCCCGAAAGGATCGACAACATGCAAAACGGCATGGGACACGCCATGAAGGCATATGCGGCCTCCTCCGCGCATCGTAGCCAGCGCGACCAGGAAGCCGATGCTTTCCGCCGCGCCACGGCGGCGTTGCGCCATGCGCGCAATGCCAGCCCGGTGGCGAAGGTGCGCGCGCTGGCCGACAACACGCGCCTCTGGATGACGGTCGTCGACCTCGTGCGCGACCCACAGAATGCCCTGCCGCTGCCACTGCGGGCGTCCATCGCCTCCGTCGGCCTCGCGGTACAGCGCGAGATGCAGCGCGATGCACCGGATTTCGAGTTCCTGATCGAGGTGAACGAGGACATCACCGCCGGGCTGTCTGGCCAGGGTTAGGCAAAGCCGGTGGCGGGCACGGGCATCTCTGCTGGCTTGCTGAGCCTGCTTCCTGGCGGGGGCGGCTCGCTATTGTCCACCCTGTACGGCTTCGGCACCACGCAGGGCGGCGCCTCCACCCGCTCCGACCCGCTCCTGGCGCTGCGCCTGGCACAGACCAACCGCACGCGCGAACTGGCCACGACGGCCAGGGAGCCCGAGATCGCCCGCGATGTGCGTGCCTTCAGGGAAGCGGTCGCCAAGGCTACTACGCCGGAGGAAGCGCTGGCCAATCCGGCCGTGCTGAAGGTGCTGCTCACCGCAAACGGACTGGCCGACCAGGTGCCATACACCGCGCTGGCCAAGCGTGTTCTGCTGTCGGACCCTGCCGATGGCAATTCGCTGGTCAACAAGCTGGCCAATACCCGCTGGACGTCGGCGGTAAAGTCGATGGAGTTCGCCACCAAGGGCCTTGATGTCCTGCGCGATCCGCAAGTGCTCACCACGCTTGCCGACGGCTTTGTCGAAGTGTCGTGGCGCAAGGCGCTGGAGAAGTCCACGCCCGGCCTGTCCGACGCACTGGACTTCAGGGAACGCGCAGCTTCGTTCACCTCGGCACTCGGAATCCTCGGCGACCCGGTGCTGCGTCGCGTGGTGACCACCACGCTTGGCATTCCCAAGGAGATCGCCTTCCAGGAACTGAACGCCCAGGAACGGGCGATCACCACGCGCCTCGATGTCAAGCGCCTGCAGGAGCCCCGGTTCGTCGATATCTTCAGCCAACGATATCTCCTCGAGGCCCAGAAGTCTGCGGCCCAGGGAACCGCCTCCGACCTCATCAGTCTGGCAGTGCAATCCAGAAGTTTCTTCGCCTAGCGCATCACGTTGCCAAAGCGCCTTCACAGCCACCTTACCGCTGTCCCTCGCAGACCGCTCAAAAGGAGCCGACCATGCGAACCGAAACCCTTCCCAACCCCGCCCACCTCACGCGCCGCATCCGCGACATGGTCGCCAATGGCCGCGTCCATGCCGCCCGCCCGCTACTTGGCGCGCTGCGGAAGATGTCGCCGCCCTCCAGTGAACTGACCGAGATCGAGGCGCGGTTGCTGCTGCGCGAAGGACGCGTGCACGAGGCGCTGGCCCAACTCGATGCCGGTGTGGAACAGGACCCGGCAGCTTCCGCCCTGCGCATCTGCCGGGCCGATGCACGCGTCCAGATCAACGACATCACCGGCGCCGCGGCCGATGCCGCCGAGGCGGTGATCCTCGACCCACGCAGCGCGCAGGCCAAGGCCCTTCTCGGCACCATCCTGATCGAGATGCAAAGGCCAACCGATGCCATACCCTGCCTGCTGGAAGCCGTGGCGGCGGAACCCGGCCGCGCCTCGTACCTCAGAGCGCTGGCGACCGCCCAGGAGCGCTCGGGCGACTTGGCCGGCGCGGCCGCCACGATGGACGAGAGCATCCGGCGCAATCCGGGCGATGTCGGCTTGCGCACGGCGGCGATCATGATCGCCATGCGTCAGCGTGCCTTCAGCCAGGCCGCGGCACTCGCCGAGACAGCCCGGCGCGACGGCGTGGCCGATGCGTGCGTATTCGGCCTGCTCGGCCACGCGCTCTCCTGCACCGGGCGCCACGCCGAGGCGACCGACGCCTATGCCGAAGCTTTGAAACTGGCACCGGAAGACCCCTACGTCCGCCATCTCGTCACCGCAGCCGGCCTGCTGCCCCAGGCCGCCCGCGCACCCAGCGCCTATCTGGAGGCGGTTTTCGACGGCTACGCGGCCCGCTTCGAGGCGCATTTGATCAGCCTGGGCTACCGCGTCCCCGGGCTGATCCGCGCCGCTCTCTTGGCCCAACGGCCGGCGCTGGCCCGCGGCGAGACGCTGGGCCCGGCGCTGGATCTGGGATGCGGCACCGGGCTGATGGCGGTTGTGCTTTCCGACCTGGCCGTCGGGCCGCTGACCGGTGTCGACGTCTCGGAAGGCATGCTGAGGGAAGCGCGCGGCAAGGGACTTTACCAGACCCTCGTCCAGGCCGACCTGGAAGCCTTCCTGGCGCAGGACGAAACAACATGGCCCCTGGTGATGGCGGCGGATGTGCTGTGCTATTTCGGCGTCCTCGACGGGGTGCTCGCGCAGGTCCACACGCGCATGCAACCGGGCGGGCTGCTGATCCTGACCGTCGAGGAACTGCAGGACGAGGCCGGCGAGCAGCCCGTGCAGGGCGGCTGGCGGCTCGGCCGCCAGGGACGGTTCGCCCACCGGCTCGACTATGTGGCGCAATGCGCCGGCCAGGCAGGCTTCAGCATCCGCGCCGCAACCCGCGAGGCACTGCGCAGCGAAGGCCAGGCCGACGTGCCGGGGCTGCTGTTCGTGCTGCAGCGTACCCACCATGACGGCTGAGCCCGCTCCCGGCGGCTTGGCGCCAGTATCCCTGGCGATGACCGAGAGCCCCAAGGCGGCGTTCGGCATGATGCTGCTCGACCTGGGGCGCGCGGAGGAGGCTGTGACGGCGCTGCGCGAAGCCGTGGCACTGGGCGACCTGCGGCCCGCCACGCTGCTGAACCTCGCCCTTGCCGAGGACCGGGCGGGTGACGCCACGCGCGCCCATGTGCTGATGCGCGAACTGTCCGGCCAGCTCCCGCAATGGGACGAACCTCCGTTGCGGCTGGGCGAAAGCTTCCGCCGCGCCGGCGACCTGGCGGGGGCGGAAGTGGAATACGAACGGGCGCTCGAACTCAATCCACAACGGCCCGAGGCGCTGCTCAGCCTGGCAGCCCTGCTGATGATCCGCCACCAGGCAGCACGGGCGCAGATGCTGTTGCTGCGCTGCTGCGCCGTGGCCTCCGAGCGCGCCGACGCCTGGGATGCGCTCGGCCTGTCGCTGATACTGACCGGGGATGTCCCCGCCGCAGAGACCGCCTTCGCCGAGGCGCAGCGGCTGGAGCCGGACAACATCGACATCGCGGTGCGCCGGGCCGAGGCCGCCGCCCTGGCAGGAAGCGGCGCGGACGAGCTGGTGCGGCTGGACATCGTCGCCGCGGACGATCCGGCGAACGTGGCCGTGTTGACGGCGCGGGGGCTTCTGTTGGGCAAGCTGGGGCGGCGCGAGGAAGCGGTGGAGGTTCTGGAAGCCGCGGTCGCCCTCGCACCCGATGCGGCCACGCCAACCATTGCCCTGGCCAACGCGCTGACCGCCAGCGCCCGCCCGAAGCTTGCCGTCGACATGCTGCGCCAGGCCGTGCGCCTGGCGCCGGACGACATCAACCTGCGCAACAACCTGGCCGCCACCCTGGTGCGCGTGTACCGGTTCGACGAAGCCCGCACCATGCTCGAACAACTGGTCGCCGAGCATGGCCCGCAGCTCAACTTCCTGTGCAACCTCACCAATGCGCTGGTTTCGCTCGGCCTGCAGGACGAGGGCGTGGCCACCGCGCGGCAGGCCGTCACCCTGATGCCGCAGGCCCACCTGGCCTGGCGGGCCTTGGGCAATGCGCTCTCCTACCACCAGGACGTCACGGGCCAGGCGTTGCTGCAGGCCTACCGCAATGTCGGCCGGACCATGCCACGCACACAGCCGGTTCCACTGGCGAACACGCGCGACCCAGATCGCCGCCTGCGCATCGGGCTGATGTCAGCCACGCTGAAGACCCACCCGGTGGGATGGCTGACCGTTGCCGGGTTCGAGAACCTTGATCCGGCGCAGTTCGAGATCATCTGCCTGGGGTCGCCTGAATCGAACGATCCGATCCAGCGGCGCTTCCGCAGCATCGCGGCCGGATGGCATGTGGTGGACACCATGGAGCACGGCGCCCTGGCGCAGCACATCCGCGCCCTGGACATCGATATCCTCATCGACCTCAGCGGCTACGGCGACCGCGGGTTGATCGCCGTATGCGCCGAACGCACCGCCCCCGTGCAGATAAAGTGGGTGGGCATGCAGAACCACTCGACCGGGCTGGCCGAGATGGACTGGATCATCACCGACCGATGGGAAACGCCGCCGCACCTTGCGCAGTACTACTCCGAACGGCTGCTAACCCTGCCCGACGGGTATGTCTGCTACTCGCCCCCCCCCTATGCCCCGGATGTGGTGCCGTTGCCCGCATTGCGGAACGGGCATGTCACCTTCGGGTGCTTCAACAACATCGCCAAGATCACGCCGGTGGTGATCGCGACATGGGCACGGATCCTGCGCGAGGTGCCCGATGCCCGCCTCGTGCTGAAGGCCCACCAGTTCGGCGAGGCGCAGACGCGGGCACGCTTCCATGAAGCCTTCGCCAAGCTGGGCGTACTTCCCGGGCGCCTGGACCTGCAGGCCGGTTCCTCCCACCGCGACCTGCTGGCCCAGTATGGCGCCATCGACGTGGTGCTGGACCCCTTCCCCTACAGCGGCGGCCTGACCACCTGCGAGGCGCTGTGGATGGGCGTGCCGACGATCACCATGCCCGGGGAGACATTCGCCTCGCGCCACTCGACCAGCCACATGTCCAATGTGGGCCTGGCCAACTGGGTGGCCGCCGATCGCGATGACTACGTCGCCAAGGCACGGGAAGCAGCCCTGGAAGTGCCCGGATTGGCCCGCCTGCGCGCGGGGTTGCGGGCGCGGGTGAAGGCCAGCCCCTTGTGCGACACGGGCCGCTTCGGCTCAAATCTTGGCCGGGCGCTGCGGCGCGCGTGGCACCATTGGTGCGAGGAAGTCCCGACAGACCCGCCTGGCTGAGGCAGTTCCGGGCATGCCTTCGCCCTTTGCGCTGGCCAGCCCTGCCGATGCTGCATGAACTTGGCGATGGCATGGGAAAGATAACGCTGCTTATCATCCCCGCTGTGCCCTATCAGTTCGACATCTTCTTCCTGCTGCACGATATCGCCCGCCAGTTGCGCGTGACCGGCGACCGCCGCGCCCGCGCGCACGGCATGACCCGCGCACAGTGGGTCATCCTCTGGTGGCTGGAGCGGCAGCCGGGCCTGTCGCAGAAGGAACTGGCCGAACTCATGGATGTCGAGCCAATCACGGTGGCCCGGTTGGTCGACCGGCTGGCCGGGCGCGCCATGGTGGAGCGGCGCGACGACCCGGCGGACCGGCGCATCTGGCGGCTGCACCTGCTGCCGCCCGCACTGCCGGTGCTCGCGCACATGCGCGGCGAGCGGGATCAGATACAGACCACCCTCACGGCCGGTGTTTCGCCGGAAACGCTGGCCATCGTGGGCGACGCGTTGACCACGATGAAGGCGAACATCGTGGCCGAGTTGCGCGCCCGTCCCGCGGCCGTGCCCGCGGCCGACACCAAGCCCGCTCCCCGCCACCCCGGCGCGCGCCGCCGCGCGGCGGACATAACCGAGGGCGCCGGCATCCGCGAGCGCCGCAAAGAGTCCACAGCAGAACCGACCGTTCACCAGGATCAACCCTGATCATGTCTCAGAGCGCTGCAGCCCCGCGGCTTGTGTCCGCCGACGAAACCCCGCTCCAGGCGCGCAAGCGCTTCAGGCTGCTCCGTCCCCTGCTGATGCTCGGCGGCATCCTCGTGGTCGCGGTGGGGTCGTTCTTCTATTGGCTATATGGCGGCCGCTACGTGTCGATCGACAATGCCTATGTTCGCGCGGCCAAGGTGGCGGTGGCCGCCGATGTCTCGGGCACCGTGCTGGAAGTGAACGTGCGGGAAGGCCAGATCGTACAGAAGGGCGATGTGATGTTCCGCATCAACCCCCGCAAGTTCGAGATCGCGCTGGAAGGCGAGCGCGCCAGGCTGGCGGAAGTCGAACTTTCGCTGCGCGCCATGAAGGTCGACTACCAACGCATGCTGCGCGACATCGAGGCCAGGCAGGCCCAGGTGCAAGCCAACGAAGCCACCTTCGAGCGCTTCGCCAATCTGGTGCGCGGCGGCAGCGTCACCCGGGCCGACTACGATGATGCACGCTTCCGCCTGGCCGCCAGCCGCGCGGAAGTGCAAAGCCTGACCGAACTGGCCAAGGTCCAGCTGGCACGGCTGGGCGGCGACCCCGACGTGGATGTCACCACCATGCCGCAATACCTGCTGGCCAAGTCGCAGGTGGAGGAGGCGCAGCGGCTGCTGGACGACACCGCGTTCACCGCACCGTTCAACGGCGTTGCAACGCAGGTGGAGAGCATCCAGCCGGGCATGTACCTCGCCGCCGCCACCCCGGCCTTTGGGCTGGTGTCGCACGAACGGGTGTGGATCGAGGCCAGCCCGAAGGAGACCGACATCACCTACGTGAAGCTCGGCGACCCGGCGACCGTCACGGTGGACACCTACCCCGGCCGCGTCTGGAAGGGCGTGGTGGAGAGCATCTCGCCGGCCAGCGGCGCCGAATTCTCGGTGCTGCCGGCGCAGAACGCGTCCGGCAACTGGGTGAAGGTGGTGCAGCGCATACCCTTGCGCGTGCGCGTGGAGCGCAAGCCCGAAGACCCCGAGTTGCGGGCGGGCATGAGCGTGGTCGTGTCGATCGACACCGGCCACGTCCGCCACGTCACGGACCTGTTGCCGCGCTGAGCCGCAGCCGATGTCCGGCTCCATTCCCACCAGCGGCGGGACTGCGCCAGGCAGCGCGGGCCAGGGCAGCTCGACAGGCGGCGCACCGCCCAGCGGCCCCCAGGGGGTGCAGCCGGGCGCGGCCGTCACCCCGCTGCGGATCGGCCAGCGCCGGCTGCTGACCGGCTGCGCGATGACCGCGGTGCTGATGCAGATACTGGATTCCACGATCGCCATCGTCGCCCTGCCCTACATGCAGGGCAGCCTGTCGGCGACGATGGACCAGATCACCTGGGTGCTGAGTTCCTACATCATCGTCTCGGCCATCATGACCGCACCGGTCGGGTGGCTGGCCAACCGCTTCGGCCGCAAGAACCTGTTCCTGTTCTCCATGGTCGGCTTCACCATCAGCTCGGTGATGTGCGGCATGGCGCAGACGCTGGAACAGATGGTGGCCTTCCGCATCATCCAGGGCACCTTCGGCGCGGCCCTGGCGCCGCTGGCCCAGGCCACCATGCTCGATATCTACCCCTTCGAGCAACGCGCCCAGGCCATGGCGATCTTCGGGATGGGCATCATGATCGGCCCCATCATGGGGCCCACCCTGGGCGGCTTCCTCACCGACTGGTTCCACTGGCGCTGGGTGTTCTACGTGAACGTCCCGTTCGGCATCATGGCCACCATCGGCCTGCTGTTCTTCATGCCGCGCACCACGGCGCGGCCGGAGCTGCGGTTCGACTTCATCGGCTTCGCGGTGCTGGCGCTGGCCATCGGCAGCTTCCAGTTGATGCTCGACCGCGGCCAGGGCGAGGACTGGTTCCACTCCCGCGAGATCATGATCACCGCCGTGCTCGCCGGCCTCGGCTTCTACCTGTTCATGGTGCACATGTTCACTGCGGACAAGCCGCTGATCCCGCGCGACATCTTCCGCGACCGCAACTTCGTGGCCGCGATGGCCATGATGTTCTGCACCGGCTCCATCCTGATGGCGAGTTCCGCCCTGCTCGCCCCGTTCCTGCAGAGGCTGTCGGGCTATCCGCCATCGGAGGCCGGGCTGCTGCTGGCGCCCCGCGGCATGGGCACGATGGTGGCCATGATCATCGCCTCCAAGTTGGGCGGCCGCTATGTCGACCAGCGCAAGCTGATGGCCTTCGGGCTGATCGGCCTGGGGCTGACCCTGCACAGCATGACCACGTGGACGCCGGAGATGCCGTCCTCGGCCATCACCACCACCCTGGTGATCCAGGGGTTCTGCATGGGCTTCGTGTTCAACCCGATGACGGTGGTCGCCTTCGCCACCCTGCCGGCCCAGTTCCGCGCTGACGCGGCGGCCCTGCAGAACCTGTCGCGGAACACCGGGGCTGCCATCGGCATTGCAGTGACATCGTTCATGCTCACCCGCAACACCTCGGCGGTCCATGCCGACATCGCCGCCAACATCACCCCGTTCCCCCGCATGGTACCGATGAGCGAGGCGGCGCACCGCCTGCTCGACCCCACCACCGCGCGCGGCGCCGGGCTGCTCGACCAGATGATCACGCGCGAGGCGCAGATTGTCGCCTTCGCCAACGACTACCGGATGCTCAGCCTCATGGTGATCCCGCCGCTGCTGCTGCTGCTGATCATGCGCCGCCCGCCACGGGTGGCGCCAGCGGTGGCGCCGGGCAAGCGATCACCGCCGGCCGGCACCACGCCCGCGGGGGTGCCCGGCCGCGCTGTCAGCGCGGCCGAGTGAAATGGGCGATGCGGTCCGTAATCGCGGCCTGATCAGCATCTTCTGCATGATGGGCGTGCTGATGGTGGTGCTTGATTCCACCATCTCCATCGTCGCCCTGCCCTACATGCAGGGCAGCCTGTCGGCGACGATGGACCAGATCACCTGGGTGATCTCCTCCTACATCATCGTCTCGGCCATCATGACGGCGCCGGTGGGCTGGCTGGCCAACCGCTTCGGCCGCAAGAACCTGTACCTCACCTGCCTGATCGGCTTCACCTGCAGCAGCAGCCTGGCCGGTGCGGCGCAGTCGCTGGAACAGATGATCGCCTTCCGCGTGCTGCAGGGCACCTTCGGCGCCGCCCTGGTGCCGCTGTCGCAGGCCACCATGCTCGACATCTACCCCACCGAGCAGCGCGCCCGCGCGATGGCCTATTTCGGCATGGGAGTGATGATCGGCCCGATCATGGGCCCCACTTTGGGCGGCTACCTGACCGAGTGGTTCCACTGGCGCTGGGTGTTCTACGTCAACGTGCCGCTGGGCATCGTGGCGTCCGTTGGGCTGGCAATGCTGATGCCGCGCACCTCGCCGCAGCAGGGCATGCGATTCGACTGGACCGGCTTCGGCGTGCTGGCCATGGGCGTCGGCGCGCTGCAACTCATGCTGGACCGCGGCCAGATCAAGGACTGGTTCACCTCGGGGGAGATCATCGCCTACGCGGTGCTGGGCGTGCTGGGCATCTACCTTTTCGTCGTCCACATGCTCACAGCCGAGCGGCCCTTCATCCCGCGCGCGCTATTCCGCGACCGCAACTTCACCACCGCGATGCTGGTGATGTTCGCCAGCAACACGGTGATGATGTCCAGCTCCACCCTGCTGGCCCCCTACCTGCAGCGCATGTCCGGCTATTCGGTGGCCGATGCCGGCCTGCTGCTGGCGCCGCGCGGCTTCGGCACGATGGTGGCGATGCTGCTGTGCTCGCGGCTCGGCCCCTACACCGACCAGCGCAAGCTCATCGCCGTCGGGCTCACCCTGCTCAGCCTGACGTTGTACGACATGAGCACCTGGACCCCGGATATCGGCCAGCAATGGCTGGTGGCGATGATGCTGGTGCAGGGCGCCGCGATGGGGCTGATCTGGAATCCATTGACCGTGGTGTCGTTCTCCAGCCTGCCCGCGCCCCTGCGCGGCGACGCGACCGCGGTGCAGAGCCTGGGCCGCAACATCGGCGCCGCCATCGGCATCTCCATCACCACCTTCTCGCTGTCGCACTGGATCCAGGCCTCGCATGCCGGGCTGTCGGCGAACTTCACCCCCTTCACCCGCGCCCTGCCGGGCCAGGACGGGGCGGCCCAGCTGCTGGACGCCACCACGCAGCACGGCGCGATCATGCTGGACCGGATCATCAACCGCGAGGCGATGATCATCGCCTACAGCAACGACTTCCTGATGATGAGCATGGTAGCGATCCCCTGCATGGTGTTGGTGCTGATGATGCGCCGCGTCACCGCCCCCGGTCCCGGTCCCGGTCCCGCCAGAAGTGGCCCGCCCGCCGCACCGCCCGGCAAGGCCGCCGTCCCACCGCCGGGCGCCGGCACCCAGGCCGAACCCGCCCGCGCCGCCGCCGCCCCCTCGCGCTGACCGCCGACGCCTTGGTGCCGCTGTCCCAGGCCACCATGCTCGACACTTCCCCTTCGAGCAGCGCGCCCAGGCCAGGCCCTGGGCATGTTCCGGCTGAGCCGACCAAGACTTGCGCCGCCTGCGCCCGCCCCTTCGCCTGGCCCCGAAAATGGGCGCGCGATTGAGAGGCGGTGAAATTCTGCTCCGATGCCTGCCGTCGTCTTGCGCGCCGGGCCGGAACGGACGCACCCTCCGGCGCCGAACCGGGGAGAACACGTCCATGACCGTGAACCGCAAGAAGATCCTGCTGCCGACCGAGATGGCCCGCGCCGGCTGGGCGGTGCTCGACGGCCGCGACGACATCGAGGCCGTGACCTTCGCCCCGGATCTCGACACGGCCGGCTTCCATGGCGAACTCGCCACCGCCAGCGGCGTCGCCCTCTGGGGCCGCCCCTTCCCCGCCATCGCCGTCGCCGCCGCGCCGCATCTGCAAGTCGTCAGCCGCATCGGCGTGGGCTACGACGCGGTGGACGTGCCGGCGCTGACCGCACGCGGCATCCCGCTGTTCATCGCCGGCACCGCCAATTCAGTGAGCGTGGCCGAACAGGCGCTGTTCTTCATGTTCTACCTCGCCCGCCAGGGCTTCGCCCAGGACCGCGTGGTGCGCGAGGGCCGTTGGCCCGACAAGTTCCAGCACCGCATGTTCGACCTGTACGGCAAGACGCTGGTGATCGTCGGCTTCGGCCGCATCGGCACCAGGCTGGCCGCGCGCTGCCTGGGGCTGGAGATGAACATCCTGGTGCACGACCCCTTCGTGGCCGAGGACATGATCCGCGCCCGCGGCTGCACCCCAGCACCCGACCTCGACGCCGCGCTGGCGCAGGCCGATTTCGTCAGCATCCACTGCCCGAAGAAGCCGGACACGAGCGGCCTGTTCAATGCCGCGCGGCTGGCGCGGATGAAGCCCGGCGCCTTCCTGGTGAACACCGCCCGCGGCGGCATCATCGACGAGCCCGCGCTATACGAAGCGCTTTCCACCGGCAAGCTGGCCGGCGCGGGGCTGGACGTGTTCGACGCCGAGCCGACGCCCGCCGACAACCCGCTGCTCACGCTGCCCAACATCATCGTCGCGCCGCACATGGCGGGCGTCACGCAGGAGGCGCTGGAGCGCATGGCGGTGGCCTGCGTGCGCAATATCCTCTCGGCGATCGACGGGCGGCCGGAGGCGGAGAACGTGGTGAACAAGGAGGTGCTGAAGTGACCGACGGCACGCTGTATATCGGCAACCGCCGCTATTCCTCCTGGTCGCTGCGCGGCTGGCTGCCGGTGAAGCTGGCGGGGCTCGACGTGGCCGCGGTGGTGATCCCGCTGGCCGGCGGCAACACGCCCGGCATCAAGGCGGTCAGCCCCGGCGGCACCGTGCCCTATCTGGAACACCAGGGGGCGAAGCTGTGGGAGAGCCTGGCGATCTGCGAATACTGCGCCGAGCTTTTCCCCGCGCTGTGGCCGGCGGAGCGGGTGGCGCGCGCCCATGCCCGCGCCGTCGCCAGCGAGATGCATGCCGGGTTCCGCGAGTTGCGCATGGCCATGCCGATGAGCCTGTTCCGCCAGGGTGCCGCCGGAAAGGCCGCGACGGCCGGGGCACTGGCCGACATCGCGCGCATCGATGCGCTGTGGATCGATACGCGCGCCCGGTTCGGCCAGGGCGGGCCCTATCTGTTCGGGGCGGATTTCACCAATGCCGACATCATGTATGCCCCGGTGGTCGCCCGCCTGCTGACCTACCGGCCGGTGCTGTCGGCTGTGGCGCAGTCGTATTGCGCGGCGGTGCGTGGCCACCCTTTGGTCGATGCGTGGTATGCTGAGGCGGCGCGCGAGCCGAAGGAATGGTTGCTGGAGAAGTACGAAGCGGCGCCATGAGCGGCAGTGCCACCGGGCTGGACCATGTCGGCGTGGCGGTGCCCGAGCTTGGCGCCGCGGCGGTGGAATGGCAGGCGTTGGGGTTCACGGTGCAGAAGCTGGCCGCGCACATGGCCGGCGGCGCGCCGACCGGGACGGGGAACCGGAACATCATGCTGCGCCACGGCTATATCGAACTGCTGGCCACGATCGATCCGGCCCGGCCCAGCGCCACGCTGGCCCGTTTCCTGGCCCGGCATATCGGCATCCATGTGCTGACGCTGGCGATGGAGGACGAGGCGGCGGCGCTGGCACGGCTTGGTCGCGCCGGCTTCGCGGCCAGTCTCGCTCACTCGAGCCGCCCCGCCGATCCCGATGCGCCGGAGGGGCCGCAGGCGGAATTCGCGCGCATCCCGCTGGCCGACGCCGATCCGCGGTTGCAGTTGCTGCGCCAGGTCACGCCGGAATTGGTCTGGCAGGAACGCTTCCTGACGCATGCCAACCGTGCCGCCGCACTGCAGGGCGTGGTGGTGGCCGCCGACCCGCCGGCGGAATTCGCCGCCCGCCTCGCCCGGGCCGCGGGATTGCCGCTGTCGCCCGATCCGGCGGGCGGGTATGCGCTGGCGCTGCCCTCGGCCACCATTCGCATCGTGCCGCCGGGGGCGGCGGCCGCGCTGCTGGCGGGGGCGGCGCTGCCGGTGCTGCCATGCATCGCCGGGCTGGTGGTGCGCACGGATGACGGCAACGCGGCCGTTCGCGGGCTGGCGGGTGGCGTGGTGCGAGGGGATGGCACGGTGGTGGCGCGCGCCAGTGGCGTCACAGTCGTGTTCACCCCCTGAGGCACGCTGGCGCCGGGCGGTTGGGAATCGTATGGTCGCGCCAGTTCGCCCCGGAGAAGCCCCGCATGCGTCTGTCCGCCCTTGCCCTTTGCGTCGCCGTAGCGGCCACGCCTCTGGCCGCCGAAACGGCGGAGCTTGCCGGGCATCGCGCCGGCTACAAGCTTTCGCTAGAGACGGCGCGTGGCAATGTCATCGGCGCGCAGGGGGTCATGACCTATGAGGTCATCGATGCCTGCGATGCCTGGGCGGTGCACCAGCGCCTGGCCCTCACGATTACCGGGCGCGACGGCAACGACGTGAATCTCGCCTCCGAATACACCACGTGGGAAAGCAAGGACGGGCGGCAGCTGCGCTTCCGCATGCGCCAGACGACCGAGGATGCGGTGGCGGTGGACATTATCGGCACGGCCGAGCTGGAGAAGCCCGGCGGGAAGGGGATGGCCACCTACACCCAGCCGCTGGACACCACCCAGGAGCTACCTGCGGGGACGCTGTTTCCGATGGCGCATACCGGGGCGATCCTGGAGGCCGCGCGTGGCGGCAAGCGGTTCATTGCGCTGCCGCTGTTCGACGGCACCAGTGCCGACGGGGCCCAGGACAGCACGGTGGCCATCACCGGCTGGAAGCCGCCGGCCGCCGCTGCCTGGCCGGCGCTGGCGCAATTGCCCAGCACCCGGGTGCGCATCGCCTTCTTCGCGCGCGAAGGGATGAACCAGCAGCCGGAATACGAGGTCGGCATGCGCTATTGGGAGAACGGCGTCGCCGACGAGCTGAGCATGGATTTCGGCGACTACGTGCTGTCGGGCAAGCTGTCGGAACTGACGGTGTCCAAGCCGGCCTGCTGACCGGCGTCGCCGCGGCCGGATTGGGACGAGGCGGTAAGAGGGAAGGCAAGAATCTTCTTTTTCTGTAGAAAAAGAAGCAAAAAGACTTTTAACACTTCTTTGCCGTTTTGGACCGCGATTGGACTGGCGAAAGGATGAAAGTTTTTTGGTTCTTTTTTTCAAAAAAGAACATCTTCCCTACGACATGAATCCCCTTCCCCGCACCACTGCCTTGGCGCCGAACTTCGCCCGCAGCGCGTCGATCGCCGACTGGGTGGCGGCGCGCCTGGGTTGGCCGGGGTCGGCGAGGTCCGGCGGGTCGGCCTGGACGCCGGGGGCGAGGGGCTGGGCGCCGACGCCGATGAGGCGAAAGGCGGTGCCGTCCACCTCGCGGGCCAGCAGGGTGCGGGCGGTTTGGAACAGCAGGTCGGGCAGGCGGGTGGGGTGCGGCAGGCGCTGGGTGCGGGTGCGGTTGGCAAAGGACGCAGTCTTGAGCTTCAGCACCACGCCGGCAGCGGCGAATTCCGACTGACGCAGCCGGTCCGCCAGCTTTTCGCACAGGCGCCACAGTTCGCGCTCCAGCGCTTCCTGGCCTGCAAGGTCGGTGTTGAAGGTGGTCTCGGCGCTGATCGACTTGGTGTCGCGGGTGGGGTCGACGATGCGGGCATCCTCGCCGCGGGCGCGCAGCACAAGGGAAGGGCCGTCATCGCCGAGGCGGCGGCGGGCGGTGGGGTCGTCGAGCGACTGGAGGTGGGCGAGTTTGGTGATGCCTATGGCCTCCAGTTTTTTCGCCAGCGCGGGGCCGATTCCGGGGAGCAGGCGGACCGGCTCGGGGGCGAGCAGGGTGGCGGCCTCGGCGCCGATGACGCAGAAGCCGCGCGGCTTGTCGCGGCCGGCGGCGATCTTGGCCATGAGGCGGTTGCGGGCGAGGCCGATGGAGACGGTGACGCCGACCTCGCGTTCCACCCGCAGGGCGAAGCGGGCGAGGACGGCGGCGGGCGGGGCGGCGTGCAGGGCCTGGGTGCCGGCGAGATCGAGCACCGCCTCGTCGATGGACAGCGGCTGGACCAGCGGGGTCAGCTGTTCCATCAGGGCGCGGATCTGGCGGGCGGCGGCGGTGTATTTGCTGAAATCGGGCTTGATCACCACCGCGTCGGGACAGGCCTTCAGCGCCTTGAACATCGGCATGGCGCTGTGCACGCCGTGGATGCGGGCGATGTAGCAGGCGGCGGAGACCACGCCGCGGACGCCGCCGCCGACGATGACGGGGCGAGCCATCAGCTCCGGGCGGTCGCGCTTCTCGACGCTGGCATAGAAGGCGTCGCAATCGACATGGGCGATGGCGAGGCGGAACAGCTCGGGATGGCGGACGATGCGCCGATGGCCGCAAGCGGGGCAGACGGGGGCGCCGCCCGGATCGGCCCCGCAGTCACGACACAAGGCCGGCAATTGTTCCATGGGGCGGCTCTTTGGCGAGCAGAAGACGGGATTTTAGCTGGCTGAAGGGGGAAGTGGAACAGGGAGACGGGGAGACGGGGAGAATTTGGGAGTAGCCGGGAATGGGGTCGATCCGCTTATTGTTATGTTATAGTAACAAATAGAGTACATGCGTGCGGCCCCGGCGAAGGGGCATGTGACGGCTCGGACGGGAGGCGCGCGGAGGATCGCGCGCGGGGCGGGCGCGTTCCAGTGGCCGGATCGAGGCGGACGCTGCCCGATTGGCCGTATCGGCTGGCGTGCATTGGGCGAGGCTGGGCCGCGCGGTTGGTGGGGGGGTGATCACGTGGCGGCGGCAGGCGCGCAGGCGCCTGCGGGGCGCGGCTTGGCGGCGACGGGGGGCGAACCGGTGGGATGAGGACCGGTGGGATGAGGCGGGGAGATGGGGGCGCGGCGCGCGGGTGGGTTGTGGGGGAAGTTGGCCGGACTGCCATAGTTGGATGAGTTGTTCGAGGCGGCCGAGCAGGCGGGCGAGGCAGGTCATGATCATGGCTTGCAGTGCCGCGGGCAGCCAGGCGCGGGCCTCGTCCGCCGCGGTGGCGGCGCGCAGGCTGGCGAGTTGGTCGGCCAACGGGGGCGGATGAACTAACATGAGGGTATTATACTTAACCCGTCGAACCGCTGCAAACGGATAAAGTTTTTTTGCTTCTTTTTGTTCACAAAAAGAAGGCGCTACCCCTTTGCCTCGCGCGCCGAAGGCGCTACGCCTTTGCCTCGCGCGCCGAAGGCGCTGGCCAGAGCCAGGCCGCGCCGCGCACGCCGGAGGAGTCTCCGTGCATGTTCTTCACCACCGGGGTGCGGACGAAGTCGGAGAAGACGTAGGGCTTCATCAGCCGGGGCACTTCCTCGTACAGGTGCTCCATGTTCGACAGTCCGCCGCCGAGGACGATGATGTCGGGGTCGAGGATGTTCACGATGACCGCGAGGCCGCGCGCCAGGCGGTCGGCATGGCGGGCGAGGGCTTCGCGGGCGCGGGTTTCGCCGGAAGCGGCCCGGCCGGGAATGGAGGTGGCGTCGCGTGCTTCGCCGCCGTCGCAGTCGCGGGCCAGTCCGGGGCCGGCGAGCCAGGTTTCCAGGCAGTTGTAGTGGCCGCACCAGCACAGGCGGCCGGGCTGTTCGTGGGGTTGCGGCCAGGGCAGCGGCGTGTGGCCCCATTCGCCGGCCACCCGGTTGCGGCCGCGCAGCACCCGGCCATCGACGACGATGCCGCCGCCGCAGCCGGTGCCGAGGATGACGCCGAAGACCACGCCGTGCCCGGCGCCGGCGCCGTCGGCGGCTTCGCTGAGGGCGAAGCAGTTGGCGTCGTTTTCGACGCGCACCTCGCGGCGGAGGACCTGGGCGAGATCGCGGTCGAAGGGATGGCCATTCAGGGCGATGGTATTGGCGTTCTTGACCAGGCCAGTATCGGGGCTGATGACGCCGGGGATACCGACGGCGACGCTGCCGGTGCCGCCCATGCGGGCTTCCAGTTCGTGAACCATGTCGGCCATGCCTTGCAGCGCATCGGGGTAGGCGGGGGGTGTGGGGACGCGGTGGCGGTGCAGCAGCGCGCCGTCGGGTGCGAGGGCGGCGACTTCGGTCTTGGTGCCGCCGAGGTCGATGCCGATGCGGAAATCGTAGCGGGGCTGGGTGCTCATTGGCCTAGTGTGCGCCGGGCATGGTCGTGGCTCAAGCGTTGGGCGGGTTGTCCAGGCGCGTGCGGAAGTCGCAGGATGGGTGGATGAGCGAGAGTTTACTGGATGTGAAGGGGATGAACTGCCCGTTGCCGGTGCTGCGGGCGAACCGGGCGCTGCGCGGCCTGGCGCCGGGCGAGCGGCTGCGGGTGCTGGCGACGGACCGGGCGGCGGTGGCCGATTTCCAGGCGTTCTGCCGCGAGACAGGGCATGCGCTGGTGGCGTGGAGCGAGGAATCCGGCGTTTTCAGCTTCGTCATCCGCAAGCGCGAGGACCCGTCATGACTGTCGCGCTGATCACCCACCCGGCTTGCCTGGACCATGACACCGGGCCGTTCCACCCGGAATGCCCGGATCGGCTGCGCCGGGTGCTGCGGGCGCTGGAGCACAACAGCTTCTCGGCGCTGCTGCGCGACCTGGCGCCGCCGGCCACCGAGGAGCAGCTGGCGCGGGTGCATCCTGCGGAATATGTGAAGGCGATACTGGAGATCGCGCCCGGGCCGGGTGAGCGCATTGCACTCGATGCCGACACGATGATGAGCCATGGCAGCCGGGAAGCCGCCCTGCGGGCGGCCGGCGGGGCGGTGATGGCGGTGGATGCGGTGATGGAGGGCTGGGCGAAGCAGGTGTTCGTCGCGGCGCGTCCGCCGGGGCACCATGCCGAGCGGGACCGGCCGATGGGGTTCTGCCTGTTCGCCAACGCCGCCGTCGCGGCCCGCCATGCTCAGGCGCGCTGGGGGGTGGAGCGGGTGGCGGTGGTGGATTTCGACGTGCATCACGGCAATGGCACGCAGCATATTTTCGAGGCCGACCCGACGCTGTTCTATGCCTCGTCGCACCAGTTCCCGTGCTACCCCGGCACCGGTGGCGCCGAGGAGCGCGGGGTGGGCAACGTGGTGAACGCGCCGCTGGCGCCGGGTTCGGGGAGCGTGGCGTTCCGCGAGGCGTGGGAGGTGCTGATCCTGCCGGCGCTGGAGCGGTTCGCGCCGGGGCTGCTGATCGTGTCGGCCGGGTTCGACGCGCACAAGGCGGACCCGCTGGCGCAGTTGCGCGTGGAGACGGCCGATTTCGCCTGGCTGACCGCGAAGCTGCTGGACGTGGCGCGCCGGCATTGCGGCGGGCGGTTGGTGTCGCTGCTGGAAGGTGGGTACGACCTGGATGCGCTGGCGGAGAGTGCGGCGGCGCATGTCCGGGTGCTGATGGATGGCTGAGCCCGGCTTGGCCTGATCGGCCGGAACCGCTACCACAGCGCCCGCACAGCGCTCGCACAGCCTGCGATGTGCCGACTGGAGGAGGCCCCCATGCCCGCCGCGCCCAAGCCGCAAGCCAATCCTGCCCCGCCGGATATAGCCGCGATGTCCTTCGAGGATGCGTTGGCCGAGTTGGAGCGGATCGTGCGCGGGCTGGAGGGGGGGCAGCAGAAGCTGGAGGACGCGATCGGCGCCTATGAGCGCGGGGCGCTGCTGCGCCGGCATTGCGAGGCCAAGCTGGCCGAGGCGGAGGCGCGGGTGCAGGCGATCGTGGTGGCGGGCGATGGCAGCCTGTCGCTGAGCCAGCCGGAGTAGGCGCGCGATGACCCCGACGACCGAGGGCCTGGACCTGGATACCGCGCTGCGCCAGGTGGCGGGCGAGGTGGAGGAGGCGCTGGACGACCTGCTGCCGGCGGTGGAAGGCGGCGAGGCGCGGCTGTGCGAGGCCATGCGCTATGCCACGCTGGGCGGCGGCAAGCGGATGCGGGCGTTCATGGTGATGGAAAGTGCGGCGCTGTTCCGCGTGGATCGGCGATGTGCCGCGCGGGTGGCCGCGGCGGTGGAAATGGTGCACGCCTATTCGCTGGTGCATGACGACCTGCCAGCGATGGACGACGACGATTTGCGGCGTGGCAAGGCGAGCACCCACAAGGCGTTCGACGAGGCCACCGCCATCCTGGCCGGCGATGCCTTGCAGGCGCGGGCCTTCGAGGTGCTGGCGGAGGCGGACACGCAGTCGAACCCCGAGGCGCGGATCGAATTGGTGCAGGCGATGGCACATGCGGCCGGGGCGCGCGGGATGTGCGGCGGGCAGATGATCGACATGCTGGGCAACGGGCAGGAGCTGGAGGCCGAGGCGATCGCGCGGATGCAGGCGCTGAAGACCGGGCGGCTGATCCAGTTCAGCGCCGAGGCCGGGGCGATGCTGGGCCGGGCGCCGCTGCACCAGCGGCATCTGCTGGCGGCGTACGGGCGCGACGTGGGTGCCGCCTTCCAGATCGCCGACGACGTGCTGGACGTGGTGGGCAGTGCGCAGGAGATCGGCAAGACGGCGGGGAAGGACATCGCGCAGGGTAAGGCGACGCTGGTGGCGGTTTGGGGGGTGGACCGGGCGCGGGCGCAGGCCGAGGCGCTGGCGCAGCAGGCCGCCGAGCACCTGGAGGGGTTCGGCGAGCAGGCCCGGCTGTTGCGCGAGCTTGCGGCCTTTGTTGTTTCGCGCCGCAGCTAGCCACGTGGGGCAGCCGCCGGGGCGCGGAACCCCAGGCTCAATACGCCTTTCTCAGGATGCTTCCCTGGCTGATCCGCCGACCCCGGGAGAGTTCATGCGACTATCTTGCCGCCCATTGGCCCGCCGCACCATGTTGCTCGCCTTGGCGGTGCCGGCGGCGGCGCGGGGCCAGGGTGGCGGGCCGGCCGAACCCATCGTGGCGCTGAATGCCGCGTTGCGGGCGGGGATGCAGGCGGGGCGTGGCACACCATTCGCCGCCCGCGCGGCGGCGCTGCGCCCGGTGGTGGAGCGGGCGTTCAACCTGCCGGCGATCCTGGCCGCCTCGGTGGGGCCGCGCTTCGCCGGGTTCAGCGACAGCGCCAAGGCGGAGTTGCTGGCGGCGTTCACCGAATTCACCGTGGCCACCTGGGTGGGCAACTTCGACGAATATAGCGGCGAGGTGTTCCAGGTTGCGCCGCAGACCCGCAGCGTGGGCAGAGTGGGCAGCGTGGGCAGCGAGGGCAACGACGAGGTGGTGACCACGCGCATCGTGCCGCTGACCGGGGAGCCAACGCGGCTGGACTACGTGATGCGGCAGGGGGCGGAGGGGTGGAAGGCGGTGGATATCCTGCTGAACGGCACGATCAGCCGGGTGGCGGTGCAGCGTTCCGACTTCCGCAGCCTGGTGGTCGGCGGCGATCCGGCGCCGCTGATCGCCACTCTGCGGCAGCGGGCTGCCAGCCTGGCCAGGAAGCAGGGCTGATCGGCGGGCGGCACTCTGGCGGCGCGGTTCAGCGGGGGGCGATGGTGACGCGCCCGCGCGGCGGCGGGGGGTCGCCCCGCAGGATGTCCGGGGCCGCGGGGCCGCGCAGGATGTCGGCACCCTGCGTGCCACGCAGGACGTCGGCGGCCGGCGGCATGATGGCGATGCAGTCGTGCCCGTGGCTGGGCACGCCGGGCACCATCACCTCGGCACGGGCGCGTGGCATGCCCGGCACCGGAACGGTGACCAGCACGTCCATTGGCACCCCGCGCGGCACCTGCACGCAGCCCTGCGGCTCGGCCCGGGCGGCCAGCGAGCCGAGGACGAGGGCCAGCGGCAGGGCGTAGAGCGGCATGCGGGTCATGGCGCGCAGCCTGCATGCCGCGGGTTAACGGAATGCTATGGCCCGGCCACGCTCTGCCGCGTGTGAGGCTCAGGCCGGGCGGTAGTCGATCACCGAGCCTTCCCAGGTTTTCGCGCGCAGTTGGACCCACACTTTTTGTTGACTGTACCACAGGTCGAGCGTGGCCGGGCCGGTCAGCGCGAAATGGTCGGCCTGCAGGCTGGTGCCGCTTGCGGTGACGGTGGCGGGGCCTTTGGCGGCGACCTGGAAGTCCAGCAGCCGGCCGTCCTGCAGGTCGACCATCGGGGCCGCGAGTTGCGCGGGGTTCCAGTGCGACGCGCAGATCGAGCCGGCGGGGGCGGTGTAGGAGGGGCCGTGGGTGCCCTCGACCATCAGGCGGCCGTCGCGGCGGGTGGCGCGCATTTCCTGGTTTGTGCCATCGTCGTTGGTCTTGCCGGAGGCGGCCATCAGCACGCCGTCCTGCCAGGTTTCGCTGCCGCGCAGGCTGTAGCGGTAGAGCACGATGCCGGCCCATTTCACCACCATGTCCACCACCACCGTCACCTCCAGGCGCGGGCCGGCGGGAGCGAAGCTGAGGACGTGGGTGCCGATCGGGCGGTCGTTGCGGAGCACGTTGAAGGCCAAGCGCCGGTTGGTGGGCATTCCAGCCCATGCCGGACGCGGCAGCAGCCCCGCCGTGGCGATGGCGGCGCCACCGATGCCCGCCACCGCGCCGCGCCGCCCGATGGCCATCCGTGGCATTGCTGGATGCTCCCCCTCGCCCATTCGCCGCCGCTCCTTACTTGTGCATGTATCGGTGTCGCCAGATATCGGGATGCGCGGAGCGGATGGCCAGGGGAGCGGCGGGGCGATGACGATGATCGTATTGATGGCGGCAATCGCCGCGGGGCTGGCGGCGGCGATGGCCGGGGCCTGGGTGGTGCAGCGGGTGACCGGCAATTCGGGCTGGATCGATGCAATCTGGAGCTATGCCACGGGCGCGGCCGGGGTGGCGGCGGCGCTGGTGCCGGTGGAGGGCGACGCGACCACGTGGCGGCAGGTGGTGGTGGCCGCCGTGATTGCCGCCTGGGGGCTGCGGCTGGGCACGCATATCGCGCTGCGCTCGGCGCATTCGGCGGAAGACCCGCGCTATGCCGCCTTCCGCGGCGAGTGGGGAGCCGATTTCCAGCCGCGGCTGTTCCGTTTCCTGCAGGTCCAGGCACTGGCGGCCTTCGTGCTGGTGCTGGCGGTGCTGGTGACGGCGCGCAACCCCGCCCCCGGCTTCCGCCTGGTCGATGCGGTGGCGCTGCTGGTGGTGGTGGTGGCGGTGCTGGGCGAGGCGGTGGCGGACTGGCAGTTGCGGCGGTTCCGCGCCAACCCGGCCAATCGCGGCCGCGTTTGCGAGGCTGGGCTGTGGGCGTGGTCGCGCCACCCCAACTACTTCTTCGAATGGCTGTTCTGGGTGGCCTGGCCGATCATGGCCATCTCGGGCGGCTGGCCCTGGGGGTGGGTCGCCCTGGCGGGGCCGGTGCTGATGTACTGGCTGCTGGTGCATGCCTCGGGCATCCCGCCGCTGGAGGCGGTGATGCTGGCCAGCCGAGGCGACGCCTATCGCGACTACCAGGCCCGAGTGAGCGCGTTCTTCCCGCGCCCGCCGCGACGCTGAGGCGCGGTATCCGCGTTAATACCAACCACCCTAATAATTGACCGATGTACAAAGGCAAGGCCAGGGCGGTTGGTATAACCGTCCGCAAGTATTCCTTCGCTCCTCTGCGAGGCGCGCGGCGGCGTAGAATTGGGATGTTCTCCTCGTCGGCGGTTCGCGCAATGCTCACAGGATGTCCCGAGAGAGCGCCCGTCGTCGCATCGACCGTTGCGGGCGCGCTGGTCGCAGCGCGTCGCCGTCGAACTTGTACGATTATGCCGAAGCGCCGGAGCCACGGATCGGCCGGCCGCCGAAGCATGACCTCGCAACCTGGACCGTCACCGACGACTGGCCGAAACAGGTTCCCATCACGGACGCCGAAGTGGATGTATTCGAGGCTTGGTTCGGCGATCTCTTCGATGAACTATTTGGCGCAAGCTGATAGGATAGGATCTGACGCGAGATAATCGCTTCAGTTATCTGGCATTCTCGGCTTGAAGGTGTAGTTCCATTCTCCGTGGAAGTCGGCGTGAGTGATGTTGAGCTTGGCCATTTCGGCATCGGAGACCT